>Ga0214467_1000163_pt1 | contig 18779 bp, 15 predicted proteins | sample RVTome_8_FD_187339 | JGI IMG/M metagenome (GOLD analysis project Ga0214467, IMG submission 187339) | Soil microbial communities from uranium-contaminated site in the Upper Colorado River Basin, Wyoming, United States - RVT160D0 HiSeq ...
TCCTTACCATGGCGACGTGGTGGGCCGCTTCGTGACCCACGTGTGCGTAGAGTAGTCGTGCCACCATTCGATCTGCGGGTATCCGTCGGTGCCCATCGTGCGGAAATTTCTGCCGACAGCGTTGTCAATGATCGTGTGCCCGGTCTCCGTATCGGACGTCCAGTCCAGCTGAATCCGCCACGTGCAGTCGCAGTTGACGGTCGTCGCGGTTAGCACGAAGGTCTCCGGATCGTCGTTCTTCACGACATAGGGAAAATTCGTCTTCTCGTGAACCTGGTACTTATCGTCGTTGCGCGGCGCCCAAGCACCCGTCGGATCGTCGAGATCGTTGACGAAGTGCCGGAACGCCCCGCCGGCCCCGCAACTGTTACCGATGAAGAGGTTCACGACAGCGCCTTGGGCCGGACGAGCCGTGCGCTTGACGAAGACCGTGTGCGCGCGAGTCAGGGTCACCGTTCGGCCAGGCTTCGCCGACACGGTGAACAGGTACCTCGTGACGTCAGGGTCGGCGGCGTCGTTGTCCTTGACCCACTGGGCGAGATCCGGCCGATCGCCGTCGATGCGCGGCGGCCTGATACGGCTGACGTGCCTCGGAACGGCGGCCTGGAGTTGGCACCCTCCCTGGCCGAGGACTTCGCTAACCTCGAAGTTCGCGTTGGCTATCGACAGCCGCCCGTCGGGCCGAGGCGACGGCGACCCTACACCGTTCCCGGTGGCAGGCGCCTTTGCAGCGGATGGGGATCCCGTGCTCCCCGCAGGCTGCGGACTGTCCGGTATCGGGCGCGGGACGGCGACCTGCACCGGGCTCGCGTCACTGGTGAGCCAGTTCCAGCCAGCGTTGATGCCGCCAGTCGTCCAACCGGTGATCGTCGCAAGTACGCCAGCGAGGACGGCGCCAAGCACGACCTTCCAGGCCGCGGTCATTCGTCTGCCGGTCTTGCCGGCCTGGGAAGACGGCTGGAAACGGCCACTGTTCTTCCCGCCGGCGTGACTCACGCTGGCAGCGTATTGGTACACCACCCAGCACCGATCAGCAGAAGAGCCGACGTAGCCACTTACGCGGCGACGAAACGTAATCCGATCGAGGGCGCCCAGGCGCCGAAACGACGTTGCGCACCGGGACACGGACACAGCGGTGGTTCCCACCCGGGCTCCAGCACGCTCCACCATGAAGCCGTGACCGCGAGAGACGAGATCCTTATCGCGCTTCGAAGCATCGCTGCGCGGAGCCCACACGGCACCTTCCTGCCTCAGGACGTGATCGACGAGCTTCGCCGACGAGCAGCACCTACGCAGAATCAACGATACGGACCCACATCGTCAGCCGGATGTGCGCCAACTCTGTCTGACAGCTCGTTCTGGCGCCCTCCCTTGCGGCGAGTGGGCTTCGTGTCAGGACGAGTCGCACGCTTTGTTGACGGCAGATCCAGATGACCGGGGCCGCGGAGTCACCACGGCACCATCCGCCAGCGCTGGTTCTGGAACCCGTCACAGGGGAACTGCACGGCGTGCGCCCCGGGCTGCGTGCTCGCGTTGTTTATGCCTAGGCAGAGCCCGCTCCCGCGGTTGACCAACTCGTAGACGCCGCCGGGCTTCTGCCTGACTTCCCAGTCCTGGTTCACGCGGCCGTCGGGCGACCCCAGGAACGCTTGCGCCCCCGGTGTGGTACTGCCCCAGCTGATGCCGATGTTCCGGTACAGCAGCACCTGCTGGAGGTTGTCGTAATCGCCACGCGCGACGTACTTGAACTCCTGCCAGCCGACAGTGCTCCTCGGCTCCTGCACCACATCGCTCAAGCTGGGCGTACTGCTCGGTGACTGCAGGTACAGCCCGGACTTGACGTTCTGGATCCGGAAAGAACCGGCCAAGGCATGGTGCGACGCATACGCCGGCACGGCACCCGCCGTCAGAGCCAGTGCCCCAATCAGCAACACCGCGGTGAAAGTTCGTCTCCACATGATTTCGGTCTACCGGTGGTGCACCGTCCGGGCAAGGGGACCGCCACAACGCGACAATACTGGGCGAATGCACTGGTCGGCGAAGTGTTCGTCGACAAGGGACGAACGATCCAATGCACGACACGGATCCTGGCGCTCCGGACGGAGAGCCGTTCGACGCATCGGACGTGCTGACGACACCCAACTGGCAGAGGACTGACGCCACGCCCGGTTCGACGGCGATTTGCCCGGGGTTATGGGACCAGCGATCGCCGAAGACTGGCGGGACCTTCGGCCAGCCCGACGCCGAGCGGACGTTCGAGGTGCTGGCGCCCGTGCTACGGCCCGGAAGGCCGTCGTCCGCGGCCGACCTGACCGCCGACCCGGCAGCGGTCCGCACCGCCCTGGCCGGCTCCGAAGTCTTCGCGAAGGACGGCCTGAGCCACCTGCTCGCCGCATCAGCTGTGGAGTCTGTGCTCGACCGGGCACCGGTAGCCTCGGGCAACGTTCAGCCAGGCGGGTTGTTCGGACGAAATCGGAGAACACGACAGCGCCCAGCCTGAGTCGTATATCCAGGCGGGATCGCAGTCGTCGACCGGGAACCCTGGGCTCGGCGGCGTTGACGTGTCCCAGGTCCTCCTCGCCCTCGATCGTTGCCCATCGGCTGTCGGCGAATGTGAAGGTGTACTGGCCGAACGCCCGTGCGTCGACCTCGACAACGGCTCCAACACGTCCTTGACCCGTCGGCATAAAGCCGAACCGCGGTCCCCACCACGTCCTGACACAGAGGAGCCAAGACCGTGCCCGCCGGGCTGGCAAGCGGCGCTCACCGTGCATGATGACGCTCGGGCGGCCGGCCGCGCACGACCGGCGGCATAGAAAGCCGGTCAACCAGCGTCTTCGCGCTGTTCGAGCCACTGGCGTACCGCCGCAAGGTCGGCGTCGGTCGGCCCCAGGTACGGATCGACGCTCGCAGCAGCGCCGGCTCGCGCCGGAACTCTCCGGTGCGACCCGCGACGAGCACCGCATGTTCGTCGGACTGTTCCGGGTGTTGCGACGATCACCCGACCGAGCACCGCGATTGAGTCGGCGAGTGGGCCGGGCACGGACATGCCGTGGTCGGCGCCCTCGACCTCCAGCACGTGCGGGCCCAGCCGGCGAGCCGCGGCACCGTCCCAGAGTTCGGCGGCACCGCCGACGAACTTGTTCCGCTCGGGCGTGGCGGTCATCGTGGACGCGCAGGACGGCATGTCGGTCGTCGGCGCCGCGGCCCACGGGCTCGAAGCGGTCCACCGACAAGGAACGCGATGTCTTCACCGCCGCGGCCTGCGGCATGTCCAACGCCGAGATAGCGGCCACCGTGTACGCCAGCGAGTCCACCGTGAAGACACACATCGGCGCGATCCTGCGCAAGCTCGGGCTGCGCGACCGCGTGCAGATCGTCGTGTTCGCCTACGAACACGGACTGGTGCCACCACTCTGACCCGGCGCGCCTCAACCCCCGCTCGGCGTCGGCGACGGTGTTGCCGACGGGTCCAGGTCACGGATGATCCTGCCGGTGGCGGTGTTCCACAGCCGTACCGTGTTGACGCCGGTGCCGACGGCGAGGGTCTTGTTGTCCGGGCTGAACGCCAGAGTGGCCATCTCTCCTGTGTGGCCGGTCAGCGGCGGACCGGCCTCGTCCCACGTCGCCCAGTTCCAGACCCGCACGGTGCCGCTGCTCGTGATGCCGCCCGCGAAGAGCTTGCCGTCCGGGCTGAAGGCGAAGGCCTGAGTGCCGTAGCTGTTGCCGATGTCCGGCACGAGGGTGTCACCGTTGTTCGCGTAGAACAGCTGCAGGACGTAGTTGCTGCTGGTGGCGATGATGTACTTGCCGTCCGGGCTGAACCCGACCTGGACGACGGCGCCGAGGTCGCCGGAGGTGAAGGGCTCGCCGATCGGGTGACCGTTCGTCGGCTCCCACCGCTGCACTGACTTGTCATGGCTGCCGCTGGCGAGCACCTTGCCGTCACGGCTGAAAGCGACGCTGGTGACCCATTCACTGGAACGCTGGGAAGGCGAGGGGCCCGCCGTAGCCGACGGTGCCTGCTCGATGGCCTGCTGCTTGACGGGATCCCACCGGCGGACCGTCCCGTCGGAGGCGCCGCTGACGAGCAGCTTGCCGTCGGGGCTGAAGGCGAGGCTGCTGACCCACCCGGTATGGCCGCTCAGCGGCTCGCCGACGGGTTGCCTGGTGGCCGGGTCCCACAGCCGGATGGTGCGGGCGCCGTTGCTGGCACTGGCCAGGAGCTTGCCATCCGGGCTGAACGCGACGCTTGTGACCCGGCCGGCAGCGCTGAGGTAGCCGCCGATGGGTTCACCGGTGTTGGGGTTCCACAGCTGGATCGTGCCGTCGTCGCTGCCGGTCGCGAGCATCTTGCCGTCCGGGCTGAACGCGACCGTGCGGATGCTCGGCGCGGCACCACCGCTACCGCTCTCCCCGCCCGAGTCGCCGCCCTTCACGCCGTAGTAGACGATCAGGGAGGTCGCGACCGCCACGACCAGAACGGCGGCACCGGCCACGGCGGCTCGGCTGCGGCCCATCCACGCCAGCACCGTCCGCCAGCGTGGCGGCCCTGCCGGCTCCGGCGGAGCCGGCCGCGGTGACGCCGTCGCGGGCGCCCGTGCGGGCACCTCGACGGGTGGTGCTGGTGGCGCGGGCCGCGGTGCCGCGAGCGCTGACGCCGCAGGGGCTGGCGCGGGCTCCGGAGCCACCACCGGCTCCGCGACCGCCATCGGCTTTGGGCGCGGCGCCGGCTCCGGAGCCGGCGGTACGTGGACTGGCACGGTGACCTGTCCGGTCGGGCCGTTGAAGGTGATGTGACCGGTCAGGGCGACGGTGCCGGACGCCGCGACCGAGACATTGAAGCCATCCTCCGTCTCCGCCACCCGGATCCAGGCGTCGGACGGGTCGGGCGCGCAGGCGCGCGCGACGGGCGGACCGAGCAGCCGCAGCGTGCGGTGCTCCGGCGGCCCGCCGCCGGCAGCCGGTCCGAAGTGGAGCTCGGGCGGGTCGGGCTGGATGGCGACCTCGTGCCGGGCGGCTCGTGCGGCCTCCGCGACATACTGGATGTCTGTGTCGGCAATCTCGGTGAGGGCGGCGAACGCTCCGGCGGCGGCCTGAAGGTTGTCGCCGACCAGGCGTGACCGCAGCTCGGTGACGGCGCCGAGCCGGGTGAACATGTTCGTGTCCGTCATCGCGGCACGCAGGTCGGCCGGCACGTCCGCCGGGCGGATGCGCCTGCGGCGGCTGCGGGCCAGGTACAGCTCGCCCTGCATCTCCACGTCGCGGCTCGGCGTCTGGTGCGGGTTTCGCTCGCGTACCTTGTCGAAGACGTAGTCGTAGAGCTCGTTGAGGGAGATCCAGCCGTCCTCGTCGCGGTCGGCGTTGCCGCTGGCCAGCCCCTCGACCAGCGCGGCGGTGAAGACGGACGGGCTTGGGCCTTGCGCGTCGGCGAGCTGGTCGCCCTCGAAGGCGTACTCGATAGAGCTGGACGCGGTGATCACCGCCCGGCCGCGCCCGCCGCCCAGCCTGCCGACCGGGAAGCTGTCCAGGACGTTGACGTCGCCCGACGCCCGGACCGCCACGCCCTGGCTGAACGCGCCGCCGTAACAGCAGTCGAGGAGCAACACGATGCTGCGTGAACGGCAGGCCCGCATGCACCGCTGCACGAACGCCGCCGATATCGCCGTGGACCCGAGCCGGTTGGGGCGGGTGTTACGGGTGGCGAAGTACAACTCGCCGGACTCGTCCTTCAGCCCGTGGCAGGAGAAGTGCAGTAGCAGCACGTCGTCCGGGCGGCTCTCCGAGAACAGGTCTTCGATCTCGACGCCGACGTCGTGCGCCGGGCGGTTGCGCGCCACCTCGACGGTGAAGCCGCCGATCTGCGGGTCACCGAGCACGCCGGCCAGCGCCTCCGCGTCCGCCGCGGCCGACCACAGCCGTTGCAGGCCGCCGTGCTCGTACTCGTCGTTGGCGACAATCAGCGCCTTACGCTCGCCGGACATGATCAACCCTCGGCGCCGTTGTGCCGGCCGGCGGTGCTGTGCCGGTTGACGAACAGCGCCACGAGCTGCTCCTGGTCGCTCACCGTCGCCTCGGAGAGCTCCAGCACGTCGGCGCCGATCTCGATCCGCACCGTGCGGCGCGTGCCTCCGCCACGGCTCAGCCAACTCCTGATCACCGTGATCACGCCGCTGAGGGCGCCGGCCGACTCGCCGATGGTCACCAGCAGCGCACCAACCGCGGCCACGTCGAAAGCGCGGCTGCCCGGCGGCGGTGGCCCCACCCGCGACGCGCTCACGTCCTGGACGTCGAGCTGCAGGAGCTCCTGCCGCAGGTACCCGGTCAGGGTGTCGATCCGCTCGGCGTCCGCACCATCCTCGGACAGGTGAACGCGTACGTCGCTGTGCATCTGCAACCCTTCGACCGGGTCTGGTGCGGGAATGTGGACACCGAAGGTGCCGGAACCATCGGACATCCTCCGCCACCGCATCGATAGGTTACAGTCGCCAACTCGACAGCCGCGCTCAGGCGGAGCCGGGTACGACGAATCCCGTCCCGTACGCGACTATCACGGCCTAGGTGCGGTCGCGCACGTTCCGGAAGTCGGTCAACGGCCAAGGCGACCGCCACAGCCGTGGTGGCGACCTGTGCCAGGTGTGCGCGCCTGAGAAGCCGACAGACTGGCGAAGCTCGGGGTGAAAGGATACGACGCTCCGCCGGCTCGGGCTCTTGGTTCAACGCCGACTCCAATCGGATGGCGGACGCGGAGCGGATAAGAAGGAGTCCATTGTGGCCTGACCGGCGCGCCCGGTCACCGCGATCGCCGCCTGCGGCGCCGGTACACGCCGTAGATCACCACTCCGGCCGGCAGCAGGAAAAGGACGGCACCGAAGATCCGCACCTGCAGGGGGCTGTCCGGCACCCGGTAGGTGTCCCCGTCCTCGTCGACGGGCCGGCCGAAGATCAACATGCCGAGACCCACCAACCCGAACAGCGACATCGAGAGGGAGCTCAGGACGGCGTAGCCACCGCGCGCCCAGTTCGCCTGGCCGCCCGCGCGGGGGTCTTTCTGGGCCTGACCCCAGATGACCGGCACGCCGAGCAGGAGCGCCAACCCGAACCCGATCAGCATCAGACCGAAGACAAGATCCGTGCCGGTGACCGCGACGAGCGCCCCGCCAGCCAGGAAACCCAGGCCGCCGAGCAGCACGAGAAGCGTCTTCTTCACGCGCCGACACTACCGACCGGTCCGCCAGTTCTCTTCATCGACCGACGTCGACGCGCGGTCACCCCGGGGGTGAGCAGTGGCCAACTCCGTCGAGCTGCGGTTGACAGCCTGGCACGACATCAACCTGTAGCCATGGGCGCTCCACCTGACGCTCCTGGCCCCACATCGCCGACGCAGGATTGGACGCCGCTCACGACCGGCGGCAGAGCCGGATGTCCGCGCGTGCCCTCTGGCTGGAGCGAGCTTGTCCTATCCCTGTGCTCTAATCCCGTCATGCATGTCGTCGTCTGCGGCGCACTCGTGGAAAACGGCGCGGTCCTGCTGGTGCACCGCAGCCCGACCCGCCGGGCATACCCGGATCTCTGGGATCTGCCCGGGGGGCACCTCGAAGCGGGTGAGTCGAAACTACAGGCCCTCGCGCGTGAGATACACGAGGAGCTCGGGGTTCACATCGTCGCGGAGTCCTCGTCACGGTTGGGCGACCTGCACGCCGGCAGTGGCCAGGACGCCGTCCACGTGAGCGTCTGGCACATCAGAGACTGGGTCGGCCCTCCCACCAACCGCGCACCTGAGGAACATGACGACATCGCCTGGGTCGAGATCAGCGAGCTGGGCGGCCTTCCCCTCGTGTTCGGCGCCCTGCCGGCATTGCTTCGTTCATCGGCAGCACCTACTCGCGGATGACACACCACCATCCGCGCACTCTCATCGGCTAAATCCGCGCACCGCCGGCTGACAAGGGGCAGGCGCTCGGGTTCGCCTACCGTGACCGGCGGTCCCTGCTTCACTCTTGCCGCACCGGCGCGGTGCCGGTCCCTTTCGCCGGTTCACCGCGGCTACACGACGGACGTAGCAGGCCCGAGGACGCTCGGGTCATACAGCAGCCCCAGCGCCAGGCCCCCTCCAGGGCATCCTCGGCGCTCAGGGGTGCCTTCGTGGCCGCCAGAGTTGCCGATCCACTTCACCGCCCTGAGCACGTCGGCGACCTGCTTCTCCGCTGCCCATTTCGGTGAGCCTGTCAACGGTCGTAGCCGTGCGCCGGACCCGTTTGCCGGGCTTAGGGCTCGGCCAGGCCGATCCCGGCCTCGGCGCTCCGGGTCAGCCGCCATCACCGGTGGCTGACCCGGGGCAAGAACACGCAGGACCGGGTGGCCACACCTACCCAGCATCAGGTCCCTGATCTCGGCGACCCGTCAAGCGCTCCTACACCCAAGCCGCAGACGACGAGCGCACACCCGCCGAACGCCGCCACGTCCGGCATCAGGTTCCTGTATTTCCATTCACGGAGATCTCGCGCGTCACGGGTCGGTCAAGCGCATCCAGTCGGTGGGCTCCGCATGCGCGGCGAACTCCGCGCTCGTGCGCCAGGCTCTCAGCCGGCCCGGTGTAAGACTCCTGAAAGAGGCCGATGCTCAAATGTACGACGAAGCCGCGCAAGCGGAGGTCGTTGGGGTCAGAACAACGATTTGGCCAGCCGTAGCGCACCCTGCCGCCATATCTCGTCGTGGGCGCGGCCCACGCCTCGGCGGGCGAGCGATTTGGCGTTCTCGCGGTACCAGTCGAACGTACGCAGAATCGACGCGGTATTGGAGTACCGGGGTGCGAAATTCAGGGCATCGCGCGCTTTGGCCGTACACACGTACGAGTCGTGCAGCAGTTTCTTGGCGAGCCGTTTGTAAACCGGTGAGAGGCGCAGGACTTCCAGCAGCCGCAACGCCGCCACCACCGGTCGGCCTGGCACTTGGATGACCCGCCCGCCGTGACCCGCGGCGTCGAGCACCGCTTGAAAATCATTCCGTAGCGTGCCGAACTCCGTCGCCGCGACGTTGAACGTGTCGTCGACCGTCGACCGCGGCGCCGTCAACGTCCTCATGACCACGTCGCACAGGTCCTCGACGTCGAGCATCTGGCACCGCACGTGGCCGCCGCCGAGCAGGGGAAAGTTCCGCCCCTCGACGGCCCATTCGAACAGCATCGCGAAGATGCCGAGGCGCCCCGGCCCGAGAAAGGTCTTCGGGCGCAGGACCGGCACGCACATTCCCCGTTCCCGGTACCGCTCGCAGAGCAGCTCCGCCTCGATCTTCGCCCGGTTGTACGGGTCCACCACCTCCCGAGGGTTCGACTCGGGTGTCGGTAGGTCGCGCGGCAGGCCGTACACCGCCGTGGACGAGATGTGCACGAATCGGCCGACCCGCGCGCGGCGTGCCAACTCGAGCAGGACTTCGGTGCCGTTCACATCGGTCGCCCAGATCTCCTCGGGCCGGTGGCTGGGCAGCGCGGCGGCGCAGTGGACGACGGCGTCGGCGCCGTCGACGAGCCGTTCCACCAACGCGCGATCCCTGACGTCGCCTACCGTGGCGAGCGCTCCGGTGGGCGGCAACTGTCGAATGTCGACGCTGACGACCTCATGGTCTTCGGCCAGAAGTCGGCGGGTCACCACTTGGCCGAGCACACCGGCGCCGCCGGTTACCAACACCCTCACGCAGCCCTCGCTTTGCCGAATTCCGAACTGGATGCTGCTTGTAGGCTATCGATCAACCGTCATCGGTCCATCACCACACGAACACCACGGGGGACGTGATCGTCGGATGGAGTTCAGTGTGCTCGGCCCTTTGCGGGCGCGGGCAAACGGTGTCGTGCTCCCGCTACGGGGGCCGCGCGAGCAGAAGATCCTGGCGATGCTGCTGCTTCACGCCGGGCAGGTGGTGTCGCTGGAGCGGCTTGTCGAGACACTGTGGGACGCGGAACCCCCGGCGACCGCGGCGACGCAGGTGCGCAACCGGATCTCCGAGCTGCGTCGGGCGTGGAGCGCGGAGCTGGCGAGCCGGGAGGAGCTGCTCGCCACCGAGGCTGGCGGCTACGTGCTGCGACTGGCAGACCATGAGCTCGATCTGCACGTGTTCGACGAGCGTCTGCGCGCCGCTCAGCAGGCGGTCGCCGCGCACGACCTGCCGGTGGCCGTCGAGCGGATGCGCGCCGCTCTCGGGTGCTGGCAGGGACCGGCGCTGGCCGGTTTGACCGGCCGCGTGATCGAGGCAGCCGCGGACCGCCTGAACGAGCGCCGCCTGGCCGCCGTCGAGGAGTGCATCGGACACGAGCTGGCCCTCGGGCGGCACGCCGACCTGCTCACCGAGGTCGCCATACTGGTCGAGCGGCACCCGTTCCGGGAGCGGCTGGTGCAGCACCTCATGCTCGCGCTGTACCGCTCGGGCCAGCAAGCGGCGGCGCTGGCCGCGTACCAGCGGTGTGTGGCGCTGCTGCGCGACGAGCTCGGTCTCGACCCGATGCCCGGACTTCAGAGCCTCCAGCAGGCGATTTTGCGCCGCTCCCCGGAGGTCGAGGCGCCGACCCCGCCGGCCGCCGGGCAGCCGGCCGTCGTCGCGAAGCCAGTCCCGCGCGCCGCCGGGCAGGACGGCGCCGAGGCGGTGGCGGCACCGGCGGAGCTCCCCGCCGGCGTGCTCGACTTCACCGGCCGGGTGAAGGAGCTTGAGTGGCTGGAGGCCTGCCTTGACGCGGCCGACAGCGCGCAGGCTCCCGCCCTCATGATCGTCGCCATCACCGGTACCGGCGGTGTGGGCAAGACGGCGCTGGCCGTCCACTGGGCGCACCGGGTGGCGCAGCGTTTCCCCGACGGCCAGGTGTACGCCAACCTGCACGGCTTCGGCCAGGCGCAGCCCGCCAACCCGGCCGACATCCTCGCCGCGCTGCTGCGTACGCTCGGCGTGAGCGCGGACCAGGTGCCGTTGAATCTGGACGAGGCGGCCCGATGGTTCCGGTCGCTGGTGGCCGACCGCCGGATGCTGCTACTCCTGGACAACGCGGCATCCGCCGAGCAGGTTCGGCCGTTGCTGCCGGGCAGTCCCGGCTCGGTGGTCGTCGTGACGAGCAGGGACCGGCTTTCCGGGCTGGTGGCGAGCCACGGGGCCCGCCGTCTGACCGTCGATCCGATGAGTACGGACGAGGCGAACGCCCTCCTCATGCAGATCCTCGGCCGGTACCGAGTGGAGCGCGAGCCGGAGGCGGTGGCACGCCTGGTCGACGCCTGCGCAGCCCTGCCGTTGACGCTGCGCATCGCGGCCGCCAACCTCGACAGCGAGCCAGGGCGCTCGGTCGCCGACTTCCTGACCGGCCTCGATCGGGAGGACCGGGTCGACGCGCTGCGCATCGACGGCGACTCCCAGGCGGTGCAGGCCGTGTTCGACGCCTCCTACGCCCGGCTGTCCCCGGACGTGCGGCGAATCTTCCGGCTCATCGGGCTCGCTCCCGGTCCTGACCTCACCTCGGAGGCGATGGCCGCGCTCGCCGGCATCCCGGCGGCCCGCGCCGAACGCCTCATCGGGCCCCTGACGAACGCCCACCTTCTCGGCCGCAACGCCGCCGACAGGTTCGCCACACACGACCTGTTGCGGCTGTACGCGCGCAAGCTCGCGTGGGGCGAGGATACCGAGGCCGAGCGTCTGGCCGCGACGGAGCGCCTCTACTGGTGGTACCTGGACCACGCCCGCGCGGCGGCGGCGATGCTTCACCCCCACATGCTCCGGTTGTGTGACATCGAGCTGGCGCCAGCGACGGCCACGTTCGAAAACCACAGCGCCGCCGTAGCCTGGCTCGACGCCGAGCGGCCCAGCTTGATCGCCGCCGTCGAGCAGGCCGGCGACCGCGGTGTCGGCCGCATGGCGTGGCTGCTCGCCGACGTGCTGCGCGGCTACTTCTGGCTCTGCGGCCTCACCGCCGACTGGATCGCGGTGGCGCAGCACGGGCACGCCGCGGCGTCCCGCGAGCAGAACCTACGCGGGCAGGCGGCCACCGCGATCAGCCTCGGCTTCGCCTACTACAGCCTCGGCCAGTACGACAAAGCCATCGACGCATATCAGTCGGCTCTCGATGCTGGCCGGGCGGCGCGCTGGCCCGCGGGCGAGGCCACAGCACTGGGCAACCTGGGACTCGCCCACGCGAACGCGGGCAACCCGTCGGACGCGGTGCACTGCCTGGCGGCGGCCGCGCACATCGACCGGCGGCTCGACCGGCGCCTCGGACTGGCGACCACGCTGTCCAGCCTCGGTCAAGTCGACGTGCGCCTAGGACAGCCACACAAGGCGATCCAGCACCTCGAAGAGGCGATCGACCTGTACCGGCGGGCCGGCTCCCGAAGCGGCGAGGCCATGGCGGCCAAGTGCCTCGCGTACGCGCTGCGGGTCAAGGGCCGGTACGCCGAGGCGCTGCACCACGCCGAGAGCGCCCGCCGCACGTACCGGGAGGTCGGCGACAGGTACGGCGAAGCCGCCGCGCTCGACGAAATCGCCCGCACCCACCTCGAGGCGGGCCAGGCGGACCTGGCTCTCGAACAAGCGGAGCAGGCGCTCCTGTTGGCGCATGACACCGACCGCTCGCGCCTACTGGCGGCGCTGTGCAACACGCTCGGCCAGATCTTCATGGCACGCGCGCAACCGCGGCAGGCGATGAAGCGGCACGAACGCGCGCTGAAGGCGATCGAAGTCAGGGGCCACCGGTACCACGAGTCGGAGGCACACCTCGGCCTCGCCCACGCCGAACTCGCGCTCGGGCAGCACCGGTCCGCACTGGCCTCCGCGCAGCGGGCGCTCAAGCTGGCGGAGCGCGTCGAGTTCCGCATCGTGGAGGGTGACGCCCTGATCGCTGTCGCACAAGCGCAGGTCGGGCTCGGCAACGTCGAGGACGCGCTCCGGTGCGGGCGCCTGGCCCTGTCCGCCCACCGCCGCACTGGGTATCCAGCCGGCGTCGACCGGGCGCGCGCGGTGCTCGCGACGTGTCACCGGCGGACCGCCTCGGCGTAGACCCGCAGCGTGCGGGCGGCGGCCGCCTCCCAGGAGTGCTGCTCGAGGACGTAGCGCCGGGCCCGGTCGCCCAGCCCCGGATCCTCGTCACCGGCCGCGCGCACGAGCGCCGCCGCCAGCGCGGCGGGATCCGTCGTCGCGGTGCGAAGGCACGCACCCTCCGCGCTGCCGACTACGACCTCGTCGAACCCGGGCCCGACCACGGTGCGCGCACGCAACGCCATCGCCTCCAAGGCGACGAAGCCGAACGGCTCGTACACCGACGGGAAGGAGCAGGCGTCGGCTGCCACCAGGTGATCGCGCAGCTCGTCCGTGTCCAGGGACCGGCCGAGCACGTGTACCCGGTCGGCGAGCCCCAGCCGGGCGACCCGCTCGCGCACCCCGTCGTCGAGACTCACGTCGGGCCAGCCGGAGCCGACGAGCACCACGCCGACGTCGACGCCGCTGTCGAGCATCAGCCGGGTCGCCTCGACAAGCTCCATCACGCCCTTGTGCCGGGCGTACCGGCCGGCGAAGACGATCATCCGTCGGCCCTCCGGTACCGCGTACAGAGACCGGATCTTGTCCCGAACGGCGGTGCGCTCGGCGTCGTCCGGGCATTCCATCCGCCACGCCTTCCCGGCGCCGTGAGACACAACGACGACGTCGTCACGGCCGGTCAGGTGCGGTACGGCGGCGACGGTCGCGGCCGACGGGACCACTATCAGCCGTGCGCGGCGGCTCAGCGCCCGGTTCAGTGCCCGTCCGAGCGCGGCGACAAGGCCCTTGCTGCCGTCTCCGTGGAACGTCTCCGCCGAGTGCACGTGGTAGGCGACGGGTATCCGGCTCAGCATGGCGTAGACGAGGCCGGCCGGCGCGCACATCCAGTCGTGAACCGCGACGAGGCCGACCTTCTCTCGGCGGTGCAGCTTACGGACGTACCTGATCGCCGTGCTGTTCAGTCGGGCGGCGGCGACGAGCATGGCGAGCCGGGACCGGGGCAGCGGGGAGCGGGCCCACGGCATGGTGGCGGGCACCCGGCGTACGTACGCCCCGGCGTACCGCGACTCCCGCGGCAGGTCGCGGTGCCGTGACACGCCCACGAGATGGACCCGTGCGTCGTGGCTCTCCATGGCGCCGAAGAGACCCTCCAAGTACGTGCCGATCCCGCCGTACGGATCCGGTGGTGAGCCGGTGGACACCATGACGATCCTCATGCCTGCCTCCCGTGAGCCGCCGCACGACCTCGCCGCCAGCCTAGGATCGGCGCTCATCGTTTCGTCACCACGCCGATACCAGGCCGGCCGGCGGGCCGGCGGTGACGAGTTGGTGACGGGTCGATGCCGCGCCCATCTAGCGTTCTGCCGTATCTAGCGGATGGCCGGACAACGCGGTCCGGGCGGCAGAGGAGTGGCGATGTTCCTCGATGCGCAGCTCGTGAACGACCGCGGCACCGGCCGGCCGGACAGCCGGTGGCGGCGCCGCCTGTGGTGGCTCGCCGGAATCGCGTTCGGCGTGGTCCTCGCGGTCGCGGTGGGCCGGGCGTTGATGAGCCAGGACTGGTCGGTCGTGGCCGCTATGCTCCGGCGACGCGACAGCACGCAGATCGGTCTGCTGCTGGCCGCCGCCCTGCTGGCGGCGATGGCAGGTCCCCTGCTGGCGATGCTCTCCTGGCGAGTCGTCCTCCTGGAGTTCGGTCCGCCCGTCGGCATCACCCGCGTCGTGCGGGTGTTCTTCGTCGGGTTCTTCGTCAAGTACGTCCCCGCGAAGGTGCCGGGGGTCGTCGCCGCGGTAAAGGTGGCGACGGCGAATGGCGTGACGGTCTCCCGCGCGCTCGCGACGGGCACGCTCGGCATGCTCCTGATGCACCTGACCGGGTTGACCGTCGGGCTGCTCACCGGTGCCCAGGTGCTGGGCGGCCGGGCAGCGTGGCTGGCGTTGCCCGCCGTGCCGTTGCTGGTGGCGGTCTGCTGGCCGGCCCTTGTCGGCCGCACCGGCCGCGTGGTGCTGCGGCTGCTGCGCCGGCCCGAGCCGGTGCGTCCCGTGTCCGGTCGGGCGGTACGCGTCGCGGTCGCGTGGCAGACCCTCTCCTGGCTGGTCAGCGGCCTGCACCTCTGGCTGCTGGCGGTGGCCATGGGCGCACCGGCAGCGCGCGCGCTGCCGTTGTGCGTGGGCGCGTTCGGGCTCGCCTCCGTCCTCGGGCTCCTGGCTGTCCTGGTGCCGGACGGTTTAGGAGTGCGCGAGGCCATGCTCACCGCCGCCCTCGCACTCGTGCTGCCGGTGCCTTCGGCGGTCGCAGTCGCGGTGGCGAGCCGATTGGTGGTCGCCGTCGGCGAGGTGGCGGTGGGTGCGGCCGCATGGGGAGCGGCGGAGCTGATTCGTCGAAGATTGCCTGTATCCGACACCGCGTTGGCAGGGGAGAGGAACGGCTGATGAGTACGGTCGTCCGCACAAGTGCGGCGGTACCGACCACCGCCCCGCCGGCGCCCGGCGGCAGACCCGCCAGCACCCTGCTGGGCGCCCTCGTGCGGCTTGCCCGCCCCGACAACTGGCCCAAGAACGTCCTCGTCGTCTGCGTACCGTTACTCGATCCGCTGTCCTGGCACGCGACCGCGCTGGCGAACCTCGGCGGGGCGGTCGTCGCGTTCACCTTGGCATCCGTCCTCGTGTACGTCGCCAATGACCTCGTCGACCGGCGGCGCGACGCGCTCAACCCGAGCCGGTGGCACCGTCCCCTCGCCTCAGGCCAGATCTCACCGGGCGCCGCCGTCCTCTTCGCCGCGGTGGTCGCGTTGCTGCTGGCCGGCGTGCTCGCCCTGCTGTCATCGACCGCGGTCCTGCCCGTCGTCGCGTACCTATTGCTCAACCTCGCCTACTCGCTCGGTCTCAAACACGTTCCGCTCCTGGACGTCTTCGTCGTTGCCGCGGGCTTCGTGCTCCGGCTCGTCTGTGGGTACCTCGGCACCGGGGTCGCGGTACCTGGCTGGCTGGTCACCGCCGTGTTCACGGTGTGCCTGCTCCTCGCGCTCGGCAAGCGTCGCCAGGAGCTGCGCAGCACCGGCGACGACCACCGGCCCGCGCTGCGCGGATACACCGTCCCCCTCATCGATCAGCTCATGCAGCTCTCCGCCACCCTCGCCGCCGGCAGCTACCTGCTCTACCTGCGCAACGAGGCGCCGCTGGGCGCCCACGCGTCCGTAGCCGCGGTCCTGCTGACGCCGATGGCGGTCTTCGGGCTGTTCCGCTACCTGCAGCTCGTCCTGGTGCACCACGCCGGCGAAAGCCCGTCCCGGATCCTCGTACGCGATCCGGCGCTGGTGGCCAACACCCTGCTGTGGGCCGTCCTGTCCGCCGGGCTCCAACTCTTCGCGCGAGTGCAGGCGTGACAGCGGAGCGGGCCGCGGCGGCCGCCGCCGAGGGGCCGGTGCGGGCGGCCGGCAGGACGCGATGGGGTACCTGGGTGGTGCTTGGCGCGGCCGGCGCGTGGCTGGCGTTCGTGGCGGCCCACCGCGTCCTGTCCGGCCGGGTCTGGTGGTGGAACCTGCCGGACCTGGCGCCACCGCCGGTGTTCCTGGTCGTCCCCGTGCTGCTTCTCACGGTCCTGCTGGCGGTCCGGCGCGCCGGGAGGGTCGGCTCCGCGTTGGTCCTGTCCGCGTTCGTGCTCGGCTGGCCCTGCGCAGGCGTCAACCTCGCCACCCTGTGGCACCGGCCGCCGCCGGCGCCGCCGGAAGCGATCACCGTCTTTTCGTGGAACACGTGGTACTGGGACGAGACGGTCCGGACCGAAGACGGCGGCGGACCCGTACGAGACCCCGACCAGCTCTACCGGTATCTGCGGGCCCAGGCGGCCGACGTCTACCTGCTGCAGGAGTACCTCTACGTCGACCGGGACTTCGCGCCGCGGCCGGTGACCGACCCGGACCGGCTGCGCCGGGAGTTTCCCGGCTTCCACGTCGCGGTCGCCGGCGAGCTGGTAACCCTGTCCCGGTTTCCGATCGTGCTGGACCGCCCCCTCGACCTGCGGCCCTCGCTGGAACGGCAGTGGCCGGATCTTCCGCCGGCCGGCTCCAGCATGCCCGCGTACCACACGGTCAAGACGCTCCGCACCGACCTGCTGGTCTCCGGCCGGGTGGTCTCGTTCTACAACGCCCATCTCCACGTACCGATCACCGGGCTCCCGTCCCGCGGTGGCGGCACCGCTTGGGACGGCCTGGCCCGGCACGACCTGCGCGCGGCGAACTACCGGGCGGTGGCCGCCGACGTCGCCGGCAACCCACACCCGATCGTCCTGGCCGGCGACCTCAACACCTCACCGGCGATGCGGCTGATCCGCACGCTGCCGGATCGGCTTGTCGACGCCAGCCCCGCGCTCGACTCGCTTTATCCGGGCTCGTGGGCGCTCCTCGGGATGCCGCTGTGGCGTATCGACTGGGTGTTCACCACCGACGACGTCGACGTGCATGAGTACCGGATGGTGGCTTCCGGGAACGGTTCGGACCACAGCGGACAGCTGGTCGTCGTGTCTGTCTGAGACTGTCGAGAAGGGACGTACATTCGATGAATGACCGCAACCCGCGGTACGACCTCACCGTCGCGCTCACCTACTACACGCCGTACATCAGCGGCGTGACGCACACCGCTCGCAGCGTCGCCGAAGGGATGGCGGCGCGCGGCTGGCGGGTGGCGGTGGTGACCAGCCAGCACGACAGGTCCGCACCGCGCCGCGAGACCCTTAACGGCGTTGACGTCCACCGCGTGCCGGTGCTCGGCCGCGTGACCAGGGCGCAGATCAGCCCGGCGTACCCGTTGGAGGCGGCCCGGATCGCCCGCCGCTCGGACCTGCTCCACCTCAACCTGCCGATGGCCGAGGCGGCGATGCTGGCCAGGCTGGCCGCGCCCACACCGATCGTGAGCATGCTCCACATCGACCTGTACCTGCCGCCCGGTGTTCTCAACCGGATAGCCGTCGGCGCGTCCGACCTGACGTCCCGAGCGGCGATCCGCCGCTCCGCCGCGGTGGTCGCCTACAGCGAGGACCAGGCCCACGCCTCGAAGTACTGGCCCGTGATGAGGGAGCGCGAGTTCCGCGCCATCGCCGCGCCGTGCCTCGACCGCCGGGGTGGCCGGCCACACTACCGGCGGTCTGGTGGGCTGCACATCGGGTTCCTCGGCCGCATCGTCGAGGACAAGGGGATTCCCTATCTCGTACGGGCGTTCCGCCGGATCGCCGATCCCGATGCCCGGCTGCTGATCGGCGGCAACTACGCGACCGTTGTGGGCGGCGACAACCTCGCCGACATCCGGGCGGAGATCGGTGCCGACAGCCGCGTCCACGTGCTCGGCGAACTGCGCGGTCAGGAGATCGACGACTTCTACGCCTCGATCGACGTGTTCGCCCTGCCGTCCGTGGCGGAGTCGTTCGGCATCGTGCAGGCCGAGGCGATGATGTGCGGCGTCCCGTCGGTGACCACCAACCTGCCCGGCGGGCGGTACCCCGTCGTCGCGACCCAGTTCGGCGCCGTCGTGCCGCCCCGCGACCCGGAGGCGCTGCACGGGGCGATCCTGGAGCTGGCCGCCGCACCCGCGGACTGGCGGGAAGCCAAGGCCCGCGAGGCGCGCAAGCTCTTCGCTGCCGAGCGGAGCCTCGACGAGCACGAGGAGCTGTTCACGCTGATGCGGGAACGGACCGCCGCGCGGAGCCGGTGAGGAGAGCGAGTCACTGATCGGTCGTTGGCTGCGGCGCCGCACGACGACGAGCAGGCTGCGCACTGTCATGC
>Ga0214467_1000164_pt1 | contig 18732 bp, 41 predicted proteins | sample RVTome_8_FD_187339 | JGI IMG/M metagenome (GOLD analysis project Ga0214467, IMG submission 187339) | Soil microbial communities from uranium-contaminated site in the Upper Colorado River Basin, Wyoming, United States - RVT160D0 HiSeq ...
TTACCTGCGCGTGACGACGATCATCGACCTCGGGATACCGAAGCCCGCGCTCATCGGGTGGGCGGCGCGCGTCACGGCAGAGGCCGCGTACGACGGGATCGCGACGCTGTACTCGTTCCAGAAGCGCGATGACCGCGAGGCCGCGGTCGACTGGTTGAAGAGCCAGCGGTTCCGCAAGAAAGAGGAAGCAGCGCTCAAGGGCACGCAGATTCACACGGCGATCGAGGCGTACAAGCTCGGCCGGCCATACCCAGGGGTCCCGCGAAACGTGCGCCCGTTCTATGACGGGTTCCTGAGGATGCTGAACGACCAACGCCCGATCGTTCTCCAGACGGAGGCGAACGTCTTCAATGACAAGCGCGTATACGCGGGGACGCTCGACACGATCATGGTGTGGCCGAACCTGCCGAAGACGCTGGCTGCGCGCGGGATCGACGTCGAGGAGTTCTACCCGCAGCCGTGGAAAGACCCGCGGGGCCCGGTGCTCGTAGGCGACTACAAGTCGGGCTGGATATACCCGGAGGTCGCGTTGCAACTGACGGGGTACCGAAACAGTGAGTTCATCGGCGGGCCCGATGGCGCGGTGTACGAGATGCCGGAAACCGATGGCGGGATCGCGATCGCGCTGCGCCCGGGCTACACGGAGGTCATCCCCGTTGAGACCAGTGAGCGGGTGTGGAACGCGTTTCTGTTCGCGTACGAGATCGCGCGCTGGCAGGAGGACATCTCGAAGAACGTCATCGGCAAGCCGCTGCTCATCTACGAAGCCCCCCCCGGGCCCGAGAACCCCGACGACCTCGTCAAGCAGATAGGCGAGCTATGGGACCGACTGGCCGCGGCAGAGGCCGAACTAGCCGACCCCCTGCCCGAGTACAAGGTCGCGACGTCAGGCCGCGGCGCGGACCCCAAGCGGCACGCGATCGCAGACCCGCCACCCAAGCATCAGTCAGGCAAGCAGTACGCGGCGCTGTGCGGGGGACAGGTAGCGAAGCCCGATGACAATGCCGAGACCTTCAACCCCTACGGGCGCAACGTGTGCGGGACGTGCGCGGCGAAGGCGACCGAGCGACCGGCCGAGACGAAAGAGGAGAGTGCTGCATGAGCCCACTCCTAGACCTCGAGCAGCAGCAGCGATACCGCGAGCTCGGCAGGCTTCGCATGGGCGAAAAGGCCATCTCGCAGAAGTCGGGAAAGGAGTTCCCGAAGAAGCTCCTCAACTGGCGGGTCACCTCGTCGTCGCGTCCTCTGCTGGAAGCCATCGCCGATCTGTACGGAGGCGAGGTCGTGCCCTGGGACGATGCACCCCAGGAGGGCGAGAACTGGCAGGTCACGACGGAGTCGAACCGCTTGCACATCGCGCTACCGCCGGGTGATGTGCTGTCGCAATACTGGGAATTGTGGTCGGGGGGCGGGTGCAAACGACGCTGCGACGGGTTCGACCAACTACTGGTCGCCCGGAAATGCTCGTGCCCGAAAGACCTCAACGAACGCGCCGAGCAGGCGAGCGCGAAACCGCCGGCGGCGTGCAAGCCGGTCACGCGGCTCGGGGTGCTCCTGCCGGACGTGCCGGATATCGGAGTCTGGCGGCTTGAGTCTCACGGCTACAACGCCGCGGTAGAGCTGCACTCCACGTACAAGATCCTGCAAGCCGTGCTCGACCGGGGTCTGGTCGTCGAGGCGTTCCTTCGGATCGACCCCCGCACCGCGAAGAAAGAGGGCAAGCCGATCTCCCACTTCACGGTTCCGGTGATCGAGTTCGAGCAGACCTCCGGGCAACTGGCCGAGACGCTAATGCTCGGAGCGGGAGACGAAGTGCCTGCGCTCGCTGCGGCGCCCGTAGAGCCCAAGGGGTTCTCAGACGCCCCAGCGCCCCCACTTCACACTGACGAGGCTGCAGGGGCCACTACAGCGCCGGAAACGGGCGATCCTGGGAACGGGTCGCAGGCACTTCCCCCGTGGATCATGGACCTGCCCGGCGAGGAGCCAGACATCATCGACGCGGCCCGTGAGATATGGGTTGAAAAGGGGGGCGACCCAGAAGGGCTCCAGAGCCTCAAGCAGCTGGTCGGCATGGACCCCGCGACGCAGGCAGACCTCCGGGCCCGGATCGAACGAAACCGCGAGCAGGCGACCCCACCCCCCGAACCCGCGGACGCGTGGGACCCACCCGAAGGCACCGAGGAAGGAAAGCTCGTATGAGCGGGATCGCGTACGTCGCGAAGGGCGACGGATGTCTGGTGGTGGAGGCCCCGACACAGGAGGAGGCGAGGGCGCGGGCAGCACGGATCGCGAACGCAGCCTGCCGTCCGCTAGCACGCCCCTACTCGCGCGACGAGAGAATCCTGCGCGAGCGCGAGACGAGGCGCGTGCCGTGACTCGGGGCACGTACGTCAACAGGGGCCGCGGTGCTCCGTGCGCTAGCTGCGGGAGGAACCTGTACCAAAAGCGCGCCCGTGTTTGGGTGCACCGAGACACGGATCTCATGGCGTGTCGAGGAAGCGGAACCGCCCTGCCGATGCTCACCAACAACCAAGCGGACGTGCTGGAGTTCGTGCGGAGCTACATCGGTTTCAAGCGGTACCCGCCGACCATCCGTGAGATTTGCGATGCACTCGGCTACCGGTCCACGAGCACCGTCCACCTTCACCTGCACGCGCTGGTAGCAAAGACCTACTTAGAGATCGATGGCGGGCCGCGCACCCTTCGAGTGGTGAAGTCAGCGTGACCGCCTACAGCTTCGAGGTCCTGGGCGACCCCGTTCCGCAGGGAAGCATGACGGCATTCATCGCGGGCGGTAAGGCGCGCGTCGCGCACAAGGCCCCGAAGGGTCTCCAAGCATTCCGTGCGGACTGTCGCAACGCGGCTGCTCAGGCCGGGGTGACGGTGATCGAGGGACCGGTTCGCCTGCGCGCGGTGTTCGTGCTGGAACGTCCGCAGAGCCATCGCGGCACCGGGAAGAACGCGGGCATGCTCAAAGCATCGGCGCCCGAGTACCACACAGGCCAACGGCCCGATGGCGACAAGATCCTGCGGAGCCTTTTTGACGCGCTCACCGGCGTGTGCTTCCGCGACGACGGCCAGGTCTGCGTCGCGTCGTTCGTCAAGCGGTACGTGCGGGAGGGCGAGGCCCCGCACACCTCCGTCACAGTCGACAGTCTCGCGGACGAAGGGAGGCCGTAAGTGGTCGAGCAGAAGGGGCAGAAGAAAGCGGGGCTGAACGACTTCGAGGGGTTGTCGGTTGCAGCCGCGGGCGTGGAGATGCCGGGGGCCGCGGGCGGGTTGCGCGAGGCGATGAAGGTCGATCCCGTCGAGCTCCACCACGGCGAGGAGGGCTACGTCGTCCTGCACTTCACGGTCGGCAAGGTCCGCCACGACCCGATCGTCAAGGGCCAGACGGAGCCTCTGCGACGCGTGCACATCCTCAACGTGGACGAGGCGGCGTTCATCGGCGCCGAGTACGTCGAGGAGCACATGCAGGCGCAGCGCGCGAAGATCCAGCGGGCGAAGGAAGAGGAAGCTGGGCAGGACTCACTCGACGGTGGCGCGTACACGGCGTTCCTCATCATGCCGAGGGCGAAGCTCGCGTTCGCTTGCAAGGAGTTGCAGCTCAACGACGGCGGCAAGAAGGAAGACCTCGCGCAACGCCTCGCAGACCACCACGCGGTCGAACCGGAAGCGGTCGAAGACGCGCTCGCGAAGTTCGAACGCGAGAACGAAGCAGGCTAGGCAGGCCGTGGAGTCCCTGTGGCGATCGGACGCGTTACCGGCGCGCTTCTGGTCGAAGGTCCGGCGCTCCCCGAAGGGCTGCTGGCTGTGGACCGGAGCGATCGCGAAGAGCGGCTATGGCACGTTCTCCTTGAACGGTCGGACGGAGTACGCGCACCGCGTCGCCTGGCTGGAGCTCATCGGCCCGATCCCACAGGGACTCGAGATCGACCATGTTAAGTGCGGCAGGCATCGCTGCGTGAACCCAGCGCACCTCCGAGTCGTCACGCACGCGCAGAACATGGCGCGCGAGATGCCCAAGGCGTGGGAGGGCAACCTAAAGAAGACGCATTGCCCGGCCGGCCACGAGTACACCGCGGAGAACACGTACATGGGGCCGAAGGGCAGAGACTGTCGGGCGTGTCGCTTGGAAGCGACGCGGCGGTGGAGGAAGAGACGGAAGGAATCGGCAGCGTGACGCACTCAGACCTTCGGGTGTACGCACCCCACGAACTCGGGCACGATGGCTACCCGATCGCGTGGCATGAGACGGTCAAGCATCTAGTCCGCGAGCTGGCTGGCCACCGCTGCATTCGATGCGGGCACCCGTACCCGCCGGGGATCGCAAAGCGTTGTCGGGGCGGGGAGTGGACTCCCTGTGACGCGGGCTGCACGCACGCCGGGATCGTCTCGCTGCTCAACACGGAACCGACCGGCCCGGAGTGGATTGATACGGAACTCGACCAAGGACCCAGCGCGGGTGAGCTCGTGGTCGCCGGGAAGGACGTGCTGGCCCGTTACCGCATCCTGACTGTTCACCATCTCAACGGACATAAAACCGACTGCCGCTGGTGGAACCTGCTGGCGCTCTGTCAGCGTTGTCATCTACAGATCCAAGGCAAGGTCAGGCCGCATCGGCCGTACCCATGGGAACACCGCCCGTGGTTCCGCCCGTACGCGGCAGGGTTCTACGCGGCGAAGTACCTAGGCGAAGACCTCACGCGTGAGGAGACTGAGGCCCGCCTAGACGAACTGCTTGCCCTCGGGGCACGCGAGGACGCGGTCGAGCGGATGCCGCTGTAGATGCCTAAGCTCCCCGGTCCCCCGTACAGCGGAGCCGATTACCCGCAACCCCAAGGCATAGAAGTCGGTTGGTGGGGCGGCAAGTTCAAAACCGATCCGGATGGGGTGCTGCACTTTCGCGCCAAAGGATTCTTCGATGACCCGATGCGCTGCGGAGCGTCACCGCGCGAGGACTGGCGGGGGAACCCGACCGAGTGGAAGTCCGAGTGCGTCGTGTGTTTCGACCAAGGGGCGATCTTTTGAACCCCGTGTGCGGCAAGAGACATCTCGGAGCCTTCGATCGTTGCGAGCTCCCCGCCGGCCACGACCGCGCCCCACGCAAGCCCCTTCGGCAACGCTCCGAAAAGCAGGAGGTCAAAGAGTCCGAGTGGCAAGCAATCAAGCGCCGCAAGGTCAACCGGCAACGGGCGATTCACGGCTTCACCTTCTGCGAACGATGCGGCAAGCGCACCAAATGGCTCCAGTGCCACCACACGGACTACCGGAGCCGCGGAGGGTCGAACACCGAGGACAACGCCGAACTACTCTGCACGGGCCCGGGGTCATGCCATGAGCGTGAACACGGCACGCCCTGGCCGAAAGATCGCGAAGACCCCGAAGGTACTTGAACCCCGACCACGCGACTGCTAATCTCGGTCCCACAACTGAATAAGCGGGGTACACCACACCCCGAGAAAGGGATGAGCGACCCTTTATGAAGACTGAGACCGATTCGGCAACGGCGCTATTTATGGGGAAGTGTCGGCGCTGCAAGGCACCCCACCGATTCGAGTTCGAGAGGTTCGGTCCTCGCGCCGAGGCGGTCGCCCGCGATGCCAATGGAGACCTTCGCAATGTGCACGAGTGGGCTTGGAATGCCCCGCTCTCTGGCGTAGCCGATAATCGGCCCACCTGTAAGGAGTGTGGCTATCAGGGTCCTTGGCGGCTTAGCCGGATCGCGGGCACGCACAATCCCGAGGTTGCCTGCAACGCTCGCTGCATGGGCGCGACTGGCCCCTCCTGCGATTGCTCCTGTGGCGGGCGCAACCACGGCGCGAGGTACGCGGCATGACTGCACAAACCCGCAACCCCCACCGCGATCACGCGCGTCTCGTAAAGGCCGTCAAGATCGCGGACTGGTTCGACTCCGCGGCCCCGGAGTTCGTGACGCTCGCGCTCGAAGACGACGGGAAGATCCTGCGCGCACTCGACCCCGACTTCTGGAAGACGCTCGCGAAGCTGATCGACATTCACCCGCCGAGTGCGGAGACGGTTGACGAAGTCCTAGACCTGTTGAAGCGCAGGCGCGAGACGAAGGCCGATCCGTTCGCGGGACTCGGGCAAGCACCGGAGCCGCGGAGCGTGGCGAGATGATGCCGATGACCGCGCAGCAGGACGCTGACCGCGCTGTTGCGGTGATACAGAAGTTCGGCGGGATATGGGAGGCGGCAGCGGCACTTGCACCTCGGAGGGACCCGTGCGTCATTAACCTCGCGTCGTGGACTCCATCCAATAGAGCAGGAGGGGCGAGCGATGGTTGAGACGTTCACCTGCGAGTGGCACGGGTGCGTCGTGCCGATCGAGAAAGAGCATCCGGGCTGCCCCGACTGCAACGTCTTCCTAGACGACCCGCCCGACTCTGCACAGATGACGGGCGAGGAACGGGCCGCAGAACTGAGGGGCTGGTTCGACCGAGTCCTGACGGTGCGGTTCCCACGTCTGCATGAACGAATCGAGGCGCTTGTCGGGCGCTCAGTGTGGACGCACGAAATGGGCGTCAACGTTGAAGGGCTGATCCAAGAGGCTGCTAGCGGACAGCACCCCGAAGACCTGCGCCGTCACGTCATCGACTCCATGTGCGACGCAGTTGGGGCCGAGAAGGTCTTCGTAGCGGACGTGCCCAGCTCTACAGAATCAAGAGCAGGAGGGGCCGATGCCTGAGCGCGAGCAACGCGGAGCGAACGGGCGGGCTCTTGGGGCCTGCGACCACTGCGCCCGCTATCCGGGCGAACAACATGCAGATTGGTGCGAATACCGATCCGAGGTCTTCGTTGCCGCCGCCTCTCCCTCTAAAGAGGAGGCCCCCCGATGAGCACTACCCAATGCTCTGCATGGATTCAGTTCGACCGCATGCCCACTCGGTTCGAGTGCAAAGAGCGATACGACCACGGGGGGGACCACGCTGACTATGCATCGGTCGAAGACCCCTCCGCCCGCCCTGACGGCTACCGAGTCATTTGGGAAGTGTCGTGGCAGGACGATGCTATGGAACACGCGGCCTGCACCACGGGCTACGACGACCCCCTGCCCACCAAAGGAGAGTCCCGTGGCTGACGCGCCGATACCCCGTCCGAAGAGCTTCTTAGACGAAGCCCTCCGAGCGATCGAAGCGTCTAGGCCCGAAGAAGGAATCACGCCCGGCCCTGACAAGATCATCCACGCGCTACACGCGTTGACGTGGGCGTGCCTGTCCGTCGCTGAAGAAACGAGCAGGTCGTGACGCCCCTCCCCTCCTCCGACCACTCCGGGGACCGGCCGTTCCTCATGGCGTCGGACGGTTTCGACACACTCACCGACGAGGCCCGCGCCAAGTGGGAGACGCCCTGCGAGATTGCCTGCACCTGCGTTCACGACTCGGGGCATCCGGGACCGTGCCATGACCACGCCGGAACCGTCATTCCAAAGCGCCTTCCTCCTCGCGACTACTGGGACCTGCCGTGACGGCCGATCACTCCGGGGACCACCGGGACCTCCGAGACATAGCGCGGCGACTGCGGGAGAAGCCGCGGCAGGCCGTTAGGGATATGGAACTCGTTACGGTAACGGGCTGGAACATTGACGAGGCCGCCGACGCTCTCGACAAAGCCGCAGACCGCATCGAACGCCTCACCCAGCCCGCGGGCGACACCGAGGAGCTGATAGAGAGGGCGCAGCGGTTCTTCGACGACCCGATTGCGGTCGGCGGCGGACGCGACCTCGTTGGGCGGCTCGTCTCTGCCCTCATAGCCGCAGAGGCCCGCCACGTACGCGACCAGGAATGGATTGACAGGTTTCAAGGCCTGGCGGCGGCTAAAGAGCTAGAACGTCTCGGGCTCTTGCAGTCCATAGCTAAGAGCGTGCAGGGATGCGAAGACGTTCTCGATGGGCCGGACCCCACCGCTCGGGTGGTCGAACTCGTTGCGGAATGGGTTACACGGGCAGAGACCTCAGAGGCCCGCACCAACGACGACCCCCTTATCAAGTCGCTGACGGAGGAACTGTCCGCATCGGAGGCCGAGCGCGTCGCGTTGAAGGAGGACTCGAAGCGCAAGGACGCGCTGATCCAACAAGCCCGCGATGACGCGGCGAAAGTGCGAGCGGAAGTCGATGCGTTCCTGAACGGCCCTCACTATGCGGCGATGGTCGGAGCCTCTGAGAACCTCGCCGCTGCGACCAGTAGAGAGGAAGCCCTACGAGAGGCTGCGCAGAAGGCGATCGAGCGCATGGCTTCGATGGGTGCGCCGCCTCTGGTGTGGCGTGAACTTGCTAACGCGCTGGCCGAGCCTCCTTCCTCTCCGACTAAAACCGGGCCGAATCCCAACTGCCCCGAGTGCGCTGAAGAACGTCGAGCGCGGATACAGGCCACAGTTGCTTCGGCTATGGCGTCATCGGAGCGGGTGACGCCCGATTACGAGACAGCTAGAGAATGGCCGAATTGCACGCACTCTTCCCGTAGAGAGGGAGAGGACGCATGAGCGACCAGGCACCGTGCATCTGCTTGTGGCGGTTGGTCGACTACCTCGGAGGCAAGGCGCGTGAACCCGTTGCCGGATGCCCTCGACACGCCGAGGAAGATACCGCCGCCTCACCTAGAGAGAAAGGGACGGAGTGAGCGCCGACCTCGACAGCGTCCGACAGGGACGCCTCAATACCCGCTACACGATCCGAGAGGTCATCGGGTCGCTGGCGGGACGCGTGTGCCTTCCGAACGCTCACGATCCTCGCTGCTGCGTCTACTGCGCTGGCCGAGTGCTTGCTGAGGAAGTCCAAGGGTTGGCGGGCGGTGAGCATGAGTTAGCCCGCTATAGGCGTCTGCGTGCCGCGGCGCTGAAGGTGATCGAGCGTAACGCGCATGAAGGTGGCTGCGAGAACTACCACGGGACCACATGCAAAGAAGCCGGACGCCAGCGCGATGGCGATGGGTGGGCGACCTGGTCCCAATCGGGATGCGTGGGTGGCTCGGAGCACGTCCGGCATCTCGCCACGCCCGCTCCTACTGAGGGAGGGGCCGGGTGAGCGGTCCCCTGGTCGTCAAGACCGAAGACTGGCCGCATGGCCTCCGCTGCATGGAGTGCAACCGGGAACTAGTCGAGGGCGACCAGTACTCCGAACGCCTAAGTGGGTTCGTAGACGACACACCTGCCGTACACATCATCTGCGCTGAGTGCGCGGTCGCGGGCGCGACGGGACAGGAAGGAGCAAGCCGTGGGTGAGGCCCCGCAGACGTGGGAGGTCAAGCTGACGCTTTCGGTGGAAGCGACCTCGAAGGAAGACGCCGAGCAGTCCGTCTATGACAACCTGCTCTCGCCCCCGTTCGAGGTGCTCAACCTTCACGTTGAAAAGGCCCGCCGTGGGTGAGGCCCGCCGGCCGAACGCCGAAGACGTAGCCGAGGGACAGGCGTGGCTGCACAAGGCAGCGGATGAGCTCGCGGAGCAGGGGGAGATCCCTCTGATGGTCGTAACGACCTCAACGGGAAACGCTTCGGGCCTCTCTCTTGACGGCCTGCGCCTCGTGGTGGGCGACGACTGGACGGATGTCCACGTAGCAGCGCTGCTCGAATACCTGGTTGGCAAGGTCGCCTTTGACGTGTCCGAGTTCACGAGCCGAGTGGGGCGGAACTAGTGAAGCTCTCCCCCACCCAGCTCCGGGTGCTCCGCTATGCCTCTGAGGGGCGACTGGTCCAGGAGTCGGATGGCCGAGCCTTCATCGTGCGAGGTGGCCGCGTCAGGAAAGCGACGGTCGCGAGACTAGAGGCGGCAGAACTTGTTCGCTGGTTGCGATGCATCGATAGCCCCGAAAGCATTGGGCAGGTCACCCCCAAGGGCCAGGCTCTCCTAGACGAACTCAACGAGAAAGGAGCACCATGCCGAACAACGTAGACGCGGCACGCCATGTCCTCGAGTCGCCGGCGCTGCTGCAAAGCCGGGTGGTCGGGTACTTTGCGGTCAGCGCGGAGGGTGAGCTGACCGTCAGGTGGGATGACATCTACTCGGACCTCAAGGGCACGCTGTCTTCCCACGAGGAGACGCTGGTGAACTTCGCTGCCGCTCTCATGGCAGGGACGGGAGGCACCGGTAACGCCTTCCTCAGCAACGGCCAGTACGGGCCGTACGCGTCATCGCTGGCGCACCTAGACGACGAACACGCAGCTCGCGTGCTCGAAGCCCTCGCGATCTCACGAGGCTTTCGGATCTCCGTATGGAAGGCAGGGCAGTAGTGCTCGGCCCAGACGGAGTAGACGCGCTTCGCGAGCAGGTGATCGACCTGACGGGGACGATCGACGGATTCCGCGCGCTCCTGATCGGTCTGGCGCTCACGAATTGCGCGGTGTTCGCGATCGTGCTTGGGCTGTGGCAGAAGCTGCATCCGCCCGAACGCCTGGGCCAGCTAGAGCAGGTGGAGGTGCTGCCGCTCGAGAGTGAAACCGAGGAGGGATGCACCGTCCTCCTGATGCCCGATCGCGTGGTCTGTCGGTTCGAGGAAGGACGCTGGATGCGTCTGACGCCACTGTGACCTTCCCCGTCATCGACGACCTGTTCTACCCAGACGGTCGTCCGATCCTCGAAGGCCCCGAGTGCCGCTACTGCGGGTCGACAGACCTCGAATGCAAAGAGCGCGCCGAACGCGAAGACGGGTTCGAGCTCGCGTCCTACATCTGTCGCAAGTGCAACCGGAAGACGACCTACTGCGATCCAGGAGGGAGCCCATGAGCAAGGCATATCCACCTGCCCCGCGTTGTGCGGCGCGCGAGACCAAAGGCGACATGACCCTCGTGTGCACACTGGCGCGCGGTCACGACGATCGACGCTCGTCACGCGGCACGCGCTGGGGATGCGATCACGTCTTCGGCCTGCCCGGAGCAGAACGCGACGCGCTCGAGGCCGTCAGGGAGGTGAGGCAGGGACTACGCGCGGCGTTGGGGTCTCTGCTGGGGGAGTGAGCGTCCTGCACTTTCCGCGAAGCGAAACCATCATGGGCCCGCCCCTGTTCGATGAGCATGAGCTGACGGTTCGTCTGTTTGAGATCGGCCTCGGGATGCCCACCTGCCCGGACTGCGGCGATGACCTGTACGAACCCGACTGCCACGCAGATGGCTGTCCCCGGATCGAGACGTGCGGTCAGTGCTATCAGCGCCTCCCCGATGGGACGTTCGGCTACCTGACGCCGTATCACCCCAACCCGCCCGACCTGTACGCGGCGCGGGAGGGCGAGACGTTCGAGGAACGAGCCGTACGGATCGATGCGTGGTGGGAAGAGCACCTGCGCGAGCACCACGGGGCCGCGTCGTGATCCCTCCCGAGGCCCTAATCGGAACGGCTATCGCGCTCGTGTGGATGGGGGTGGCGCTGATCGCGAAGACGCGGCGCAAGCAGGACCAGCGAGGACCGATGCTGTGGCAGACGCACGGGTCGCCCCTCGGTTGGGTCACCGAGGTCAAAGAGGACGAGCACGGCTTGAAATGGACGGTGAAACAGACACCGGTCCAAGCGGAGCCCTGGAGGCGGGATGGGTTCTTCGACCCGTCCCGGCGACGACGTTCGGTAGACGTTTCCAGTTGGGCGGTCATGGCCGCGGCCGTACAGCTCGGCCCCGACTCAGACGGCTACCTCCACCTCGTAACCGATCCTGATGACGATGGGACGGCCTGCGGGCTGAACGGGGACGAGATCGGGTTCGTGCGCTACGTGAGCACCGGTCCCGTTCCTCCGGGCGTGGTCATCGACTGGAGCGGGCAGGCGCCCCCGGACCTCCCACCGATCGAGCAGGAGCTAGTCGTCTGGCAGGTCATGGCGCACCAGGATATTTGCCCCAACTGCGAAGGCTACGTGGTCGAGAAGCAGGCCGAGGCTGGGTACATCGTGCAGCACGGGCACCACCCGGCCGACCCCGAGCGGAGGCCGATCGGTGGCTAGCGGCCGAGAAATACGGGGGGCGATCGACCTGGCGCGTAAGGGCCACACGGGGGCGGACCTTCGCCGCAGGCGGGCGGGTCGCATCGTCCTCGACAAGCCCACCTACCGCGCCTGGGAGACCGAACAAGAGCCCGGCCGACGATCGGTGTGGACCCACGGAGGGCATCGGTTCGAGGTCCTCGAACGCCTTCCCGTACCTCCTGAGCTCGATGGAGTGGTGTTCCTGCTGGCCGTTCCGCTGGACGCGGGGCCGAACCCGGGGGCTGCACATGGCCGATGACCTGCCGGTCTACGTGTGGGCGTTTCCGTCCGCGAAGGCAAGTGAGTCGGCGTATCTGTCGGCATCGCGACGCCTGATCGCAGAGCGGGCAGGTAAGACCGACCTGCTGATGAGCCAGGTTCACGGCGTAGGTCCCCTTGAAGGGACGCACCTGATAGTCGCCGTGGGTCGCGATGCCGGACCACGCACCTGCATGGGCGGGAAGGTCGTCACCGATCCGCCCGAAGGTCTGGTGGAGGCCGCGAGGGCCCGCTACGCGTACATGGATACCCGCTACCGGTACCGCGGCGAACGCGATGGCGTGGTGTCACTCCACCATTCGGGAGGTGGTGGTCCAGTCGACCCGCAGGGCCGCGTGTGGGTCAAGGGCAAACCGCGGTGACCGAGTGCGACCACGGCATGAACCCCGCGTGGTGCGGGATCTGCCGGGCGCCCAAGCCTGAGCCTCGGTACCTCGAAGGCGTCACGGTGGCCGCGAGGTTCGCTGGCAAGTGCCCGGGCTGCGGAGACCGGATCGAAGAGGGCGAAGACATTCACCTGACGGGAGACGGGGTCTGGGTCTGCTCGGGCTGCCGGGATCGGATCGCGCGGTGACCGTCTGACCACGGCCCTCGTCTTACTCGACCGCACCACCTGCCCGGACTGCGGCCAAGAGACGCGCGAGGTCGTGATCGAAGAACCAGCCCTGTTGAGACACGGAGGCTACGGAGCGACCAGACGCTCGGACCTCACGGTCTGTCCGCGGTGCGGATGGGTCTTCGTGTCCTGCGTCCAAGAGGTGAGCCCCCGCAGGTCGTAACCTGTCGGGCATGGATCAGATCGACTTCTGGAGGCGCACGGACCTCGGCCTCCTGCTCCCGCCGGTGGCCCCTGAGCCCCTGATCTTCGACCCCGCCCCCTTCGAGGGTGAGACCGAGCCCTGCCCGTGCGGAGGGATCAGGTGACGGCCGAAGACACGAAGCCCCCTCAGAGCGCACAGGAAGCCCCAGAAGGACCGAACGCGCAAACAGGTGGCGAGGGGGCCGAAGGCCAAGGGAAGTCTGCTACAGCCATCGCTGAGCGTCCTATGGAGTCCTCTGTCTCGGAGTCGTCTGGGCGTGGGGAGGGCCAGCGGACGCATCGGACGGACTCACACGCGCAGGAGCCACCCAAAAAGCGCCGTAAGCCGCCGGCCCCCGCCGACTGGAAAGAGCGATTCATCGCCTCGCTCGAGGAGTATCCGGTCGTCGCCACGGCCCTCACCCGAGCGCAGGTCTCGAAGACCCACGCCTATGACACGAAGGCAGCCGATCCCGAGTTCGCAGAGGCCTGGCGTCTGGCCCTAGAGACGGGGGCCGACAAGATCGAGCAGACCGCTCTCGAGGTCGCCCACGAAGGCGATGTGGTGATGACCTGCACGTACCACGAGAACGGTGCGCTCGCGACCTGCAAGGTGCAGCAGTTCCGCTCGAGGGGCTTCCAGGACCGTCAGATGATGCTGAAGGCCATCCGACCGGAGCGGTTCAGGGAGCGGTACGAGGTCAAGCAGACGACGGGCGACGTCGACCGGGAGATCCAAGAGCTGTTCGACGCGTTCAAGGCCGGCGGCGGGGTCGGGCCCCCGAAGGGTGGGCCGGAGAAGGCGGGGAGCGGATGAGCAGGAGCCGAATACGACCTCACTCCGATGATGTGGTGAACGCCTGCCCGCTGTGCGAGGCCCGCGTTGGGCGCCCCTGTACGAACCCTCGAGGCCTCCCGCTGCCCGGGGGCCGAGTCCATGTGGCCCGTTTGCGGGCAGCCGAACCTCTGCCTGATCCAGCCGACGCAGTCGTAATGACGTGCCCGCTGGTGACGGTCGGTGATGTTGCGGCGCTGGAGGAGGCAGGCATCTTCGATGCCTGGTGGCGCGACATGGGGCGAAGCCTTCACGCCCTCGCCCGAGTTCGAAAGGGAGCGGAGAGTGCTAGCTAGAGGCGAACAATGGCTGGCAGGGCCTAGGAGAAAGGCTCGAAATTCTCGGGAAAACACTTCGGGCCTGCTTGCAATCGCGAGCGCGTAGGCGTGGCTGACCCCGCCCCCAAGATCGAAGTCGCCCGCACCATGCCGACCGACCTGCTCACGAGCGGTCGATGGCGAACCTGGTCCGAGCCCGACAAGGTCAAGCTCCGCAACGTCTTAAGGCGCGCGAAGTTCCGGCGGACCTACGAGTACGACCCGGTCGCGTTCGTGCATGACTGCTTCAAGTGGGACGACCTGCCGGACTCAGGGCCGGCCCCGTATCAGTCCGACGTGCTGGCGAAGCTCGTGGAGGAGCACCGGGTCGCGCTGCGCGGTCCCCACGGGTTGGGGAAAAGTTCCTGTCTGGCGTGGGCGATCCTGTGGTTCGCGCTCACCCGCGATGGCGACAACTGGAAGGTCCCGACCACGGCATCGGCACGGGCGCAACTTCGGCTCTACCTCTGGCCAGAGGTCCACGTTTGGGTTCGTCGACTACGGTGGGAGGCCATCGGTCGGGACCCGTTCATCGAAGGCCGCGACCTGCTGGACGAAGCCCTCAAACTCGACACCGGCGAGGCGTACGCGTTGGCATCGAACGACCCGGCGAAGATGGAGGGCGGCCACGCGGACCGGATGCTCATCATCTACGACGAGGCGAAGAAGATCCCGGCCGGTACGTTCGAGGCGTTCCAGGGAGCCGTGTCAAACGCCGGCCCCGAGACCGGCAGGGAAGCGCTCGAGCTGATGGGCTCGACCCCCGGCGACCCACATGGCCACTTCTACCAGGTGAACCAGAGGCGGGTCCCGGGCTACAAGCTCATCATCGTCACCAAGGAGATGGCGATCGCGGCGGGCCGGATGTCTCCCTCGTGGGTCGAGCGCATGAAGACCGTGTGGGGCGAGCACTCGGCGACGTACATCCGTAGGGTCGAGGGAAACTTCGCCGCCGGCGATGAGAAGTCCGTTCTGCCTCAAGCGTGGGTGGAGGCCGCGGTCGAGCGGTGGACGGAGGCCGCGGTCCCAGCAGTCGGTGACGCGGACCTGCTCGAGGGCAGGGTGTTCGACGGCCTGATGCTGCCGGAAGAGCTCGTGGGCCCGCTGTCGGTCGCGTCGATGGACGTCGCAGACTCGGGAGACGACCGCACGACGATCGCACTGCGACACGGCCCGGCCATCATCCGGCTACAGGAGTTCCCGTACGACCCGGACGCCCACCTCATGGCCGCGACCGGTGCACTGGTCGCGATCCTCAGGGGAGCGGAGGCTGGGTTCGCGACCGTTGACTCGGTCGGCGTCGGGGCCGGGGTGCTCGCGCGGCTCCAGGAGCTCCGACGCACGGGCGAGATCCGTGAGGACCCCGTGGGCTTCATCGCCCAAGGGAAGTCCGACCTCATGGACGAGACCGGCTCTTACGGGTTCAGGGACCTGCGAGCCGAGGCGTGGTGGGGATTCCGACAGCGCCTGCACCCGACCAAGGGCGACGGGATCATGCTGCCACCTCACGATGAGCTGCAGGCCGAGCTCACGGTATCGGGATGGCGCGCCTTGTCAGAAGGCCGCATCCGCATCGAAGAAAAGGACGAGGTCAAAAAGGCCGACCGCCTCGGCCGCTCCCCCGACCTCGCGGACGCGGTGGTCATGGCGTTCTGGGCGCGCCCCGCGGTCGCGTACTCGCAGACCGGACGGGGGCGACGGATTCCGGGGATGTAGGGGTCGGCCCGGCGAAGCTCGTGCAAGCCTGTGACCTGGGCAAACGCGCCCGATTGGCAAATCGTTTTCGCTTGGCCCCCGGCACGTTCGTACATGCCCGCCTAGGCATCGGGTCAGAATGAAATCGTTCATAAAACGTGGCGCTGAATCCGAGCGGGCCATCGCATGTCACGATGACGTCGTTCGGAGGTCGATCTGTCAACTGAGGAGCGGGGCGACCCCTTCAACTCCGACCCGGTCTGTCTCACCGATCCCCGATGCTCGGCCGCCCCCGCCCCTTGCTCCTTCAAGGTGTTATCGGAGTGGGGGCGAAACCGAAAGCGCATAGCCTGCGAATAATTCGCGTCCCATTTGCAAACGGGAATATGACGCCCCTACCGAGTACACTTCCACCCAACAGGGATGAGCGACCTTGAGGAGGACCCCTATGGCTGATGCCGCGCCCAGCGTTGCGCTGCCCGTAGACTGGGCGTGTCGACGATGCAGGTCACCGATCGAGGCGTGTGCCAACTGCCGGTTGTCGGATCGGTCGTACATCGGTTGCGACTATCACGGCTACTGCTCAGAGTGCGCTGACGCCTTGGGTAACGAACTAGCTCGGTGGACCTCGTGACCAACGACTGGTCCGTCACCGAGTACGCCCTCGGAACGGACGACCACCCGACACAACCCGTGACGTTGACGCGTACGGACCTCGACTGGCGCGGAACGCACTCACGCGTGATCGGTAGGTTCGCGGACGCGCGTCTAGCAGGGATAGCGAAGGCCGAAGGGGAGGCGATGGCGAGATGATCCGTCGCATTCGCAGGATCGAGCGCGCAGTCGAAGACGAGTTCCCCGGTGCCGCGGTCGAAGTCGAGGAGGCGCGCTCGGGGTCGGGCGAGATCGTGCTGCACATCTTCACCGGCCACACGGAGTTGTCGCGTGGGCGCGTCCGTAAGATGACCGAAGAGGAGTTGGCGAGATGACCGAGCAGAAGATACCGACCGCGCAGGACCTGGCCGAGGCACTTCGCGCCGGGCTAACGGCACCAGTCGGCGAGTGGTCATGTGGGGAGTTGTACTGGACCGACGTGATCGAGTTCGCAGCCCGCCGTCTCGAGCACAACGTCCTCCTGATGAGCGGGTTGGACGAGCGGTTCGCGGACGACGTGACGCGCGCTGTCTCGGAGGCGACGGGTGTCCCGGCGGTCGCTGTCCCCGCTGGCACGCATGTCACCGCGATCGAGCCGACCGAGGAGACGGTCGCGTACTTCATGCGCCGCGGGAGTGAGGAGACGCGCGGTGACCTGCGCGAGGTAGCCGAGAGGTTGCACGAGGTCACCGGCAAGCTCGTCTTCTGGACGGACGACGGAGACCTGCGATCCGTCAGCGAGGAGGAGATGCGCGAGGCTGGATGGGTGCGAGCCGAGGATGCACCTGTGCCGTGGGCAGCGGATTCGAGCGCATCGACTGTCCGCCGATTCGAGGCCCTGATCCACCTGCACGAAGGGTTCGGGGAGGAGCGCCCGATCCCCACTCAAGACGAGGTCACGGACGCGATCCACGCCGCTGTGGTCCAAGGTCTGTGGAACTTCAACGGCCAGACGCGGGTAAGGGAAGCGGGAGCGAAAGAGCAGGGGCGAGTCCTCACCGAGAAGGAAGGACCGCGCACCACCGAGACCGCTGTAGCCGAGTATCTAGAGGCGATGGCGGCGCGGCTGGACTCATCGCCCGGCGTGCAGACCTGGCAGTCGGCTGCGCTACGCGAGGCAGCGGAGGTCGTTCGCGGGCAGGCCGGTGGAGGGGGAACGTCGGACGAGGCCGAACCCCTCGAGCCTGGCACTCACTGGGAGCACTTCCTCGGGGGCCTGTCGCTGAGGATCGGCGAGAAGGGTGAGGCGTGGCTCATCTCGGTCTATCCGCCGGATGCAGAGCCATGCCGCTACAGCATCGGGCGAGCCGATGCGGAATACCTCGCCGACCTCCTGTCGCGCTGGGCGAAGACGTGGCCGAAGTGGGGGCCCCCGGAGGCGGACGGCCCCTCAGAGACCATCTGGCCGGAATGCCCGCAGTGCGGGAAGCACGCCACCGTGCACGATACCGGCCAGGAACTGTTCACCTGCCCAGAGGGGCACTCGTGGCCTGCACCTGTAGCGGCAGACACCGAACCGCCCGAGACAGCCGAGGTCTCCGTACCGGTGGTGAAGGTGACGGTGCCAGCGGAGCACGCGGACATGGACCACGAAGTCGATGCCTACCTCCAGGACGACGGCACGGTCATCGCGAAGTGCTCGTGCGGACAGTGGGGTACGGACAGCGGGGGACCCGTGCGCGAGAAGCCCAAGCCTCTGCGGACCAGGTGGGGATGCCAGTGCTGCACCCACGTCGTGGAACTCACGGAGGACGGTCGCTACCCCGATCACGAGTTCATGGCGGGTGTCAAGTGCGCGTGGTCCGGTAAGCCCGCAGGAGGCGGCGACCGCAGAGCCTCAGGTCGCCCAGGATGACCCTTGCCCTAACGATCGCGGTGTGCGCGGTGGTCGGCGGACTCATCGGGGCCGTGATCGGTGGCGGGTTCGCCGACATCGCGAGCGACGCGGATCTGCGGGAGGAGTGGTTCCTCCATAGACTGAGGCTCATGGCGATCATCGGTGAGGCCGCGCTACTGGGGGCCGCGACGTGGGTGGGGTCGTGGGTCGGGTGAACGATGACGAACTCATGCAATGGGCGACACCCGCTGAGCGTGACCTTCTGCGATCGCTCGACCGACAACGCCGTCTTTGGACCGGCGTGATATGGCTGCTCGGGTTCGTGGCGGCGTGTTGGGCGGTTGTCATCATCGTG
>Ga0214467_1000169_pt1 | contig 18297 bp, 11 predicted proteins | sample RVTome_8_FD_187339 | JGI IMG/M metagenome (GOLD analysis project Ga0214467, IMG submission 187339) | Soil microbial communities from uranium-contaminated site in the Upper Colorado River Basin, Wyoming, United States - RVT160D0 HiSeq ...
CAGCACCGCCGACCCGGAAGTGTTGCGGGCCATGGCCAAGGCGTGATCGAGCGCCTGTTGTTCGTTGCGCCGGCCGACGACGACCGGCGTACGGGCCCACATGGTGGTGAGACTATCCACGTACGTGAGACAGGCCAATCGACGGGAACGAACGACGATCGGGCGGCGCCGGGATCTGCCCCGGTACCGCCCGATTGTCGTTCAGGTCCTTAGGTGCAGCACGTCGTGTCCGCCGGCGACCCATGGGCGACCCCGGCCACCGTCATGCCGACCGCTACGGCTACACCCGCCAGAGCCGCGGCCCGCATGCCGAACGTGATGACGGGCGCCAGTCGCATGTGGCCAGAGGGATGACGGGCTTCGTGCGCGTCCTCGGTGTCGTCTGTGTCGTCGCTGGTCCAGGTGTGCTGCGGGTCGATCATCGAGCAACTCCTTCCCACGAAAGGGAAACCGATTCCTTGGCTATTTCAAAGGTCCGTGGCCCGGCCGGTCGACGGCCGGTTCGAGCAGCAGCGCGGAGGGCACCCGCTCGGCGAAGCCGAGGCGCAGCAACCCGTACCCGATGCCCGACAATCCACTGAGGAGTCCGGGAGTCGCCACGCCGTCGGGCGAGCCGCAGTACGGGCCGTGCCGCGCGATCGCGTCCAGGATCTGACCGGCCCGGTGGCGGGCCGCCTGGCTGGCCTCGCGCTCCGCCAGCACCACCAGTGCCTCGGCGATGCCCAGCTCACCGTGGCACGGGCTCAGGTCTCGCGGCAGCGGGTTGGCGGTCAGCGTCCGCACCGCCCGCCGCCGCCCCGGGACGGTCAGGGTGCCGGCCGTGGCCCGCGCCGCGACCAGCCCCGCCGTACCCGCGCACCAGCCCGGTACCCGCCGCTGTGCCAGCCCGCCGCCGCGGGAAAGCGCAGCGCGGGCCGCCGGTTCGTAGCGCGAGCCGGCACCGTGGCGCGTGGCGAGGCGGGCAAGTGCCCAACCGATTCCGGCGCTGCCGTGCGCGAAGCTGGTGCGGTCGGGGTCGCCGCCGGTGGCGCACCGGCCGCCGGTCCGCTCGACCAGCTCGGCCAGCCGGTCGCCGCACGCCCGCGCCAGCTTGGCCGCCGAGTCGAGCCCCAGCTCCACGTGGACCGCGGTCATCGCCGCCGCGCAGCCGGCGGCGCCGCTCGCCACGCCGTGCCGGCCCGCGGTCGGGCGGTCCCCGCCGTCGTCGTTGGCCGCGCCGGCCGCGAGATCCACCGCCGCCTCGGCCTGGGCGCGCAGGGCGCCGTCGCCGAGCAGGTTGGCCAGCCGGGCCAGGCCGTAGGCGATCCCGCCGAAGCCGTTGTAGCCGCCGCAGCCGACGGCCGCCACCAGATCCGGCCGCTGGCGCAGGCCGTCCAGTGTGGGCATTACCTCGCTCACCGCACGGCGCGCGGCGTCCCGGTAGCGGGACACGTTGGTCAGCTGGGCGAGCTGGGCCAGAAACAGCGCGACCCCGATGTACCCGTCGGCCAGGCCGGCACCCATCGGCAGCAGCATCCACCGGACGCCGTCGACCAGCTCCAAGCCCAGCCAGTTGACGCGACGGCCGTCGGTCGCACCGCGGGCGACGATCTGGTCGGCGATGCCGCAGGCCGCGGTCAGCAGCATGCGAGGCTCGGCGACCCGGCCGGCGACGGGGGAGGCCGGCGGCGGCGCGTCGCGGTGGCCAGGAGCCTGGCGCAGGGTGGCCAGGGTGGCGCTGATGACCCACTCCTGGTCCCGCCGGTCCGCCTCGTCCACCGCGGTGATCTTGTTGATGGCGCACCGGAGGCCGGTGGTGGGCAGCACGTCGCGCACCTGCCAGCCGGTGGAGGTCCAGGCGTTCCGGCTGTCCGGCCGGCCGGTGAAGAACGGCACGTCGCCGGCCCACAGGTCGGCGATCTCGTAGCGGGTCAGCTCGCGGGCGGAGTCCGCCGGCGCGGTAGCCCACAGCGAGTTGAGCACCTGGTCGCGGTCGAGCGCGTCGCGCAGCACGTCGGGGTGGGTGGACTCGTTCAGCAGGGTGGCGTACTGCCGGGTCGGCCGGACGATCATCCGGGTCTCGGTGCCGGCGCACGCCATCAGCAGCACCCGGAACTCGCGCGACCGCTGCGCGATCGCGTCGTACCCGAGCCAGAAACCCTCAACCACGGATTCCGAGTGCTGGGCCGGATCGATCTCGCGCCCGTCGAGCCGGGGCCGGTTCTGCCGGCCCTCGAAGGTGGTCGAACAGCGGGTCAGCCGCATCCGGTCGGTCGAGGCGAACTCGTAGTCCACGACGCTGGTGGGTGCCACCTTGCCGCGCTCCCCGCCCAGGCCCGAGACGTCCAGGGCGCCGTTCTCGCCCACCACCACGTACGGCAGCAGGGCCGTGCGGTGCACCGACGCGGCCAGTGCCCGGGTCGCCGGGTCGGCCACCGGCTGCCCGACGGTCGGGTGAAACAACGTCTCCACGTCCACCAGCACCGGCTGGTCCCCACGGGCGATCAGGTTCTCGCAGTGCACGTCCGAGGCGTGTACCGCGTGCAGCAGGGCCAGCAGGACGCCCTGGCGGCGGTAGAAGCGCTCGGCGTCGCGGAGGCTCGACAGCTCGCGGTACTCCACGAACTCCTGCCACCCGTACCCGTCGCGGGCGAGCGTGGTCACCGCGGCCAGGTCCATCCGGGGCAGCGCGCGGTTGAGCCAGCCGACCAGCTCGGCGAATCGGTCGTCGGTCTCCAGGCTGCGCGGCTTGTACACCACGCGACGCCCGTCCGCGTACGTCACGAACGCGACCGTCCGCCCGCGCCGGTGCGCGTCACCGCGACCCGCGTCGACGGCCACCACCGGACCGGGGTCGGTGCCGCCCAGCAGCGTGTCGACGATGGCTCCCCGGTCCTGGGCGTGCCTGGCCAGCAGCTCCACGTGCGCGTCGACGGCGTGCCGGGTGGCGTCTCCCAGCAGGCGGCCCAGCACCGGGTACTTGGCCAGGAGGCGGCCCAGCTCGGCCGGGTCGCTCAGCGCGCGGACGAAGTGGGCGAACCGCTGCCGGCCGTCGGTGCCGACCAGCGTGCCGCGTACGCGTTGCAGGTTGAGCTCCAGCACCAGGGTGCGGGCGGCGATCGTGGCCAGCCGCGTCGCGAGCCACCCGGCGAACCGGTCCGCGACGGCGGCCAGCTCGGCGCCGTCGGCCACGTCGCCGGCCCGGTCGACCAGGTCGTCGCGGGCGACGGTCACGAAGCCGTTCAGCGGCACCGCGAACGCCTCCAGCCAGGAGCCCTCGGGCAGCTCGCCGGCGTGTGACACCGTCGCCCGCACCGCCCGCTCGGCGGTGCCGACCCAGGCCGGCCGGTGGGTCCGGGCCGCCAGGTCGGCCGGCGACTCGGCCAGCAGTGCGAGCAGCCCGTTCTCGTCGAGCCCCGCGTCGGCCAGCCACGAACCGAACACGCCCGGGCCGTACCCGTCGCGCCAGCCGGCCAGCCTGCGCCGGGCCCGCTCCGCCCCGCCGGTCGGCGGCCGCGGGCGGCCGGCCAGGCGCTCGTGCAGCGCCAGGCCGCGGGTCCACCAATCCCGGGTGGGGAACGTGGTGGCGCCAGCTGGCCGGGCGGGCTTCGGTGTCATGCCGGCAACGCTGCCATCGCGGCGCGGGCGGCGCATGCGTGCCGGCTACGCATCTTCCGCAGGACCCGGGTGCCGGCGGCACATCCGTGCTAGGGCACCCGGTCGCGTGGTGGTGGCGCCGGCCGGCCGGCGTAGCTCCGCGACCGGCACCGCGCTGACCTCGGGCCTCGCCGGCCGCGCGTACGTACGGTGCCCGCCGGCGGTCGTGGCAAAGATGGGTGTCGATCACGCATGCCGCCCGGCGCCCGGTCGGCCAGGCTCTAGGCGGGTCTCTCACGTACGTAGTGAATTTTTCACCGGCGTCCTGTGAGGAACCCACTCAGAACCGGAGGGACTCGCATGGGACAGACCTTCAGGATCCTCGGACCGCTCGAGGTGTACGGCCCCACGGGCGCTGTCCCGATCGCCGCCCACCGGCAGAAGGTGGTGCTGGCCACGCTGCTGCTCAACGCCGGACGGGTGGTGCCCACCTCCCGGCTGACCGAGGCCCTGTGGGACGGTGCCCCGCCGTCGACCGCTCGGGACCAGGTCCAGATCTGCGTCTCCGCCCTGCGCCGGCACCTGCGTGCGGCCGGGCGGCCGGGTGTGTTGGTGACCCGCGCCCCCGGGTACGCGCTGTGCCTGCCCCCGGACGACCTCGACCTGGCCGTGTTCGACAGGATCGAAGCGTCCGCCCGCACGCTGGCGCGGGAGGGCCGGCTGGACGAGGCCGCCGCCCTCTGGCACCAGGCGCTGTCCCTGTGGCGCGGCGAGCCGCTGGCCGAGCTGGACAGCGGCGTGATCAGGGCCGCGACCGTCCGGCTGGCGGAGCGCCGCATCGCCGCGACCGAGGAGGCCATCGACGTCCGGCTGCGCCTGGGCGAGCATCGCGAGCTCATCAGCGTGCTGATGGAGCTCGTCGCGGCGCAACCGCTGCGGGAGCGGCCGCGTGGCCAGCTCATGACCGCGTTGAACCGGTCGGGCCGGCGCGCCGAGGCGCTGGAGGCGTATCGCCGCGGGCGCGACCTGCTGGTCGAGGAGCTGGGCCTGGAGCCGGGGGAGGAGCTGCGGAAGCTGGAGGGCGCCATCCTGCGCGGCACGGACGGCACGCCACCGGCGCCGGTGCGGTCCGGCGGGGTGGCGCCGCGCCCAGGCACCGCCCGGCCGTGGATGGTGCCGGCCGACATCGCCGACTTCACCGGCCGGATCTCCCTGCTCGACCGGGTCCGGAAGGCGCTCGTGCGGCCGGACGGGGACGCCGCCCACTTGATGGCGATCAGTGGCCCACCGGGCGTCGGCAAGACCGCGCTGGCCGTGCGCGCCGCGCACCTGATGCGCGAGACCTTTCCCGACGGCGAGCTGTTCGCCAGCCTCGGCGCCAATCACGAGGGTGGCGAGCCGGAGGCGATCCTGCACCGCTTCCTGGGGGCCCTCGGGGTCACCGACATCCCGGACACGCTGGAGGCGCGCGCGGAGCTCTACCGCAGCCGGATGGCCGGCCGCCGGATGCTGGTGGTCCTTGACGACGCCGCCCTGGAGAGCCAGGTGACGCCGCTGCTGCCGGGCACTCCGGGCACGGCGGTGCTGGTCACCGGCCGGCCACGGCTGACCGGCCTGCCCGGCGCCGTACACCTCGACGTGGGGCTGATGGACGCGGAGCAGGCGGTCGAGCTGCTGGGTAGCGTGGTCGGGCAGGAGCGGGTCGCCGCGGAGCTGACCACCACCCGCCGGCTGGCCGTGTTGTGCGCCGGGCTTCCCCTGGCCGTACGCATCGTCGGCGCCCGGCTCGCCTCCCGTCCGCATTGGACGATCAAGCAGCTGGTGGACCGGCTGCGCGACGAGCGGCACCGGCTCGACGAGATGGCGCACCACGACCTGGCCGTCCGTGCCAGCCTCGCCGCGTCCTACGACGGGCTGGACGAGCCGGCCAAGGTGCTGTTCCGCCGGCTGGGCACGATCGAGTCGACCGAGTTCGTGGGTCGCGTCGCCGGGCCGCTGCTGGGCCTGGAGCCGGCGCGGGCCGAGGACATCCTCGACGATCTGGTCGACGCGCGGCTGCTGGAGGCGCGGCGCACCGAGGGCCAGTCGGTGCGCTTCCGGTTTCACGACCTGACCCGCCTCTACGCCCGCGACCTGGCCACCGTCGAGGAGAGCGGATACGAGCGGCGGCTCCTCGCGGTCGCGCCGTGACACCGGGCGGCCGGCGGGACACCCGAGGGGATAGTCCGGCGACAGTAGGGCGATGGTCGGCGCACCCAGCATTGGGGCATGCGATGCGAGGATCTGGTCGAGGCGGTGGGTCAGACCCCGCTGGTCCGGCTGCGGCTGCCCGCACCTGACGTACAGGTGTACGCCAAGCTGGAGATGCACAACCTCTTCGCGATGAAGGACCGGGTGGCCCACCAGATCATCCTGGCCGCCCGCCGCAGCGGCGAGCTGGCACCCGGCGCGCCCATCGTGGAGAGCTCGTCGGGGACCATGGCGCTGGGCGTCGCGCTGGTCGGTGCCTCCCTCGGACACGAGGTGCACATCGTCACCGACCCGCGCATCGATCCGATCACGCTGGCGAAGATACGGTCGCTGGGCTGCACCGTCCACATCGTCGCGGCGATGTCGGCGCAGGGCTGGCAGAGCGCGCGGCTGGAACGGGTCGCCGAGCTGCTGGCCGCGATGCCGGACGCGTTCTGGCCCAAGCAATACAGCAACCCGCAGAACCCGGCGGCGTACCGGGCGCTCGCCAACGAGCTGCTGAGCGACCTGCCGCACATCGACGTACTGGTCGGCGCGGTCGGCAGCGGCGGCTCCCTGTGCGGCACCTCCCGTGCCCTGCGCGAGAGCCTGCCGGACCTGCGGGTCGTGGGCGTGGACACCACCGGAAGTGTCCTGTTCGGACAGCCGGACCGGCCCGGGCGCCTGCAGAGCGGCCTGGGCAACAGCCTCATGCCGGCCAACCTCGACCATTCGCTGATCAGCGAGGTGCACTGGCTCAACGACCGGGAAGCGTTCACCGGCGCCCGCCGGCTCGCGAGAGAGCAGAAGCTCTTCGCCGGCAACACGTCCGGCTCGGTGTACCGGGTGCTGTGCCACCTGGCGCGGCGGGAGCGCGGCCAGCGCATCGTAGGAATCTTCCCGGACCGTGGCGACCGGTACGTGGACACCGTCTACAGCGACCAGTACTGGCGGGACAACGACCTGTACGCGTTGCCGGACCGGGGCGACCCGGACGAGGTGCCCTACCCGACCCCGGTATCCGGTTGGTCCTACAGCGTCCTGACGCCCGCGCGCCTCGCCGCGACGGCGTGAGGTAGGAGGCGAGACACATGCGGACCAACCAGGATTCACGGCCCGGCACGCTGACCAAAGTGTCCGGAGTGGACGGTGCGCGCATGCTGCGGGTGCTGGACGAACTGGCGGAGTACGGGGCCGACGCCCGGGGCGGTGTCACCCGGCTGGGTTACAGCGAAGCGGACAACGCCGCCCGCGGCTACCTGTCGCGGGTCGCCGAGGGCGCGGGCCTCGTGCCCGTGGTCGACCAGGCCGGCAACCTCATCATCCGCCGGCCACAGGCGACATCGGGCCGCCGGACACTGCTGATCGGCTCGCACCTCGACAGCGTCACCAACGGTGGAAGGCTGGATGGCGCGTACGGCGTGGTGGCCGCCATCGAGGTGCTCCGCACCCTGTCCCAGCACGGGATCACCACGCGGCACGAACCCGTCGCCGTCGCCTTCGCCAACGAGGAGGGCGGGCTGGTAGCCGTGCCGTTCATCGGCTCGCTCGCCGTGGTGGGCCGGCTGGAACGACCGGCCGAGATCGCCGACCGGCGTGGCCGCCCGCTGCGCGACCTGTTGCTTTCGGCCGGTGGAGACCTCGACCGCATCGACGACGCCGCCTGGCCGCCCGGTTCGATCGGCGGCTACCTCGAACTGCACATCGAGCAGGGCCCGGTGCTCGAGCGGCGGGGCGTCCCGATCGGCGTGGTGGACGCCATCGTGGGCCGGATCATCCTCGACGTCGCGGTGTACGGCGCGCAGAACCACGCCGGCACCACGCCGATGAGCGTCCGGCAGGACGCGCTGGCCGCCGCCGCGCGCCTGGTGCTGGCCATCGAGGACATCGCCCGGGGACGCAGGCTGTGCTCGGTGAGCACGGTGGGGGTCCTCGAAGTGACCCCCGGGGCCGTGAACGTCGTGCCGGGGCTGGTGCGCATGTCGGCCGAGATACGCGACACCGAGCCCGAACGGCTGGCCCGCGCCGAGGCCGCGATCCACGCCACCGTCGACAGCACCCGGCTGCGAACCGGCCTGCACATCGACGTCTCGGTCGCCATGCGGGAACGCCCGGTGCGCACCGATCCCGGCCTGTGCGCGGCGATCACGTCCGCGGCCGACGAGCTCGGGCTGCCGCACCTCGTGATGTCCAGCGGCGCCGGGCACGACGCGCAGATCATCGCGACCGCCGCGCCGATCGGCATGATCTTCGTGCCCAGCGCCGGCGGGGTCAGCCACGCGCCACACGAACACACCGACGACACCCAGCTCGTCGCGGGAGCCAACGTCTTGCTGCAGGCGGCGATGCGCAGCTAGCACGACCGGAACGAGGGGAGAGACCCGATGGCGAATCCACCGGCCGAGAAAAGGCCGGGGTCCCTGGACGTCTGTGTCTTCTGCGGCGCCCGGCTGGGCAACTCCACAGCCGTGGTGGCCGCGGCGCGCGAGCTGGGCACCCTGCTCGGCGAGGCGGGACACCGGCTCGTCTACGGGGGCGGCGGTGTCGGCCTCATGGGCGAGGTGGCATGGGCCGCGTACCGCGGCGGCGCGCAGGTGACCGGCATCATGCCGCGCTTCCTGTACGCCGCCGAGGACGCCGACGCCGCGCCGCCCCAGGACCTGCGGCTGACCGCGACCCTGGCCGAACGCAAGGAGCGGATGCTGCGCGTGGCCGACTGCTTCCTGGCCCTGCCGGGCGGGTTCGGCACGCTCGACGAGGTGCTGGAGGTGCTGACCCTGATGAAACTGCGCCAGCAGCACAAGCCGCTGGTGCTGGTGCAGGTCGACCAGGCCTGGACGAGCTTCCTGGAGGTCGCCGCCGAGATCGGGCGGCGAGGCTTCGCCGATCCGGGCGCCGGCGACCTCATCAAGGTCGTCGACAGCCCGGCCGAGGCGGTGCGCCTGATCGACGCTGAGGCGCGCCGGCCGCGCGTACCGGCCCGCACGGCGAGGCCCGCGTGGAAGGCGCCGGCGCATCCGGCTCCGCCGGTCGCGAGGAGCGCCTGATGGGGCGTCCGCGAGATGCACACCACTGGGTAGGCGTCTTCGGCGGCCCGCTCGACGAGGGGTCCCGCTATCGCAAGGCGTTCCTGGAGTTCGTCGAGGTGTTGGGCGAGCACGGCATGGGCGTCGTACACGGCGGCGGGCCACCCGAGCTGGTGGGCGCGGTCGCGCAGGCGGCCGCGGAGTCCGGCACGCAGGTCCGGGGCGTGGTGCCGCGCGAGCTGCTCGCGGCCGTGCCGTCCCGGCGGGTCGGTGTCATCCAGGTGGCGTGCTCGTGGTGGCGCCGTAACGAGCTGCTGTACCTCATGTCGGACTCGTTCGTGGCCTTCCCCGGCGGGCTGTCGGTGGTGACCGATCTGATCCAGGTCGCCGCCCGCGGCGAGTCCGGCTGGCCGAGCAAGCCCACCCTGCTGATGAACGTGGACGGTTACTTCGACCCGGTGCTGGAGTGCCTGAACCGGGCCCGCGACGAGGAACTGGCCGGTACCTGCGAGACGTACCTGCGGGCGGTCGGTGACGTGGAGGAGCTGTTCGACGTGCTCTGGTCCCGCTGAGGCGGGCACGGCAGATGGCGAGGTCTCCATCCGGAGACCTCGCCATTGGCTGGTGGTCGGTCCAACCCGTGTTACTCGGCCGGCCCCACCGCCCGGTTGACCGCGGACACGACCGCCGACGCGGCGGCCACCTCGGGGCGCCGGTGCAGGCCCACGCCCCAGCTGGGCCGGCCGTCCAGGACGACGCGCAGGTACACCGCGGTCCGGGTGCCGTCATCGTCCGTCACCTCGTGGCTGGAGTGCTCGTCCAGGTCGACCGTGTGGCCCAGCCTGCGGGCGCCGTCGAGGTAGGCCGCCACCGCGTCGTCCCCGCCGCCGTCGCTGACCGCCTCCAGCCCGCCGAGCGTCAGCGGCGATCGCGTGGCCAGGTACTCCTCGCAGAACAGCTCCCACAGCTCCTTCGCGGTCAGCTCCTCGCCGGCCGAGTCGGTCTCCGACTGCACCACCTTGGAGAGCTCCACCTGCAGCCCGCGGGGCAGGCGCAGCCCGTAGCGGTTGCTGAGCACGTAGGCGATGCCGCCCTTGCCGGACTGGCTGTTGACGCGCACCACGGACTCGTAGCTGCGGCCCACGTCCTTGGGATCGACCGGCAGGTACGGCACGTTCCACGGGATGCCGGCCGCGCTCGTCCCGCGCTGCTCGGCGACCCGGTCGAGGGCGACGAGTCCCTTGTGGATCGCGTCCTGGTGGGTGCCGGAGAAGGCGGTGTAGACGTAGTCGCCGACGTAGGGGTGGCGGTCGTGCACCGCGATCTTGTTGCAGTACTCCACGGTGCCGCGGATGCCGTCGATGTCGGAGAAGTCGAGCTGCGGGTCGATACCCGAGCTGAACAAGTTGAGCGCCAGGGTCGGCAGGCACACGTTTCCGGTGCGCTCCCCGTTGCCGAAAAGGCAACCCTCGACCCGGTCGGCGCCGGCCAGCAGCGCCAGCTCGGCCGAGGCCACGCCGGTGCCGCGGTCGTTGTGCGGGTGCACGGATAGGATCACGGCCGAGCGCCGGCGGAGCCTGCGGTGCATCCACTCCACCTGATCGGCGAACAGGTTGGGGGAGTGAGCCTCCACTGTGGTCGGTAGGTTGATGGTCACCGGCCGGTCGGGGCTCGCCTCCCAGATCTCGCTGACACTGTCGCAGACCCGGAGGGCGAAGTCGGGTTCGGTCAGGTTGAAGACCTCGGGCGAGTACTCGAACCGGGTCTCCGTCTCGGGCATCGCGTCCGCCAGGCGCAGCACCACCCGCGCCGCGTTGGTCGCCATCGCCAGGGTCTGCTCCTGGTCGAGGCCGAAGACCACGTCGCGCCAGAGCGGCGCGACAGCGTTGCACAGGTGCACCATCGCCCGGTCAGCGCCGCGGATCGAGTCGAACGTGCGCTCGATCAGCTCAGGCCGGGCCGGCGTGAACACGGAGATCGTCACGTCGTCCGGGATGAGGTCGTCGTCGATCAGGTGCCGCACGAAGTCGAAGTCCGTGCTGCTGGCCGACGGGTACCCCACCTCGATTTCCTTGAACCCCATGCGGACCAGCAGCTGAAACATCTGCTCCTTGCGGTGCTGGTTCATCGGCCGGGGCAGAGACTGGTTGCCGTCGCGCAGATCCACCGAGCACCACAGCGGCGCGCGGTGCAACGTCCGCGTCGGCCAGGTCCGGTCCGGCAGCTCGACCGGCCGGGCCGGGCGCCGATACCGCTGGTACGGCATCTGGCTGGCCCGCTGCGGATTCCACCACGGCTGCCCGGCGGGCACCGGGCCCGCCGGGGTGTCGAGTGACGCGTATGGAGGTGCGTCGGCGTCGATTCGGTACATGTGAACCCCTTCCGCGCGTACGGCCGGTGCGCCGCCCGGGGAGCACGTCCACTCGGCGGGGACGCCGTTGTAGGCCAGTCCAGCGCGGTGTGCTGTCCCGCCGCTATCGGGGCGGCATCGCCGTCACCCTCAGGCCGTCACGGGTGCCCGAACGCGGGTCGCGTGATCCGTCCGTGCCAGCCGTTCGCGGGCGCGTTGCGCGTCGGGGTGGCGTAGCTCGGTGAGGATCTTGTCGGCCCCACGCCACGCGCCGCGGGCCTGCGCCACATCGCCGTCGTCGCTGTGGGTGTCGCCGACGCGGACCAGGGTGTCCGCCTCGTTGTAGCGGTCACCGGTCTCGCGGAACAGCCGGATGGCCCGCCGATAGTGCTCCACCGCGCCGGCCCGGTCGCCGTGCAGATGTAGGACGTAGCCGAGGCTGTCGAGTGCGTGGCCCAGGCCCCTGCGGTCGCCGGCCTCGTCGAGAAGGCGGACGGCCTCGGTGCAGTATCGGGCCGCGAGGTCGTAGTCACCGAGATGCGCGTGTTGCCAGCCCAACGAGTTCAGGCCCAGGCCCTGCCCGGCCCGGTCACCCGCACGGCGATGCAGCTCCACGGCGCGCCGGGCGTGGTGGGCGGCGGCGTGGCGCTCGCCCTGCCGGCCGAGAAACCAGGACAGCGTGCGGGTCGTGTGTGCCAGGCCGATCAGGTCGCCCATCGTCTCGTAGCGTGCGATGGCCTGCCGTAGGTGGCGGTGAGCGGTGTCCGGGTCGTTCAGCCACACGGCGGCTCGGGCCCGGCCGCGGTGCAGGCATGCCTGTGCGGCGCGGTCACCACGGCGCCGCGCCACAGCGAGCGCGAGCTCGACGATCGCGGCCCAGTCGTGCCAGTGTCCGCGCGTGTCGAAGAGTTCGGCCAGCGCGCACGCCAGCTCGACGATCCGGTCGTCCAGGATGCCGTGCCGGGCGGCCGCGAGGATCACCGGCCGTTCCGCGTCGTACCACCGCAGCGCCTGGACCGGTGTACCCAGGCTGTCCATCGTGGTGGGTCGTGGTTCGCTCCGGTGGCAGGTCGGGCGGTGCGCTTCGACCAGGTCCGCCGCGCGCTGTGCCATGGCCTCGTAGTGGTCGGCCAGTCGGGTCAACGCCTGCCGGCGCTCCGGCTCGGGGTCGGTCGCGTGAGCCAGTTCGTCGGCGTAGCGGTGGAGCAGTTCGTGCATGGTGAAGCGGCCGGGGGTGTGTTCGGTGATCAGGTTCGCCCGCGCCAGGGCGGACAGCGTGGCTCGGGCCTGGGATGGTGGCGCGTCCATGAGCGCCGCGGCGGCCGGGGCCGCGAGGTCGGGGCCGGGGTGCAGGCCGAGCAGGCGAAAGAGCCGGGCCTGCGGGTCGCCGAGGTGGTGGTAGGAGCTGGCGAACACGGCCCGCACGTCGGTGGTCGCGTCGCCGCCGACGAGCACGTCGAGCCCGTGGTGGGTGTGTTCCAGGTCGTCGGCCAGGCTGGCCAGGCTGAACGTGGGATGGGTGGCCAGGCGGGCGGCCGCGAGGGTGATCGCGAGCGGCAGCCGTGCGCAGCGGTCGATGATCCGGTTGGCGGCCAGTGGCTCGCCCGCCACCCGGCGGTGCCCGACGCGGGCGGTCAACAGGCTGACGGCCTCGTCCCTGGGGAGCAGGTCCACGCTGATGTGGTGCGCGCCCGCGGCCAGCAGGCTGGTGAGCCGGTCGCGGCTGGTCACCACCACGAGGGCGCCGGACGAGCCGGGGAGCAGCGGCCTGACCTGCTCAGCGTCGTGCGCGTTGTCCAGCAGGACCAGCACTCGCCGTCCGGCCAGCGCCGTCCGGTACAGCGCGGTGAGTGCCCGCGGGCTGGACGGGATCCGGTCCGAGGGGACGTCGAGCGCGATCAGGAAGTCGCGGATCGCGTCGCCGGGCGCCACGGGGGCGACGGATGGGTGGAAGCCGCGCAGGTCGACGTAGAGGAGGCCGTCCGGGAAGCGGTCGGCGACGCGCCGGGCCCAGTGGACGGCCAGTGTCGTCTTGCCCACGCCCGCGGTGCCGGTGACGCACAGGATCACCGGTGGCGTCGCGTCGACGAGCCGGTCCAGCTCGGCCAGCTCGCCGGTGCGCCCGGTGAACGCCGGTACGCCGGCGGGTAGCTGCCTGGGCACCGGTGCGGCCGGCTCGGTCGCTCGGGCCGGGCCACCGGCGAGCATGGTCATGTCGTGCCGGAGCACGGCCTGGTGGGAGGCGCGCAGCTCCGGGCCGGGATCCATGCCCAGTTCGTTTCGCAGGCGCGTGCGGATGGCGTCGTAGCGGTCCAGCGCATCCGACGGCCGGCCCGCCGCGTACAACGCCTGCATCAAGGTCGCGACGGCGGTCTCCAGCATCGGCTGTTCCTCGGCGAGAGCGGTCAGCGGGCCCAGCGCCGTCGTCGCGTTGCCGAGCCGGATCTCGGCTCGGGCCCACATCAACGTGGCATCGATGTGCTCCTGCCGCCAGGCGCGGCGCACCCGTTCGGCCCACGTGCCGGCCACTCCGGCCAGCGGCTCGCCGTGCCACAAGCCCAGCGCCTCACGCAGTCGGGATGCCCGCCGCTGCTCGTCCACCGTGGTCGGGCGGCATCGTGCCACCAGGTCCTGGAAGCGCAGCGCGTCGACCTGCGCGATATCCGCGGCGATCATGTATCCGCCGCCGCCGCGGACCAGTAACTGTGAATCGGCGGCGCTTTGGAGGGCGCGCCGGATCTTCGCGACGTGTGCCTGCAGCGAACGTCGTGCCGCCGGCGGCGCCGAGTCTCCCCACACCCGGTCCACGAGGGTGTCGATGGTGACCGGATGACCCGCGTCGACGAGCAACGCCGCGAGTACCGCGTGCTGCCGGGGCTCGCCCACGGGGAAGCTACGCCCACCCGCCCAGACCTGTACCGGTCCGAGGATCCGGAACTCCATCTCAGCCGTCCGCCCTCCCACTCGTAACCAGTTCGCACGAACGACCGTGGTGGATGGATCGGGTCCGCAATCAGACACCGACCCCGGGGCCGCCGCATTTCCGCAACCGTTCCGCAGGCCGCCGCGGGGACCGTAGGCGGCGAATCGACGACACTCATTTAGTTGGGGAGGCCGCTGATGCGCCGTTCGGCCATCGCATTCCTGTCCGCCGGCATCGTCGCCGCCGGACTGTTCGCCACCGCGCCAGCGGCGCCCGCGGACGCCCGCGACGTCGACCTGGTTACCGTTCCCGGCCTGGAAGCGCCCGCCTCGGTGGTGCGCGACGTCGAGGGTCTCGCGCACATCAACGCCAGAAACCAGCACGACCTGTTCTTCCTGCAGGGCTGGATCCACGCCAACGACCGCCTGTTCCAGATGGATCTGACCCGGCGGCAGGCGTCCGGAACGCTCGCCGAACTGGTGGGTCAGGACGCGCTCGCCGGAGACGTCCAGGTGCGCACGATCGGCCTGCGCCGGGCCGCCGAGCGGAGCGTGCCGCTGCAGTCCGCCGAGACCCGGGCGGCGCTATCGGCCTACTCGGACGGTGTGAACGCGTGGGTGGCCCGCAACGGGCCGCCGCGGCAGTACGCCGACCTGTTGGTCACCCGGGTCGCGCCGTGGACCCCGGCGGACTCGATCGCGATCCTGAAGGCGATCAGCTTCAGCCTTTCCTTCGACATGGACGCGACCCGCACCACGAACACCGCGAGGTACGCCGAGGCCGGCGCCGCGAACGGGTTCGATGGCGTGGCCGCGGTGGACCAGGATCTGTTCCGGTTCCAGCCGTTCGCGCCCGCCTCGACCGTGCCGGACGCGACCGGCAAGGGCGCCGCGCTCCCGGCGACGGTGGCCGCCCGGCACACCCCGGCCACGACCGGCGCCGGCCCGCTCGGCGGGTTGTCCGAGGAGGGCCTGCGGCTGGTCGACCAGTACCGGAAGGTGGCCGAGCAGGTGCCGCTGATCGCCCAGGCGATGAACGACGACTTCGACTTCGGGTCGAACGCGTGGGCGATCGCCGGCAGGCACACCGCGACCGGCCGCCCGATCGTCGCCAACGACCCGCACCTGCCGCTCGACTCGCCCAGCACGCTCTACCCGATCACGCTGAGCGGTGCCGGATTCGACGTGACCGGCCAGGGCCTGGCCGGCATCCCGTACGTGGTCGTCGGCCAGAACCGCCAGCTCGCCTGGGGCGCCACCACGAACTTCCTGGACGTCACGGACATGTACCAGGAGCGGATCGAGCCGGACCCGACCTCACCGTCCGGGCTGTCCACTGTGTACCGGGGCCGGAGGGAGCATGTCCTGGCGATCCCGGAGTCGTACCGGATCAACGCGCTCACGCCGGGCCAGCGCGACACGATCGTGCCGGTCCCGCCGAGTGGTACCGTGCCCGCCGCGACGTTGATCGTGCCGCGTCGCAACAACGGTCCGATCGTCCAGGCGAACGTGACCGCCGGCGTGGCCGTGTCGGTGCAGTACGCCGGCTTCTCCGGCACCCGGGAGCTCGACTCGTTCCGGATGCTGAATGTCGCGCGTGGTCTGGACGACTTCAAGCAGGCGTTGAGCTTCTTCGACGTCGGTTCGCAGAACTTCTTCTACGCCGACGTTCGCGGCACCATCGCCCACTTCACCAGCGGCGAGCTGCCGCTGCGCGAGGACCTGCAGGCCGGCCGCGTCGACGGCAATCCGCCCTACCTGGTACGCGACGGCACCGGCGGCAACGAGTGGCTACCGGTCAGAAGCGCGCAGCCCGGGCAGGCGCTGCCGTACGAGGTGCTGCCGTTCAGCGAGATGCCGCAGGTGGTCAACCCGTCGGCCGGCTTCGTGATCAACTCCAACAACGACCCGGCCGGCACCACGCTGGACAACGACCCGTTGAACCAGGTGCGGCCCGGCGGCGGCATCTACTACCTGACCCACACCTACGACAACGGCGGCCGAGGCGGCCGGGTCACCGACATGGTCCGCGCGGACATCCGCAAGGGCCGCATCACCGCCGAGGACACCCGTAACCGGCAGGCCGACGTCACGCCGCTGGACGCGCGGTTCTTCACGCCGTACATCACCGCCGCCTTCGACCGGGCCCGGCGAAGCTCGACGCCCGCGCTGAACGCACTGGCCAAGGACCCTCGGGTCGCGGAGGCGGTGCGGCGGCTGTCGGCGTGGGACGGCACCACACCGACCGGCATCCGCGAGGGGTTCGACGCGAGCGACGACAACGGCCGGCTCGGCGAACCGTCGCGGAAGGAGATCGACGCCAGCGTCGCGGCCACGATCTTCGCGGTCTGGCGCGGGCAGTACATCGGCAAGGTCATCGACGAGCGGCTCGCGCCGCTGAACCTGCCGCTGCCCGGTGGTCCGGAGTCGGTCAAGGCGCTCAAGCAGCTGCTCGACGCGTTCGACAGCCGTCGCGGCGTCGGCGTCTCCGGCCTGGACTTCTACGCGGTCCCCGGTATCCCGGACGCGGCCGACCGCCGCGACGTGCTGCTGCTCAAGAGCCTCGCCGACGCGCTGGACCGGCTCGCCGGTGATCCGTTCGCACCGGCGTTCAACCGCTCGACCGACCAGGACACCTACCGGTGGGGCAAGCTGCACCGCATCGTGTTCGACGGGCTGCCCGTCCCGGCCGTGTACTCGGTGCCGACCGTGGACGGGCCGTTTCAGCAGCCGCTCGCCGGCCTGCCCGGCCTCCCCGCCGACGGCGGCTTCCAGACCGTCGACGCGTCGTCCCACAACCCGCGCGGCGCCTCGGTGAACGACTTCATGTTCGTGGCCGGGCCGACCAGCCGCTACGTGGGGCAGGCCACCCCGCTCGGCATGCAGGGTCGGACCTCGCTGCCGGGCGGGACGAGCGAGCGGGTCGGTGACAAGTTCCGGTTGAACCTGCTGGGCGGATGGCTCACCAATGAGACCTTCCCGTCCCGGCTGTACCCGACCGACCTCATCGGTGCCATCGACTCGGTCACCTTCTTCACCCCGGCACGCCGCGGGTATTGACGGGGTCGCACTTACTCAGTCATCATTGAGTCAATGAACAATGAGGCATATCAGCTGGTGCTCGCGCGGTCGCGGGTCCACGCCGCCCTGGGCGATCCGTCTCGGCTGGCGATCGTGGACACGCTGACCCTGGGCGACGCCTCGCCGGGTGAGGTGGGCGCGGCGCTCGACCTGCCGACCAACCTGATCGCCCACCACCTGAAGGTCCTCCAGGAGGCAGGCCTGGTGGCACGGACCCGGTCGGAGGGTGACCGCCGCCGCACCTACCTGCGCCTGGTGCCCGAGGTGCTGGCGCTGATCGCGACCCCGGGGCTGCCGGTGCCGGCGCGGGTGGTGTTCGTGTGCACGCACAATTCGGCCCGTTCGCAGCTGGCGGCGGCGTTGTGGGCGCGGCGCAGCCGGATCCCGGCCGCCTCGGCGGGGACGGAGCCGGCCAAGCGGGTGCATCCGCGTGCGGTGCGGGTGGCCCGGGCACACGGCCTGCGGCTCGATCCGGAGGCGACGGCGCAGGTGTCCGATGTGGTGCGCGGCGACGACCTGGTGATCGCGGTGTGCGACAACGCCCACGAGCACCTGCCGCCCGGCGCGCGGCCGCGGTTGCACTGGTCGGTGCCGGATCCGGCGCCGGCCGACACGGATGAGGCGTTCGAGGCCGCCTACGGCGAGCTCGCCACGCGGATCGACCGTCTCGTCCCCGTCCTGGCGGATCGACATGAAGGAGCAGGCGATGACTGACCCGCACGACGGCCGGCCGGCGGTCCTGTTTCTGTGCGTGCACAACGCCGGCCGTTCGCAGATGGCGCTCGGGTTCTTCGAGCACCTCGCCGGCGGTCGGGCGGTCGCCTGGTCCGGCGGCTCCGCGCCCGGGATCGAGGTCAACCCGGCCGCCGTGGCGGCGATGGCCGAGCGGGGCATCGACATCTCCGGCGAGCGCCCCAAGCCGTGGACCGAGGAGGTCGTCCAGGCCGCCGATGTCGTGGTCACGATGGGCTGCGGCGACGCCTGCCCCGTCTTCCCCGGCAAGCGGTATGAGGACTGGGTCCTCGACGACCCCGCCGGCCTGCCCGTGGATCAGGTCCGCCCGGTCCGGGACGAGATCGAGCGCCGGGTCCGGCGGCTGCTGGGCGAGCTCGG
>Ga0214467_1000170_pt1 | contig 18135 bp, 13 predicted proteins | sample RVTome_8_FD_187339 | JGI IMG/M metagenome (GOLD analysis project Ga0214467, IMG submission 187339) | Soil microbial communities from uranium-contaminated site in the Upper Colorado River Basin, Wyoming, United States - RVT160D0 HiSeq ...
ACCCGGCCCCGGACGGCCGCCCGGCTCACGGAACCGCAGACCCGCACCCCGCTATGACGTCGGCAAAACCGTCAAGCGCGACCTGACCATCACCGCCCACAAGCAGCGCAAAGGTTAAAGAACAAGCCTAGTAGTGCTTTGTTAGGTCGGCGTGTCGTGGGTCGCTGGGGTGGTGGGGGTAGTTTCATGCTTCGGTGACTCCGGATGAGCTTTCGGTTGTGCGGCAACGCTTGGAGGCGTTCGCGGCGGAGGTGTTCGCGCCTTTGGCCCGGTCTGACCAGCGGGCCAAAGGCGAAACGTATCTGCGTGGGCTGTTACTGGACGGGCGGCGTAAGTCGATGCAGCCGATGGCGGCGCGGCTCGGGGTGGATCATCAGGGGCTGCAGCAGTTCGTGACGACGTCGACGTGGGACACGATGGCGGTGCGGGCGCGGCTGGCCGGGCGGGCGGTCGAGCTGATCGACCCGGTGGCGTGGGTGTTCGATGACACCGGGTTTCCGAAGGACGGCCAAGGGTCGCCCGGTGTGGCTCGGCAGTATTCCGGCACCCTGGGCAAGGTGGCGAACTGCCAGATCGGTGTGAGCGTCCACGCGGTCACCGACACCGCGTCGTGTCCGCTGGACTGGCGGCTGTTCCTGCCCGAGTCGTGGGATCCGGTCAAGGCCGGACCGGCCGCGGTCAAAGCGGCAAAGGCCAAGCAGCGCAAGACGTTGACGAATGCGCCGCGAGTCGCTGCGTCTACCGAACCGGCGCAGGTCGATGTCGAGGCGGTCACCAAAGCCGCGACCGAGACGGCCCGGCAGCGGCGCCGCAAGTCCGCGATCCCGGACGAGGAGGGCCACCGTCCGAAGTGGATGCTGGCGATCGAGATGCTCGACGGACTCGCCGAGCACGGGCTGCGGCCACCGCTGGTCGCAGCGGACTCCGGTTACGGCGACAGCGGCCCGTTCCGCGCCGCGTTGGATGAACGCGGCATCGTCTACAGCGTCCAGGTCAAAGGCGAAACCCTCGCACAGGCCGCCGACGCACAACCCGTGCTACCCGAGTGGTCCGGGCACGGCCGTCCACCGACCCGCCCGGACTATTCGGACGACGCGATCAGCGTCGCCCAGCACGTCTTGGCCGCCGGCCGCGACGCGGCAGTCACGGTCACCTGGCGCGAGGGCAGCAAAGGCACCCTCGCCTCACAGTTCGTGTTCCTCCGCGTCCGCCCGGCCGGCCACCGCATCCCCCGCGACACCGACGGCACCCTGCCGCAGCGGTGGCTGATCGCCGAATGGCCCGACGACCAGCCCGAACCGGTCACCTACTGGCTGACCAGCCAGCCCGCCGACACCGAACCGGCCGACCTGATCCGCACCGCGAAGATCCGCTGGCGGATCGAACACGACTACCGCGAACTCAAAACCGGCCTCGGCCTGGACCACTTCGAAGGCCGTTCCTGGACCGGCTGGCACCGTCACGTCACCCTCGTCACCGCCGCACACCTGTTCATCACCGAACTGCGACACGACCCAAAAGCGGATGCGCCGGCCTGACCCTCTACAAGGTCATCCACGAGTTGCAACTTCTGCTCGCCACCTGGACCGGCGCATGCCCCACCTGCCACCAAACCATGAATCCGTTACGCCACAACCGATCTCGATTAACCTAACAAAGCACTACTAGGCGAGGTGGGCGGCGCGGGCCTGGAGGTAGCGCTGCTCGGGCAGGCTGTTGGTGCGCTTGGCCGCCAGCTGGTAGCTGGCCCGGGCCGCCTCCCGGTCGCCGGCCAGCTCCTGAAAGTGCGCGCGCACCGCGTCCAGCCGGTGGTGCCCGGCGAGCCGCTCATCCTTGTCCAGGGTGGACAGCTCGTCGAGCCCCGCCTGCGGGCCGCGTACCATCGCGACCGCCACCGCCCTGTTGAGGGTGACCATCGGGTTGTCCGATACGCCGGCGAGCAGGTCGTAGAGGGCGAGGATCTGCGGCCAGTCGGTGTCCTCCGCGCGCGGCGCCTCGTCGTGCACGGCCGCGATCGCCGCCTGCAGCTGGTACGGCCCGAGCGGCGCGCGGGCCAGCGTGCGGGTGACCAGCGCGACGCCCTCCTTGATGTACGCGCCGCTCCACAGCGCGCGGTCCTGGTCGGCGAGCGGGATCAGGTCTCCACCCGGCCCGGTGCGGGCGGGGCGGCGGGCGTCGATGAGCAGCATCAGCGCGAGCAGCCCGGCCACCTCGCCGTCCTCCGGGAGCAGCGCGTGCAGCGCGCGGGCGAGCCGGATCGCCTCGGCGGTGAGCTCGACGCGGTGCAGCTGGGCGCCGGACGTGGCGGTGTAGCCCTCGTTGAAGATGAGGTACAGCACGTGCAGCACCGCCTGCAGCCGCTCCTCCCGCTCGGCCTGCGGCGGCAGCTGAAACGTGCTGCCGGCCGCCTTGATCCGCTGCTTGGCCCGGCTCACCCGCTGCGCCATCGTCGCCTCCGGCACGAGGAAGGCGTGCGCGATCTCGGCCGTGGTGAGGCCGCCGACCGCGCGCAGCGTGAGCGCGATCTGCGAGGCCGCCGTGAGCGCCGGGTGGCAGCAGAGGAAGAGCAGCGTCAGCGTGTCGTCCCGGTCCGGGTCGCGGAGCTCGTCGGCGGCCGGGGCGACCAGCTCGTCCGCGGGTGCCATGACCACGGCGTTCTCCTCGCGGCGGCGGCGGGCGCTCTCGCTGCGAAACTGGTCGGTCAGCCGCCGGCTGGCGACGGTCAGCAGCCACGCGCGCGGGTTGTCTGGAACGCCATCCTCGCGCCACTGCATCGCGGCGGCGAGCAGCGCCTCCTGCACCGCGTCCTCGCACGCGTCGAACTGCCCGTAGCGGCGGACCAGCGCGCCCAGCACCTGCGGCGCCTGCTCCCGGATCACTGCCTCGAAGCTCACGCTCCGATTAAACCTCCCCCCGTGATCAAAGCTCCGCTCAAGCAGTTAGAACTGCTTGAGCGGAGCTTCGATCACGGGACCAGGCCCGTCTCGTACGCGACGACCACCAGCTGTGCCCGGTCGCGGGCGCCGAGCTTGACCATCGCGCGGCTGACGTGGGTGCGGGCCGTGGCCGGGCTGAGCGTCAGCTCGGTGGCGATCTCCTCGTTGCTCAGCCCGCGCCCGACGAGGGCGAGCACCTCCCGCTCACGCTGGGTGAGCACGGCGAGCCGGTGCTCGGCCGCGTGCCGAGCGCTGCGGGCGGCGGTGAACTGCCCGATCAGCCGCCTCGTGATCCGCGGCGCGAGCAGCGCCTCGCCGGCGGCCACCACCCGGATCGCGTGCAGCAGCTCGGCCGGGCCGGCGTCCTTGAGGAGGAAGCCGCTCGCTCCGGCCTCCAGCGCCTCGAAGACGTACTCGTCGGTGTCGTAGGTGGTCAGGATCAGCACGTGCACCCGCTCCAGCCCGGGCGTGCCGGCGATCTGGCCGGTGGCCTGGATGCCGTCGAGCTTGGGCATGCGGATGTCCATCAGCACCACGTCGGGGCGGTGCGCCCGGGCGAGGTCCACCGCCTCCCGCCCGTCGGCCGCCTCGCCCACCACCGTGATGTCGTCTTCGAGGTCGAGCAGCATGGTGAAGCCGGTGCGGACGAGCACCTGGTCGTCCGCGACCAGGACGCGAATCACGCGGACTCCAACGGCAGGCGCGCGGAAACCTCGAAACCACTGCTGGCCCGCGGCCCGGCCGTGAGGTCGCCACCGAGCAGGGCGCAGCGCTCCCGCATGCCCTCGATGCCCCGGCCGGCGCCACTCGTGCCGTCGCAGCCGCTCCCGTCGTCGGCGACCCGGATGCGCAGGTCGGACGACTCGTACGCGACCTCGACGGTGACCCGGGCCGGCCCGGCGTGGCGGATCACGTTGGTGATCGACTCCTGGACGATGCGGTACGCGGCCCGGTCGACCGCGGCGGGCAGCTCGTGCGGCGGCGCGGCCATCTCGACCTTGACGTCGAGGCCGGCCTCGCGGGCCAGCCCGGCCAGCTCCTCGACCCGGTCGAGCCCGGGCGCGGGCGCCCGCCCATCCTCGGTGTCCCGGAGCACGCCGAGCGTGGCGCGCAGCTCGCGCAGCGCCCGCGCGCTGGTCTGCTCGATCGTGAGCAGCGTCTCCCGCACCTGCTCGGGCCGCTTGTCGAGCACGTGGGCGGTGACCCCGGCCTGCACGTTGATCACCGCGATCGCGTGCGCGACGGTGTCGTGGACCTCGCGGGCGATGTGCAGCCGCTCGGCGTCGACGCGGCGGCGCGCCTCCTCCTCGCGGGTGCGTTCGGCCCGATCGGCCCGCTCCTGCGCCTCGGCCGCGATCACCCGCCGCATGCGCATCGACTCGCCGAGCACAGCCGCCATGATCGCGGTGCCGATCCGGAACGCCAGCCACCCGATGTCCGGCGGGTAGAGGAAGGCGGCGAGCACCCACCCGCCGACCAGCGTCGCCAGGCCACCCCGCACGATCCAGACGCGCCGCTCGTCGCCGTAGGCCGTCACCGTGTAGAGCGCGACGAAGACACCGAGCCAGTTCGGCCCGTCCGGGTAGCCGGAGCCGTAGTACATGACGCTGGCCGTGGCCTCGATCGCGAACACCGGGTACGGCCACCGCCGGCGCACGGCCAGACTCAGGCCGCTCAGCACGAGCAGCACGGCGTGCGCGTAGAGGCCGAACGTGGTCAGCCGGTCGAAATCCTCCTGGGTCGCGACCCGCTGGGTGCCCTGGACCTGCAGGAACGCGACGAACACCGCGAGCAGCAAATCCTGCGCCCACACCGGCGGGCGCCACCGGGTATGGGCAGCCATGGCGCGATCGTATCCGCAGGTCCGGGCCACCAGATCCGCCTCGCGGCGTAGGCGTGTACGTCAGCGTGCGTACGCGCCGGCGCCGGCCGGACGTTCCGTGACGTATCTCGATGCCGCCCCCGGACAGACGTGCGGGCGCCCGGCGCGGCGAAGGATCTGCCGTGACGAAAGGGGTACGCCATGCGCAGGGTCTTCGTGGTCCTCTCCGGGCTGCTGTTCCTCGCCATCCTGGCGCAGTTCTACTTCGCCGCGGTGGGCGCCTTCGACCGGCCGCAGGACGACGACTCGTTCGCGCTCCACAGCATCGTCGGGATGATGGTCATCCCACTCCTGTCCATCCTCGCCACCGTCTCCGCCGCTCTCGCGCGGGCGCCGGGCCGGCTCATCGGGCTGTCGCTCGCCCCGCTCGGCCTCGTGGTCGTGCAGGTGCTCATCATCGTGGTCGGCAACGCCATCTCCGGCGGCTCGGACGAGGACACCGGCGCGGCCGGGCTGTTCGTCTTCGGCCTGCACGCGGTCAACGCGCTCCTCGTCATGGGGGCCGCCGGTGCGGTGCTCCGCCGGGCGCGCGCGTTCGCGGCCGAGAAGACCACAGTAGACACTCCACAGCCGACGGTCAGCCCGGCGGCATGAGCACCGCGCAGCTCATCGCGCTCGACCTGCTGGCCACGCTGCTCGCGGCGGCCGGCTGGGTGGGCGCGGGTGTCGCGGCGGCGGCCCGGCACGCCCGTGCCGCGCTCGCCCTCCTGGCGGTCGCGATCGTCGTGACCGTGGTGCGGGTCACGACCGCGGTCGCTCTCGCCACCGGCGGCTGGTGGTTCGCGCAGGACCGCGTGGTCCTGACCGGGCCGCTGCTGGGCGTGGCCGGGCTCGCCGCCGTCCTCCTCGCCGGCCCGCGCCTGCTCTCCGCGGTGCGGGCCGGCACGCCGGGCAACTCACCCGCCGCCGTGGTGCCGCTCCTCATCGCGGGGTACGCGGGCGCGGCCGGCCTGCTTTTCCCTTTCCTCGTCGGCTATCCGGCGACCTGGGGCGACGTGCTCGTGACGGTGGCGCTCGTCGGGGCGGCCGGGCTGGTGACATGGCGGGTCGCCGGCGCCGGCCCGCCACTGTGGACATTCCTGCCGATCCTCGCCATGGGGCTGGCCGGCGTCGGGGCCGGGTTCGCGACGGGGGTCGACCTCGACGCCGGCGGTGGCCCCGAATCCCACCATCCGGCCGGGCACGGCGTGTCCGTGGCCGACCTGCGCGGCCCGACCAGCCCGGCGCCCGGTGGGCAGGTGCGCCGGTACGAGTTCACCGCCCGCGAGACGACGGTGAACGTGGCCGGCCGGACGGTCGAGGCGTGGGGATACAACGGCCAGGTCCCCGGGCCGCCCATCACGGCGAGCCAGGGCGACCTCATCGAGGTGACGCTCCACAACGCGGACATCCAGCGCGGGGTGACCCTGCACTGGCACGGTTACGACGTGCCGGCCGGCGAGGACGGCGCGCCCGGCGTGACCCAGGACGCCGTGCCGCCGGGGGGCGAGTTCGTCTACCGGTTCCGCGCGGACCAGGTGGGCACGTACTGGTACCACACCCACCAGGCGTCCGACGTGGGCGTGAAGATGGGGCTGTACGGGACTTTGGTGGTCGGCCCGCCCGCCAAGGGCGTCGACCTCACCGTCCCGGTGCACACGTTCGGCTCCGACACGGTGGTGGGCACCGCGGGCACGCCCGAGGCCGCTGCCGGCACGCCCGTGCGGCTGCGGCTCGTCAACACGGACAGTGTGCCGCACCGGTTCACGCTCACCGGCACGGCGTACCGGCTGGTGGCGGTCGACGGTGCCGACCTCAACGGCCCCGCCGAGCTGCGCGAGGTGGAGCTGCGCCTGCCCGCCGGCGGCCGGTACGACGTGGCGTTCACCATGCCGGCCGGCCCGGTGGCCCTGCACGTCGACGGCGATCCTGGGCTGCGACTCGGCACGGGCGATCAGCCGCCCGCGCCGAAGGGCTGGCCAGAGCTGGACATCACCCGGTACGGCACGCCGGCGGCCACCCCGTTCGGGCCGGAGAGCCGCTTCGACCGGAGCTTCACGCTCGTACTCGACCGGGGCTTCGCGCTCGTGGACGGCGTGCCGAAGTACGCGTACACGATCAACGGCCGCGCCTTCCCCAACGTGCCCACCCAGCTCGTGCGGGAGGGCGACCTGGTGGAGATGACCGTGGCCAACCGGAGCCTCGACACCCATCCGTGGCACCTGCACGGCCACCGCGTGCTGGTGCTGGAGCGGGACGGCCGGCGGGCGAGTGGGAGTCCACTGTGGCTGGACACGTTCGACGTGCGGCCGGGCGAGGTGTGGCGGGTCGCCTTCCGGGCGGACAACCCGGGCGAGTGGATGAACCACTGCCACAATCTCGGCCACGCCACGCAGGGCATGGCGCTGCACCTGCGCTACGACGGCGTCATGACCCCGTTTCACGGCGGGCACGGCGGCTAGCCTCCCGGCTTCACCAGCCCGGTCTCGTAGGCGAGGACGACCGCCTGGGCGCGGTCACGCAGGCTCAGCTTGCCGAAGATGTGCGCGGCGTGCGTCTTGACCGTCGCCTCGCTCAGCGTCAGCGCGGCCGCGATCTCCGCGTTGGACAGCCCCCGACCCATGAGCGTGAGCACCTCCCGCTCGCGCGGGGTAAGCCCGGCGAGGTCGCGGTGGATCGCGGGCTGTCCGGTCGCGGCCGCCACGTCACTGCTCGCGAAGCGCTCGACGAGCCGGCGGGTGATCGAGGGCGCGAGCAGGGCGTCGCCGGTGTCGACCAGGCGCACGGCCGCGACCAGGTGCTCGGGCGTCACGTCCTTGAGCAGGAAGCCGCTGGCGCCGGCGGCCAGCGCCGCGTACACGTACCGGTCGAGGTCGAACGTCGTCAGCATCAGCACGCGGCACTCGGGCACGTGCTCCAGCACCCGGCGGGTGGCCTCCAGGCCGTCCATGCCCGGCATGCGGATGTCCATCAGCGCGACGTCGGGCCGGTGGCGCCGCACCGCCGCCACCGCCTCGGCACCGTCGGCCGCCTCGCCCACCACGTCGATCCCGCGGGCGGTCAGGATCATGCGGAAGCCGCTGCGTACCAAGGCCTGGTCGTCGGCGATGACCACGCGTGGCGGGTCAGTCATGGCCGTTCCATTGGGATCTTGGCGTGGACCCGGAAGCCGCCGCCCAGCCGGCGCCGGGCGTCGAGGTCTCCGCCGAAGACGGCGACCCGCTGGCGCAAGCCGAGCAGCCCGCGCCCCTCGCCGGGGTCGGCCGTGAGGCGCGGACGGCCGCCGGACAGCACGCTCGGCCCGGTGTTGAGCACCTCGATCCGCAGGTATCGCTCCCCGTAGCGCACGGTGACCTCGGCCTTGCCACCGTCGCCGTGCTTGAGCGCGTTGGTCAGGGCCTCCTGGATGATCCGGTATGCCGTCAGGTCGACTCCCGACGGCAGCGGCCGCGGCTCGCCGGAGACGCGCACCTCCACCGGCAGCCCGGCGAAGGCGATCCGGTCGACCAGCGGGCTCAGCCGGCGGAGGCTGGGCTGCGGCGAGAGGTCGATGTCGTCGCCGTCGGCCGCCGGGGCGAGCACGCCGAGCAGGTGGCGCAGCTCGGTCATCGTGTCGCGGCCGGCGCTCTCCACCGCACGCAGCGCCGTGGTGGCCTCCTCCGCATCCGCGGCGACCACCTGGCGGGCCGCGCCGGCCTGCACGACCATGACGCTCACGTTGTGGCTGACGATGTCGTGCAGCTCGCGGGCGATCCGGGCCCGCTCGGCGTCGACCGCCCCGCGCGCCGCCGTCTCGCGCTCGCGCTCCAGCAGCCAGCCGCGCTCGTCCATCGCCCGGGCGAACGCCCGCCGGGTGCGGACCAGCCGCACCGCGAGCAGCGCGGCGACCAGGCCCACCACCGCCGCGACCAGCCAGCCCACCATGGCAACCACTCTCTCAGGCCGCCGCCGGGCGGCACATCATTCCCTGGAGGCAGCGCCTACATCCCCAGGATGAGACACGCGCGGAGTTACCACCGCGAGCCGATGCCCGAGCGGCACCCGCCGGGCCAGTCTCTTGGCTATGAGTGACGAAGGTAGCGAGCCAGCGGTCGTCCGGCTGTCGGGCGTCCGGAAGGAATACGGCGAGGCGATCGCCCTGGACGGGGTCTCGCTGGAGATCCACCCGGGGGAGGCGGTCGCCGTGATGGGCCCCTCGGGCAGCGGCAAGTCCACCCTGCTCAACCTCATCGCCGGCCTGGATCGGCCGTCGTCCGGCTCGGTCGTGGTGCACGGCGACGACCTCGGCCGGCTCAACGAGAAGGGCCTGGCCCTCTTCCGCCGCCGCCGGATCGGGATGATCTTCCAGTTCTTCAACCTCATCGACGACCTGCCCGCACTCGACAACGTGGCGCTCGCCGCCCAGCTCGCCGGCGTGGCCGCGCCGCATGCCCGCCGGCGCGCGCTGGAGCTGCTCGACGAGCTCGGCATCGCGGCGCGGCGCAACACATACCCGGCCCAGCTCAGCGGCGGTGAGCGGCAGCGCGTGGCGGTGGCCAGGGCCCTGATGAACAGGCCCGCCCTCCTGCTGGCCGACGAGCCCACGGGCGCGCTGGACAGCAGGGTCGGCGAGCAGGTGATGGACCTGCTGCTCGACCTCAACCAGATCGGCCAGACGCTGCTGATGGTGACCCACGACGAGCGGCTCGCCACCCGCTGCGCCAGCCGGGTCATCGAGATCGTCGACGGCAAGGTCGCCCGCGAACGCACCCTGGAACGCGCGTGAGCGCGGTGTGGGTGGCAGCCCGCGCGGCCGTGCGCCGACGCCGGCTGCAGACCACCGTCGTGGGCATCGTCGTACTGGTCTCCACCACGATGATCGTGGTGGCGCTCGGGCTGCTGGCGGTCTCCGCCGGCCCCTTCGACCAGGCGTACGACCGCCAGAACGGCGCGCACCTCACGGTCGCGTACGACCGCGCCAAGGCGACCGACGCGCAGCTCACCTCGGCGGCCGGGTGGTCGGGGGTGGCGGCCGTGGCGGGACCGTTCGGCCAGGCGACGCTCGAGGCCACGGCCGGGAGCGCAGGCGGTGGCCGGCGGCCGGCCATGCCGCTCACGGTGGTGGGCCGCGCCGATCCCCAGGGCACGGTGGACCAGCTCAACGTGTGGGACGGGCGCTGGGCCACCCGGTCCGGGGAGGTCGTGGTCAACCAGAACCCGGCCGGCCCGGGCCGCTCCTTCGACATCGGCGAGCAGGTCAGCGTCGGCGGCGCCACGTTGACCGTCGTCGGCCGCGCGTACAGCATGAGCCGCTCGGCCGACGCCTGGGTCACGCCCGAGCAGATGACCGCGCTGCGGCCGACGGCCACTCAGATGCTCTACCGCTTCACCGCGGCGGGGACCACGTCGCAGATGGAGAAGGACGAGGCCGAGGTGTCGAAGGGGCTGCCGGCGGGCGCCCGGCTCGGCTCGACCTCGTACCTGGTGCTCCGGGAGGAGGCCGCCCGCGAGGTGGCGACGTACGTGGCCTTCCTCGTCGCGTTCGGCGTGCTCGGCCTCGCGGTCGCGATCCTCATCGTGGCCAACGTCGTCAGCGGCGCGGTGGTCGCCGGCTTCCGGCACATCGGGGTGCTCAAGGCGCTCGGCTTCACCCCGACCCAGGTGCTGGTCGTCTACCTCACGATGGTATCGGTGCCGGCGGTCATCGGGTGCGTGCTCGGCATCGGTCTCGGCAACGTGCTCGCGCGGCCGCTGCTCTCCCAGGCGTTCCGCAATCTGGGGTCCGAGGGCATCGGCGTGCCGATCTGGGTGAGCGTCGCGGCGCTGGTCGGCGTGCCGCTGATGGTCGCCCTCTCCGCCTTCGTGCCCGCGATGCGGGCCCGGCGCCTGCCGGCGGCCGAGGCGATCAGCGCGGGAAGCGCCCCACACACCGGTCGCGGTCAGCGGGTCCAGCGCTGGCTCAGCGGCACCCGGCTGCCCCGCGCGGTCAGCCTCGGCCTCGGCCTGCCGTTCGCCCGGCCGGCCCGCAGCGCGCTGACGATGGCGGCGGTGGTGCTCGGCGTGACGAGCGTGACGCTCGCGATCGGCCTGGGCGACTCGCTCACCCGCTACCAGCGGGCCGAGGCGCGCTCGGGCGCGGTCCAGGTGGAGGTGTTTGCGAGCGGCGGCCCGGACGGCGGCTCCGCACAGGACGAGGCGCTGCTGCGCTCGGTGCCCGGCACCCGCTACGTGCTCGGCGCCGCCGACCTGATGGTTCGCCAGGTGGGCAGCACCGAGCAGACGATGCTGAAGCTCTACAAGGGAGACACCGCCGCACTCGGCCAGCTCGTCCTGGAGGGACGGTGGCCGTCCGCCGCCGGGGAGGTGGCCGTCGCCAAGCGCTTCCTGGTCCAGCGTGGACTCTCCATAGGAGACACGTTCACGGTGGAGGCGGGCAAGGGCCCGATCCCGGTGCGGATCGTCGGCATGGTGCTGTACAACGAGACCGAGACGATCATCGCGGACTGGTCGACCGCCGCGCTCGTCGATCCCGACGCCTTCCCGGACCGGTTCGAGGTGCAGCTGGCCGAGGGCACCAGCGTGCAGGCGTACATCGACGCGGTGCGGAAAACCGCACCCGGCCTGGTGGCGGTCCAGCCCGAGGCAGGCGAGGAGTTCATCCTGATCGCGCTGGTGACGTTTACGCTCCTGACGCTGATGCTCACCGTGGTGGCCGCGCTGGGCGTCTTCAACACGGCCGTCCTCAGCACCCGCGAGCGCCGCCGCGACCTGGGCATGCTCAAGTCGATCGGCATGACGCCCAGCCAGGTGACCGTGATGGTGGTGACCTCGATGGCGGCGCTCGGCGCGCTCGGCGGCCTGCTCGGCATCCCGATCGGGATCGCTGCCCACCGCGTGGTGCTCCCCGCCATGGCGAACGCCGCCCAGGTCGGGTTCCCCGACGCCGTCCTCAACGTCTACAAGGCGCCCACGCTGGTGCTGCTGGCCCTGGCCGGGGTCGCGATCGCCGCGATCGGCGCGTTCCTGCCGGCCAGGTCGGCCGCCCGGACCACGATCGCCCAGGTGCTGCACAACGAATAACGGGGGGTGCGCGGCGGCCGCAGGGGCGACCCGCCGGCCGCCGCCACGTCGGCGGACATCATCATCATTGATCAATCCTCGGGGCCGGGTGCATGGTTGATGCCATGCGAGACGGGGAGGCTCTGCTAGGGCCGGAGGAGGAGTGGGCCTACCGGGTGCTGGTGCGCCTGGGCACGGCCCGCGCGGACGAGGTGGCGGAGCGCATGTCGCTCCCGCCCGGCGACGGGCAGCGGCTGCTGACGAGACTGAGCGACAAAGGCCTGGTCGCGGCCGCCGAAGGGGCGGACGCCTACCGCCCGCTGCCGCCCGAGCCGGCGCTGGGCACCGAGCTGCTGCGCCGCCAGGAGTCGCTGGAGGAGGCGCGGCGCGCGTTGGCGGTGCTGAGCGAGGAGTATCTGACCAGCGCCCGGCGCCGCCACGCCGACCAGCTGGTCGAGGTCGTGGTGGGCGCCGCGGCACTGCGTGAGCGCATCCGCCGGCTCCAGGACTCGGCGAAGTCGGAGATGCTCTGGCTCTGCCGGGCAAACGCGGTGGCGATGGAGAGCGCCGAAAACACCGAGGAGTTCGACGCCCTCGACCGCGGCGTGCACTACCAGGTGATCTACGAGCGGGCACTGCTGATGGAGCCAGGCATGCAGGCCAACGTCGCCAAGGGCATCCGCCGCGGCGAGGAGGCGCGCAGCCTGCGCACACTCCCGGTCCGGCTGGCCGTCGCCGACCGCACGACCGCGATCTGCCCCCTCATCCGCGGCGACGAGGGCGACATCGGCGAGCCGTCAGCCGCGATCATCGGGCGCAGCCAGCTGCTCGACGCACTGATCGCCCTCTTCGAGAGCCACTGGGACGTGGCCACCCCGGTGCGCATCGACGGCGGCCTCCCGGACGAGGAGCCAGACCTGCCCGACGAGTCCGAACGCTTCGTGCTCTCGCTCCTCGTCGCCGGCGTGCCAGACAAGTCGATCGCCTCCCAGATGGGCGTGAGCCGCCGCACCGTGCAGCGCCGCCTCGACCGCCTGATGGCCCTCGCCGGCGTCGACACGAGACCAGGCCTGGCCTTCCAAGCCGCCCGCCGCGGCTGGCTCTAGCCCGCGGGGTCAAATCCAAGAGACATTGAGCTACCGCGACGCCCGCCGTGGTCCAGACCGCTGCTCCCGCGGCCTCACCCTCCGCGGTCCACACCCATGACGTGGGGGTTTGTGAAAGTTTGTTGCTGCCCTGGCAGCGATAACTCTTCACAAACCCAGGGTGGTGCGCCGCAGGGCCGTCGGTGACGCTTAAGTCGATCTTGGCGCTCTGGCTGGGCGATCAAGCTGAGCGGCATTGGGTCCAGACCGCCGCTCCTGCGGCCTCACCCTCCGCGCCCCAACAGCTCACCCCGGCCCACTGGCCCGCCGCGCCGCTCAGCGGTACACCTGATACGTTTTGCAGCCCGGATAACGTACCGGCTGTACCGCTGAGCTCACTAGAACCCTCGCCGAGGGGCGTGACCCCGATCTGAAGGTCTCCTGCCGGGCGGTTACTTCAGGCCGTAGGCGCGGATCACGGTTTGGGTCGCGGCGTTGCCGGCGGAGTCGCGGGCGTGTACGCGCAGGGAGACGCTGCCGTATCCGGCCGGCACCAGCGCGCGGTAGCCGTCGCCCTGCCGGATCACGGGCACGCTGCGCCAGGTCGTGCCCTCGTCGAGCGACACCTCGACGCGCATCGTGGTGCCGCGCGGCGCGCGCAGGCCCTCCTGGTGCCAGAGGCTCAGCCCGAGCAGGTGTGTGTGCCGGCCGGAGACGTAGCCGGTGAGGTCGGCGGGGACGTCGTACCCGATCTGGAGCAGCGGCAGCGGCTCGGTGCGGCCCGCCGCCGGGCGCCCGGAGCGGAAGTCCCACGACGTCTCGGTGCGGGTGGCCCACAGCCACTCTTCGCCGCCGCGCTCGGTGGTCAGCTCCAGCCGGTACGCGGCCGGTGCGGCGGTCGTGCCCACGTCGCGCCGGGCGTCGGGCAGGTCGGTGAGGAGCTTGCCGTCGCGCCAGAGGCGGGCGCTCACCGGCTCGCCCTCGGCCACCTGGAAGTGTCCCCGGGTGGCGTCGACGAACTCGGGCACCCACAGCGCGAGTGTGTCGGCCGTACGGGCGGAGACCATGCCCGGTACGGCGGCGGGGCGGACGACCGGCGTGAACCACCCCTCCGTCAGCGTGCTGCGCGCCGCGTAGCTTCGCGGCACCTCCGTCATTCCTCCGCCGATGGGGTTCATGTCGTCCCAGGTGTAGTAGTAGTGCGCGCGGTGCTGCCAGACGGAGTCGCCCGCCGAGACCCACTCCTCGCGCACTTTCGGCGTCTGTACGAACCGCTGCGTGTCGTTCCACGCGTACTCCTGCCACGGCCGCCACCCGAACCGCTGCTCCTTGGCCCAGCCGAAGCCGCCGGTGTCCGCGTACCGGGACGTGATCCGCGCGGTGTTTTCGCGGGTCACCCGGTGCACGATCCGATCCGGAACCCGACCCCGCTCCACGTGGAAGACGTCGTACAGGTACGGGCTGGACGTGTCGAGCGTGAGGTCGATCGTTGGGCGTCCCTTGCCGCCCGCGGCCTTGAGGAGCTTCTGGCCGTCGTCGTTGGCGACCACGAGTGAGGGGATGGGCTCCCGATCGCCGACCGGGCGCCACACTGTCCAGGCCGGCATGTCCGGGGTGCGCACGATGATGGCCACCGCGGCGCCCGCGGCGGCCGCCTCCGCGATCTGCTCCTGCTCGGAGCGGTCCTCCGCGCCGACCATCAACGCTGCGGCACCGCGCGGGAAACCCTTGCCGAGGAGCGCCAGGCGGTACCGGCGGGTGCCGTCGTACGCGGGGGACTGGTGCAGCAGGTTGATGTCGATCGGGCCGGACACGCCGGGCACCTTGACCCGCACCATCGGCGCCACGAGCTGCCAGCGGGAGGAGAACTCGTACTGTCCGGCCGAGGGGCGCCGGGTGGGCGTGACGTTGACCTGCTGGATCGTGCTGAAGTGCATGACGCCGTGCGCGGTGGAGCGGCCGTTGGCGTGCACCCGGTGCTCGTAGTAGCTGAGGATGCTCTGCTGCTCGGCCGGCTTCGGCGTCTCGATGCGGATCGGTGTGCCGGTGCGGGCGTCTAGCAGGATCTCCACGTCGCCGGTGACCCGCAGCTCGGGGTTGGTGATGAAGGTGGCCTGCTCGTCGAGGGGCGCACCGTCCTCGATGAGGGCGTTCATGACGTACGTGCCCTCGTACACCTCGACGGTCTTGCTCTCGTCCCACGGCATGATGTAGCCGGTCTGGTCTTTGCGCCGCTCGTCGCCGTAGAGCAGGATCACCGGCACCGAGACCTTCGCGCCGTGGCGGTCGACCGCGCGGAATGTGATCTTGTGGATCGGCAGGTCGAGCGTGGCGCCGACCGCGGTGCGCACCAGCACCCCGCCCGGCCCGGTCGCGGTCACGTGGCCGGTGTGGCGGCCCCGGGTCAGTTTCGCCGCGTCCAGGCGCAGCGTCACGTCCGCTGACTGTCCAGCCTGGACGGTGATCCGGTCGGCCGACAGGGAGAACGCGGGCAGGTCCAGGGCGAGATCGAGGGTCACCGCCGCGGCGGTCGTGTTGGTGTACACGAGCTTCTGCTCGCGGGTGCCGGTGGCCGGCTCGGTGTGCGTGCCGAGGCTCGCGGTCGCCGTGCCGTACACGCCCTGGCCGACCGCGCGGGCCACGTCGACCCGGCCCCCGCCCTGCGCGTCGACGGCGATGGCGGGGTTGCCTTTGGCGGTGCTCACCAGCGCGTCCTTGAGCTGCGCCGCCGTCCACCCGGGGCGGGCCTGGGCGAGCAGCGCGGCCGCGCCGGCCACGTGCGGGGTCGCCATCGAGGTACCCGAGGCGGCGGTGTACCGGTCGTCGACGGGTGTGCCGAGGCTCGTGCCGGCGGCCCGGGCCGCGACGATGCCCACACCCGGCGCGGTGATCTCGGGCTTCACCGCCTCGTCGCCGAGGCGCGGGCCGCGGCTGGAGAAGCCGGCGAGGCTCTCGTCCCGGTCGACCGCGCCGACCGAGAGCGCGGCGGTGGCGGCGGCCGGCGTGCCCACGTCCGCCTCCCGGCCGGTGTTGCCCGCGGCGACCACGAAGAGCGTGCCGTGGTCGGCGGTGAGCCGGTTGACCGCCTCGCTCAGCGGGTCGGTGCCGTCGGTCGCCTCGCCGCCGAGGCTCAGGTTGACCACCTCGGCGCCCTGGGCGACCGCCCACTCCATGCCGGCGATGATCCAGGAGTCGTACCCTTCGCCCGCGTCGTTGAGCACCTTGCCGGCGAGCAGGTCCGCGCCGGGCGCCACGCCCTTGCGGCCGCCCCCGGACGCCGCGCCGATGCCGGCGATCGTGGCCGCCACGTGGGTGCCGTGTCCGAAGTGGTCACCCGCGTCGGTGGCGTCGCTGAAGTTCTGCTGAGCCACCACCTTGCCGGCCAGGTCGGGGTGAGCCGCGTCGACGCCGGTGTCGAGCACCGCGACGTCGACGCCCCGGCCGTCGTACCCGGCCCGCCACGCGGCCGGGGCCCCGATCTGCGCGACGCTCCGGTCGAGGCTGGCGCGTACCCGGCCGTCCAGCCAGATGCCTTCGAGGCCCCCACCGAGCGCCGGGGTGGACGTACGGGCGGCGGCGGGTGTGGCCGTCACCGACCGCCACAGCTCGCCGAGCGAGTCCTTGCCGGCCGCGATGGCCGCGCCACCCACGCTCGGCAGCGGGCGTACGGACGCGGTGCTGGCCAGCGCGCTGACCGCGGGTGCCCGGCCGCCGGTGTACCGCACGATCAGCGGGAGCCGGCTCGCCGACGCGTCCGCGTACCCGTCCGCGATGAGCTCCTCGACATCGAAGAGGTCGGCGTCGAGCACGCCCGCGGCGACGTACGGCACGGCGTCACTGGGGAGCAGTCGCAGCCCGCCGTCCGCCTCGACGGTGTGGAAGGTGATCCGTTCGCGCCCCGGACCGGGCCGCACCGACGCCGCGTACCGGCCGTCACCGGCGGGCGCGATGTCCACCACGTCGCCGGTGATGAGGGTGATCCGGGACGCCCCCGTTGCGGCGGTGACTCCCGCCGACGTCCCGCCCGGTGCCGCGACCGCCGGCGTGGGCAGCGCCGCCGGTGCGGTGACCACGACGATGACGCCCGTGGCAGCGGCCACCATCCGGCGCGCGATACGAACCATGGCGTGAGTCTGTGGTCGCGCTCCCGCGAGGGTCACTACCTCCGTGTGCGCGCAAAGGCGACATGTCGCCAGATGGACATCCGGCGATGGTCAGCCGGTGGCCGCCCCGGCCGGACGCGAGTGGGCGGGACGGCACGCGCCGCCCCGCCCACTGTCCCGGCCGCTCAGCCCTTGCCGCGCAGCACGGACCGCCGGTGCTTCAGCTCCTCCGCGTCGATCTCACCGCGCGCGAACCGCTCGGCGAGGGTGCGCTCGGCCGCCGAACGGGCCGCGCGCCGTGGGGAGAAGCGGTAGATCAGGTAGCCCGCAGCGGATAGCACGGCCACCCAGAACACGATGGGCACGATGACCCACCAGCCGGGGCCGCCGCCGTCCCAGCCGCCGCCGTCCCAGCCCGGGCCGGGGTGGGCGTACGTCGCGTAGCTCGCCAGTTCTGCCATCATCACGATCTCCTTCGGTTACTCGCCCTCGATAGGAAAATCGTGTCCCGGACCGCCGCCCACGGCGTCGGCTCCGCGGCGGCATCCCGCGTACGCAGGGCGTCGCAGTTGTGCGTTCGCGCGCTTCGCTTCTGGAGGTATGCCTCGATCTGTAAACTTCCTTAAACGTTTCGGTCGATGTGAATCCTTGGATGGGAGAAGCGATGACTGATTCAGCGCACCCGGGCCTTCGCGACCGGCTTGGCGAACGCGACGCCGCCGAGGCCGAGCACGAGCAGCACGATGCCCCAGCGCACGGTGGTGGTCCGGTCGTCCTTCGGCGGCTCGGCCACCACCATCCGTTTGCGAGCCACCTTCACGGCGGCGACCGGCGTGGGTAACGGCGGTGGTGTGGTGACCGGCGGAGTGGTGACGGGTGCGGCCGGAGGCGGCGGCACCCGGACCGGTGGGACCGGCAACACCACGGGCGGCGGCGCGGCGGCGACCGGTGGGCGCGGCGCGGCGGGCGCCGGCTTGGTCGTGGGCGGCGCCGGTGCCGGCGGGCGCGGGCACCACGCGGCGTCCGAGCCGAGCAGGCCGGAGCCCTCGGCCAGCCTGGTGGCCGTGCCGTCCAAGCCGATCCGGTAGAGCGCGCCGCCCTGGTTGTTGTCC
>Ga0214467_1000171_pt1 | contig 18063 bp, 15 predicted proteins | sample RVTome_8_FD_187339 | JGI IMG/M metagenome (GOLD analysis project Ga0214467, IMG submission 187339) | Soil microbial communities from uranium-contaminated site in the Upper Colorado River Basin, Wyoming, United States - RVT160D0 HiSeq ...
AGCGAGCTGTACGAGAAGGCCACCGCCTACCTCGGCGCGGACGCGCTGCTCGGCGCGCACGTGACCCAGGTGCACCGCGGCCCGCGCGGCATCCAGGTGCGGGTGGCCACGCCGCAGGGGCCGCGCGTGATCCACTGCCGCAAGCTCGTCGTCACCGCGCCGCCGCTGCTGTCCACTTTCGACGGCTTCGACCTCGACGGGACCGAACGGGCCGTCTTCGGTCGCTTCCACCACCACTGGTACTGGACGGCGGTGGCCCGCCTGGCCGGGATGCCCACCGGCGTCTCGCTGGTCAACGTCGGCGCGGACACTCCGTACAACCTCGCGCCGCTGCCCGGTTTCTACGGCCTCACCGTGACCGGCGTGCCCGATCTGTGGGGAGTCAAGTACGGCAGCACCGGCCCGCTGAGCGACAGCGCGGTGCGGGCCGCTGTCGTCGCCGACATCCGGCGGCTGCGCACGGCGGGTTCGTACCCGGTCGAGCTGGCCGGCCTGGAGATCTTCAAGGCGCACAACCCGTTTGAGCTGGTGGTCCGCCCCGGCGACATCGCGGGCGGCTTCTACCGCCGGCTGTACGGGCTGCAGGGGCGAAACCACACGTTCTACACCGGTGCCGCGTTCCACACGCACGACTCGTCGCTGTTGTGGCGGTTCACGGAGGAATTGTTGCCCCGCATCGCCGCCTGATCGGCTGTCCACAGTGGTCTGTATGGGCCGTTGACGCTCCGATCCCATTCTTAGTAAAGTTTCTTTCTAATTGTGGTGGCGCGGTCAGCGCCGCCCGCATCCCCTGGCATGGCCCGTTGGAGCGTTCATGAAAATGCGCAAGCTCGGCCCGATGCTCATCGCCACCGTCCTGACCACCGCCGGCCTCGTGGCGGTCACGCCCACGAGCGCGCTGGCCGCACCCACCGACTGCACGATCTCGTTCAACGGCAACCCGCGCAGCGTGCAGAGCTACTGCGCGAGCGGCACCGGGGAGCACAAGATCCACATGGTGCTGCGCCACTTCCTACCCGAGGTCGGACGCATCCCGGTCGCCGGCGAGTGGGCGCCGGTGGGTGGCATCTCGATCACCGGCTACCCGCCGCACACCATCGAGAACGTCTGGATCGAGACGCGCGGGTAGTCGCGGGTGAACATCCGGCCCCGCTCGACGATGAGCGGGGCCGGTCCGCGCGCGGACGCCGTTTTTGGAGAAGCAGCTTGTCGGAGGTCTCGGGTAGGTTGAAGCGCATCTAGGGCCGATGGGGGGTTCACCATGGGTGAGGCCACGAGCGTGGTGGGCGTGGAGTTGCGCCTGGAGGAGTACCGGACGGAGCTCAACGGCTACTGCTACCGGATGCTCGGCTCGGCTTTCGAGGCCGAAGACGCGGTGCAGGAGACGATGGTCCGCGCCTGGAAGGCGTATGACCGGTTCGAGGGCCGCTCGGCGCTTCGCTCCTGGTTGTACCGGATCGCCACGAATGTCTGCATGGACATGCTCGGCAGCGCCCAGCGGCGCGCCCGCCCCATGGAGCTCGGCCCCTCCGCCAAGACCCGTGAGGTGACCGAGGTGGTGACGCTGCCCGAGCAGGTCTGGGTCGGCCCGGTGCCGGACAGCCGCGTGGTGCCCGACCGCAGCGACCCGGCCGACGTGGCGGTCGCCCGCGACTCGATCCGGCTCGCGTTCATCGCCGCTCTCCAGCACCTGCCGCCCAAGCAGCGCGCGGTGCTGATCCTGCGCGAGGTGCTCGCCTGGTCCGCCCAGGAGACCGGCGAGCTGCTCGGCCTCACCGTCGCCTCGGTCAATAGCGCGCTCCAGCGGGCCCGCGCCACGATCTCCTCGGTCGACATGACCGGCGACCGGCTCGAGCCGCTCGACAAGGACCAGAGCGACCTGCTCGCCCGCTATGTGAAGGCCTTCGAGGCATACGACATGGCCTCGCTCACCGCGCTCCTGCACGACGACGCCGTGCTCTCGATGCCGCCGATCCCGCTCTGGTTCCGCGGCCACGACGAGATCGGCCAGTGGATGCTCGGCCCCGGGGCACCCTGCCGCGGCTCCCGGCTCGTCGCCACCGTGGCCAACGGGCTGCCCGCCTTCGGTCAGTACCGGCCGAGTGGGCCCAACGGCCGCCACGAGCCGTGGGCCCTCATCGTCCTGGAGATCTCAGGCGACAAGATCTCCGGGATCAACTCGTTCCTCGACGTCGAGAAGGTCTTCCCGCTCTTCGGCCTCCCGCCCCACCTGGACGAGATCGACTGAGCTGCTGGAGCCGGACGGCAGGGTCTACTTCGCCGGCGACCACCTCAGCTACTACATCGCCTGGCAGGCGGGTGCCTTCGAGTCGGCCCGCAAGGTGGTCACCGACCTGCACGCCCGCGTGCTGTCCAGTTAGGTGAGATCGGCCAGTCGGGGCACCAGCTGGGCGGGGGTCGGCAGCTCGGCCATCCTCGCGGCCGCCGCCCGGGCGGCGGCCGCGACCCCGCTGTCGGCCAGGAGCTTCGTCACCGTGGCGGCGTCGACCTCGGCCGGCGGGCACCACGTGCCGATGCCCAGGCCGGCGACCGCGCTCGCGTTGATGAACTGGTCGGCGCCGTGCGGCAGGATGACCTGCGGCACCCCGGCGCCCAGGGCGGCCATGGTCGTGCCGGAGCCGCCGTGGTGCACCACCGCCGCGCTGCCCGTGAGCAGGTGGTGCAGCGGCACCCAGCCGACCGGGCGCACGTTGGGCGGGAGCGGGCCGAGCGGGGCCAGGTCGGCGTCGCCGCCCAGCGCCAGCACGAAGTCGGCCTCGACGTCGGGCGCCGCCGCCAGCATCCGCGCCAGCCCGCCCACGCCCTGCAGGCGCGGCACGACCGTGCCCATCGTGATGAGCACCCGCGGGCGCTCCGCCACCCGCCACAGCCACTCCGGCAGCTCGCCGCCGGCGTTGTAGGGCACGTATCGCATCGACCAGGCGGCACCGGACGGGCCCAGCATCATCTCCGGCGGCGCGACGTGGATGACCGCCCGGCGCGGTGGTAGGACCAGGGGCGCGCCGGCCCGCTCGTACGCCTCGGTGAGGTGGGGCAGGAAGCGCGTGGCCAGATCCGGCTCGCTCTGGAGGCTGAAGCCGTGCTCGACCGCCGGCACGCCCACCGCGCCCGCCGCCGCCAGCCCCGCGCCCTGCAGGCGGGAGTGCACCACCAGGTCTGGCCGCCAGCGCCGGGCCACCTCGGCGGTCACGGCCGCCGTCACCGCCGACACCTGGCCGAACGTGCGCAGCAGCAGCTCGTGCACCTCGTGGCCGGCCTCCGCGATCCGCCGGCCGCGCTCGCTCATCCGGCGGGCCCGCTCGTCGGGTGGGCCGGTGGCGGCGCCGAAGATGCCGGCGATCGCGCTGGCCGGGGCGGTCTCGACGGCGGGCAGCCCCGCCCGGATGGCCGCCTCGACGCTCTCGGCCGCGGTGGCCACCAGCACCTCGTGGCCGGCCGCGCGCAGCGCCCAGGCGAGCGGCACGGTCGGAAAGAGGTGGCCGATGCCCGGTGAGACCGCGAAGAGCACTCGCACCAGAGCAGGCTAACATTGACCCGCGCCAACCCCCTTGCGCTGACCGTCCATTATGGAGGATAAGTGGCCAAGCCGGGCGACATCCCCTTTACCGTCGACCTCCACATGCGACTGCTGCTCAGCCTCGACCGGGGCCATGCCGTCCAGCGGGCGGTGGCCGGCGCGGTGCGCCCGGGCGCGCGCGTGCTCGACGCCGGCACCGGCACCGGCCTGCTGTCCTTTGTGGCCCTGGCCGCGGGCGCCGCCGAGGCCGTCGCGGTCGACCGCCACTACGTGGAGATGGCCCGTGCGCTGGCCGCGCACAACGGGCTCACCGACCGGATGACCGTGGTCGAGGGCGACCTGTCCCAGCTGGAGCTCTCCGGCGTCGACCTGAGCCGCCCCTTCGACCTGCTGCTCGCGTTCATCCACGTCAACAACCCGCTGGTCGACGAGGATCGCGCCCGGATGGTGTACGAGGTGCGCGACCGCTACTGCGCCGGCGACGCCACCGTGCTGCCCGAGGCCGTGCGCTACCGGGCCGTGGGGTGCGACCGCCTCGACTGGGATCTCCCCACCGAGCTCGCCGACCTCGACGAAGCCGCCGGCACGCTGCGCGGGGCGTACGGGCTCGACTTCCAGCCGCTGGTCGACGCGGCCATGCAGGGTGTCGCCCGGTCGGCGAGCCGTCCGGAGAGCGCGGTGCGTCCACAGTGGCGCTCCCCCACCACGATGGGCTCGCTCCGCTTTCCGCGCGAAGACGTGCGGGTGCTGACCGCGAGCCACGACTTCGCGACGTTCGACTACACCGGTCCGGCTTTCGTCGGCTTTCCGCCCGAGGTGCGGCTGACGATCGCCACGCCCGGGCGGCTCAGTGGCGTGATCTGGACGCAGGAGCTGCTCTGCGGCGGGCATTCGGTGTGGACCACGGAGTCATACAGTCCACTCGCGACACCCCGCACGGTCGGCGCCGGCGACGAGGTCACGCTGGCGACCGGCGACGAGTGGCGGGCCACCAACGTGCTCGCCTGAGCGCTCGCGATCAAAGCTCCGCTCGAGCAGTTAGAACTGCTTGAGAGGAGCTTTGATCACCAGTAGCCGATGTAGTCCTCGAGGAAGGCCGCGCCGTACGACGGGGAGGCGATGATCCGCTCCAGCCGGGCCATCTGCACCCGATGGAGGAACGGCGCGGTCGGTGTGCCCAGCCCCGGCGTGTTGACCAGATCCATCATCCAGTGCACAAACTCCTGGATCCGCCAGATGCGGGCCAGCCGCGTCTCCGAGTAGTCGTCGAGCCGCCCGTGGTCGTGGCGGATGAAGCGGTCCATCAGCCCGAGCGCGAGCTCCTCCGCGTCGCCCAGCGCCACGTTGAAGCCCTTGCCTCCCACGGGTGGCACGACGTGCGCCGCGTCGCCGGCCAGGAAGAGCGAGCCGTGCCGCATCGGCGCGCAGACCAGACTGCGCATGCGCACCATGCCGGTGGAGAGGATCGGTCCTTCGTGGAGGGTCCACGGCTCGTCCAGCGCCAGCCGTAGCCGGATCTCCTTCCAGATGCGCTCCTCCGGCCAGTCGTCGGTGGTGTCGTCCCGCGCGCACTGGAGGTAGAAGCGGCTCACCTCGGGGGTACGCCGCACGTGCACGCACGAGCCGGACTCGTGGATGGAGTTGATGACGCAGTCGCTGGAGGGCGGGGCCTGGGCGAGCACGGCCAGCCAGGCGTACTCGTACTGGTGCTCGTAGGTGTGCAGCGCGCCCGGCGGCACGGTGCGGCGGGCCACGCCGTACTCGCCGTCGGCGCCGACCACGACGTCGCACTCGATGACGTCGGCACCGCCGTCTGGACCCTCCACCTCGATCCGCGGGTGGTCGCCCTCGATGCCGCTGATCACCCGCGCCGGCGTCTCGAAGCGCAGGTCGCCGCCATCGCCCAGGTAGGCCTCGACCAGGTCGCGCACCAGGAACTGCTGCGGGTAGATGTAGTGGCTGCGCCCCTGCGCGATCGGGTCGTACCGGAGCGGGTAGCGCCGGCCGCCCATCCGAAACTCGATCTTGTTTTCCACCTGGCCGGTGGCGAGCAGCCCGCCGGCGAGGTCGTGGCGGCGCAGCAGGTCGACCACGCGGTGCTCGACGGTGCCACCGCGCGAGCGCTGCTCCACGTACGCCCGGTCGCGCTGCTCGACCACCACGCAGTCGACGCCGGCCCGGCGCAGCAGGGTGGCGACGAGCATCCCGGCGGGGCCGGCGCCGACGATGCCGACCTGGGTGGTTGTCATCGGACCTCGCTCCGCGCGGTGGTGTATGCCGACGTCGGGATGGCCGCGCGGGCCGGCGTGCCCTCGGGGGTCAGCGCGAACAGCCGCGCCCGCATGAGCTGGCGCAGCGCGGTGAGGCCGGCCTGCGTGGTGCGACCGCGGGAGGCGGCCGCCATCCGCAGGCTGGGCATCACGTCGCCACCGAAGCGGGCGCAGATGAACTTGTGCGCCTCGTACGCCGTGACGGTCGCCTCGACGAACTGCTCGAACGCCTCGCCCGCCGGCCCCTGCCCGTGCGCCGCCGTGGACCCCCGCAGCCGCGCGAAGAGGCTGATGAGGTGGGCGTGGTCGCGGGTCTGCAGCCCGCTGAAGCCCGCACGCACACTGGGCGGGCTCATCGCCGGCCGGATCCGCGCGTCGTAGTCGACCGGGCCGAAGTCGGCGGTGAATTTGATCGCCGCCGCCGAGCTGCGCATGAACGCGGCCGCCACCCGCACCGCCGCGTCGGCGTCGGCCGCGGCCTCCTCGCCCTCCCGGTCGTCCGCGCTCGCCTCCAGGTAGCAGTTGATGCCGACGATCACGCCTTGGAGCAGCGCGAAGAAGAACTGGTGGCCGATCAGCCACCGCCGCTCGGGGTCGTAGCCGGCCGGGGTGTGCCGCGGGGCGGGGCGCAGGACGATCGGCACGCCCTCCTTGAGACGGTCGCCGGCCGCGTATCGCAGCAGCGCGTCCAGCCCGGCGAACATCTCCTGCCACTCCACCGGATCGAGAATCGAAACGCCCATGGCCAGGCCGTTTTCATGCACCCAGGAATGTGTTTGTAGAAGTCCGCGCACGAAAGCGAAGGCAGGTCTATGTTTCGCGCGGGTGACTCGGAAATAACGGTCATGCTCGACATGCTCGAGGTCGTCGCCATCGGTGGCCACAATGTCCGACCACTCTCCATCCCATAGACCAGGATCGAAGAGTGTTTCAATTACTCCAGAGTACGACAGATCGCGCGTTATGCCCGCGACCTGGTCTCTTGTCTTCGGCAACAGTGCAGGATAAGGCAAACACAGAAGGCCACCATGCACGGCGTCCCCGCCCTTCCGAGAAGGTCTCAGGCGACGAGAAATTGACGACTCAGGCCATCTCGAAGGCCATCTCGAATCGCATTTCGGCCGCGGCGCTGCAGTCTCTCAAGATTCTCGGCGAGCTCCTTACCCCTGTCAATCCCTCGATCCAACCTTCTACGTAATCGCAGGTAGCGGGCGTGCAGAATCATTTATCAAGTGTGGGGTGCGCGGAATTGGGTATCAGAATTCGCATGACCACACAACCCGGGCAGCCCCGTGGCCGGCGCGGGACGGTTGGACACCCGTACAGCGCGCTCAACCTGCGGCTCCTGCTCGCCTCGATCGGTCTCGTGATCATGGTGGTGCTCGCCATCCTGCTCGCCATCGCCGGCCAGCCGGTGCTGGCGATCATCGCGGCCGCGCTGGCGGTGGTCGCGGTGATCGACATCGCGGTCGTCGCTCGGCACGTCCGCATCCGCCACCGCCAGGACCCGGGCCGCCATTATTCGATCTTCGAGTGAGGCCGGCCTGGTCTTCGCGGCCGCAGCGACGGAGCGCCGCCGGCACACGCTGGCCAAGATCTTGAAAGAGACCTTGAGCTACCGCGATGTCCGTTGTGGTCCAGACCGCTGCTCCCGCGGCCTCACCCTCCGCGCCACACGATCCCGCCTGGCCCGCACGACTCCCTGTGATCGCGCGCTCGGCAGGCGTCACGGGCGGCACTGAGCGGCATCGGGCCTGCCCGTCGGCCTCATCCGCCTGCTGTTCCGTGATCGGTGGCCGTGCTCGGCTGGCGTCATGATCGTCAAGCCCGCAGCGCAACAGACGGCCCGGGGTAACGACAAAATCCCTGACTTTGCGGCCTCGGAACGTTCTGAGGCAACAAGAACAGGGATTTTGCGGTCTCAGCAGCTGGGGCTCGGCTGGGCCGCGCGGTGCTCGCGCCGCCCGGGCCGGGTGGGCCGCGCGGGCCGGGCGGGGTTGTGAATCGCAGAGGGTGATGGCCGCGGGAGTTGCTCTGTGTAACCCGGCAGCGCGACCGCCCAGCTACGCCAGTAGATCGTGGTACGCAACCGCCCCCGAGGCGCGAACCGCGCACACCCCGCCCCGGCTAGTGCCATCCTGATGGTCTGGAGCGCTCCCGCCGGAGGCAAGAAAAACCAAAGCGGACGGGTGAGGCCGCGGGAGCAGCGGTCCGGACCACAGCGGACATCGCGGTAGCTCGGATCTTTCATTTGGGGTGGATCGCCTAGGCTTCTTTCGTGCGGATGCGCCCCTACCGTGACGCCGACATGCCCGCGCTCCAGGAGACGTTCTCGGCCTGGATCGCCGAGGCGGGCCGGTGCGGATACGACCACATCGGCGAGCTGCCCCACCGCGTCTACGAAAACCTCCGCGGCCGCCGGCCGGCCGGCGAGCTGGTCCAGGTCTGGGAGGACGGGCCGGACATCGTGGGGCTGGGCATCAACCTGCGCTTCGGCGAGGCGTTCGACGTCTTCGCGGCGCCGGCGCTGCGCGGCTCGCCCGCCGAGGAGGAGATGCTGCGCGCCGCGGCCGGGACGACCGGCGCGCTGACCACCGGGGCGTATGCGTGCACCGACGTCTTCGACTGCGACACCGCGCGGATCGACCTGCTCACCAGGCTCGGCTTCGCGCGCTTCCGCACCTGGGACGACGTGCGTGAGCGGCCACTCAGCGAGGTGCCGGCCGAGGCGCCGCCGGCGGGGTTCACCATCCGATCCGCCAGGCTCGACGACGCGGACGGGCTCGCCGAGGCGCGCAACGCCTCGTTCGCCGACGACTGGACCGGCGCGCTCTACCGCGACCAGGTGATGACGAAGCCCGGCTACGACCCGGCGCGCGAGATCGTGGCGGTGGCGCCGGACGGGCGGATCGCCGCGTTCACCGTGTGCTGGGTGGACGGTCGCAACCGGACCGGCCACTTCGAGCCGGTGGGCACGCACTCCGCGTTTCAGCGACGAGGGCTGGCCCGCGCGGTGATGGTGGCCGGCATGGCCCTGATGGCGGACGCCGGCATGACGACCGCGACCGTCAACCACAACGCGGACAACGTGGCGGCGCGGCGGCTGTACGAGTCGCTCGGTTTCACGAAGAAGCACGAGACGTACGGCTACCGCCGAGCCGTCTGAGCCGGCCGGCGACGTGGTGCTGGCACCGGCCTAGGCGGACACCCGCGGAAACAAATGTCGCGGCTCAGGCAGGCGGCCGTCGACCGGGGTGCACTGGGCGGTGATCCGCGCGGCGGCGCCGGGCAGGAAGGGCACCAGCAGCTCGCCCACCGCCTGGCAGGCGGCCAGCAGCACGCCCAACGCCTGGTCCAGCGCCGCCGCGTCGTCCGTGCGGGCGAGGTGCCACGGGCGCGACTCCTCCACATAGCGGTTGGCCTCCTCGACCACGCGCCACACGGCCGCCGTCGCCAGGCGGAAGTCAAAATCCGCCAGCGCCGCGTCGACCCGGCCGGGGGCCGCGCGCCACGCGGCCACCAGCGGGTCGCTCTCCTTCACCTGGTACGGGCTGGGCGTCCCGCCGCGGTAGCGGTGCACCATGCTGACCACTCGGTTGACGAGGTTGCCCAGGTCGTTGGCCAGGTCTCGCTCATAGCGGGCGGTCAGCCGCGCCACCGTGAAGTCCGCGTCGCCCACCCGGGGCACCTCGCGCAGCAGCCACCACCGCACCGCGTCCGCGCCGAAGCCGCCGACCAGCGCGACCGGGTCGACCACCGCACCAGACGACTTGCTGATCTTCCGGCCCTCGGCCGTCAGGTAGTCGTGCACCAGCACGTCCGTGGGCAGCGGCTCGCCCGCCGACAGCAGCATCGCCGGCCAGTACACGGCGTGGAAGCGCAGCACGCCCTTGCCGACCAGGTGGACCCGCCGGTCGCCGCGTACCCACCAGCGGTCGTAGTCGCGGCCGCCGGTGCCGTAGTCGAGCGACGTGACGTAGTTGCCCAGCGCGTCCCACCACACGTAGATGACCTGGTCCTCGCCGTCCGGCACGGGGATGCCCCAGCCCCGGGCGCGGGTGTGCGAACGGGAGATGCTGAAGTCCTCCAACCCGGCCGCGATGAACGCCAGCACCTCGTTGCGCCGCGCGGCCGGCTCGATGCGCAGCCGCCCGCTCCGGATGAGGTCGAGGAGCCGGTCCTGGTAGCGGGAGAGGCGGAAGAACCAGTTTTCCTCGGCGACCCGCTGCGGCTCGGTGCCGTGCTCGGGGCAGCGTCCCTCGGTGAGCTCGGCCGGCGTGTAGAACTGCTCGCACCCGACGCAGTACAGCCCCTCGTAATGCTTGCGGTAGAGGTCGCCGGCCTCGGCGCAGGCCCGCCACAGCCGCTCCACGCCGGGACGGTGGCGAGGGTCCCGACTGGTGCGGATGAAGTCGTCGATCGAGAGGTCAAGCGGCCCGCGCAGCGCCTCGAACGCGCCCGCGTTGCGGTCCACCAGGTCTTGTGTGGACACTCCTTCGGCCGCGGCGGCGAGCACGTTCTTGAGCGAGTTGTCGTCGGTGCCGGAGAGGAAGCGCACCGCGTCGCCGCGCTGCCGGCGGTGCCGGGCGAGCACGTCGGCCTGCACCAGCTCCAGCGCGAAGCCGAGGTGCGGGCGTGCGTTGACGTACGGGATCGTGGTGGTCACGTAGTAGGTCGGAGCGGTCATCGGAACCTCCTGGGGAGAGGACCGGGGCCCCGCGAACATGAAGAGAGGCCCCGTCTCGGGGCCTCGTGCGTGCAGCTCAGAGTGTCCCCGCTAGCGGGGCATCATCACCTGGGCTGACGTCGCGATCACCGGACCAGGATATCACCGCGGGTAGGGTCCGGCCGCGTACCGCTTGGGGATGGCCGCCGCCACCGACCGCGTGAACGCCGCGAACGGGGTCGCCGTCACCTCGCGCCGCCCCGGCTTGCCGGCCGCCCGCCAGGTGCCGACGACCTGGCCGGCGCTCACCACGGTGGGCTGGAACACGCCGTTGCCGCCGGGCACGATGCGCTCGGCGTACGCCGTCGGGAGGGCGGCGGAACGGTCGGCGTAGCCCAGCATGTACTCGTCGAAGCCGGGCAGCAGCAGCACCTCGCGAGCCGCCTTGCGATGGGCGGCGAGCAGGTCGGGGGTGGCCGGGTCCAGGAGGTACTCGACGCCGTCGACGTGGATCGCGGCGAGCTGGGGGCGGGCGGTCGCCAGGCCCACCTTGACCTCGGCGGCGGTGAGGCCGGTCCAGCGGGTGTAGTCCTTGACCGTGGCCGGCCCGTGGCCGCGGAAGTAGCGCAGCGCCAGCTCGCCGAGGGCCTCCTCCCGCTCGGGCCGGCGCGGCCGGGGGATCCACTCCTCGACCAGCACGACGAGCTGCTCGCCACCGTGTACCGGGCCGAAGCACACCACGCCGGTCATCGCGAGCTGCCGCAGGATGTGGTAGCCGCGCTGGCCGTCCGTGGCCACGCCGGCCTTGTCCCACCCGGCGAGCAGCTCGTCCCGCCGCGCCGGACGGCCGCCGCCCAGCGCCTCCCGGGTGAGCTCGCCCGCGTACCCGATGGTCTTGTCGTCGATCGCGAGGTCGGTGAGGCGCGCGGCGGCCTTGGCGATCACCCGCGGCGCCCCCACGGTGAGGATCCAGGGCAGGTCCTCGGCCGCGACGAGATGGAGCGTGCCGCGCAGCGGCCACGACTTGACGACCTCGCCCGCGGCGAAGGCCGCCTCGACCGCGGCGCGCGTGCCGCCGGCGACGCGGAGGGCGACCGACGTGACCGCGCCGCCGTGGTCCTGCGCCTGCGCGGCGGTCAGCCATCGCGCGGCCGCGGCGGCGCCGGCGAGGCCCGGACCGGCGAGGCGCTGCGCGACGAGGCGCAGCAGCGCGATGTCCCCCATGGCGGTCATCCGCGAATCATGGCCGGCGCCACCGGATGGGAGCAAACGATGACGCCGTGCTGACCCGGCGCTGAGGGGTGGCTGCGAACCTCCGTCCTGCCCGCCACGACCGGCGGGCGACGAGGGGAGACAGATCATGAGACTGCGTCACGCGGCCGCGGCGGTGTTCGCGGCGGCCCTGGTGTCGCTCAGCGCCGGCGCCCCCGCACAGGCCGACGACGACGGCCCGTGTGCGCCGAGCTGGATGGGAGTCGTCCAGTTCGGTGGTCCGGGCAACGACACGTTCATCGGCGGAGCGGGCAACGACCAGTTCTTCGGGCTGGGCGGCAACGACACGCTCATCGGCAACGGCGGCGACGACCTCCTGGTCGGTGGCGACGGCAACGACCAGATCCTCGGCGGCGACGGCGAGGACACGATCAGCGGGGGCGGCGGCATGGACACGCTCGCCGGCAACCGCTGCGACGACAGGGTCGCCGGTGACGAGGGCAACGACTTCGCCCAGGGCAACGAGGAGAACGACGTCGTGCAGGGCGACGACGGCGACGACGTCCTCCAGGGCAACACCGGGGTGGACACAGTGCAGGGCGGGTACGGCGTGGACGACGTCAGCGGGGGGGACGGCCCTGACTTCCTCTTCGGCGGCCCGCAGGACGACACGCTCGACGGCGGTGCCGGCGTGGACGAGCTGACCGGTGGCCCCGGTGCCAACGACACCGGCGACGGCGGTCCCGCTTTCGACGCGCTCTGCGACGCCGAGGTGCTCGTGGCCTGCCCGTGAGCCCACCGCTCCCCGGGCCCGCGACGGGGGTGGGCCCGGGGAGCCTTCCCGAGAAAGGAAGAACGCCGCAAATACGTCGGGTCGGTAACGCGACTCGAGCACGGCTCACCGGCGGGTAGCCGCCGATAGTGTGAGGCGTGGCACCCGCCGGCTGTATCGTGCTCGTGGCCGCCGCCGGATACGGCAAGACGACGGCGCTGGAAAGCGCGTGCGCGGTGGTGCCCGCCTTCGCGGAGCGGCCGCCCACGCTCGACGTGGGCGTCGATGACGTGTGCCGGCTCAGCGGTCCCGACCAGGTGCGGCTGGCCCGCTGGGCGGCCGGCCTGCCCGATGGCGTGCGCGTGTCGCTGGCCGCCCGCCGGCCGCTGCACGCCGAGGCGCTTGCCGTGCTGGCCGGCCTGCCCGTGCCGCTCGCCACCCGCGGCCCCGCCGACCTCGCGCTCAGCCCCGACCAGGTGCTCCGCACCCTCCGCGACGAGCACGGGGTGGGCGACGCCGACCTGGCCTACCTGACATATCAGCTCACCGCCGGCTGGCCGGCCCTGGTGCAGTTAGCTGGCACGGCCCTGGACCGGCAGGCCGCGGGCCGGCGGGATCTGCTCGCCGCGCTCTCCGAGCCGGGCACGGCGGGCGCGTGCTGGATCCGCGACCAGGTGGTCGCCGACCTGCCGGGCCCGGCCGCGCGCCTGCTGGAGGCGATCGCCGACCTGGACCCCGTTTCGGAGTCGCTGTGCGCCGCGCTCGCGCCGTCCACTGAAGACGGTCCGGAGGGGTCGGTGGCGGAGCTGCGCTGGCTGGCCACGACCGGCCTGCTGGTCGCCGACCCCATCCGCCGGCCCGGGACGCTGCGGCTGGTCCCGATGCTGCGGGCGGTGCTCAACAGCCGCGCCGTCCGGGTCGCGCCCCAGCGGCGGATCGTGGCCGCCCGGTGGTACCAGGACAACGGCCACCCGCTGGCGGCGGCCCGTACCCTCGCGGCGGCGGGTGCGGCGGAGCCGGCGGCGGCACTGCTGGAGTCGCACGGCGACGAGATGCTCGCGGCCGGCGGGGCGGTCGAGGTGGCCCGCCTGGTGGCGACGCTCCCGGCGGGCGTACGCAGCCCGCGGCTGTGCCTGGTGCGGGCCGACGCGCTGCGGATGGCCGGCGATGTGGCTGGCGCGGCGACGGCGTTCGCACCCCTGGTCGCGGAGGCGGAGCACACCCGGTGCTGGCCGGCCGCGCTGGCCTGGCGGGCGGCGATGCTCCACTACATGCGGGGCGACTACCGCGGCGCCCTCGACCTGCTGGACCGCGCGGACCGCGGGCACCCCGCCGACCGCGACGCCGTACAGGTACTGGCTTCCCGGGCGACGGTGCTCGTCGTGCTCGGCGAGACCGAGCGGGCCGGCGTGGTCGCCGCCGAGGCGCTCGCCGCGGCCGCCGACGCGGGCGACGACCAGGGCTGGGCGGCCGCGCACCTGGCGGCGGCGCACATCGCGGTGGGAGTACGGCGGGACGAGCACCTCGCGCGGGCGCTGACCGCCGCCGAGCGGGCCGGTGACGTGGTGCGGCAGGCGCGGGTGCTGGCCAACCAGGCCGACTGCCTCCTGCGCGACGCGCGCTATCCGCAGGCGTTGCGGGTCGCGGCGCGCGCCGTGCGGGCGGCCGAGGTGGGCGGCCCGCCGGGGGTGCTGGTGACCGCGCTGCACAACGCGGGCGAGGCGCTGACCCGGCTGGGCCGCTACGACGAGGCGACCCTCCACTTCGAACGGTCCATCCAGGTCTCGCACCGCGCCGGGCTGAGCCGGACCGCCCCCGGGCTGTACGGCCTCGGCGAGGTCAACCGGCTCCTCGGGCGGCGGCAGCAGGCGCGGATCGCCCTCGACGAGGCCGCCGAGCTGGCGCGGGCGCACGCGGAGCTGCAGATCCTGGTGCCGGCGCTGGTCGGGCTGACCCGCCTGCTGGTGGACGCCGGCGAGCCGGAGGCGGCCGCCGCCGCGGCCGTGGAGGCGGCCCGCGCCGCCGACACCGGAGCACCGGGGTTCGTCTCGCAGGCGTACCTGGCTCACGGCTGGGTGGCCCTCGCGACCGGCGACACGCCTCGGGCGCAGGAGTGCGCGGAGCAGGCCGTCGCCGCGGCGCGGGCCTGCCGCCGGGCGGACGTGCTCGCCGAGGCGCTCGAGCTGGCCGCCGCCGTCACCGCGGAAGCGAGCATCGCCCGAGCGGCCCTTTCCGAGGCGGAGGCGATCTGGTGCCGGGCGGGCGCGGAGCCGGCGGCCGACCGGGTACGGGTACTCCTCGGCCGGCTGCCCGGCGCCGACGGCCCGCAGCGGTGGGGGGCGCGGGAGGCGGCGAGACGCCTCGTGGCCCTCGGTGTGCCGGCCGTGGATGGGGCGCCCCTGATGCCGGTCGAGGCGGCGCCGGTGCGGGTACGCGTGCTCGGGCGCTTCGAGGTGGTCGTGGGCGGGCAGGCGGTGCCACTGCCGGCGTGGCGTTCCCGGCAGGCGCGCACGCTGCTGAAGATCCTCATCGCCCGCCGGGGGCGCCCGGTGCCGCGCGGCGAGCTGTGTGAGCTGCTCTGGCCGGACGACGAGCCGTCCCGGACCGCGCACCGCCTCTCGGTACTGCTGTCGGCGGTCCGGAACGTGCTGGATCCCAGCCGGCAACGGCCGGCGGACCACTACCTGCGCGCGGATCCCGCCGGGGTGTGCTTCGACATCGGGCGGGTGGCACTGGACGTGGAGGACCTGCTCCGCGACGCCGCGCACGGGCTGCGCCTGGCCCGCGAGGGCCACGCCGAACGGGCCCGGGAGATCCTCACCGAGGTGGACACGGCCTACCGGGGCGATGCCTTCGACGACGAGCCGTACGAGTCGTGGGCCGACGGGCTGCGCGAGGAGGCCCGTGCGGTGTGGCTCCGCGCGCTGCGTGAGCTCGCCGAGCTGTGCCGGCGGGCCGGCGACCCCGACCAGGCGGCGACCACGCTGGTGCGGCTGCTGGTGGCCGACCCGTACGACGAGCCGGCCCACCGGGCGCTGGTGGAGGTGCTGCGGGCGGCGGGGCGGCACGGCGAGGCGCAGCGGGCGTTCGGGCGGTGGGCCGGCGCGATGCGTTCGATCGACGCGCCGGTGCCCACCCTCGCGGTGCTCCGCCCCGCTCAGCACGGATAGGTCGGCACCGTGCTGATCAGGTAGATGATGTAGTTGATGTCCGTGGCCGGGTCGTCCGAGCACTGGTCGGTGCCCTGGCCGCCGTCGACGGTGTCCGCGCCCCGGCCGCCGAGCATCAGGTCGTCGCCGAGGTTGCCGTGGATCTCGTCGTCCCCGTCCATGCCGACGATCTGGTCGCCGTCCTCGTTGCCCCTGATCGTGTCGTCACAGTCGCCGCCGATCAGCAGGTCGCTGCCGGGGCCGCCGGTGATCGTGTCGGCTCCGCCGCCACCGTCGATGATGTCGTCGCCGCCGTTGCCGCGGATCGTGTCCGGGCCGCTCGTGCCGACGAGGTAGTCGGCGCCTTCGGTGCCCTCGATGTAGAGGCCGATGTCGCCGCACAGCTCGTCGTCGATCGCCTCCGCCGGTGTGCCCACGACCGACGCCGTACCCACCGCTATCAGGCCGGCGACCACCCACAGGGCCGCCTTCGCCCGTGCCCCCATGACGCTCCCCCTCGCGCTCGCGGCCGCCGGAAGGGGCGACCGCGGGCAGCGTCGCACCGGGGTGTCATCGTGGCGTCATTGTGCGCGCCCCGCCCGTGATCAAAGCTCCCCTCAAGTCGTTCTTACGACTTGAGGGGAGCTTTGATCACGGGTTCAGCGGGCCGCCAGGCGGGCGGCCGCGCGGACGTCCGGGGTGATGTTGTGGCCCACGCTGAAGACGTTGTCCGGGTCGTAAGCGGCCTTCACGCTCCGCAGGCGCCGCAGGTTCTCCGGCGTGTACGCGCTCGCGGTGCGCCCCGGGTCGGCGAGGAAGTTGAGGAACGAGGCGCCGCTGCCGTACGGGCGCAGGGCCGCGCTCAGCGCCGGGACCGCTGCGTCGACGATCACGGAGAACGGCACGTCGCGGTGCCCGACCGGGCCGGCGCCGGGGCCGGGGGCCGCCATCGCGCCACCCCAGTGGCGGATCTCCACCGTGGAGGCGAGCCCGTCTTCGTGCGCGCCGGCCAGCACCCGCAGCACCGGGTCCGGGAGGGCCCGGAAGAGGTCCAGGTAGCGGGCCGGGGTGCCACCCATCGCCGCGTCGGCGTACCGCATCGGGCGCATGTCGTCGTGCAGCACCGGGCCGGCCGCGTTCCACAGTGGACGTAGCAGGCACCGGGCCTGGTCGGCGTCGCCGGCGTACATCGCCTTGATGACGACCACCCGCCGGCCGCGGATCGCCTGGGGCACGTCCGGCGAGTCCGGCATGCGGCGCAGCAGCGCGGCGGTGCTCAGCTCATCGGGCGCGGTGGCGGCCCAGTCGCGGTACCAGGCGAGCGTCTCGGCGGCGTCACCGGCGGCGAAGTACGTCGCGCCGGCGAACACCTCGGCGACCGGGTGCAGGCGAAACTCCAGCGCGGTGACCACGCCGAAATTGCCACCGCCGCCGCGCAACGCCCAGAAGAGGTCGGGGTGGCGGTCGGCGCTCGCGGTCACGGTGCGGCCGTCGGCGGTCACGACCTCGGCGCGCACGACGCTGTCCGCGGCGAAGCCGTAGCGGCGGCCGAGCCAGCCCACGCCACCACCGAGCGTGTACCCGGTGACGCCGACGTCCGGCGACGAGCCGGAGAGCGGGGCGAGGCCGAAGGGCGCGGCCGCGGCGAGCACCGCGCCCCACCGGGTGCCGGCCCCGACGCGGGCGATCCGCCGGTCCGGGTCGACCAGCGCGGTGGCCAGGCCGGAGGTGCGGACCAGGATGCCGCCGTCGTTGGCCATGTGGGTGCCGTGCCCGGTGGCCTGCACCGAGAACGGCACGTCGAGGGCGCGGGCCGTGACGACCGCGGTACGCACATCGGTGGCGCTCGCGGCCTCGACGATGGCGGCCGGGTGGGCGTCGACGGTGGGGTTCAGGGAGCGGCGGTTCTCGTCGTATCCGGGCTCGCCGGGCAGGTGCACCGGTCCGGCGAACCGCTGCCGAAGGGCCTGCGGGTTCATGGCGTTCCCCCTTGGTCGTGATCGCTCTGTCGAGGGGTCAGACGCCCGGGGTCGGCGGAACTCATCGCGGCGCCCGGAATTTTCTTCCGCTCCGTATCCCGATGACTTTCCGTCCGCCGGCCGGTCTCAATGGGTATATCGGCGACTAGGCGAGTGGAGGACGGCATGAGCGCGCCCGTGTTCGTGGTGGGTCCGTCGGCCCGCCGCGCGGACGTACCGGTGCTCTCCGAGCATCTCGCCGCGATCGTGCGGGACACTCCCGCGGACGTCGTGATCTGCGACGTCAGGGCGATCACCAGCCCGGACGCGAGCACGATCGACGTGCTGTGCCGCCTGCAGCTGATGGCGCGGCGGCTCGGGTGCGGCATCCACCTCTACGGCGCGCACCCGCGACTACGCGACCTGCTCCTGCTCACCGGCCTGAGCGAGGCACTGCCGCTGCTGCCCGACCCGCCACCCGGCCAGGGCTCAGTCGAT
>Ga0214467_1000172_pt1 | contig 18020 bp, 17 predicted proteins | sample RVTome_8_FD_187339 | JGI IMG/M metagenome (GOLD analysis project Ga0214467, IMG submission 187339) | Soil microbial communities from uranium-contaminated site in the Upper Colorado River Basin, Wyoming, United States - RVT160D0 HiSeq ...
TCCTGCTGGTGAAGCTGCGGCTGGGCCTCATCACCCTGTGGGAGCGCATCACCTACCACGGCCCGCCCGGCGCCACGCCGGAGCGGATGGAGGAAGGCGGCAACGGCGACGCCGACTTCCCGGTCGCGTCCTACTCCTACGGGGGTCATCTCGAAGGGGGCGGCGCCGTCGTCGTCGGGCCGCCGGACTACACCGTGAGCATCAGCCTCGGCTTCGAGTACGCGGCCAGCGGGCTGATCGAACGCCGCCCGCAGCCGGTGTCCAGCCGGGACGGCGTGGCCATGGTGGCGCTGCCGGCCACCCCGCGAGACCCCGACCCGTACGCGAGAGTGACCCTGGGCGACAAAGTGATCTTCGAGGGGGGCATCTCCAGCGGGTGGACGTCCGAAAGCGCCGACCCACCGCCGGACGCGACGGAGGCCATGCTCGCCAAGGCCGGCGAGGGAGCGCGGGGCACGCCCATCGACCCCGCCGTGCTCGCCCGGTTCGTCGACCTGGGACTGCGCGACTGCCAGCTGCCGGCGCCGGAGGTGACCCTCCGCGTGTGGTGGACCGGCCAGATCAACGGGGCGGCGGCCGCACTCTTCACGGTCCAGCCCGAAGGGGGCGGCGTCATCGCGTACGCCATGCACGGCGACACCACCACGACGCGTTACGACCTGCGGCTGCTGCTGCCGGCGGAGGGCGCGTACACCCGGCCGCTGGCCTGGCGGATGCGCGCGGACGGCCGCGACGACCCCACCGACCGGGCGTACGTGGTCGCGCCGCCGGGAGCCGCCCGCGTCACGGTCACCGCCGGGACGGGCGCGCCCGCGCCGGTGGCGATCGACGCGTCCGGGCTCGGCACCGCCGCGATCCCGCCGGACCAGCCCGCGACGGTCACCGCCTACGCGGCCGGCGGCCGGGAGATCGCCACGACGCCGGTGCCGCCGTTCGAGTACTCGATGGGCGACCTGCCCGGCGCCACCCGAGGCACCCGCGTCGTCGACTAGTCCGATTAGAGGCAGGCCACGCGGCCGAGCGGGAGGGCGCTGACCGGATACAGCAGGGACTAGCGTGTAACTGTCGGTACCGGGCGGCGGAGGGAAGCGATGACCGCCATGGAGGCCGCCGCCCGCCGGCGCGCCGGCGCCTACCTGGGCGGTGCGGACGAGCGTGCCCAGCTCCAGCTCGCCGCCCGCCGGACCGCCGCGGACCAGCTCGCCGACCGCCTCGTGTACGAGGGCGGGCTGCCCTGGTCGGCGCGGTGGCTGCTCCCGGTGGAGGAGACGCCGCACCGCACGGTCGGGGCGCTGCGCGGGCGGATCGTGGCACTGTGGACGGTGCGCGAGTTCGTGGGCGCGGTGGCCGAGTCCGGCGAGTACGCCGTCTGGGACGCGGGCAGCGGGGCGGAGCTCGCGCGGGGCCACGGCGCCGGGCGGGTGGGCGCCACGACGGTGGCGGGCCGGCACGTCCTGGCCGCCGCCGACGGCACCGCGCTGCGCCTCTGGGCGGCGGCCGGGGCGGCACCGGTCGAGCTCGACGCGGTCACGCTGCCGATCCCGCTGCGCTCGCTCACCGTGACCCTGTCGGGGGACGGCGTGCCGGTGCTGGTCGGCGTCGAGACGATCGTGCCGTCCGGCGACTGGAGCATGCTCGACACCTCGACCACCGGTGGTGAGGTGCGCGGCTGGGCGATCGCCGGTGACCCGCCCCGCCTGCGCGAGCAATCCCCGCCGCCGGAGGCCGACCCGGTGCCGGCCGACTCGCTCTACCCGAAGGTCTCGGTGGCGGCGCGGGGCCGCGATTGCCTGCTGACCGGCGGACTCGACGGTGTCATCCGGGCCTGGGCGCCGGACGCCGTGGCGGGGGAGCCGCCCGTGCCGGTCGCGTCGCCGGCGGCGGCAGCGTGCACGGTCCGTTCGGACGGGCGGCCGGTGGCGATCACCGCCCACCACAATGGACGGATCGGCGCGTGGGACCTGGCCGAGGGTGCGCCGCCCGAGTCGGTGCTGCACGACTCGCACGACGCGGCCGCGGTCGCCTGCGTGCGGGCGCGGGGCGGGCCGCCGCTGGCCGTCACGGGCGGGTTCGACGGGCGGGTGTGCGTGTTCGATGTGGACTCCGGCGCGCTGCTGCGCACGATCGTCATGCCGCCGGCCGGTGAGTGGCCCGGCAGCGGCAGCTACCGCCCGCCCGGCGTGCCCGAGGAGCCGCCCCGGCCGGAGCTCGTGCGCGACGTCACCGCCGCCGTCCTGCCGGACGGGCGCCCGGTCGCGGTCTGTCTCGGCGACCGGGGTTGGTTGCGCTGGTGGTGCCTGTCCAGCGGGGAGCTGCTCGCCGCCACGCGCCTGCGCGGCTGGGGGCGGGCTGTCGCCAGCGGTGACGGGGTCGTCGTCGCCACGACCGGCGAGGACCTGCGGGTGTACGACCTGGCAACCACCCGGGAGCTGGCCATCCACCCCCGCTTCGGCGACGCGCCGCTGTCGACACTCGACGTCGCCGGCGAGCTCATCGTGGCGGTGGACGACGAAGGCCGGTTGCACCGGTACCGGCTGGCCGGCGGTGGGCACGTGGGCGAGCCGCTCGCGGGGCATTACCGCGACGCGCGCACCGTCGCCTGTGGACGGCACCCGGACGGCCGGGCGATCGCCGTCTCCGGCGGCTTCGACGGCACGGTCCGGGTATGGGACCTGGCGGCCGGGGAGCAGCTGCACCGTATCCCCATCGAGCACCCGGTCTACGCGGTCGCGCTCGCGGACGACGGCTCCATCGCGGTCGGCGCGCACGGCGTCATCGGCGTGCTGCGGCTGCACGCCTAGGTCGCGTCGGTCAGGTCCTCGCCGTCGGAGATCAGACGGAGCAGTGGGGCGGGCGGGGGCGGGTCGGCGCCGGCGGCGGTCATCCGCGCGGTGAGGTGCTGCGCCACGCGGGCCAGCTCCCGCGCCCGCCGCGCGGCGACGGCCGGGCCGCGGACCGGATCCAGCGCGCTCCACTGTAGATCGTCGCGGGCCGCCTCCACCGCGGCCTCGACGGCGGCCCGCTGCCGCTCGTCCAGCTCACCGGCCGCACGGGGTGAGGGCGGCGGCGACGGGACCTTGAGGGCCGCGGACAGCAGCCACCGGCGGCCGTCGCCGCGGGCGTGGCGGTGCAGGCGTTCGAGCAGGCCGCGCAGCTCTGGCGCGAGGGCGAGCAGGTGCTTGTACTGCAGCAGCTGGCCCAGCACCCAGGAGTCGGGCTCGACCAGCACCCGCAGCGCGACCGCCGCGGCCACCACGGGGTCGGCGATATCGCGCAGCTGCGCGGCCGCCTGCCGGCGCAGGGCCGGCGAGTCCTCGGCGAGGTAGCCGACGACGGCCCGCACGACGGCGGGGTCCTGGAGGCGGTAGCCGAGGCAGGACAGCAGTGCCGCCCGCGGGGCGAGGTGCGTCTCCACCCGGGCCGCCTCGACGAACGGCTCGCTGCCGACCGAGCTGTAGCTCAGCCGCTTGGCCGCCGCCGCGCGTACCCGCGGCACGGGGTCGTCGCGCATGAGGCGCAGGCAGGCGTCGAAGTCGAGGACGTTCTTCGGCACGTTGAGCGCCTCGATCCGGATCGCCGGCGAGCTGTCGGCGAGGAAGCGCGCGCTGAACTCCCCGGTGCGGTGGGTCGGGAGGACGGCGTTGACCGCCCGCAGCCGCACCCGCTCCTCCGGATGGGTCTCCAGCTCGCGCCGCAGCGGCTCGTACCGGCGGCCGAGGTAGTAGAGGAGGTTGGCGACCCGCTCGTCGTCCAGGCGGAGGTCGACGGCGGTGGCCCGGACGCGCGGGTCGTCCTCGTCGCGCCGGCCGAGGATGCCGCCCAGCGCTCCGGCGGCCGCGTCGCCCACGTGCTCGTACACCTCGGCCATCCCGCCGGCCGTGCGGACCTCGGCACTGTCGTGCAGGGCCATGTGGAGCAGGGTGTCCACCAGCCCGAGGTCGCCGGAGGTGGTGGCCCGGCGGGCGGCTTCGAGGCGCACCTCGTCGTCCGGATGTTCGAGTCGATCACGCAGAGACACGCCCCAGCGTAGGGTGCGGCCTCCACCGGTCACCCCTCGTCGAGGTCCGCGGCCAGCTCCCGGGGCGCGCGCATCCGCCAGGCGTCGGTGACGAGCTCGGCGAGGCGGTCGACATCCACCCGCTCCAGCCAGAGCATGACCAGGGGCAGGCCGTCGTATCCGGGCGTGGTGAAGAAGATGTCCGGCTCGCCGAGCAGCAGCGCCTGCTTCTCGGCCTCGTCGCCGACGTACAGCACGGCGATGTCGGTCCGGATGACCCGTGGCCGGCCGGGCTCGCGCTCCGGGTAGGACCAGACGAAGCCCTTGTCGCCGACCCGGAAGTCGAAGCCGTCGCTGTCTATCTCGACCACGTGGGGCAGGGCGAGCGCCAACCGCCGTACGTCGTCCGCGTCGCTCATGGATCCGGATCGTAGACCGCGCCTCCCGGCCGTTGACGTCAGGCCGGCCGGCCGCCGAACTGCCAGTCGTGCGCCTCGATTTGGGCGTAACGGCCCAGGGTCAGCAGTGCCCGGGCCTGGTCCGGGTCGGGCGCCCGGACCAGGGCCGCGGTGCCCAGCCAGGTGGCACCGTCGTCGGAGAGCAGCGGCCCGTACGCGATCAGGTCGTCGCGGTCGGGCGGCAGGTCCAGGTCGGCGGCCGGTCCCGCGCCGAGGCCGAGCACCAGGAACCGGTCGCCGCCGGCGCGACCGCCGGGGAAGTCCCACATCGTGCGGCCCAGCGTGTCGCGCCACCGGCGCAGCAGCACGTCCCGGTACACGCCCGCCTGGTAGTTGGGCTCGTCGAAGGCGAACGCGCGGGCCGCGGCGGCATCGGGCAGGTCGAGGATGTGCACGCTGCCGGTCGGCGTCTCGCCGGCGAACGTGGGACCTCGGGCGATCATCCGCGTGGCGTACCGGTCCATGTAGGACCAGTGCTCCTCCAGCAACTCCTCGCGCAGCGCCGCGGAGCCGGGCCGGTCGCGGTGGTAGCAGAAGAACTCCATGCCGCCAGTCTCTCGTCGCCGTGTGAAGACTTCGTGGAGGCTGGCCGCGGGCGGCTCGGGCGAGGTTACGCTTCGCCCCATGGGCACCCTCACCCGCGTCCGTGTCTGGCTGGTGGTGTTCGTGGTCGGCCTCGTCGTCAGCGGCGTCACCGCGTTTCCGCTCGAGAGCGAGACCCGGTTGCTGGTGCGGCTGATCCACGCCGACTGGTCACCGGCGCCCGAGCACCTGCCCGGGCTGGTCGACTGGATCGACCGTGCGCACCAGGGCATCGTCGCGACCAATCGCGACTACCCCTTCATGGCGTACGGGACGGACTGGCTGGCGTTCGCGCACCTCGTCATCGCCGTCGCGTTCTGGGGGCCGCTGCGTGACCCGGTGCGAAACATCTGGGTCGTGCATTTCGGGATGATCTCCTGCGTGGCCGTGGTGCCGCTCGCCCTGATCGCCGGCCCGGTCCGCGGCATCCCGTGGGGCTGGCAGATCATCGACATCTCCTTCGGCGTCTTCGGCCTGATCCCGCTCTTCTTCGCCGAACGCGGGATCCGCCGGCTCGCCGCCCAGACGGCTCGACCCGCCGTCGTGGCACCAGCCGCCGTCGGCGCCTAGACGATCTATTCCAGAGATATTTCTGGGCTGCCGCGATGTTCGTCGTGGTCCCGACCGTCGCTCCCGCGGCCTCGCCCGTCCGCTGTTGGTTGCGGTTAGCCCTGCTTTGTTGCCTCCGGCGGGACGCCGAAGACTTGTTGCCCTGAGTAGTGGGCGATTTCTGCGGATTTATTCGCTCACCGCACTCTGGTGAGCACCTCACCTAAAAGATCGTGGTACGCAACTGCCCCTCTGGGGGCAGGTCCGTACCACGATCTACTGACGTAGCCGGGGACCGACCTGGTCGACGCGATACCCCCACCACATCCAGCAACGCTGCGTCACGGACCGCCGCCTGGGTGGGCGTCAGCCCGAAAGGCGCGTCACCCGAGCCCGTCGGGCACCAGCAGCGGACCTTGGTGCTGATCTGATGTCCGTAACCGGCCGCTGCGACGCTGGTCGGCCAGCGTAAGGCGCGCCGAGGTTACGGACAAGCCTTCTGAGCAGGTGCTTTTAGGTGGTGGCAGTGATGCGGTCGGCGAACTGTTCCACGGTGGTCGGTGCGGACCAGGGCGGTGGGAGGTCGGCCGCTTCGGTCTGCACGGCGTGCATGCGATCGTCCTTCGGGCCTTGCAGCCACAAGCCGTCCGTGTAAGGCATGAACAGCGGCGCGGCGGCGGGGATGCTGGCGGGCCGGGTCACCGTGACACCGGCCCCGGGCTCCCAGTCGCTGCGATCGACCAGGACCAGCACGGCCCGCGCCTGGGGGTTGAGCGCGGCCAGCTGGTCCGTCGACGCGGTGACGCTCTTGCCGACCGCGACGTGGATCACCTCTCCGAGCCCTGGGCTGGGCGTCTTGCTGGCGAGCACGCGGTCCACCCGCACCTCGAAGGTCGCCCAGACGTCGCCGTCGTCGCCGTCCGGGCGCTCGACGGTGATGCCCGCGGTGATGTCGACGACTGTCCCGGTGACGATGAGGTCGGCGCGGCTCACCGCGTCGGCCGGCGAGGCGAGCGGGGTGAACTCCACGTGCCACTGCCGGCCCGCCTCGGCGACCAGAGCTTTCACCGAACCGCCCGGGTCCGTCACCGGCCTGGCTGGCTCCCCGCAGCCAGCCAGGCCGGTGACGGCCGCCGCGGCCAGCAGCACCGCGAGGGTACGTGGCCTAGTAGTGGGCATTGATCGTGTTGATGTCTGACGTGGAGAACCGCCGCTCAGCCAGGACATCGGTGACCGGGCCCTGCTTCATCACGCAGGTCTCGCCGTTGTGATCGACGAGCCCCACGCTGTGGCCGATCTCGTGCAAGGTGGTCTTCTCGTAGTTCGCCGCCCGTGGCCCGCCCTGCGCGACGATCTCCGCGTAGTCGATCTTGATGTCGGCGGTGTCGCAGACCGTGACGCCACCGACCTTGATCGGCACCTGGCACAGCATCTGGCCGCGTACCCCGGGTGCCAGCGCGGTGGTCTCGATAAACCAGATGTCGACGGTGCTGTTGCCGCGGGGTCCCGTGCCGCAGTCACCGGCGAAGACCACGGACATGTCCGTGGCATCCGCCAGCCCCGTGTTCATCATCGAGGTCGCGATCTCGTCGGCGGTGACGAAGCCGCTGGTGAAGCAGTAGTTGTGGCTGGCGTTGTCGGCGGGCGTCCGCTCCATGGCGGCCTGTGCCGGAGCGGGCGCGATCAGCGTGCCGAGCACCACCGCGGCGGCGGGCACGGCCAGTCGCCCTAACGATCGGCCGACGGATCGGCGGGATCCACGGGCGGGACGCCGCATCATCTGGGTCTCCTTCGGGTCAAGGTCGGCCCAGTCTCGCCATCGGCCTTCACAGATCCGGCATCGATCCGTTCACAGGTGGGTCCGAGGCGCGGCCGATGATGAGGTCGGACGCGTGCCAGGCGACGGCCATGACAGGGCCGTTGAGGTTGCCCGACACCATGGTGGGAAGGACCGAGGCGTCGACGACCCGCAGGTTGGCGACACCGCGCACGCGCAGCGCCGGGTCGACCACGTCGCCGTCGTGCGGGCCCATCGCGCAGGTGCCCATCGCGTGGTAGCCGCAGTAGCCGTGGGCCAGCGCCGCGTCGATGATGTCCGCGTCGTCGCGCACCGCCGGGCCGGGGAGCGTCTCGACGGTGATCCGCTTGCGGCGCCGCACCGGACGCAGGAAGGCGGCGGCCGCGTTGACCCGGCGGCCGTCGCGGATGGTCGCCATCGTGTAGCCGATGCGCTCGCGGTCGGTGGCGTTGAGGTCCCGCTCGTGGCTCCAGCCGAGACTGACGCCGGCGGCGATCATCTCCTCGCACAGCCCGTCGGACTCGGTCTCGGAGACCGCCGAGACGGCCAGGCCGCCCGCCTCCATCCGCTCGAAGATCGGGAGCATGGTGTCCCAGCCCCAGCCGGGGTTGCCGAGGCGTTCGAGCGCGTCGTAGTCGGCGCGCTGGCCACGGTTGTAGACCATGCCGTTGATCGAGCTGGAGCCGCCGAGCATCCGCCCCCGGGGCCACACCTCCGGGCGCGCGGTCGGGTGGAACGGGCGGACCGGGAACTGCCAGGCGGTGCGGGTGCCGTCCATCAGCCGGGCGAAGCCCTTGGGGACCTTGACCAGGGGATTGCTGTCCCGGCCGCCCGCCTCGATCAGCAGCACGCGGTTTCCGGGGTCCTCGGAGAGCCGGTTGGCGAGCACGCAGCCCGCCGATCCCGCGCCGACGATGACGTAGTCGAACTCCCGCATGCGACCGCCCTCCGTGATCGACTCGACACGGAACGATAGGCATGGATCGTGCGACACCGGTGTGCCCGGAAGCCCAAAGATTCACCTACCGCGATTTAGCGGTACGGTGTGGTGTGCGAGCGTGATCAGAGAGTGAAGTGAAGCTTCGACGGCTCGCCGCGGGTGAGCCGCTCGACGTGCGTGGCCAGGTTGAGGCAGTCGCCGAGGGTGGCGCCCTCCGACAGCCGCGCGGCCACGCGGGCCTCGGTCGCCATGAGGTCGGCGGCGGCGCTGAGCGACGCGACCGCGGTCGCCGGGTCGAGCACCACGATGCCGTCGTGGTCGGCGATCACGATGTCGCCCGCGCTGACCCGGACGCCGCCGCAGCTGACCGTATCGCCGACCGCGGCCGGGCGTACGCTCGTGCCGGCGGCCGGGGTGACGTGGCGGCTGTAGACCGGCAGCTCGCACCCGGCCACGAACCGTAGGTCACGGTATCCGCCGTCGACGATGATGCCGGCCAGCCCCTTGGCGAGCGCGGCGCGGGCGAAGAGCTCCCCGGCCAGGGCGGTCTCGTGGCCGCGCCCGTCCACCACGACGACGTCGCCGGGCGCGGCCCGCTCGATGGCCTGGACCACGCCGAGGAAGTCGTGGCGGCAGCGCACCGTCACCGCCGGCCCGCACAGCACCGGGTTGGCCGAGCGGCAGCGCAGGGCGGGCGACATCACCCGGATGTCCGGGGTGACGTCGCACAGGGCGGTGGTGTCGACCTGGGTGGCGAGCCGCCGGACGGTCTCCAGGTCAACCGGTGTCTGCTGCACGACGTGACCTTACTCGTACCGCGATGTTCGCTTTACGGACGACTTGGTGGCCGCGGCCCTGGACCCGGCCCGAGTCGGGCGCCGCCCGGCGCAAGATCCTCAGGCGGCGCTCCGCTCGACGGCTTTCGGGACCTCGGCGGCGCGGCCGGCGTAGCGGTCGCTCAACCGGCGGTAGGGCCGGCTGCGCAGCGCGACCGCCGTGGCGAGGATGCCGATCGCGCCGGTCAGCATGAAGACCAGCGCCAGGCCCCGCTCCGGGCCCGTGCCGAACCAGCCGCCGATCGCGTCGGCGCCGGCCCCATCCGTCATGAACGGGATGAAGACGAACTGGGCCAGCGGCGAGATGAGGAACGCGGTCAGCGGCGAGGCGGCCTGCTCGACGCTCTGCGCGAAGCCGAACACGCGGCCCTGCCGCTCGTACGGCACGACCTTCTGCAGGATCGTCTGCTCGGCGGCCTCCGCGTACGGCACGAAGAGCATGTACAGGTACATGCCGGCGACCAGCGGCACGATCGAGGAGCGCACCGGGAAGAGCAGCGTGACCGTCCACAGGAGAAGGTTGACGGCCAGCAGCAGGCGCACCGGGTTGGCGCCCAGGCCGGTGCGGGCGACGAGCAGGCCGCCCACGATGAAGCCCGTGCTCAGCACGCCCCAGAGCAGGCCCCACGCCTGCACCGAGACGAGCGAGAGGCCGTAGGCGTCCATCAGCGCCATGAACACGCCGCCGAGCAGGTTGTTGAACGCGGAGAAGACGATCAGCGCCATCAGGCCGGGGACGCCGCGGACCACCTGGATGGTCCCGCGCAGGTCCACGGTGCGTTTCGCCGGCGCCTTCTCGGCCGTCGATCCCTCGGGCGGCATTTGCTCGGTCGGGGTGGGGTCCGTCCGCCGCTCGGTGACCGGCACCACCGCGAGGTGGCCGACCGCGACGGTGAGCACCGCGAGGGCGAGGACCAGCACCCAGAACATGTCGCCGACCGCCACGAGCACACCGCTGATCACCGACGTGACGAGGAAGGTCACGCCCGTGGTGGTGCCGACCAGGCCGTTCGCGCGGCCCCGGCTCTCCTCCTCGATCAGCACGGTGACGAGCGTCGCCAGCGCGATCGTGCGGATGTTGCCGGCGATGACGCCGAACATCAGCAGCAGCACGAGCGTCCACAGGGTGACGCTGGCCGGATCGGTGAACGACTCCTTCGGCGTGACCTGGTAGACCGCGAACGCCACCGCGTAGAGCACCAGCGACGCGACCGTCGATACCTGCATCACCGTCTTCTTCTTGTGGTTGTCGACCAGGCCGCCGAACCAGATGCCGGTCGACGCGGTCAGCGCGAGGAAGACCCCGGAGATGACGCCGGTCGCGAAGACCGAGTGGGTTTGCAGGTACACGTAGAACGTGATCGCGAACCAGACGGTGAAGTTGATCACCGATACCAGCAGCGTGCTGACCAGCAGGTGGAAGAAGGTCTTGCGGTCCCCGCGGATGTTGCCCATGGTCATAGACCCTATGACCTCAACCTCCCTTGAGGTCTACCATCGGGGCGGCCGGCCGGGTTGGCCAGGTTAGAGTGCGGTCATGCGTGCGGCGCGGGTGACCCGGCTCGACGGCCCGGGATCGATCGAGGTCAGTGACATCCCGGAGCCCTCCGGCGACGGCCGCGTGGTGGTGGACGTCGTCGCGGCGGGCGTCACCTTCCCCGACACCCTCCTCACCCGCGGGCAGTACCAGATCAAGCCGCCGCCCCCGTTCGTGCTCGGCTGCGAGATCGCCGGCGTGGTCCGCGCCGCGCCGGAGGGGTCGGGCCTGGCGGCGGGCGACCGGGTGGCCGCGTTCCCCGGCTTCGGGGGCTTCGCCGAGGTGGTGGCCGCCGAGCCCGGCGCGGTCTTCCCCCTGCCCGGCAACGTGCCCTTCGAGGCGGGCGCGGCCCTCCCGATGAACTACCTGACGGTCCACTTCGGACTGCTTCGCCGCGGCGGGCTGCGTGCCGGCGAGACCGTCCTCGTACACGGTGCGGCCGGCGGCATCGGCACGGCCGCGATCCAGCTCGCCAAGGCCGTTGGCGCCACGGTGATCGCCGTCGTGTCCACTGAGGACAAGGCGGCGGTGGCGCGGGCGGCGGGTGCCGACGACGCCGTGCTGGCCGAGGGCTTTCGCGACGCGGTGAAGGAGCGCACCGGCGGCCGCGGCGCCGACATCGTCGTGGACCCGGTCGGCGGCGACCGCTTCACCGACTCGCTGCGCAGCCTCGCGCCCGAGGGTCGGCTGCTGGTGGTCGGCTTCACCGGCGGCGAGATCCCGACCGTGAAGGTCAACCGGCTGCTGCTCAACAACATCTCCGTCGTCGGCGTCGGCTGGGGCGCCTTCTGGCACGGCCGGCCCGGTTACCTGCGCGAGCAGTGGACCGACCTGCTGCCCCTGCTTGAGGCGGGCCGACTGGACCCGCCACTGGGCCGCACGTACCCCCTGGAGCAGGCCGCGGCCGCGGTAGCCGAGCTGGACGAACGCCGCGCGACCGGCAAGATCCTCATCAAGCCGTAGCCCCTTAGCCCCTTGGCCCGGTGGTCAGGGACCTGGTGGAGCGCCGCGCCGGCCGCCACGCCCACCAGATCCCGGATCAATGGGAGAAGGGCGGGCGCGTAGCGCGAGTGTGGCGCAGAGGAGCGCGGCCACCAGGCCGGCGCCGCCGCCGCGGGTGATGGCCAGGAAGGCGGCGCCGCGCGGATCGTCGTCGCGTAAGGCGGGGAGCGCGGCGGCCAGGGCGCCGGCGGCGGTGGCCAGCCCGATGACCGTCCAGCTCGCGACCGCGACCGGCCGTGACCTGGCGGGCTGGCGCGGAGCGGCGGGAGTGGTGCGCCACCAGCGGACCAGCCAGAGCGCGATCGCGGCCGCGCCGGCCAGGCCGCTGGCGTACTGGGCCCACCGGTATCCGGGCAGTCCGGCGTGCGGGTCCGCGAGCCACCCGATATGCGCCGGGCCCCACCGCCCGACATGGGTGAACGAGTCCCACGCCACGTGCGTGGCGGCGCCCACCGCCAGCGCGACGACCACCAGCACCGCGCGGAGGGCGGGCCGCGCGCGGGTCGGTGCCGGCGGGCGGAGGCGATCCCGTAGCGCCGCCGGGCCGATCGCGACCGCGAACCGGGCGAGCAGCGCGTGCCACGCCGCGTAGGCGACCAGGCCGAGCAGCAGGTCGGCGCCGATGACGCCGGCCGCGGAGTGGGTGGTCCCGCCGTCGACCGGCGTGGGCAGGTAGTAGGGCAGGTCCGGGGAGATGCTGCCGATCACCAGGGCCGAGGGCGGTAGCCAGCGGGTCAGGGGGAGCACGGCGGCGGCGTGGCTCCCCGTGAACGGCATGCCGGCATTCCACAGCATTGATGGTTGTCGTGGTCTCTCCGGGCTGGCAGTATGTGGGAAAGTTTGTATAGACGCCCAACTATATGAAGAGAGGTCGGCATGAGACCACGTACCGGCATGGCCCTGGCGGCCGTGCTGACGTTGGCGACCGGCCTGGCGGTCGTGGCGGCCGCACAGGCGAGCGCGGCCACCGGCTGCCGGGTCGCGTACACGGTCAACCAGTGGCCGGGCGGCTTCACCGCCAACGCCGCCGTGACCAACCTGGGCGACCCGCTCAACGGCTGGCGGCTGGAGTGGGACTTCGCCAACGGGCAGAGCGTCACCCAGGGATGGAACGGCGTGTTCAGCCAGAGCGGCGCGCACGTCACGGTGGCCAACCAGACCTACAACGCGAGCCTGGCCACCAACGCGACCGTCACGCCCGGCTTCAACGGCAACTGGAACGGCACCAACTCCACGCCCACCTCGTTCACGCTCAACGGGGTGACCTGCACCGGCTCGACCTCGCCGGGCACGCCCACCCCCACCACCGCCGCGCCCACGACCCCGCCGCCCGGTGGGGTGGCGTGGAGCTCGTCCGACCAGTGGGGGACGTGGACCAACGGTGGGTACACGCTCTACAACAACATCTGGGGCAGCGGCGCGGGCACGCAGTCGATCTGGGCCAACTCGTTCAGCAACTGGGGCGTGACGGCCAACCACCCGAACACGGGCGGCGTCAAGTCGTACCCCAACGCGACGCGGAACGTGAACCGCACGCTGAGCTCGCTGCGTACGCTCACCAGCGGCTTCAACGTCACGGTGCCCAACAGCGGCGCGTACACCACGGCGTACGACATCTGGGCCAACAACCACGCCTACGAGATCATGCTGTGGCTGAACAAGGTCGGCCCGGTCGGCCCGCTCGGCTCGCTGCAGACCACCGCCACCGTGGGCGGCCACACGTGGCAGGTCTACCGCGGCTCGAACGGTGCCAACGAGGTGTTCTCGTTCATCCGGAGCGGCAATACCAACTCCGGCAGCGTGGACGTCCTGGCCATCATGAACTGGATCCGGAGCCAGGGCTGGTTCGGCGATGTCACCGTCGGTGACGTCCAGTTGGGGTACGAGATCACCTCGTCCGCGGGCGGTCTCAACTTCACCACCAACAGCTACTCGGTCGCGTTCAGCTGATCGTCCCGGTGGTGGGCCGGCCTCATCCGGGGCCGGCCCGCCCACCGTTCAGGTCAGGTGCAGGCGACGGGCGCCGGCGGCGGCGCCCGCCAGGTCGTCCGGCAGGAGTGCCGCGTGGCGCGCCGCGTCGTCCCTGGGCTGGTAGCCCAGCTCGGCCTGAGCGCGGTCGCACCGCCAAAGGCGCGCCGAGTTGGCGGAGACGCCGTGGTAGACCCCGTACCGCACGTCCGCCGTGAGCGCGGCCGTGACCAGCCGGACCAGGTCGGCGCCGCTGAGCCAGCCCGGCAGCCAGCTGCGGGCCGCGGGCGCCTCGCGTACGCCACCGAGGCGCAGGCACACCACCCGAAGGCCCCACCGGTCGGCGTAGACCCGCCCGAGCTGCTCCGCGAAGACCTTGAGCGCGCCGTACGTGCAGCACGGGTGCGCCGGCGCATCCTCTCCCACCTCGGCCGCTCCGGCGTCGACGTGCCCGCCGACGGCGTGCAGCGAGCTGGCGAGCACCACCCGGGGCACGCGCGCGGCGACCGCGGCGTCCAGGACGCTGACCAGCGCGTCAGCGTTGGGCCCGCGCAGCTGCGACCACTCCTGGCCGGGGTCCGGGTCGGCCGCCAGGTGCACGACCGCGCCGGCGCGGGCGCACACCTCGCGCGCGAAGCCGGCCTCGCGCAGGTCGCCGACGACGATGCCCGGACCGGGCGTCCGGTCGGTCAGCCGCAGCTCGAACGCCGGCCGCAGCCCGTCCAGCAGCAGCCGGGCGACGCCGCCAGCGGCTCCGGTCACGAGTACGGTCGGCACGGTCGATGACCGTAGCAGCGGACGGGTGAGGCCGCGGGAGCGGCGGTCTGGACCACGACGAGCATCGCGGTAGCCCAAATCTCTGGCGCGAGAGCAAGGGCGCCGGCCGCGCCCTCCTAGACGCTGACGGGTGCCGGGTCCGGTGCGGTCGCGGCGGCCCTCCGGGCGATCGCCCACCGGCGCAGGAGCGCGGCGATGCCACCGGTCGGGATGAGGAGCCACGTCGAGAGCAGCCGGTACGCGAGGACGGCGGCGGTCGCGCTGACCGCCGTCACGCCCGCGGCGGTAAGGCCGGCGATGAACGCGGTGTCGACGATCCCGGCGCCGCCGGGCGTGAGCGGGACCTGCCGCACGATCTGGACGGCGAGGTAGATGGCGGCCAGCGTGGCGATGCTGACCCGCAGGTCGAAGGCGTGGGCGGTGGCGGCGAAGCAGGCGATGTCGGCCACCCACTTGACGACCGCGTATGACAGCGCGGCCGCCCAGTCGCGGACCCGCAGGGCGGCGCCGGCCCGCCACGCGTCGCGGGCCAGGTCGAGCAGCTTGCGGACCGCCTTGACTACCCGGCCCTCCAGGTCTCGGCTGCGGCGAGCCCGGCCGGCGGACGGGCGGCGCGCCATGAGGCGCCCGCCGGCGACGGCCGCGGCGGTGAGCGCGGCGAGGGCGGCCACGACCGCGAATGGCTGCCAGGTGAGAAACACTGTGGAGTTTTCGGCCACGAGGGCGGTCGCCCAGGTGATGTAGAGCAGGCTGAGGCCGCCGATCGCGGTGAGCCCGGAGACCACCGCCGCCGCGGTGCTGAGCTGGCGGGTGGCGCCGGCCCGCTCGTACTCGCGGATGGTGTAGCCCGTGGAGGCGACCGCGCCGGCGGGCAGGGAGATGGCGATGGCGGTGCTGGCCAGGGTGATGCTCAGCGCTTCGCGGCGCCCCATCCGCACGCCCATCGCGGTGAGGATGCGCCGCTGCTGATACGCGAACGCGGCCAGCGACACCGCCTGCAGCAGCGCGGCGAGGGCGATCCAGCCGTAGTCGGCGCCGGCCATGACCCGCAGGATCTCCCGGGGATCGGGCAGGCGCCCGTGCAGCCCGACGACGGCGAGTGCCACCACGGCGACGGCCGCGACGAGCGTTAGCCGCCACCGGCGCCACCGTGAACGGGCTGCCGCCATGACCCTTATGCTCCCCTGCCGGCTCTGTGACGAGCCTGAGTGCTTCGCCACACCGTACCCGGGGCCGATCGGCGGGGGTGGCGAGACGGTGCCAACCCGCGCCGGCGCGGGTTGCGGATTCTAGCAACGGATCTCTCTAGTTGATCTTGCGATTGGAGACAACCCCGCCGCCCTATGTTTGTATGCGTCCGTACCGCCATCCAACGGGGGAGGGTGTTAGGTGGCTGTTAGCGATATGGGGGTGTTGACGCTCGGTCGAGCCGTGCCGTCGCTGGTCCGCTGGGGCGTCTCCGCCGACGCCGACCTGGTGTACCGGTGCCTGGCGAGCTTCGGCGACCAGAGCGTCGGCGAGGTCGCGGCGGACCTCGGCCTGGCCGTGCGACGGGTGCGGGTCGCGCTCGACGAGCTCGTGGCCGCGGGCCTCGTCCAGGACCGCCCGCGAGCGGCAAACGGCCTGGATGGCGGTAGCTGGCGGGCGGTGGCACCGGACGCGGCGGTCGCGGCGCTTCGGCGGCGCGCGATGCGCCGGCCGGTGCCCGACGCCGGGCCGGGGTGGATGGAGCCGGGGCCGCCGGCGGCGCGGCTGCTGCCGGACCTCGGCGCCACCCGCCAGCGCATCGCCCACCTCGTGGCGGTCGAGCGCGCCGAGCACCTCGCGATGAACCCGGAGCGGGTGTTCAGCACCGACGCCCTGACGATCGGGTCGGCCATCGACGCCGACCTGCTGAGCCGCCGGGTGCGGGTGCGTTCACTCGGCCGGCCGCCGGCCGACGGCGACCGTTCGTCGGCGTACACGGCGGAGTTCACGCGGCTCGGCGGCGAGTACCGGCTGGCGGATCGGCTGCCGCACAAGATGATGATCTTTGATCGACGCGTGGCGCTGGTCGCCGTCGACCCGCTCGACCTCGACCGCGGCACGTGGGAGTACACCGACCCCGCCGCCGTCGCGTCCCTGCTCACCCTGTTTGTCCGCCAATGGAGTGGCGCGACAGATCCACGCCGGAACGGAGTGCCAACGGTCGTGCTCACCCAACGGGAGAAGGCGGTGGTCGCGTTGCTCGCCGACGGGCACACGGACGCCACCGCGGCGAAGCATCTCGGGATGTCCACCCGCACGCTCACGTACACGCTGCGGGGCTTGATGGACCGCTTCGGCGTGGAGAACCGGTTCCAGCTCGGCCTGGCCCTCGGCGCGATGCGCGCGGCCCTGCCGCCCGGCCCGGCCAACGGTGAGATCACGGAAGGGAACGAGCGATGAGACGAGCTGCCGCACGGGTCGCGGCCGCGCTGGTCGCCGCCGTGGCCGTGGTGGCCACCGCCGGGCCGGCGGGAGCCGGGGGGTCCGCCGGCATGGGCGGCGGCGAGGTGTGGACGCGCATCCCGTGTTTCTCCGGCGCCGTCGACGACGCGGTGGTGAGCCGGGACGGCAGGTCGCTGACGCTCGCGTGGCACCTCGACTGCGCCGCCTCGCCGGACGAGCCGAACGCGCGGTACGGCCACGGCCTCTACCTCGCCAAGGAGGAGGCCATCGCGCCGGGGCAGGGGATGCGGCAGTACGCGTGGACCGCGCCCACGGTGCACTCGGAGACCGCCAAGCTGCCGCCCGTCGCGGACCTCGGGATCTGCGTGGTCACCGACGTCGACGTGCGGATCGACTGCGTGCGGGTGACGCGGGACGCGGACGGAGGCGTGGTCGTCGCGTCGCTGCCCACCGACGACCCGCTCGTCGACCGGCCGGTCCGCTTCGTCCCCAAAGAGACCGAGGGAGGCGGCACCTGTGGCGGCTGCTGGTAGAGGTGTCGCCGTGCGCGACGCCCTGGAGATCGGCCTGCTCGGCCCGGTACGGGTGCTCGCCTTCGGGCAGCCGGTGACGCTCGCCGCCCCGCGCCGGCAGGTGATCCTCACCGCGCTCGCGCTGGCGCCCGGGCGGACGGTCAGCACCGCCGCGCTGGCCCGGTACCTGTGGGGCGACGACGTCCCGTCACCGGCCCGCCGCGCACTGTCCACTGTGGTAACCCGGTTGCGGCAGGACCTCGGCATGGACGTGATCAGCGGCACCGCCGGCGGGTACACCCTCGCCGTCCCGGCGGAGGCGGTCGACGTGTACCGCTTCCGGGCCCTCCTGCGCGCCGCCCGGTCCACCGCCGGCGGCGGGGAGCTCGACCTCCTGGAACGCGCGCTGGCCTGCTGGCGCGCCGACGGCGAGCCGCTGCAGGACGTCGGTTCCGACGCGCTCGTCGCCGAGTACGCGCCGGCGCTGGTCGAGGAGTGGTATGCCGCCACCGAGCGCCGCATCGACCTGCTGCTGGCCGCGGGCGTCCACGCCGAGCTCGTGCCGGAGCTGCGCGACCTCACCGCGCGGCAGCCGCTGCGCGAGTCGCTGTGGTGCCGGCTGATGGTGGCGCTC
>Ga0214467_1000173_pt1 | contig 17912 bp, 17 predicted proteins | sample RVTome_8_FD_187339 | JGI IMG/M metagenome (GOLD analysis project Ga0214467, IMG submission 187339) | Soil microbial communities from uranium-contaminated site in the Upper Colorado River Basin, Wyoming, United States - RVT160D0 HiSeq ...
GCGCCGACGGCGAGCCGCTGCAGGACGTCGGTTCCGACGCGCTCGTCGCCGAGTACGCGCCGGCGCTGGTCGAGGAGTGGTATGCCGCGACTGAGCGCCGCATCGACCTGCTGCTGGCCGCGGGCGTCCACGCCGAGCTCGTGCCCGAGCTGCGCGACCTCACCGCGCGGCAGCCGCTGCGCGAGTCGCTGTGGTGCCGGCTGATGGTGGCGCTCTACCGCGCCGGGCGGCAGGCGGAGGCGCTGGACGTGTTCCGGTGCGTGCGCGAGCTGCTGGCCGAGCAGCTCGGCGTCATACCCGGGCCGGAGCTGCGGGCCGCGCACCGCGCCCTGCTCGTCCACGACCCGGCGGTGGCCGCCCTGCCGCTCGCGCGTCCCGCCGGCCGCACCGCCCACCGGCTGCGGCTCCGCCGCCGCAGCGGGCCGCGCACCCGCCCCTGATCAGGTGCGGCGGAGCACCAGCGTCACGAAACCGAGCACCTCGCGGTATCCGCGCAGCCATTTGTCGCGGTGCTCCCGGGCCAGGGCGCGGGCCGGCTCGGAGTCGGGGTGCCCGGGGTTGTCGAGCGCCCACTCGGTGAGCGAGCCGATCCAGGACCACTCGTAGTCGTCCCACTCCGCGGCGTCGCTCACGTGCGCGTACACCGCGGCCCAGCCGGCCTCCTCGGCGGCGTCGAGCAGGCCGGCCAGGTCGGTGTGGTCCTCGGGCTTCGCATCGAGCGCGGCGAGGGCCTCGGCGGCCGGTGGGACCTGCCAGAAGCCCTCGCCGACGAGGAGGACGCCGTTCGCGTTCACGTGCCGGCCGGCCTCCCGCAGCGTGCCGGCGAACCCGTCGAACACGTGCGTCGCGCCCACGCACAGCACCAGGTCGTAGTCGCCGTCCGGCACGTACGTGCGGGCGTCGCGCTCGTGCAGCGTGAGCCGGTCGGCGAGGCCGCGGTCGGCGGCGGAGCTGGCGGCCCGCTCCAGGGCGAAGGGGCTGATGTCGACGCCGTCGGCGTGCCCGTCGGGATAGTGGGCGAGCGCCTGCATCGCCCAGGCACCCGCCCCGCAGCCGAGATCGAGGATGCGCGCGGCCGGCCGCCGGTCGGCGCGGCGCAGGAGCCGGTTGACGTTGACCCCCGAAATGGGTGCGGCGATCGGGTGGTGCGAGTGCGCGATGCTGCTGAGCCGTAGACGATCCACTCCCGAAGTCAACACGATGTTGGCCAGTACCCGTTGGTGGTTGTCACTTCACCCACTCCCCAGCGAGCCACGACGTTCGTAGATTCGCGGCATGACCGTGCTCGCGCCGATCCTCATCGGTGTCCTCTACGCCTGCCTGATGTCACTGATCAGGGAGCCGCACCGCCGCCGGTTCAACGCGGTCATGCTCGCCGGCGCCGGCGCGGCCTACCTCAGCGGCGGCGGGCTGGGCATCGCCGAGTTCGCGTTCACCGCGGTGCTGGCCTACGTCGCGTTCCGCGGGCTGGAGTCGTGGACGTTCATCGGGATCGGCTGGCTGCTGCACACCGCCTGGGACGTGGTCCACCACCTCCGCGGCGAGCCCATCATCCCGTTCGCCCACGACTCGTCGCTCGGCTGCGCGATCTGCGACCCGGTCATCGCCATCTGGTGCCTGGCCGGCGGCCCGTCGCTGACCACCGCCGCCCGCGGCTGGCTCACGAGGAGCGGGTAGCGACAGCACCTCTATCCTGGGCCGGTGACACCCCAGCCCCGAAACCGGCTGCGGCGCCTCGCGCCGCTGGCGGTACTCATCGTGCCGCTTCTCGTCATCGCCGCCCTCCTCGCGGTGGACCTGGTCCGGGGCGACCCCGACTCGAGAGCACTGTCCCCACGGAGCGAGAGCGGCGCGCTGCCCGGGGTGACCACTCCCGCGCCGGCGCCCAGTCCCAGTCCCACGCGGCCTTCCTGCCCGGAGTCCGGACTGTCGGTCCAGCTGGGCGAGCAGGAGGCCGCGATGGGCCTGCGCGTACTGGGGATCGTGGTGGTCAACTGCGGCACGGTGCCCCGCACCGTGCGCGGCCACCCCGCGATCCGCCTCCTGGACGAGGACCGCCAGCCGCTCGACGTGCTGGTGAGCCACGGCTCGTCGGGGATCGCCACGGTGCCCAGCTTCGACGCCACACCGGCGACGGTGACACTCGAGCCGGGCGAGCGGGCGGGCGCCGCCGTGATGTGGCGCAACCTGGTCACGGACCCGTCGGTGCGGGCCACGCTCGGCGAGTTCCTGGAGGTCACCGTCGCGGCCGGCGACCCGCCACAGGTCATCGACGCGGAGGGCGGCGTGGACCTCGGCAACACCGGCAAGCTGGCCGTCGCGCCCTGGGCCGCGCGCCGCTGATCCCGGCGGCGGCCCGGCGAGCGTTATGCTGACGGCCGTCGGCAGTCTCCTCGCGTGGTCGTTGGGGGTGGCGGTGGCGGAGCGAGCGGCAGCGCACAGCGGAGCAGCCGTGCCCCGCGCCGCCGGGCGAAGACCCCGCCGATGAGCGACGCGACGGCCGAGGTCCGCGCCGCGGTCGCGGTCTTCCACGACCTCAAGACCGCCGTCGAACACCACCTCGGCGTAACGTCCACAAAGGAACTGGTGAGCCGCGTGATACACGGGGCCGCCCCGCGCCGCGGCACGCTGCCGGGCGGCGAGGAGTACTTCGTGCACGGCAGCGGCTACACCGTCACCACCCTCACCGGCGCGCCCGTGCACATCGACGGCTGCGGCGGCGACGCCTCGTGCTTCAAGACCTGGGACATCCGCTCGTACCTGCGCGACACCGACGCCGACGACGTCTCGCTGGACGAGATCGCGGCCACCTGCGTCGATTTGGTGGCCGAGGGGGTACTCCGCGAGGCCGGCGACGCCACCTACGCCTTCAAGCCACACGTCACCGAAGTAGGCGAGTTCTAGGACTTTCGGTGTGGGGGCACGCCCGCCCCTTTCTCTAGGCAGATTATTTGCCCGCGTTCGCGTCAGTGGCGGGCCGTTCGCTCCCGCGGGCCGGCGGGTTCGCGGTGGTTGGCGTTCCCCTTTTGCCTCCGGCGGGCGCGCTCCGGACCATCACGATCTACTGACATATGGGCCCGCACCGGGGCCTATGCTCTCGGGATCAAGGTCGCGGCGGACCGCGCGACGGCAGGGTCCGTCGGCACCGGCAGCGGGCCTTGGCGCTGATCCGTGTGCCCTGGGTGCACCATCCGTAGCCGGGCACTCAGCGGTACAGGAAGTACGTTATCCGGGCCTCATAACGTACTTCCTGTACCGCTGAGCGAGCTGTCCTCAGTGTGGCGGCCCTGGCGCGGCCGTTGGGGTGAGCGTGACCAACAGCGGATGGGTGAGGCCGCGGGAGCGGCGGTCCGGACCGCCGCGGACGTCGCGGTAGCTCGAATCCTTCTCTTGGAGCAGATCGTCTAGTGCTGGGTCGCGAGCCAGGCGTCGAAGGTCGTGGGGGCGATGCGGGCGCCGTCGGCGGGGAGGAGGACCTCGCCGGCCATCTCCGGGCCGAAGGGGCCGGACCAGGTGGGCACCAGCTTGACCCGGTGGCCGCGGGCCTCCAGCGTGCGGCGGGCCATGTCGACGAGGTCTTGCGGGTCGGGGCCGGCGACGTCGGTGTACCGGCCCTGGGGCGCGCCGACCGCGATCTCGGCGAGGATCTCGGCCACGTCGGCGGGCGCGATCGGCTGGACGAGCAGCGGCGCGAGGGTGGCGACGCCGTCCCGCTCGGTCCAGGTCGCCACCATCGCGGCGAAGTCGTGGAACTGTGTCGCCGGGACGATCGTCCACGGCACCGGGCCGCCCGCGACGATGCGCTCCTGCTCGCGTTTGCCGGCATAGTGCGCGTTGCCCTCGACGCGGTCGACGCCGGCGATCGAGAGCAGCACGTGGTGGCGGACGCCGGCCCGCTGCTCGGCGGCGAGCAGGTTGCGGGTGGTGGTGGCGAAGTAGGCGATCGTGCCGTCGCGGTCGGCCGGCGGGGCGCTGGTGGCATCGACGACCGCGTCGACGCCGGCCAGGGCCTGGTCGAGGCCGGCGCCGGTGAGCAGGTCGACGCCCAGCGAGCGGCTCACGCCCACGACCTCGTGCCCGTCTCGCTTCAGGTCGGTGACGGTGCGGGCGCCGATGTTTCCGGTCGCGCCGGCGACTGCGATGCGCATGACTTCCATCCTTATCGCGCGAGCCGCGCCGGCGCGGCTAACTCGAGCCAAATAGGGCCAGCGTCACGCCGGCTGTTTGCGGGCGGCAGCGGATGGGATGGCCCGGCTCGCGACGATCCAGAGGCCGGGGAGCGCGCCGAAGAGCCAGATCACCGGCGGTGGCCAGTGGATCAGCGTGCCGACCGCACCCCGGATCTGCGGCACCTCGCCCACGGTGTAGCTGGCCTGCTCGCCGGCGTTATGACACTCCATTGTGTAGACACCCGGTGCGGGCACGGAGAGGGTCGCGACCCAGCTGTACGTGGCGAAGTCGCCGCCGTAGTCACCCGGCGGGATGCCCACGTGCTCGGTCGGCCCGGCCGGGGCGCTGACCCGGCAGTCAGGCTCGCGCGGCGCGTCGCCCATCGCGAGGATCGCGTAGCGGCCGGCCGCCGGCAGGGTGAGCACCCCGGACGCGCCCGCCGCGGTGGCCGGTCCGACGCCGCCGTACGAGCCCTCGTCGTACCGGATGGTGCTGTCCTCGGCGCCCAGGCGGACGGTGACCGGCGCGAGGAGCGCGCCCGCGACGGCGACGGTCGCACCGAGCAGGTAGCCCGGCCGCGCCCAGCGGCCGCCGCGCCCGGCGATCCTGGGCCCGACCACGTGGCCGACCGCGGCGCCGGCGGCGGCCAGGAGCAGGCCGAGCCACCACGCGCCGCTCCAGCTGGGCTCGCCGCCGAGCGGGATCACCCAGCGGTGGAACGCGAGCGACGCGGCCAGGAAGAGCGCGCTGACCCCGGTCGCGACGGCCAGCGCGGTGAGGATGTCCGTGACGGCGCCGCGCCGCTCGGTGCGCGCGCTCCACCGGGCGGCGACGGCGCCGGCGAGCACGGGCAGCGCGGCGAGGGTCCACGCCAGCGCCGTGGAGGCGGGCTGGTCTTCCTCCCAGCGGTGGGTCGCCTCGTAGAAAACCAGCGGTGCCGGCACGGTCACCGCGATCCACGCCGCCAGCCCCACCGGCCCGGGAAACGCTCTCACCACACGCCCGATCACGAGAATCTATCCAACCAGGTGCGCGCTACGGCAGCGTCAGCGTGGCCGTGGTGGCGGACTCCCGGATGCGGGCGGCGTCCTGGCTGGGCGGCGCGCCGAACTGGCGGCGGTACTCCCGGCTGAACTGGGAGGCGCTGTCGTACCCGACGCGGTGGCCGACCCGCGCGATGTCGCTGGGGTGGGTGGCCAGCAGCAGCCGGGCCTCCTGGAGGCGGATCTGCTTCTGAAACTGGATGGGGCTCATCGCGGTCACCGCCTGGAAGTTGCGGTAGAAGGCCGACACGCTCATGCCCGACAGCCGCGCCACCTCCTCCACCCGAAACGGCTGCCGGTAGTTGTCGCGGATCCACCGCACCGCGCGGGCGACGTGGCTGAGGCTGCTGTCGGCGAGGCCGAGCTGCCGGACGACCGCGCCCTGCGGGCCGGCGATCACGTGCCAGAGGATCTCGCGGATGGCGAGCGGGGCGAGGACCGCGCGGTCGCGCGGCCGGTCGAGCAGGCGCACCAGCCGGAGCACGGCGTCGAGCAGCTCGTCCGGCGCGTCGCTCACCGCGATGCCGGGCGGGGCGCCGCCGGCGCGGGGGAGGTCTCCGGGCCCGGCCCGCAGCAGCAGCTCGGCGATGACCTCCGGCTGGAGCGTGAGCCCGATCCCCAGCGCCGGCCGCTCCGGGCTGGCCTCGGTGAAGTGGCCGGTGACCGGCAGGTCGACCGACGCGACGAGGTACTGGCCGGCCCGGTACTCGTAGACCCGGTCGCCGAGGGCGAGGGACTTCGTGCCCTGGGCGATGAGCGCCAGCACCGTGCCGGTCATCGACGCCGAGGGCGGGGCGGGCCGCTCGACCTTGGAGATGAGCACGCCCTCGACGGGGGTGGTGAGGTCGGGCCGCGCGTGCCGCGCCAGCAGGGTCCGGAGCTCGTCGAGGTACATGTCCCGACAGTCTCACGCGCGGGAGGATCGTGCAAAGCACCCGCAGCGGGTGACCCAGCGCGGCCATGCGCGCGAACCGGCCCCGGGCGGCCATGATCCCGGGCTACGTTCGAGCCACTCGACCCAACGCCGCTCGGGGGAACAATGGCGTCATCGGACAGGAACGGCGAGGACCGGATGCTCGCGACGACACCGGACACACCCGCTCTGGGGCGGGGGCCGGCGCCCACCGGGCAGCTCTCGCGCGAGGAGTACACCCACGCGGCCGCCGGCTGGGGCGCGGCCCGCAGCGTCGGGCAGGTGCTCAGACGGGCCGGCGAGCCGGTCGAGGGGTTCCGCGCGCTGCTGGTGATGAACCACGAGGACGGCGGCTTCGACTGCCCGGGCTGCGCGTGGCCGGACGACCCGAGCGGGCTGCGGCTGGACATCTGCGAGAACGGCATCAAGCACGCCGCCTGGGAGCTCGAACGGGCGCGCGCCGACGCCGGGTTCTTCGCCGCGCACACGGTCACCGAGCTGTCCGGGTGGAACGACCACGATCTGGAGGCGGTGGGCCGGCTGGCCGAGCCGCTGAGCTACGACCCGGCGAGCGACACCTACCGGCCGATCTCGTGGGCCGACGCGTTCGCGATGGTGGGGGAGGCGCTGCGCGGGCTGGACAGCCCGCACCAGGCGGCGTTCTACACGTCCGGGCGGCTGAGCAACGAGGCCACCTTCCTCTACCAGCTGTGGGTGCGCGAGTTCGGCACGAACAACCTGCCGGACTGCTCCAACATGTGCCACGAGGCGAGCGGCCGGGCGCTGACGCCGGCGATCGGCACCGGCAAGGGCACGGTCGACCTCAACGACTGGGAGCAGGCCGACGCGATCTGGCTGATGGGCGACAACGCCGCCTCGAACGCGCCGCGGATGCTCACCTGGCTCGCCGAGGCCGACCGCCGCGGCGCCCAGCTGATCCACATCAACCCGCTCATCGAGGCGGCGTCGCGCCGGACGATCGTGCCGCACGAGTACGTCGACATGGCCACCTTCCACACCACGAAGATCGGCACGATGAACGTCCAGGTGCGCATCGGCGGCGACCTCGCGCTGCTGCGCGGCGTGGCGAAGGCGCTCTTCGAGACCCCGGAGGCACTCGACCAGGACTTCATCGACCGCTACACGCACGGCTTCGAGGACTACCGCAGGCTCGTCGAGGCCACGGCGTGGGCGGACCTGGTCCGCGACAGCGGGATCGACGAGGCGGGGATCCGCATGCTCGCCGACTCGTACCGCCGGTCGGAACGCGTGATCATCGCGTGGTGCCTCGGGCTCACCCAGCACGAGTACGGCATGGACACCGTGCGGGAGATCGTCAACGTGCTGCTCCTGCGCGGCAACATCGGCCGTGAGGGCGCCGGCCCCTGCCCGGTCCGCGGCCACAGCAACGTGCAGGGCAACCGCACCTGCGGCGTCAACCACCGCCCGGACAAGGCGTTCCTCGACCGCCTCGCCGAGGTCTGCGGCATCGACCCGCCGCGCGAGCACGGCCTCGGCATCGTCGAGACGGTCGAGGCGATGCGCCGCGGCGACGTGCGGGTCTTCGTCTCGATGGGCGGCAACTTCGCGCTCGCCGCGCCCGACCTGGTCGCCACCGCCGAGGGGCTGCGCCGCTGCGCGCTGACCGTGCAGGTGAGCACGAAGCTCAACCGCAGCCACCTGGTACACGGCGAGCGCGCGCTGATCCTGCCGTGCCTGGCCCGCAGCGACAAGGACCACCAGGCCAGCGGCGCGCAGGGCATCACGGTCGAGGACGCGATGTCGATGGTGCACATCTCGTACGGGATGAAGGAGCCCGACTCGCCGCACCAGCGCTCGGAGTGCGCGATCCTCGCCGGCATGGCCCGCGCCACCCTGCCCGGTAGCCGCACGCCGTGGCAGGACTACGTCGACGACTACGACCGCATCCGCGACACGATGTCCCGCGTGCTCGACGGCTTCGAGGACTTCAACCGCCGGGCCCGCCACCCGCACGGCTTCCGCATCCGCCAGCTCGCCCGCGATCGCGTCTTCCAGACCGCGTCGGGGCGGGCCGAGTTTTCCACCGCGCCGCTGCCGGACGACGTCGACCCCGGCGCGGGCCGGCTGCTGCTGGCCACCGTGCGGTCGCACGACCAGTTCAACACCTCGATCTACTCCAACGACGACCGGTACCGCGGCCTCAAGGGCTTGCGGACGGTCGTCTTCATGAACGAGGACGACATGCGCGACCGGGGGATCGGGGAGTTCGACCTGGTCGACATCACCAGCTTCTCGAAGGACGGCAGCCGCCGCCAGGCACACGGTTACCGCGCCGTGCGGTACGAGATCGCCCCCGGCTGCGCCGCCGGATACATGCCCGAGCTGAACGTCCTGTGTGGACTCGCCGACTTCAGCCCGGCGAGCGGCCAGCCGGTGACCAAGCACCTCGTCGTCGAGGTCACGCCGCGTGGAGGCGGCACATGAGCCGGATCCTCATCACCGGTGCGGGCAGCGGCCTCGGTAGGGGCGCGGCACTCGGCCTGGCCCGCGCCGGCCACGAGGTCGTCGCCGGCGCCGAGGTGTGGCCCCAGGTCCGCGACCTGCGCGCCGACGCGTGGCGCGAGCGGGCGCCGCTCGAGGTCGTCAAGCTCGACGTCACCGACGAGCTCGACCGGACCCACGCCGCCGGCCACGAGGTCGATATCCTCGTGCTCAACGCCGGCGTCCAGGAGGCGGGCGCCGTCGTGGAGGTCCCGATGGCGCGGGTCCGCCGCTCGTTCGAGGTGAACGTCTTCGGCCACCTCGAACTGGCCCGGCTCGTCACGGCACGGATGCTCGCCCGAGGCAGCGGGAAGGTCATGTGGGTCTCGTCCGCGGCCGGCATCCGCACCCGCCCGTGGCTCGGCGTGTACGCCGCGACCAAGCACGCGATCGAGGCGCTGGCCTGGGCGATGCGGGGTGAGCTCGGCCCGCGGGGCGTCCACGTCGCGACGATCAACCCCGGCCCGTACCACACCGGCTTCAACGACACCGGCGTGGAGGCGATGTACCAGTGGTGGCGGCCGGAGACGGCGCTGCTCGACCGCCCGAACTTCAAGTCCTATCTGGACGACCAGTACGACCCGCAGGAGATGATCGACACGATGGTGCGGGTGATCCCGTCCGACGACCATCCCTATCGGACGGTCTGTCCAGACGTAACCCTCCAGCAGGAGAAGGACTTCGAGGCCGAGGTCTGGGCCGCGCGCGCCTGAGCTACATCGATTCCGTGATGGCCTGGTTCGCCGCCCGCATCAGGTACTGGGCGCCGTCGAGCCGCAGCCGCACCACGATGTCCACCGGCGTGCCGGGCTCCCACAGGGGGCCTCGCCGGGCCACCGCCGAGAGTTTCCTGCTGCTCCGCGCCCGTGGGTTCTCCTCGACCAGCGGCGCCACCCACACCTCGTCGTCGTGGCGCACGGCGACCAGGTCGGCGTGCAGGAACGGTGGCAGCACGCCGGTGCCGGCCGGGGTGACCGTGACGCCCACGCTCAGCGCACTGCCGTCCGGATCGGTCGTGGGCATGAAGTCGCGGTTGGCGCCGGCCGACATCGTCACGGGATGCCCGTCGACCGTCGCGGTCGGCGGCACCTCGGCCAGGGCCCGGGCCGGCACACCGGCGAGCGGGAAGACCTGACCGAAACCGATCCCGTAGAGCCAGCCGTCGATCCGCGCCATCCACCACGGCTCCTCCGGCGGCCGCCCACCTGACCACTCGGGCGCGCGCAGCGGTGCCATGCCGGAGAGCACCAGGTCGAGCAGGGACTGGACGACGTCACCGGTGACCGGGCCGCCGGTGACGAGGTGGCGGTAGGCGATCGTGCCCGCCCACACGTCCTGCACCAGGTCGGTGTCGACGTCCGGCGGCAGGTCGCCGCGGGCGGCGGCGCGGCGCAGCGCGGCGGCCACCTCCTCGCGGCCGCGCTGGACGCACCGCGACCGCAGCCGCTCGACCAGCTCCCGATCGCCGGCGCGGTCGGCGACCAGGCCGAAGAGCGCGCGCTCGAACCGGTGCCAGTCCTCGTAGCTGCTGGCCATCGCCCACACCGCCTGGGTCAGCTCCCGGCGGGTGTCGCCGACGTCCCGGATCTCCTCGACGGTCATGGCCTCCGTGAGGACCTCGACGAGGAGCTCATCCAGGCGGGGCCAGCGGCGCTCGACCACCGCCGGCTCCACCTTGGCCCACATGGCGACCGCCTCGTAGGTGAGGCCACGATGGCCGGCCCTGGCCACGACGCCGCGGGCGGACTCCCGCATCGCGGCTTCGGTGGCCGGATCGAGCGGTGGAGTGTCGGTCATGGCCCAAGACCGTACGCCCGCCCGTGCCGCGGTCGCATGTGGATTCCACGACGCACCCTCACGCGATGAGCGAGCGGGGCCGGCTCAGGGGTTGATGGCGAGGAAGACGAACGCGGCGAGGAGCACCACGTGCACGCCGCCCTGGAGGCGGGTGGCGCGGCCGGGCACCACCGTGAGCACGCTGACGACGACCGTCAGCGCGAGCAGCACCATCTGGGTGGGCCCGAGGCCGAGCAGCAGCGGACCGTCGAGCCAGATCGAGGCCACCGCGATCGTCGGGATGGTGAGGCCGATGCTGGCCATCGCGGACCCGAGCGCGAGGTTGAGGCTGATCTGGATCTGGTTGCGCATCGCGGCCCGCACCGCGGCGATGGTCTCCGGCAGCAGCACCAGCAGCGCGATCACCACGCCGACGAACGAGTGCGGCAGCCCGATGGCCGACAGGCCGTCCTCGATCGACTTGGACTCCACCTTGGCCAGGCCGACCACGCCGATCAGCGCCACCAGCAGCAGGGCCAGGCTGGCCCGGGCCTTGCGCGCGGACGGGGGAGCGGCGTGCGCGTCGGGCTGCGGCTCGCCGGTCTCGACCGGCAGGAAGAAGTCGCGGTGCCGCACGGTCTGCGTCACGACGAAGAGGCCGTACAACAGCAGCGAGACCACCGCGGCGAACGTGAGTTGAGCCGAGGAGAACTCCGGGCCGGGGCGGCTCGTCGTGAACGTCGGCAGGACGAGGCACATGGTGGCGAGCGTGGCCACGGTGGCGATCGCCGCGCCGGTGCCCTCGGCGTTGAAGACCGCCAGCCCGGTGCGGATCGCGCCGACGATGAGGCAGAGGCCGAGGATGCCGTTCATCGTGATCATCGCGGCGGCGAAAACGGTGTCGCGGGCCAGCGACGCGGTCTCCGGGCCGCCGGAGACCATCAGCGTCACGATCAGCCCGACCTCGATGACGGTGACGGCTACCGCGAGCACCAGCGAGCCGAAGGGCTCGCCCACCCGGTGTGCCACGACCTCGGCGTGGTGCACCGCGGCGAGCACCGCGCCGGCCAGCGCGACGGCGATCACCACCGCGAGGAACACGCCCGGGTGGCGGCCCCACACGGCGGCGAGCAGCACGGCCGCGACCAGTGGCACCGAGGTGGTCCACGAGCGCAGCGCGGCGAGGACGCGGCTCACTGGAGCACCGTCAGCTCGTGCCGCGGGTGCACCCGACGGTCGGCGGACGGCCCCAGCCGGCGGGGGCCCGGCCCTTGCGCGCTCAGCTCGTCTTCGGGGTTGAGCAGGCCGCACACGGTCATCGACAGGCAGCCGCAGCCGATGCAGCCGGTCAGCTCCCGCTCCAGCTGCTCGATCTCGCGCTTGCGCTCCTCCAGCTGGGTGCGCCAGCGGCGGGAGACCCGCTGCCAGTCGCGGCCGGTCGGCACGGTCTCCATCGGCAGGGTGGCGAAGACCTCGCGCACGTCGGCGAGGCCGATGCCGAGCCGTTTGGCGACCAGGATCAGCGAGATCCGCCGGATCATGTGACGTGCGTAGCGCCGCTGGTTGCCGGAGGTGCGGTGGGCGGCGATCAGGCCCATCTGCTCGTAGTAGTGCAGCGCGGAGGCGGCTACGCCGGTGCGGCGCACCACGTCCCCGATCGCCAGCGCGTCATCCGGCTCTTTCGACACGCCAACCGACGCTACCAGTTTGATCTCAAGCCCACTTCAGCTTGTGGTTATCAAATACTGGTCCCGGCGCGTCGGTAATGACAGAGTGGGCCGGGTGTTCGGAAGGTCCACTCCGATGAGGACGGCGGTCCAGCGGCACGCCCGTGCCCTTTCCTGGCGTGGCCGCGCCGCACTGGTGGCGCTGGCCATGGTCGGGCTCGTGGTGCTGGGTGCCGCCGTCACCAGCGGTAGCGACATCCCGCCGGCCAGCTTGACGGCGCAGCCGCCCACGCCGGAGGACACCGGCTACTGGCCCACGGCTCCCGGCCCGGTGGCGACGCCGCCACCGTCCCGCCCACCGCCGTCCCCCGGCCCGGAAGGCGGCGCCACCCCGCCGGGGACCAGCGTGCCCGCCCGGGCCACACCGTCGCGGACCACGCCCGCACCGGGCGGTCCGGCGCTCACCCCGGGCGCGCGGATCGGGCTGGAGCCGCTCACCCGCCCGGGCCACCGGGTGCGGCACCGGGATTTCGTCGGCCGGATCGACCCCGTCGGCGCGGGCAGCGCCCCGCTGGACAAGGCCGACTCGACGTTCACGGTGCGGGCGGGCCTGGCCGACTCGCGGTGCGTGTCGCTGGAAGCGGTCAACTACCCGGGTTTCTACCTGCGGCACCAGGACTTCGCCATCCACCTGCACCGGCGCGAGGCCAGCGCGCTTTACGCCGCGGACGCCACCTTCTGCCCCGGCGCGGGACTGGCCGGCAAGGACGTCTCGCTGCGGTCGTACAACTACCCGGACCGGTACCTCTACCACGAGCGGTCGCGGCTCTACATCGCCAGGGCGGGCGGCGGTGCGGCGGGCTCGGCGATGACGTTCGCGGTCAGGGCGCCGGTGTGAGCATCTCCGGGCTGCCGAAGCGGGCCAGGTAGTGCCAGACCCGTTTGAGGGACTGCTCGTCGTAGCGGCCGGTGCGTGAAGCGTCGCCGATGACGGCCGGGTCGAGATGGCCGTCGCGGGCGATCTTCTCGCCCAGCCGCACGAATTCCGGGCCGCGGTAGTCCGGATGCCGCCGCAGCTCGCCGGTGGTCAGCGCGAACCCGCCGTGCCACTCGACCGGGCAGCCCAGCTTTCCGGCGAGCTCCTCGACCCGCGTACCGGCGGTAGCAGGGGTCGAGCACGAGGTCGCAAGTATGGTCAACCGACGCCGAGTCTCGCCCGTACCGCGTCGGCGCCGGGCTCGCCCATGTCGTCGAGGATGGCGAGCGCGTCCCGCCACGAGGCGCGGGCGCCCGCGCGGTCGCCGATCGCGTGCTGGGTGTCGCCGAGCCGGGCGAGCGTGTTGGCCTCGCCGCACCGGTTGCCCATCGTGCGGCGCAGCTCGATCGCGTGCCGGTACGCGGCGAGCGCCGGCCCGTGCTGGCCGAGGCGGTGCCGGATGTAACCGAGGCTGTCCCAGGTGGCCGCCTCCGCCACCCAGTCGCCGGCCTCCCTGGCCAGCGCCGCCGCCCGCTCGCAGTGCGCGAGGGCCTGCCGCAGGTCGCCGACCTGGGCGTGGCACCAGCCGGCGGAGTTGAGCAGCCGGCCCAGGCCGGCCTTGGAGCCGCTGGGGGCGTACAGCTCCATGGCCCGCTCGGCGTGGCGGAGGGCGGAGTGGTGGTCGCCCTGCCGCTCCAGCACCGTGGAGAGGCTCTGGTGGGTGCGTACCTGGCCGACCCTGTCGTTCAACCTGAGGTAGAGCTTGAGTGCCTGTCGCAGGTGGGCGTGGGCTTCCTCGTAGCGTTCCAGCCGGGTGTAGGTGAGGCCGAGGCAGCGGTGGGCGCGCGCCTGCTCGGCGTGGTCGCCCAGCCGTCCGGCCGCCGCGAGGGCGGTGCGCAGCGTGGCCACCCGGTCGTGCCAGCGCCCCTGCCAGTGCAGGAAGTCGGCGAGCGACCAGGCCAGCTGCCACGCGTGCGCGTCGAAGCCGTCCTCCCCGGCCTGCCGCACCGCGCTGAGCAACGCGGACCGCTCGGCGTGCAGCCAGGCGAGGGCGTCCTCCCGCTTGCCGAACGGCTCGGGTGTCACGCCGGGTGCGGGCGGCACCACCGAGATCGGGTCGCGGAGGGGTTCGATGAGCAGGGCCGCCGCGGCGGCGGTACCCAGGAAGTGGTCGAGCAGCCGGCGCCGCGCGGCCCGCCGGTCGCTCGCGGCGTCGTGGTCGTCGAGGAGCTCGGCCGCGTACGCCCGGAGCAGGTCGTGGAAACAGTAGCGCCCGGGGGCGTGTTCGGCGAGCATGTGCGCCCGGCACAGCTCGGCCAGGAGCGGGCGGACGGCGGCCCCGGCCACGCCGGCGAGGCTGGCCGCGGCGAGCGTGCCGAACTCGCGGCCGGGATGGATGCTGAGCAGCCGGAAGAGGCGCTTCGCCGCGGGGCCGAGCCGGCAGTACGACCACGAGAAGACGGCGCGCAGGTCGGTGGCCGCGTCGGCGCTGGCCAGGGCGTCCAGGCAGGTGCGAAACTCGCCCAGCTCGGTGGCGAGCGCGGCGAGGTCGTGCCGGGGCGAGGTGGTGGCGCGGGCCGCCACGATCGCGAGGGCGAGGGGGAGGCCGGCGCAGATCGCGAGGATCCGCTCGGTGGCCTCCGGCTCGTCGGCCATCCGGTCCTGGCCCAGCCGGCCGGCGAGCAGGTCGCGGGACTCGCCCGCCGAGAGCACGTCGAGCGTCACCGGGTAGGCCCCCTCGGCGACGAGGCCGGGCAGCTGATGGCGGGTGGTGACCACCGCGACGCTGCCGGGCGCGCCGGGCAGCAGCGGCCGCACCTGCTCGGCGTCGGCGGCGTTGTCCAGCAGCACGAGCACCCGCTTGCCGGCCATCAGGCTGCGGTAGAGGCCGACCTGCGCGGGCGGGTCGGTGGGCACGGCGGCCGGCGGGATGCCGAGCGCCTCGAGAAACCCGCGGACCGCCTCGATCGGGCGCAGCGCGTGCCCCGTCGGCCCGAATCCGCAGAGGTCGACATAGAGCTGACCGTCCGGGAAGCGGCCGGCCGCCCGGTGCGCCCAGTGCACCGCGAGGGTGGTCTTGCCGACCCCGCCGCCGCCGGAGATGACCGCGATCGCGGTCGCCTCGTCGGCACGGTGGGCGACCGCGTCGAGGCCGGCGAGGCTCCCGCTCCGGCCGGAGAAGCCGCGGATGGCGGCGGGCAGCTGCCGCGGCACCGGTGCCGGAACGCCGCCCCGGCCGCCCGGCCCGCGCAGCCCCGGATCCCCGGCCAGGATCCGCCGGTGCAGCTCCCGCACGGCGGCGCCCGGCGCGACGCCCAGCTCGTCGGCGAGGGCGCGGTACAGCCGCCGGTACGCCTCCAGCGCGTCGGCCTGCCGCCCGGCGCGGTACAGCGCGGTCATGAGCTGCTCCCAGAACCGCTCGCGCAGCGGGTGCCGCGCGGTCAGCTCCCACAGCTGGCCGACGACCTCGCCGGCCGCCCCCGCGGCGAGGTCGAGGTCGATGCGGCGCTCCACGGCCGCCAGGTAGCGGTCGACCAGCCGGGGGCCCTCCACCCGGTCCAGCCAGGCGGCGTGGATGCCGTCGAACGGCATGCCCCGCCATAGCGACAGCGCCGCCACCAGGCTGGCCCGCTCCTCGGCGTCGTCGGCCGCCGCGGCCGCGGTGTCCAGCAGCAGCTGGAACCGCAGGGCGTCCACCTGGTCGGCGGCCAGCACGTAGCCGTCCGCGCGGGTGCGGATCGCGGCGGGACCGAGCGCGCGCCGGAGCCGGGTGACGTAGAGCTGCACACTCCGCCGGGCGTGGTCGGGCAGCTCGTCGCCCCACACCGCGCCGGCCAGCCGGTCCGGCGTGACGGCCCGCCCGGCCGACATCGCCAGCACGGCGAGCAGCGCCTGCAGGCGGCCGGTCGCCACCCGCACCGGTCGCCCGTCCAGCCGGACCTCCAACGGACCCAGCACGCCGACGTGGAGCGTGGTGCTCTCGCCGGCCGATCCCCTTGTCCCCGTGGCACGCATGCGTTCCCCCCGGCATCTCCATCCGCGTTCGCCTTCCGGAGCGGCCTGGCCACGACGTAACCAGGCCGCGACTTCATCCCTGTTTCAGGGCAGCTTCGCCGCTGGTCACGGCACCTGTCCGGAACCCGGCCTCGGCGACCGCGGCCCGGACCACGCCGTGGTCCAGGGGGTGCGTGCCGGTCACCGTCACGGTGCCGGCGGCCAGGTCGACCCGGAGCCCGGCCACTCCCGGAACGCGCTCCAGCTCGGCGCTCACGGAGGCCGCGCAGTGGCGGCAGACCATGCCGTCGATGGCGTAGGTGGCGATCCACATCTCACGCCCCTTCCTGTCACTGTCAAGATAGGGGTACCGGGTATGGGTATGCAACAGGGATAGACGTGGCTCACAGACCCGGGAAGCTTCAGAGCGGCTTCAGCCGCCGTCACATGACGTCGCCGGCACGGGCGGACCTGGCGTAGGCGCGCAGGTCCTCCGGGGCGTTCGGGTGCTTCTTCAGCCAGAGGTCGACGACCGTGCGCACCGTCTCAGGTGACCACATGTGGGCGTGGCCCAGACCGTGCAGAGCGGAGCGCTGGCACGGGACGGACGGCAGCGCCAGCGTCTGCTCCAGCACGTCCAGCACGGTGTCGTCGCCCAGGTCGACGGGGGCGATGTCGAAGAACATGAAGCAGACGTGCTCCAGCGGCGGGGTGTGATTCGGGCGCTCGACCTGGATGCGCGGGGCGAAGACCTGGGCGAACAACGGCACTATCGAGCGCAGCCCGGTCGTGCGCAGCACGACCGGCACCCGGCGGTTGGTGAGCTCGTGGAGGTCGCCGTCGATGATCTCCGCCAGGCCGTGGCCGACCTGGTCGTCGGAGTAGGGCCGCAGGATGGTGCCGGCGTCGCGGAAGAGGTGCCGGATCCGCTCAGCCTTGGCCACGGGGGTGTCACCCCGCCCGTCCCACGCGCTCTCGTCGAGGTCGCGCGGGGGCGGGCGGTCGAAGAGGTGGGTCACCCACGCGTCGAAGCCGTCCATCGGACGTCGATTGAACCGCGCCGCCGCCGCGCTTGTCGAGACGGTTAGCGCCGGGCCTCCACCCAGGCCGCCCGGACCAGGCGGGTGGCGTCGGGGCCCTCGCCGGCGAAGAGGAGGCCGCCGCGGCCCAGCGCGAGGATCCGGTCGACGTACACGCCGCGACCCTGCGCGCTCACGTCCGTCTGGTACGCCCAGCGGACCGCGGTCGTGCCGTCGGGGAGCGCCGCGGTCGCGCGCCACCACTCGCGGCCGCCGTAGCCGGTGACCAAGCCGTCGGCCGACCAGCGGTGCCCGCCCCGGCGCAGGGTGAGCGGCAGCGGGGTCCACACCGCACCGTCCACGGTCGACTCCAGCCGTACGGTGTCGAAGCGGGGCTCGGTGTCGTACCAGAGGTCGAAGGAGAGCACCCCCGAGGTGGCCGGCGCGCGCAGTGGCGCGGTCATGGTCGCGGTGGCCGCGTCGGTCGGGGTGGCCCGCCAGGCGGTGCGGGTCGGCGGGCGTACCGGCATGGCCTCGCCGAAGTCGCGGACGACCGCGCGGCGGGCCGGGTTGTTGCCGCCCCAGCCGCGGTCCGGGTGCACGCGGTTGCTGAGCAGGATGACGAACGAGTGCGAGAGCGGGTCGACCACGATGGACGTGCCGGTGAAGCCGGTGTGGCCGAAGGAGACCGGGGACGCGAGCGGCCCCATGTACCAGTGCTTGTTGAGCTCCAGGCCGAGGCCGCGGTCGCTCTCCGGGTAGGCCTGCTCCAGGCCGGCGTTGTAGTTGACCAGCATCGCCCGCACGGTGGCGGCGCGCAGGATGCGCCGG
>Ga0214467_1000174_pt1 | contig 17845 bp, 11 predicted proteins | sample RVTome_8_FD_187339 | JGI IMG/M metagenome (GOLD analysis project Ga0214467, IMG submission 187339) | Soil microbial communities from uranium-contaminated site in the Upper Colorado River Basin, Wyoming, United States - RVT160D0 HiSeq ...
TCGAAAGGGCGAAGTCACCCCCGGACCCCGAGAGTCTCTAGGCGTCCCGGCGGACGAGTGGCAGGAAGATCGTGTCGACGATCTCGATGATGGTGGCCTCGGGCACCGGGTGCAGGGTCATGAGGAGCTCGTGCCGGAGCAGGTCGGTGGGTAGGCGGGCGATCCGATCGGTGAGCTTCGCCGGGTCGATCTCGCCCCGCTCGACCCCGCGCTCCAGGATCTGGTCGATGCCGAAGGGCTGCCGCCGGCCGGCCAGAAACTCCTGGCGCAGGTCGGCCGGGCTGCGGCCGGTCTCGGAGAAGTACTCGCCCATCTGGACGCTGAACAGGACCGCCACCTCGGCGCGGCCGGCTGAGGCGTCGCGGAGCATCTCGATCAGGTCATCGCGCACCGAGCCGGTGTCCGGCGTGGCGATCGGCTGATGGCGGCCGTGGTGGCGGATGGCCGCTACGGCGAGGTCGGCGCGTGAGGACCAGCGCCGGTAGAGCACTGGCCGGCTGGTCCCGGCCCGGTCCGCGACGGCCTCGAACGTGAACCGCGCGTATCCGACCCGCACCAGCTCCTCCCACGCGGCTTGGAGCAGCGCTTCCTCGAGCTCCTGGCCACGGCGCCGCGATGATGTGTCGACCCTCATAGAGTACACGTCCGTATCTTATTGACGTCGGTTCGGGGGTGGGCTGAAGATACAGGTACGTATCCTATCAAGGGAGGGGGCCTGCCATGGCCACCACCACGACCGCACCGCCGCCCGCGCCCGAGCGGCTGGACCCGGCCTTCGTCCGGCTCGCGCTGATCCTGATGACCGGCGTGCTCGCCGTCGTCTTCGACACCACGATCGTCAACGTCGCCCTCGACACGCTCGGGCGCGAACTGCACGCGAGCGTCGCCACCATCCAGTGGGTGACCACCGGGTATCTGCTCGCGCTCGGCATGGCGGTGCCGGTCACCGGCTGGCTCGTCGACCGGCTCGGCGGCAAGACCACCTGGCTCGCCGCGCTGGCCCTGTTTCTGGCCGCGTCGATCGCCTCCAGCCTCGCCTGGAACGCGTCGAGCCTGATCGCCTTCCGCGTCGCGCAGGGCATCGGAGGCGGGCTCATGCTGCCCGTGCTCACCACGCTGCTCATCCAGGCGGCGGGCGGCCGGGGCCTCGGCCGGGCCACGGCGTTCATCACCATGCCGGCGCTGCTCGGGCCGATCCTCGGTCCGCTCGCCGGTGGCCTGATCGCGCAGCACCTCAGCTGGCGATGGATCTTCTGGGTCAACGTCCCGTTCTGCGTGGTCGGCCTCCTGCTGGCCTGGCGGCTCATGCCCGCGATGCCCGCCACCCGCCGCTCCCGCCTCGACGGCGTGGGCCTCGCCATGCTCTCCCCGGGTATCGCCGCGGTCATCTTCGGCCTCGCCCGGGTCGGCACCGAGGGCGGCTTCGGCCACGCCTCCGTGCTCGTCCCGCTGGTCGGCGGCGTCGCGTTGATCGTCGCGTTCACCGTGCGTGCGCTCGCGCTGCGCGGCCGCGCCCTGGTCGACGTGCGGCTGTTCCGGGTCACCTCATTCAGCGCGGCCAGCGGGCTGCTCTTCCTCTCCGGCTTCGCGCTCTACGGTGCGATGCTGCTCGTGCCGCTGTACTTCCAGCAGACCCGTGGCTTCACCGCCTTCCAGGCCGGGCTGCTGATCGCCGCGCAAGGGGTCGGCGTGCTGGCCAGCCGTGGCATCGCGGGCGTCCTGACCGACCGGATCGGCGCGCGGTGGGTCACGTTCACCGGCCTGGTCGTCGTCGTGCTGGCCACGGTGCCGTTCGCGCTGTCCAACACCGGCACCGGCGAGTGGTGGCTGGTCAGCGCCCTGGTCATCCGGGGTGTGGGCCTCGGCGCCGTCACGATCCCGGTGATGAGCGCCGCGTACCTCGGGCTGGACCGCGCCGAGATCCCGCACGCCAGCATCATCACCCGCACCGCGCAGCAGATCGGCGGCTCGTTCGGCACCGCGCTGCTCGCCGTCGTCCTCGAACGGGCCATCGCGGGTCGCGGCCTCGTCGCGGCGTTCGACCTGGCCTTCTGGTGGTCGATCGGCTTCACCGCCGCGGCGATCGTGCTCGCCCTGTGGCTGCCGAGCGACGCCACACCCGCACGGACGTAGCTAGCCTTTCGGTCTGTTGTCGACGATCCGGCGCATCTTTCCCATCGACCGCTCGACGCCGTCCGGCTCGATGACGTCGACGCCGACACTCACGCCGATGCTGTTTTTGATCAGGGTGGCCAGGGTCGCGCCGGCGGCCACCGCGTCGGCCCGATCGGTGTCGGCGCGGCGTTCCACCCGCACGGTCAGGGCGTCCATGCGTCCCTGCCGGCTCAGTACACATTGGAAGTGCGCCGACAGCGCCGGGGTGCGGAGGATGAGCTCCTCGATCTGGGTGGGGAAGAGGTTGACGCCACGCAGGATGATCATGTCGTCGGAGCGGCCGGTGATCTTCTCCATGCGCCGCATCGGTCTGGCGGTGCCGGGCAGCAGGCGGGTCAGGTCTCGGGTGCGGTAGCGGACGACGGGCATCGCCTGCTTGGTCAGCGAGGTGAAGACCAGCTCGCCCTGCTCGCCGTCCGGCAGGACCGCGCCGGTGACCGGATCGACCACCTCGGGGTAGAAGTGGTCCTCCCACACGTGCGGCCCGTCCTTGGTCTCCACGCACTCGCTCGCGACGCCCGGGCCGATGACCTCGGACAGCCCGTAGATGTCGACCGCCTGGATGTCGAGCTCCCGCTCGATCTCGCCGCGCATCTCCTCGGTCCACGGCTCGGCCCCGAAGATGCCGACGCGCAGTGAGGTGGCCCGCGGGTCGATGCCCTGGCGGCGCATCTCGTCCGCGATGGCCAGCATGTAGCTGGGCGTCACCATGATGATGTCCGGCTCGAAGTCGCGGATGAGCATGACCTGCCGCTCGGTCATCCCGCCGGAGACCGGGATGACGGTGCAGCCCAACTCCTCCGCCCCGTAGTGCGCGCCGAGCCCACCGGTGAACAGCCCGTACCCGTACGCCACGTGGACCCGGTCGCCGGGCCGGCCGCCGGCGGCGCGGATCGACCGGGCCACCAGCCGGGCCCAGGTGCGCACGTCGTCGGAGGTGTAGCCCACCACCGTGGGCTGGCCGGTCGTCCCGGATGACGCGTGCAGCCGGGCGATCCGCTCGCGCGGCACGGCGAACATGCCGAACGGGTAGTGCTCGCGCAGGTGTGCCTTGGTGGTGAACGGAAACCGGGCCAGGTCGGCGAGCTCCCGGCAGTCATCGGGGTGCGTGCCCGCCTCGTCGAACGCCTCGCGGTAGTGCGGCACGTTGTCGTACGCGTGTCGCAGCGACCACCTCAGCCGCCGCAGCTGCACCGCCCGCAGCTCGTCGATGGTGGCCCGCTCAATGGGCTCGAGCTCGATCGGATTACCAGTGGGCGTCACCACGTCAAAGCTCCCCTTTACTGACCGAGCGGTCTGGAATACTGTGACACCTCACGTACCCGGGCGCAACAGTGCTGTCACAGCGCTGGGAAGGACCTGAGCCGGTGAGCACGGTGTTGGAGAGTTACGTCGCGGGCACGTGGTTTCGCGGCGCGGACGCGGGTGCCCCCATCCTCGACGCCACCACGGGCGAGCCGGTGGCCACCCTGACCCGCCAGGGTCCCGACCTTCGCGCGATGGTCGAGTACGCCCGCGCCGTAGGCGGCCCGGCGCTGCGGGCGCTCACGTTTCACGAGCGGGCGTTACTGCTCAAGGCCCTGGCCAAGCATCTGAGCGCGGACAAGGACGAGCTCTACGCGCTGTCGCTGCGGACCGGCGCCACCCGGGGCGACTCCGTGATTGACATCGACGGCGGGTTCGGCACGCTGTTCAGCTACGCCAGCAAAGGCACCCGCGAGCTGCCCAACGACACCGTCGTGCTGGACGGGCCGCTGGAGCGGCTCGGGAGGCAGGGTCAGTTCGTCGGCCAGCATCTGTACACGTCGCGGCTGGGCGTGGCGGTGCAGATCAATGCGTTCAACTTCCCCGTCTGGGGCATGCTGGAGAAGCTCGCACCGGCCTTCCTGGCCGGACTGCCCACCATCGTCAAGCCGGCCAGCCCGACCGCCTACCTCTGCGAGGCCGCGGTGCGCCGGATCCTCCAGGCCGGCATCCTGCCCGAGGGCTCGCTGCAGCTGCTGTGCGGCAGCGCGGCCTCGTTGCTGGACGAGCTCGGCGCGCAGGACTCGGTGGCCTTCACCGGCTCGGCGCACACCGCCGGCGTGCTCCGCACCCACCCGTCGGTCGTCCACGGTGGACTGTCCCTCAACGTCGAGGCGGATTCGCTCAACTGCTCGATCCTCGGCCCTGACGTGTCCGCCTCCGACCCGGAGTTCGACCTGTTCGTCAACGGTGTCGTGACCGAGATGACGGTCAAGGCCGGCCAGAAATGCACCGCGATCCGGCGGGCGATCGTGCCCGATGCCCTGTGCGACGCGGTGACCGAGGCGGTCCACGCGCGGCTGGCCGCGGTGAGCGTCGGCAACCCCGCCCACCCGGACGTCCAGATGGGCGCGCTGGCGAGCCTGGCCCAGCGCGACGAGGTCCGCAAAGCGGTCGACGCGCTGTGCCACCACGCCCGGTTCGTGTACGGCGGCCCGGGCACCGTCGAGCTGGTCGACGCCGACCCGGAGCGCGGCGCGTTCCTGTCGCCGATGCTGCTGCGGGCCGAGGCCGGCGCCGCCGAGCCGCACGAGGTCGAGGCGTTCGGCCCGGTCAGCACCGTGCTCAGCTACCGCTCGGTGGACGAGGCGATCGAGCTGGCCGCGCGCGGGCGGGGCAGCCTCGCCGGCTCGGTCGTCACCCACGACCCGGCCGTCGCCCGGCAGGTCACCCTCGGGCTCGCCCCGTGGCACGGCCGGATCCTCATCCTCGACCGGGACGACGCGGCCGAGTCCACCGGCCACGGCAGCCCGCTGCCGATGCTGGTGCACGGCGGCCCCGGCCGCGCCGGCGGGGGAGAGGAGCTCGGCGGCGTCCGCGGTGTCCTGCACCTCATGCAGCGCACCGCGATCCAGGCCTCGCCGGACATGCTCACCGCCATCACCGGTCGCTGGACCACCGGCTCGCGGCACCGCGTCGACGGCGTGCACCCGTTCCGCAAGAGCCTCGCCGACCTGCGCGTCGGCGACACCATCGAGACGCCGCCGCGCGAGGTGACGCTGGAGGACATCGGGCACTTCGCCGAGTTCACCGGAGACACCTTCTACGCGCACACCGACGCCGAGGCGGCCGCCGCCAACCCGCTCTTCGGCGGCATCGTCGCGCACGGCTACCTGGTCGTGTCGTTCGCCGCCGGCCTCTTCGTGGAGCCGGATCCGGGACCGGTCCTGGCCAACATCGGCGCGGACAACCTGCGCTTCATCGCACCCGTCAAGGCCGGCGACGCCATCCGGGCCACGCTGACCGTCAAGCAGATCACGCGGCGCGCCACCGCGGACTACGGCGAGGTCCGGTGGGACTGCGTGGTCACCAACCGCGAAGGCCAACCCGTCGCGACGTACGAGCTGCTCACGCTCGTCGCGAACGAGTGAGTCAGGCCAGGACGGCGGCGATGGCGTCGAGAGCGCGGTCGACGTCGGCCGGTGTGATGCCGCGGTGGGTGACGGCCCGGATCCGGCCGTGCCCCAGCTCGGCGAGGCTCACGCCGCGGTCGGCGGCCGCCGCGATGAACGACCGCCAGGTGTAGCGGTCGTCCACGACGCGGAACATCACGATGTTCGTGGCCACGTCGGGCGGGTCCAGCGCGATGCCGGGGATCTGGCGCAGCCCGCCGGCCAGCCGGCGGGCGGTGGCGTGATCCTCACTCAGCCGGCTGGTCATCGTCTCCAGCGCGACTATCCCGGCGGCGGCCACCACGCCCGCCTGTCGCATCCCACCGCCCAGCATCTTGCGCAGTCTCCGGGCGCGATCGACGAACGGCACGTCGCCGGCGAGCATCGACCCGATCGGCGCGGACAGGCCCTTGGAGAGGCAGAACTGCACCGAGTCGGCATGCGCCGCGAGGCTGCTCGCCGGCACGCCCAGCGCCGTCGCGGCGTTGAAGACGCGGGCTCCGTCGAGGTGCAGGGCGACACCGCGTTCGGCGGCGAGCGCCGCGATCCGCTTGTGGTACGACGGTGACAGGACCCTGCCGCCGCACCGGTTCTGGCTGTTCTCCAGGCAGATGAGGGCCGGCGGTGCGAACTGCGGGTCGTCCGGGTCGGCCGGAAACTCGGCGGCCAGCGCGTCCGGGTCCAGGCTGCCGTCCGGCAGGTTCGGGACCGGGCCGTACACCACGCCGCCGCACACGGAGGCGCCGCCGCCCTCGTACACGTAGATGTCGGACTCGGCGCCGGCGATGGCCTTGCCGCCGCGTGGCACGTGCCCGAGCAGGGCGGCCAGGTTGGCCATGGTGCCGCTGGGCATCAGGCACGAGGCCGGTTTGCCCATCGCCGCCGCGGCCAGCTCCTCCAACCCGCGCACGGTGGGATCCTCGCCGTACACGTCGTCGCCCAGCGGCGCGCTGGCCATGGCCGCCCGCATCTCTTCGGTGGGCAGTGTGAACGTGTCACTACGCAGCTCGATCACGTAGTCCTCCCGAGGGTTCGGCGATGTCCAGATGGATCGCGCGGCCGGCCGCCTCCAGGCTGCCGGTGACCGCCTGGGGCGAGGGGCCGTGCGCGATGACGTGCCCGAGCCGGTCGTACGAGCTGCGCGGCGGGCACACCTCGGCGCCCGGCTGCTTCGCCACCCGCACCTCGGTCACCCCGGGCACGGATCGCGCGTCCTCGACACCGTGTACGCCGCGCAGCACCCCGGTGCCGGCCGCGGCGAGGAACCTGATGCCGGCGTGCCCGCGCGGGCGCGTACCGACCGCCACCGGCCACCCGACCGCGGCCCGGACCTGCTGCTCCACGAGGTCCACGCCGGTGGCCAGGCGGACCAGTTCGGGGATCATGCCACCGGCCAGCCGGGCGTTCACCTCGATGATGGCCACCCGGCCGTGGGGCAGCAGCTTCACCTCGGTGTGCGAGGGCCCGTGGCGCACGCCCAGCGCCCGCAGCGCCCGCCGTACGGTGCCGACGACGGCGGTCGCCGCGCGCGGGTCCACCGGCGCCGGATAGAGGTGGCCGGACTCGACGGCGTACGGGGGATCGGTCAGCGCGGTCGCGGTGATGCCGGCGCAGCTGATGCCCCCCGAGTGGCCGAACATCTCGACGCTGAACTCCTCGCCGGCCAGGTACTCCTCGACCAGCGCGGCACCGGCGGTGGGCTGGCCGCGCACGTTGGTGCGGACGGCGGTGACGCGCGCGATGTGCCGCTCCACCTCGGCCGTCCCGTCGCAGACGCGTACGTTCAGCGAACCGGAGTCGTCGACGGGCTTGACGACGCAGGGCAGCCCCACGGCGGCCACCGCGGCGCGGGCCCGCGCCGGGTCGCGCACCACGGCGAAGCGGGGCTGCGGGACACCCGCCGCGGCCAGGACCGCCCGGGTGCGCGACTTGTCGCGGCAGGCTCGCGACACGGTCGGGGGATCGCCGGGCAGGCCAAGGCCGGCCGCGAGCGTGGCCACCGCCTCCAGGTAGAACTCGCTGGTGGTGGTCACCCCGGCCACCGCGCCCAGGCCGGTGGCGGCGGCCCTGAGGGTGGTCGGCGTGTCGGTGTCGCATGTGGATACTTCGGCGCCGGTCGCGGCGAGCCCGGCGTACCGGCCGGGCCAGGCGGTCAGCAGGACCGGTGCCAGGCCCAACCGGGTCGCGGCCCGCAGGAGCTCCATCCCGGTGCCGGTGGTGTTGGACTCGACCACTATCAGGCGACCTGGCACCGGTACCTCCCGCACTCGGTGCCGACGGCGGGATGCGTGCGGTCGACCCACACCGATCCGGCCAGGCTCAGGCATGCCTCCCAGGCGGCCTTCAGGCGCGGGCGGTACTGCGGGTCGCGCTCGTCGAGCAGCAGGCCGAGGGCGGTGCCGCTGTGCGCGGCGACCACGCCGAGGCACGGTATGGACTCGCTGACGCGGATCAGCTCGTCGAGCATGCCCTTGTGGCTCAGGCGCTGGTTGAGCACGGCACTGCGGGTGGCGACCGCGCCGATCGCGGCGGCGTCCCGGCCGCGTACCGCGCTGGAGATTCTGGCCAGCAACTGGCTGTACTCCCTCTTGTCCACTGTGGAGAACGGCTTGGCGGTCCGGTTGAAGGCGACGGTGTCCACCTCGCCGCCCTCGTCGACCCCCACGATGGTCAGCGGCGGCAGGTCGCCCAGCCGCGAGTGGAGCTCGACCCGGCGGTGGTAGAAGGCGACCGCGCCTTGGTACATCACACCGTCGGAGGGCTCGATGAGGCGCAGCAACGGCTCCAGCTCGGCCGGCTCGAGGCACAGGCCGAGACTGTGGCCGACGGCCCGGGCGGTGGCGACCAGGTCGGCCGACGAGCTCGCCAGCCCCTTGCCCTCGGGCAGGTCGCTCCAGAGGTCGAGCGAACCGCCGGCGGCCACGCCGTACTCTTCGAGCATCAGGGTGACGAGCTGCCGGGCCTTGCGTTTGGTCTCCGGCTGGGCATACACCGTTCGCGTGGTGGGGTCGAGCCGAAACCGCGCCACGCTGCCTCGCGCGATCGGCAGCGTGACCAGGAAGTCGAGATTGGACTCGTGCAGCACTCCCTGGAGCAGCTCGCCGAAGGTGCCCGGCGCGGTTCCGACGCCGGTCGCGACGGCGGTGGCGGTGACGCGGCGGCTGCGCGAGGCCGTCCGTACTGCTGGCATCGGTAGCTCACTCCTGTGACTCGGGAGCGGATTCACTGTGGTGGTCGGCGAGAGCGCCGTCGATCCGCGCGCCGGCGCTGCCGGCCCGGGTCGCCCTGGCCCGCCATTCGGCGCCCAGCTGGGAAAGCTCGTCCCGCTGGGCGGCCAGCACCGCCCCGGTGGCGGCCGGGCTGGCCGAACCGGTGCAGTCCCGGCGGCGCAGCTCGGCGTCCGGGTCGAACACGTCGTCCGGCACCGGCCGGTCGGTGGTGAACGGATAGCCGTGCTCGGCGGCCACGCGGCGCAGCAGCGACCGGTCCAGCCGGCCGGGCGCGACGTCGGCGCGCCGAGCGGCGACCACGTACCGGCCGCTGATGACCTGCGCGTCGCGCCACGGTACGCCCTCGTTGAGGGTCAGCGCCGTGGCCAGTGAGAAGCCGCCCAGATACTCCTGCGCGCAGCGGCCGCGGGCCCTTTCCCGGTCGACGGTCAGCCCGTCGAGTACGGCTGTGAAGAGCCGTACCGTGATGCCCAGGGTCGCCATCGCCGCGGACAGGCCCGCGCCGCTCTCCTTGGACACCTCCACCGAGTTGCTGTACGGCGTGCCGCGCTGGGCGGTGGCCGCGTCCACGTACCACGACAGCAGGTGTGCGGTCTTGCCGCGGATGCGTTCCAGGATCGGGTAGTTCTTCTTCTGCGGCATGGCCGAGGAGATGGCCGACCAGGCGTCCGGCAGCGCGAACAGCCCGTACTCGCCGCTGGTCCAGGCCATCAGGTCGGTGACGAGACGGCTGAGGCCGATGCCGAAGGTCGCCGCGTCGGCGGCCACCTCCAGCACCCACTCGCGGGAGGCCACACCGACGAGCGCGTGCCGGCGCGGCCCGGCGAAACCCAGCAGGCCGGCCATCCGCGCCCGATCCCAGGCGATCTCCTGACCGGACATGGCGCCGCTGCCGAGCGGGCAGAGGTTCATCCGGTCGTAGGTGTGTCCGAGCCGGTCCAGGGTGTGCAGCAGGTGCTCGACCACGGCGCTGAGGAAGAACCCCGGGGTGATGACCTGCGCCGGCTGGAGATGGGTGTACCCGGGCATCGGATCGGCCAGGTGCGCCGTGGCCACGGGCAGCGCCGCGGTGGCGCAGTCGAGCAGGTGGCGGGCCGCGTCCAGCACCAGCCCCCGGCCGTACATGAGCTGCGCGCAGGCCTGCAGGTCGTTGCGGCTCCGGTCGACGTGCCACGCCGGCACCGGCATGGGCACCCGGTCGAGGACGAACCGCTCGACGGCGAACACGACGTCGGACATGTTCGTGGCCGGATCCGCCGCCAGGCTCGCCGGCGTGACCTCTCCCAGGGCCGCGGCGAGCGCCCCGACCTGTGCGGCGTCGAGGATGCCGAGCCGCCGGGACTCCACCAGCAGCACCTTCTCGATGAGCAGGAGGTGCGGCAGGGTGTGCTCGACGTCGAACGCGAACTGGGGTCTCAGCACCTCGGCGTGCAGCAGGTCGCTGGGCGCACTGTCGATGCGGCCGGTGAGGTGCCTGGGCGGGAGGCTGAGCGTATCGGTCATCGAGACTCCCCACGATGCTGACCGGGCCGGCGGATGATCGCGTACTGAAGTCACTGTCCGGTGCGCGGCTATCGCTGTGCCATCGCCATGCCGCGCCGGGCGGTGATGGGTCTGGGATACCGGTGCGATAGGCCCACCGGACCATGCTGCGGGTGTGCCATTGACGAAGCCGGGCGTACCTGAAGGGCGGCCCTCCATGGACGGTGTGCGGACCCTTGACCGCCAGACGGTGGTCGGACTGTTCGAGGCACGGGTCGCCGTGGCGCCGGACGACGTCGCCGTGGTGAGCGGCTACGAGCAGGTGACGTACGCGGAGCTGGACGCCGCGGCGACCCGCTTGGCGTACCAGCTGGTCGACCTGGGCGTGGGTGCCGAGTCCGTGGTCGCGATCCACCTGCGTCGCTCGGTGGAGACGGTGGTCGCGCTGCTCGGCGTGCTGCGGTCCGGCGCCGCGTACCTGCCGCTGGATCCCGGCTATCCGGTGGAGCGGCGGGAGTTCATCCTGCGTGACGCGGGTGCCTCGGCGGTGCTGACCACGCCCGACCTGCCCGGCCTGGACACGACCGCACCGGCGCTGTACGTGGGCGGGATCGGGCTGGACCAGCCGGAGGGCCCACCGCTGCCGTCGCCGGGCCGGCGCGACCGGGCGTACGTCATGTACACCTCCGGCTCGACCGGCCGGCCCAAGGGCGTGGACGTCGCGCACGACACGCTCATGGCACAGCTGGACGCCTTCCAGGACCTGCTGGGCCGCGCGCCCGGTGACGTGTGGCTGGGCCTGACCTCGCTGTCGTTCGACCCCTCGGTGCTGGAGCTGTTCCTGCCGTTGACGACCGGCGGCCGGCTGGTGGTCGTGCCCGAGCCGGCCGTCACCGACGGGTACGCGCTGCTGCGGCTGATCCGGGACAACGGGGTGACCCACATCCAGGCGACGCCGTCGGGTTGGAGCATCCTGCTGGCCGCCCGCTTCGACGAGCCGTCGGTGGTCGCGCTGATCGGCGGTGAGGCCGCGCCGCTGCCGCTGGTGCGCCGGCTGCGCGCCCGCGTGCGGCGGCTGGTCAACCTGTACGGCCCCACCGAGACCACGGTCTGGTCGACGGCGGCGGACATCGCACCGGATCCGGTCGCGGTCTCCATCGGCCGGCCGCTGCCCGACAGCCGGGTGTACGTGCTGGACCAGGCGCTGGCGCCGGTACCCGAGGGCGCCGTCGGCGAGATCTTCGTGGGTGGCGACGGGGTCAGCCGCGGGTACCTGCACCGGCCCGGGCTGACCGCCGAGCGGTTCCTGCCCGACCCGTTCTCGCCGGTCCCGGGTGCCCGGTGCTACCGCAGCGGTGACCTGGCCCGGGTGCTGCCCGACGGCCAGCTCGAGTTTCACGGGCGGTCCGACCACCAGGTCAAGATCCGGGGACACCGGATCGAGCTCGGTGAGATCGAGGCGACGCTGTCGGAGTACCCGGGGCTGGCTCAGGTCGCGGTGACCACCTACCAGGACGGCGAGTCGGCGCACCTGGCGGCCTACCTCGTGGCCGCCACGTCCCCCGGTCCGGACCCGGCCTCGGTGCAGGCGTTCCTCGCCCGGCGGCTGCCGGCGTACATGGTGCCGGACGCGTTCGTGTCGCTGCCGCGGCTGCCGCTGACGCCCAGCGGCAAGGTGGACCGCCGGCACCTGCCCGCTCCGGAGCACAGCGACGCAAGGACGGTGACGGCATGAGCCCCGTGTCGGAGGTGGCCGCGCCCCGCGTGGTGGCGCTGTCGCGAGGCCAGCGCCGGGTCTGGCTCGCCGCGCAGCTCGATCACGGCGGGCGGGCCTTCCGCATCCCCGTGTGCCTGCGCCTGCGCGGTGCCCTGCGGCTCGACGCGCTGCGCCGGGCACTGGCCGAGATCGTCGCCCGGCACGAGGTCCTGCGCACCGGCGTGGTGACCGTCGACGACGAGCCGGCCGGCGTACCGCTGCCGGCGTCCACGTTCGAGCTGGCCGTCACCGATCTCTCCGCCGCCGGCGAGCCCCCCGACATCGTCACGCTCGTGGAAGCCGAGACCGCCGCGCCGGCCGGGGACCTGCCGATCCGCGCCGCCCTGTTCACACTCGGCGCCGAGGACCACCTGCTCTGCGTCACCGTGCACCACGTCGCCTTCGACGGCTGGTCCACCCAGGTCTTCCACGACGAGCTCGCCGCGCTGTACGGCGCGTTCGCGGCCGGGGAGCCCTCGCCGCTCGCGCCGGTGGCCGCCCAGTACCCGGAGCTGGCCGCCGACGCCGAGCGACGCCAGAGCGGTCCGGACGGCGCGCGGCTGGCTCGGGGACTGGACTTCTGGCGCCGGGAGCTGGCCGGCCTGCCGCAGTTCGAGCTCTCCGCCGACCACCCCCGCCCGGCCAGCCGGGACGGGCGGGCCACGTGCGCGTCGTTCACGGTGCCCGCCGAGGTGGTGGCCGGGCTGGAGGCGCTGGCGCGCGGGCAGTACGCCACGCTGTACACGGTCCTGCTGGCCGCCAGCCAGTTGCTCTGCCACCGGTACACCGGGGCCACCGACGTCGTGGTGGGCACCGGCAGCGCCGAGCGGGACCGGCCGGAGGTCGCCCGCGCGATCGGGCTGTTTCTCAACATGCTCGTGCTGCGCGGCGACCTGTCCGGCGAGCCCACCGTCGCCGAGCTGGTGACCCGGGTCCGGGACCGGATGTTCGCGGCGTACGACCACCGGTACGTGCCGTTCGAGACGCTGGTCGAGGAGCTGGCGCCGGAGCGGGACCTGGCGCGCACGCCGCTGTTCGGGATCCTGGTGGAGCTACTGCCCGGCGTCGACACCGCACCCGCCCTGGCCGGCCTGCGGACCAGCGTGCCGTCGTTGCCGCGGACCAGCGCGGTGTACGACGTGGAGTTCCAGTTCTCCCGCACCGCGGACGGCCTGGAGTGCCTCGTCGTCGGCGACCTGGGCCTGTACGAGCCGGACACGGTGCGGCGCTGGGCCGGGCACCTGCGCGCTCTGCTGGTCGCGATGGCCGGGGATGCGGCGCGGCGGGTCGCCGACATCCCGCTGCTGTCCGCGGCCGAGGTCGCCGGCCTGCGCGCGGCCACCACACCGGCGCCGGTGGAGTTTCCCCGCCGCTGCCTGCACGAGCTGTTCGCGGAGCGGGCGACGGCCACGCCCGGCGCGGTCGCGGTGGTCGACGACGACCGGAGCCTGACCTACCGCGAGCTGGACGAGGCATCCGACCGGTTCGCCGCCGACCTGCTGGCGTACGGGCTGGACGCCGAGGCCGTCGTGGGCGTGCTGGTCGACCGCGACAGCCGGCTGGCCGTCACCGTCCTCGGCATCATGAAGGCGGGCGCCGCGTTTCTGCCGCTGGACACCGAGACGCCGCCCGCGCGGGTGGCCCGGCTGCTGACCAGTGCCCAGGCCGCGCTGTGCGTGGTGCGGCCGGACCTGGTCGGTGTGGTGTCCGACGCCGGGGTGCGGCCGGTGCCGGTACCCGGCGGCACGCGTCCGGCCATTGTGGACCGCGCTCTGCCCACTGTGGACCCCGACCAGCTCTGCTCGGTCTACTGCACCTCCGGCTCGACGGGCGAGCCGAAGCGGGTGGCCAATACCCACGCGGGGTGGGTCAACCGGATGTGCTGGATGCAGCGCCGGCACGGGCTGCGACCGGGCGAGACCGTGCTGCACAAGACCTCGCTGACCTTCGACGACGCCGCCGTGGAGCTGCTGTGGCCGCTGCTGGTGGGCGGCCGGGTCGCGATGCTCGCCCCCGGCCTGCACCGTGACCCCCGCGCCATCGTGCGGGCCGGCATCCGGCGCCGGGCGGTACACCTCAACACGGTGCCCAGCATGCTGGAGCTCATCCTGGACACGCTCACCGGCGAGGACGTGGCCGCGTGGCCGGACCTGCGCAGCGTGCTCTCCAGCGGCGAGGCGCTGCGGCCCGAGCTCGTGCGCCGCTTCCGCGCCCGCTTCCCGGATGACGGGCGGGCGGTGTCCCTGGACAACACCTGGGGTGCCACCGAGGTCTCCATCGACTCGACCTGCCACACGTGTACCGCCGGGGACACCGGCGGGCAGGGCGCGGTGAGCCTGGGAACGCCGATCGACAACAACCAGGTGCACGTGCTGGACGGCGCGCTGCGGCCGGTGCCCGTGGGCGCCTCGGGGGAGCTGTACATCGGCGGCGTCGGGTTGGCCCGCGGTTACCTGCGTGACCCCCGGCGCACCGCCGAGGCGTTCGTTCCGCACCCCACGGAGCCGGGCCAGCGGCTGTACCGCACCGGCGACATCGGACTGATGCGCCCGGACGGCTCCTTCACGTTCTTCGGCCGGCAGGACCATCAAGTGAAGATCCGTGGGATCCGGGTCGAGCTGGGCGAGATCGAGGCGGTCCTGCGGGAGTACCGAGGCGTGCGGGACGCGGTCGCGGACGTGTGGGACGCGGGCCCGGGCGATCGGCGCGTCGCCGCGTACGTGGTGCTGGCCGACCCGGTCGCCGACCTGGCGGAGCTGCGCGGGTATCTCACCGCGCACCTTCCCGCGCACGCGGTGCCCAGCGCGCTCGTACCCGTGGCCGGACTGCCCCGGCTGCCCAGCGGGAAGCTCGACCGCCAGGCGCTGCCCGCACCGGACCCGCGGCACGTGGCCAGCGTCGCCTACGTGCCGCCGCGTACCGCCACCGAGGAGGCGGTCGCGGAGATCTGGTCGGAGGCGTTGACCCTTCCCCGGGTCGGCGCGACCGACGACTTCTTCGCCCTGGGCGGGCACTCGCTGCTGGCGGTGCGGGTGACCAACCGCAGCAGCAGGGTCTTCGACGTCGACCTGCCGGCCGCCCTGATCTTCCAGCAGCGGACGGTGGCCGGCGTGGCGGCCCGCATCGAGGAACTGGTGCTGGCCGACGTCGACCAGCTCAGCGACGCGGAGGCGGCGGCGCTGCTGGCCGCCGCGCCGGACTGACCACATTGGATCCTGAGGAGGACGAGATGACGACGACCGAAGAGCAGGAGCGGTACCGGGTGGTGCTCAACGACGAGGAGCAGTACTCGATCTGGCCGGCGCACCGGGACATCCCGGCCGGCTGGCGGGACGAGGGAACGGCTGGGGACAAGCAGGCCTGCCTCGACCGCATCGAGACCGTGTGGACGGACATGCGCCCGCTGAGCCTGCGCCAGCGGATGTCAGCGGATTCCTAAGGGGACCGGGACCATGACGATCGACTCGATGCCGCGGGCGGAGCTCAGCGCCACCAAGCGGCGGCTGCTCGAACAGCGCCTGCGCGGCCTCGCCGCGCGGCGCACGCCCGACCAGATCCCGGTGCGCTCCACCACCGACCGGGCCGTGCTGGCGCCGGTACAGCGTGGCGTGTGGTTGGCCAACCAACTGCTGGCGAACAACGCCGTGTACGGGGTGCACTGGGCGATGTGGCTGGGCGGCCACGTCGATCGTCACGCGTTGAGCCAGGCGTTCGACGCGCTGGTGCGCCGGCACGAGGTGCTGCGCACCACCTACGAGGAGACCGACGAGGGTCCGGTGCAGGTGGTACACCCGCCGGCGCCGGCCGCGGTCCGCTACGTCACCGCGCCGGACCGTACCCGCGCGCTGGAGATCGCCGAGGAGAGCACCCGGCAGCACTTCGACCTGGTGCGCGGCCCCCTGTTCACCGGGCTCGTGGTGAGCGTGGGCGAGCGGGAGCACCTGCTGCTCGTCCGCGCGCACCACCTCCTGGTCGACGAGTGGTCCGGTGACCTGCTGGCCCGCGAGCTGGGCGAGCTGTACCAGGACCTCGCCGCCGGCCGAGACGCCAGCCGGCCCGAGCCGCCGATCCAGTACGCGGACTTCGCGCAGTGGCAGGCCGGGCGGGTGGCCGGGGAGGTGGGTCGCGACCAGATCGCGTACTGGCGCGAGGCGCTGTCCGGGACGCCGTCGGTGCTGGAGCTGCCCACCGACCGCCCCCGGCCGGAAGTGCCGTCCTACCGGGGCGGCAGCGCGCGCCGCGCGTTGCCGGCGCCGCTGTCCGAGGCGACCAGGGAGCTGGCCGGCAGGCACCGGGTCACCCTCTTCACCGCGCTGCTCGCGGCGTTCGCCGGGGTGCTGCACCGTTACAGCGGGCAGTCGCGGCTGGCGGTGGGCTCGCTGCTCGCCGGCCGGACCGCGGCGCAGACCGAAAGCCTGCTCGGCGTCTTCGCCAACACGGTGGCGATCCCGGTCGACCTCTCCGGCGACCCCAGCTTCGCGGGCCTGCTGGGCCGGGCCAACGCTTCGGTGCTGGCCGCCATGGAGCACCAGGATGTCGCCTTCGACCAGGTCGTCGCGGAGCTCGGCGTGGAACGCGAGGCCGGCCGCACCCCGCTGTTTCAGGTGATCTTCCAGGCGGTGGAGGCGGACGGCCCGGCGTGGTCGATGGGCGACCTGCGGGTGGAGCCGGCATCGCTCGGCGACGCGTACGCGAAGGTCGACCTGACCCTGTTCGCGGTCACCGGGCAGGACGGCATCGAGCTGGCGCTGACGTACGCCGAGGACCTGTTCCAACCCGCCACCGCGCGGCGGCTGCTGGACCACGTGGCCGCGTTCCTGGCGGCCGTGGTCGCCGACCCGGACGCGCGGGTGTCCGAAGTGGACTACCTGACCGCCGCCGAGCGGGAGCGTGCCCTCGTCGAGTGGGCCGGCCCCGCGATGCCGTTTCCGGCCGAGGCGACCGTGCACGGCCTGGTGGCCGAGTGCGCGGCGCGCGACGCGGGCCGGGTGGCGATCCGGCGCACCGACGGCACGACGATGTCCTTCGGCGAGCTGGACACCCGGGCCAACCAGCTCGCGCACCACCTGCGCGGCCTGTGCGTCGGCCGGGAGTCCCTGGTCGGGGTCTGCGTGCCGCACAGCACGGACCTGTTCGTGGCGTTGCTGGGCATCCTCAAGTCCGGCGCCGCCTACGTGCCGCTCGACGGCGCCCTCCCGGCGCAGCGACTGGAGTGGATCCTCACCGACACCGCCGCCCCCGTGGTGGTCACCACCGCCGCCGCGGCCGCCCGGATCCCGGCCGGCTACTCAGGCGAACTCGTGCTCGTGGACGAGGAGTGGGCCCGGATCGGGGAGCGGCCGGGCGACGCGCCGGCACCGGTGAGCGACGCGGACAACCTGCTGTACGTGATGTACACCTCGGGCTCCACCGGGCGGCCGAAGGGCGTGCTGGTGCCCCATCGCGGCGTCGTCAACTACCTGTGGTGGGCGGTCACCGGGTACGGGCTGGAGGGCGAGCGCGGCGCGCCGATGCTGGGCTCGGTCGCCTTCGACCTGTCGGTGCCCAACTTCTGGCTGCCGCTGATCGGGGGCAGGTGCGTGAGCCTGCTGCCCGAAGACCGCAGCCTGGACACGCTCGCCCGGCGGCTGCGCGAACCGGTCGACTACAGCCTGCTGAAGATCACGCCGGGGCACCTGGACGTGCTGCGCGGCATGCTGGACGCCGGCTCGGTGTCGTCCGTGCGTACGTTCGTGGTCGGCGCGGACGAGGTCCGGCCGGAGACGGTGGCCGGCTGGCGGGCGGTC
>Ga0214467_1000175_pt1 | contig 17835 bp, 14 predicted proteins | sample RVTome_8_FD_187339 | JGI IMG/M metagenome (GOLD analysis project Ga0214467, IMG submission 187339) | Soil microbial communities from uranium-contaminated site in the Upper Colorado River Basin, Wyoming, United States - RVT160D0 HiSeq ...
CCGGGTTCTTCGTCGAGGTGGATGCCCACAGTGGACGCTGCGGGTGCGCGCCCGCGTCCGCCAGCGCCTGCCACCGCTCGGAGCTGAAGACCTCGGCGTACCGCTCGTACGCCAGGCGGGCGTTGGCGATCGCCGCCTTGCCCTTGAGCGCCTTGGCCTCCTCAGTGCCGATCTTGTCGAGGCGCTTGTCGACCTCGGTGTCGACCCGGGAGACGAAGAACGACGCGACCGAGCCGATCTTGGTCAGGTCGTGGCCGTTGGCCTTCGCCTGCTCCAGGCCGGCGAGGAAGGCGTCCATCACCTCGGAGTACCGCTGCAGGGAGAAGATCAGCGTGACGTTGACGCTGATGCCCTGCGCGAGCGTCGCGGTGATCGCCGGGATGCCGGCCCTGGTCGCCGGGATCTTGATGAACAGGTTGGGGCGGTCGACAAGCCACCACAGCGACTTGGCCTCCGCGATCGTCTTCTCGGTCTCGTTCGCCAGGCGCGGGTCGACCTCGATCGACACGCGGCCGTCGACGCCCCCGGATGCGTCATATGCCGGTTTCATCACGTCGGTCGCCCACCGCACGTCGTACGTGGTCATCATGCGCACCGCCTCTTCGACGGTGATCCCGCGTAGGGCGAGGTCGCGCAGCTGGCCGTCGTACGCGTCGGCGTCGCTCAGCGCCTTCGCGAAGATCGTCGGGTTGGTGGTGATACCCACCACGTGCTTCTCCCGGCGCAGCTGGTCGAGTCCACCGGACTCCAGCCGTACCCGGGACAGGTCGTCGAGCCACACTGCCACGCCGGCGGCGGACAGTTCACCAAGCCGGTCAGTCATGAGTACCAATCTCCCTCAGCTACCCGTTGTGAATCCTGTGATCTCGCCGACCCTGGCCAGCGACGCGTGCGCGGCGGCCACGACGTGGTCGGCGGTGAAGCCGAACTGCTCGAACAGCACCTGGTACGGCGCGCTCGCCCCGTAGTGCTCGATGCTCACGACCTCGCCGCAGTCACCGACCAGGTCGCGCCAGGACATCGCGATCGCGGCCTCGACGCTCACCCGTGCCCTCACCCCGCGGGGGAGGACCGACTCGCGGTAGGCGCTGTCCTGCTCGCGGAACCACTCCTGGCAGGGCATCGACACGACCCGGGTGGGCGTGCCGTCGGCCTCCAGCCGCTCCCGCGCGGTCACGGCGAGCTGCACCTCCGAGCCGGTGGCCATGATGATCACCTGCGGCTGGCCGCCGGACGCGTCGATCAGCGTGTACCCGCCCCGGGCCACGCCCTCGACGCTGGCCACCTCGCTCCGGTCGAGGACCGGCAGTGCCTGCCGGGTCAGCGCCAGCGCGGTGGGGCGGTCGGTGTGCTCCAGCGCCAGGCGCCACGCCGCCGCTGTCTCGTTGGCGTCGGCCGGGCGCACCACGTCGAGACCGGGGATCGCGCGCAGCGCGGACAGGTGCTCGATCGGCTGGTGGGTCGGGCCGTCTTCGCCGAGGCCGATCGAGTCGTGCGTCCAGACGTAGATCGCCGGCAGCTTCATCAGCGCGGCCAGCCGCACGGCCGGGCGCATGTAGTCGCTGAAGACGAGGAACGTGCCGCCGTACGGCCGGGTGCCGCCGTGCAGCAGGATGCCGTTGAGGATCGCGCCCATGGCGTGCTCGCGGATGCCGAAGTGCAGCGTGCGCCCGTACAGGTCGCCGGGGAACTCCTTGGTCGCGTGCTCCGGCGGCACGAAGGACGGCTCGCCCTTCATCGTGGTGTTGTTGCTCTCCGCGAGGTCGGCCGAGCCGCCCCACAGCTCGGGGAGCACCGGCGCGAGCGCCGAGAGGATCTTGCCGGAGGCGGCCCGGGTCGCGACACCCTTGGCGTCCGCGGGAAACTCCGGCAGCGCCTCGGTCCAGCCTTCCGGCAGCGAACGCGTGGCGAGCCGGTCGAAGAGCGCCTTGCGCTCGGGGTTGGCGGCCGCCCAGGCGTCGAACTTGACCTGCCACTCGGCGTGCGCAGCGCGACCGCGGTCGACCACCTCGCGGGCGTGCGCGAGCACCTTCTCGTCCACGGCGAACGACTGCGAGGGGTCGAAGCCGAGCAGCTGCTTCGTGGCGGCCACCTCGTCGGCGCCGAGGGCCGAGCCGTGCGCCTTGCCGGTGTTCTGCTTGTTGGGCGCCGGCCAGGCGATGATCGTGCGGAGCGCGATGAACGAGGGGCGCTGGGTCTCGGCCCGCGCCGCCTCGAACGCGGCGAACAGCGCCTGCACGTCTTCGTGGTAGTCGCCCTCTTCGGGGTGGCCGGCGCGCCAGTCGACGGTCTGCACGTGCCAGCCGTACGCCTCGTACCGCGCGGCGATGTCCTCGCTCTTCGCGATGCGGGTGTCGTCTTCGATCGAGATCTCGTTGTCGTCCCACAGCAGGGTGAGGTTGCCCAGCTGCTGGTGGGCGGCGAGCGCGCTCGCCTCGTGGCTGATGCCCTCTTCGAGATCGCCGTCCGAGGCGAAGGCCCAGATGTTGTGGTCGAACACGGACTGGCCGGGCTCGGCCTCGGGGTCGAACAGGCCCCGCTCACGCCGCGCCGCGAAGGCCATGCCCACCGCGTTTCCGACGCCCTGCCCGAGCGGGCCGGTGGTCGTCTCGACACCCACCGTGTGCCCGTGCTCGGGGTGACCCGGGGTGAGGGAACCCCACTGCCGCAGCGACTTGAGGTCGTCGAGGCTCAGCCCGTAGCCGGAGAGGTAGAGCTGTATGTAGAGGGTGAGGCTGGAGTGACCCATGGACAGCACGAAGCGGTCCCGGCCCGCCCAATGTGGATCCGTCGGATCATGACGCAGCAGCTTGTTGAACAGCAGGTACGCCGCCGGCGCCAGGCTCATCGCGGTGCCGGGGTGGCCGTTGCCGGCCTTCTCCACGGCGTCCATGGCCAGGACCCGTACGGTGTCGACCGCTTTGCGGTCGAGCTCAGACCAGGGTAGTGAGGCTTCGTTCGCGGTCACGATGTGTGCTCCTCGGCAATGCGGCAACCCTCTTGCGATGACCCTATCTACCCGTGCTAAACGTCCGTGGGGTGACCGGCCGACGCGTGAGACGACAGGTTGTGACCGGCGGCACGCTTCGACCGGACTACGTGGGGTCGTAGTAGGTCGCGTTTCTCCAGCGCGTACCCTGTCGATCGGCGCGTTGACCTTGCTGTCCGCGCCGTGCGCGACCCGTCCCACGCCCGGAAGGTGAACCGCCACGTGAGCACGATCACCGAGCGCCCCCACCCGCCGGCCACCGCCCGGCCGCTGGTGCCGGTCGCCCCGCGCGACCTGGTGCCGCCCCGGCAGCGCGTGCGCGCGGGCGACGTGGCCGCCGTGATCAAGGCGTACGTGGCGCTCACCAAGCCGCGCATCGTCGAGCTGCTGCTGGTCACCACCGTGCCGACGATGATGCTCGCCGCCGGTGGCGTGCCGTCGCTGTGGCTGGTGGCCGTGGTGCTGATCGGCGGCTCGCTCGCGGCCGGCGCGGCCAACGCGCTCAACTGCTACATCGACCGCGACATCGACCAGGTCATGAAGCGCACCTCCCGGCGCCCGCTGCCGGCGCACCGGGTCTCGCCGCGCAGCGCGCTCGCCTTCGGCCTCATCCTCGGCGTGGTGTCGGTGGCGCTGATGGCCGCCTTCACCAACTGGCTGGCCACCGGCCTCACCCTCGCCGCGATCGTCTACTACGACGTGGTCTACACGCTGTGGCTCAAGCGCAGCACGCCGGCCAACACGTTCTGGGGCGGGATCTGCGGCGCGGCACCGGTGCTCATCGGCTGGGCCGCGGTGACCGGCGGGCTATCGGCCACCGCGTGGGCGCTCTTCGCCGTCGTGTTCTTCTGGCAGATGCCGCACTTCTACGCGCTGGCGATCCGCTTCAAGGCCGACTACGCCCGCGCCGGCATCCCGATGCTGCCGGTGGTCGCCTCCCAGCGCCGGGTCAACGTGGAGATCCTCCTCTTCAGCTGGCTCACCGTCGCCGCCTCGGTCGCGGTGTGGCCGCTGGGTCGCGGCACGGTCGGTCTCAGCCCGATCTACGGGCTGACCGCGCTGGTCACCGGCGTGCTGCTGCTGCGCGAGTCGTACGCGCTGGTGGGCCGCGCCAAGCGGGGCGAGCAGCTGCGGCCGATGCGGCTGTTCCACTGGACGATCACCTACCTGACGATCCTGTTCGTCGCCGTCGCCGCCGACGCGCTGGTCTAGCCGACACGCCGCTCCAGCAGCACCCAAGACCAGATCCGGGCTACCACGACGGACACCGCGGTAGCCCGGGAATGTCATTTGGAATAGATCGTCCGGCCTCTGCCGCGATCCAGTTTCACGTGAGGGGGACCCGATCATGGGAGACCTGTCCGCTTCGAGAGCTTTGGCCCGTGAATCGCCCGATCAGCTGAACGGGCGACGATGGCTCAGAATCGCGTCCCTTTTGTGCTAAATAATTAGGCTGATTTAGTGCAATAAATCGGGCAAAACAGCGAGGATACGGCGGCTAAACGTCGGGTAATTGGCATCACAAAAAAACGTGAGAGGGACGTCGCAGGCAGGTGGGTCTGCATACGCTCGGGCACATGGCAGATGGTTCCGATACCAACATGGTCGCCGGCCCGACAGCCACGGCACAGGCCTCCAGTGGCCTCGTCGCTGGCCTTCGGGCGTTCGCCGCCGGTCACGGCGGCGCGAAGGCGGTCATCGAGTATGTCGGCAAGCGGGGCGCCCGGATCGTCCTCGTCGGAGGCGACGGGGAGTGGGCGGACCAGTTCGCCGACGGCACCGACGTGGCGCGCCAAGCGTGCGTCAAGGCGGGGGTCGAAGTGGAAAACGAGTGGGAGCGCGAGCTCATGGACCAGATGCGCCCGAGCAACGACCTGTGGAGGTCGATGGGCCGGCGATCACTCGCCCGCTAAATACTCATGAACGAAAACTCTGTCCCAGCGACCCGGGAGCGATCCCGGGTCGCTCTCGTTACCTGTGACCAGATCCCCGAGCTGGATCCGGACGACCAGCTGGTCGTGCCGGCGCTGCGCGAGCGCGGCGTCGAGGCCGTGCCGGTCGTGTGGGACTCGCCCGCCGTCGACTGGGCGTCGTTCGGCCTCGCCGTGATCCGCTCCCCGTGGGACTACGCGGCCCGGCGCGAGGAGTTCGTCGCGTGGGCGGCCAAGGTGCCCCGCCTGGCCAACCCGGCCGACGTCGTCACCTGGAACACCGACAAGCGCTACCTGCGCGAGCTCGCCATCGCCGGCGTGCCCGTGGTGCCCACCACCTGGGTGGAGCCGGGCGATGAGTGGGAGCCGCCACTGGGCGGGGAGTTCGTGGTCAAGCCGGCCGTGGGCGCGGGCAGCGTCGACTCCGGGCGGTACGACGTGAACCAGGCCGAGCACCGCGAGCTGGCCGCCGCGCACGTGGCCCGGCTGCTGGCGGCGGGGCGGCTGGTCATGGTGCAGCCCTACCTGGCGGCCGTCGACACGTACGGCGAGACCGCGCTGACGTTCTTCCTCGCCGAGGGGGAGCTCGCGTTCAGCCACGCGATCCGCAAGGGCGCGATGCTGAGCGGGCCGGACGTCGGCACCGAGGGTCTTTACAAGGAGGAGTCGATCCGGCCGCGCTCGCCGCTCGACGCCGAGCTGGAGATCGCGCGGAAGGCGCTCGCCGCCGTGCCGGGTGGCGCCGACCGCCTGCTCTACGCCCGGGTCGACCTCATCCCCGGCCCCGACGACCTGCCGGTCCTGGTCGAGCTGGAGCTCACCGAGCCGTCGCTGTTCCTGGGCACCGGCGAGGGTGCCGCCGAACGATTCGCCGAGGCGGTCGCCTACCGTCTTTGACGCGCTGCGCGTATAGTCCTCCATCGATGTCCGTTTCGGTGGAGGTGACATAGTGCGGCGGGTTATAGGTCGAGCGGTGGCATTGGTCATGCTGTGCGCGGCTGTCGGTGTCGTGCCCGCCGCCGCTTCAGTCCTCGGGCCGAGCGCGGCCGCCGCCGACTCCCGCGGGGTCACGCTGGTCTCCGGCGACGTCGTGACGGTGACGGCCGGCGACAAGGCGTCGGTGCGGCCGGGCGCCGGCCGCGAGGCCATGCCGTTCGTCACCCGCCGCGACGCGGAGGGCCACATCCACGTGGTACCGGCCGACGCGCTCCCGCTGCTGCGCACCGGTGACCTCGACCCGCGGCTGTTCGACGTGACCACCCTGCTCACCTTCGGCTACGACGGGCTCGCCGAGCTGCCGCTGATCGTGGCCTACGCCAGCGACGACGAGCGGGCCCGGGTCGGCGAGCGGGTCGCGCAGAGCGGCGCGCGGGTGACCCGCGAGCTGCCCACCGTCGACGCGCTCGCGGTGGCGGCCGAGGCGGCGCGGCTGGGCACGTTCTGGGGCACGTTCACGGTCGGCGGGCCGGCCGAGCGGCGGCTCACCGTGGGCGTCGACACGATCTGGCTGGACGGCCTGCGCCGGCCAGCCCTCGCCCAGAGCGTGCCTCAGGTGGGGGCGCCGGAGGCGTGGGCGGCCGGGTACGACGGCGAGGGCATCACCGTCGCGGTGCTCGACAGCGGCATCGACGCGACCAATCCGGCGCTGGCCGGGCGGGTCACCGGCCAGGAGAACTTCACCCAGGAGAACGAGGACGACAAGGACCGCACCGGCCACGGCACGCACGTGGCCTCGACCGTCGCGGGCACGGCCGGGGTGGCGCCGGGTGCGCGCCTGCTCGACGGCAAGGTCTGCGTGGTCGGCGGCTGCGCCGAGTCGTGGATCCTCGCCGGGATGCAGTGGGCGGCCGACCAGGGCGCGGCGGTGGTCAACCTCAGCCTGGGCGGGCCGGACCTGCCCGGCCTCGACCCGATCGAAGAGGCGGTCGGCACACTGACCGCCGAGCACGGCACGCTCTTCGTGGTCGCCGCCGGCAATGTCCCGGGCGTCGGCACGATCGCCTCGCCGGCCAGCGCGGACGCCGCGCTCGCGGTCGGCGCGGTCAGCAAGTCGGACGCGCTGGCCAGCTTCTCCAGCCGCGGCCCCCGCCAGGACGGTGCGATCAAGCCGGACATCACCGCGCCGGGTGTCGACATCGTCGCCGCCCGCGGCGCCGACTCCGGGCTGCCGGGCGGGACCGAGACGACCCTCTCGGGTACCTCCATGGCCGCGCCGCACGTCGCCGGCGCCGCCGCGATCCTCGCCCAGCAGCACCCCGACTGGGATCCGGCACAGCTCAAGGGCGGCCTGATGTCGGCGGCGCGTCCGCTGCTCGGGGACGCCTTCGTCGAGGGGGCCGGGCGGCTCGACGTGGGGCGCGCGGTCGCCCAGACGCTGACCGCGAGCCCGGCCAGCGTGAGCTTCGGCCGGCTCGCCTGGCCGCACGCCGACGACGAGCCGGTCTCTCGCACCGTCGCGCTGCACAACAGCGGCACGGCCGCGGTCACCCTCGACGTCACCCTCGACGGGCCCGGCCTCTTCACCGTCTCGCCGTCGTCGGTGTCCGTGGCGCCGGGCGGGACGGCCCCCGTCGTGGTGACCGCCAACGGGCGGCTCGACGGTCCTGACGGGCTGCTCACCGGGCACCTCGTCGCCGGCGCGCTGCGGCTGCCGCTCGCGGTGGACCGCGAGGTGGAGAGCTACGACGTGGCCGTCTCGCACATCGGCCGGGACGGCGCGCCCAGCGACGGGTACGTGACCGTGCTCGCCTCCGCCGACGGCAAGATCGCGATAAACCTGCCCGCCTCCACCGGCACCGTCACCGCGCGGGTGCCCAAGGGGCGGTACTCGGTGCTCGGCGCGATCACCGGGCCGGATGGGAACGGGTACTCGACGACGATCATCGGCCAGCCCACCCTGGACGTGGCCGGCGCGGCCACGGTGACTCTCGACGCCCGCCAGGGCGCGCCGATCTCGGTGACGGTGCCGCGCAGCGACGCGGTGCAGGAGTTCGCCGAGGCGGCCACCGTCTCGATCACACCCGGCCGCACGGTCGAGGTGGGCACGCTGGGCCGCTCGTTCGCGGGGCTCTACATGGCGGGCATCGGCGGCACCGGGGAGGGCTTCGTCAGCCGGGTCACCGCCGCGTACGGCTTCGACGGCGGCGCCTACCTGCTCGGCTGGCTCACCGAGGACCGGATGCCCACCGGCTTCGGCCGCACGCTGACGGCCGCCGATCTGGCCACCGTCCGCGCCGATCACGGCCACGAGGCATCGGGTACCACCGGGCAGAAGATGGCCTGGCCGGTGCTGCCCGACACGGTGATGGGCGGCTTCGCCCACGCGATGCCGGTCGCGCTACCCTCGGCCCGCACGGAGTACTACAACGTCGAGGGGCGGGTGCGGTGGTTCCGCTCGTTCGACGAGATGACCACCGACCAGTACGTCACCTCGACCGTCGCGCCGCCGGTGGAGTACCTGGCCGGGCAGTCGTACCAGGAGCAGTGGAGCCGCGGCGTCTTCGGCCCCACGGTGGCCTCCCCGGCCTACGAGCACCAGTGGGTGACCCGCCGCGGCGACACGCTCCTGGTGCTCGCCCCGCTGTACGGCGACGGCGCCGGCCGGGCCGGCTACTCGTCGATCGCGGCCGGCAAGATCACGCTGTACCGCGGCTCCGCCGTGGTGGGCTCGGTCGAGGAGCTGACCGGCGAGTTCCAGGTGCCCCCGGCGGCGGCCGACTACCGGCTCGAGATGAGCGCCGAGCGCAGCGGCCCGGCGACGCTCTCCACGCGGGTGAGCGTGGCGTGGACGTTCCGTTCGGCACATGTCGACGGGGACGAGGTCGCGCGGCTGCCGCTCTCCACGGTCCGCTTCGCGCCGCGGGTGGACTCCGAAAACTCGGCGCCGGCGGGTGAGGCGGCGACGATCCCGGTGAGCGTGGTGGCCCAGCCCGACTCGGCGGCCGGCGCCAACCGCAGCCTGGCGGTCGAGGTCTCGTACGACGACGGGGCGACCTGGGCGTCCGCCCCGGTGGTGGCCGGCCAGGCCACGGTCACCCACCCCGCCGGCGACGGCTACGTCTCACTGCGCGCCACGGCGGTGGACGCGGCCGGAAACACGGTCACGCAGACGGTGATCCGGGCGTACAAGCTGGCCGCGTAGGAGCGCCGCGGGGCTACTACGTACGATAGTGGCCGTGCTTCGCCGCCTAGCCCTCGCTTCCGTCGTCGCCAACGTCGCGATCGTGGTGACGGGCGGCGCGGTGCGGCTGACCGACTCCGGCCTGGGCTGCCCGACCTGGCCGCGCTGCACCGACCAGTCGTACACGACGACCGCCGAGATGGGCGTCCACGGCGTCATCGAGTTCGGCAACCGCCTGCTCACCTTCGTGGTCGCCGCCGTGGCCGTGGCCGGCGTGGTCGCCGCCTGGCGCCACCGCGGCCGCCTGCGGTGGCTCTCGGTCGCGGTCTTCCTGGGCATCCCCGCGCAGGGCGTGATCGGCGGCCTCACCGTGCTGACCGACCTCAACCCCTGGGTGGTCGGCCTGCACTTCCTCGCCTCGATCGCGGTGATCGCCTTGGCGTACGCCTTCTGGCGCACGACCGACCCACCCTCGCCGGTGGCCGCGGTCCCGGTCCCACCCCCGTTGCGCCCGCTGGGGTGGGTGCTCGCCGCCGCCAGCGCCGCCGTCCTCGTCGTGGGCACGTGGGTCACCGGCAGCGGCCCGCATTCCGGCGATCACGGCGCCGCCCGCAACGGCCTCGACCCGGAGACCATCTCCCAGGTCCACGCCGACCTGGTGTTCCTGCTGATCGGTCTGACGGTCGCGGCCTGGCTGGCACTGCGCGCGATGGGGGCGCGGGTGGCCGCCCGGGCCGCTGCGGTGCTGCTCGCGGTGGAGCTGGGGCAAGGGCTGATCGGCTTCGTCCAGTACCTCACCGACCTGCCGGTGCTGCTGGTCGGCGCCCACATGCTCGGCGCGTGCCTGGTGTGGCTGGCCACGCTCTCGGTCGTCTGGGCCCTGCTCCCGGCACGCCCACCGGCTCCGGCGGCTCCCGTCGCGGCCGCTCCCGCCCCGCGCGACGAGGTCGCCGCCGCGCCCATCCCGTAGGATTCGACAGCGCCTGATCCGGCGAATTGGGTGATGCCATGACCCGATCGGGCGAAACCGGGTCACCCCGGTGGGGTGGATCACTCTGGCCTGGGTTTGCGGGGCGTGCCGGAAATACGTAACGTGGACGTTGTGAAATACGCGGCGGCGCTCCCTGATACCGGTGCGGTGGTGCCAGCAGGGGCAGAGCCGGCCGTGGTTGACGGGCGCACCCGCGACCGCGTCGCCCGGCTGTTGCTGGCGCATGGCTCGGCCACCGCCGCCGAGCTGGGCGCCGAGTTGGGGCTAGGCTCCGCCGCCATCCGCAAGCACCTCGACGCCATGCTGGCCGACGGGGCCGTCGTCTCGCGCGAGCGCCCGGTTCGGGGCCATCGAGGCCGTGGGCGACCCGCCCGCGTGTTCGAGCTGACCGACGCCGGCAAGCAGGATTGCGGCACCCACTTCTACGACGGCATGGCCACGGCCGCGCTGCGCTGGATCTCCCGCAATGGTGGGGAGGCCGCGGTGGCGGAGTTCGCCGCCGAGCAGGTGTCCGGGCTCGAGGCGCGCTGCCAGGCCGCGCTGGAGGGGGCCGGTGCCGACCCGCTCGCGCGGGCGGAGGCGCTCGCCGCCGCCCTGACCGCCGAGGGCTACGCTGCCAACGCGTCCACCATCGCCTCCGGCGGCCAGCTCTGCCAGCACCACTGCCCGGTGGCGCACGTGGCCGCCGAGTTCCCCCAGCTGTGCGAGGCCGAGACCGCGGTGATCTCCCGCCTGATCGGCACCCACGTGCAGCGCCTGGCCACGATCGCGCACGGTGATGGAGTGTGCACGACGCACATTCCGGCTCAAACAACCACGGTGAGGACCCGATAGACGATGACCGAGCAGATGACCCAAGCAGAGCAGCTCGCCGTCCTCGGCAACTATGAGTACGGCTGGGCCGACTCGGATGTCGCGGGCGCCGGAGCGCAGCGGGGTCTCAACGAGGCGGTCGTCCGCGACATCTCGGCGAAGAAGAACGAGCCGCAGTGGATGCTCGACCTGCGGCTCAAGGGCCTGCGGCTGTTCGGCCGCAAGCCGATGCCCGCCTGGGGCGCCGACCTCACCGGCATCGACTTCGACAACATCAAGTACTTCGTGCGCTCGACGGAGAAGCAGGCCGCGACCTGGGACGACCTGCCCGCCGACATCAAGAACACGTACGACAAGCTGGGCATCCCCGAGGCGGAGAAGCAGCGCCTCGTCTCCGGTGTCGCCGCGCAGTACGAGTCCGAGGTCGTCTACCACAAGATCCGCGAGGATCTCGAGGAGCAGGGCGTCCTCTTCCTCGACACCGACACCGCGCTCAAGGAGCACCCGGAGCTCTTCAAGGAGTACTTCGGCACGGTGATCCCGGTCGGCGACAACAAGTTCGCCGCGCTCAACACGTCGGTGTGGTCGGGCGGCTCGTTCATCTACGTGCCCAAGGGCGTGCAGGTGGAGATCCCGCTGCAGGCCTACTTCCGGATCAACACGGAAAACATGGGCCAGTTCGAGCGGACCCTGATCATCGTCGACGAAGGTGCCTACGTGCACTACGTCGAGGGCTGCACCGCGCCGATCTACTCCTCCGACTCGCTGCACAGCGCGGTCGTCGAGATCATCGTGAAGAAGAACGCGCGCTGCCGGTACACCACGATCCAAAACTGGTCCAACAACGTCTACAACCTGGTCACCAAGCGGGCCGTGGCGCACGAGGGCGCGACCATGGAGTGGATCGACGGCAACATCGGCTCCAAGGTCACGATGAAGTACCCCGCCGTGTACATGGTCGGCGACCACGCCAAGGGCGAGGTGCTCTCGGTCGCGATGGCCGGCGAGGGCCAGCACCAGGACGCCGGCGCCAAGATGGTGCACGCCGCGCCCAACACGTCCTCCACCATCATCAGCAAGTCGATCGCCCGGGGCGGCGGCCGCACCTCGTACCGGGGCCTGGTCCAGGTGCTCGAGGGCTCGACCCACAGCCGGAGCACGGTCAAGTGCGACGCGCTGCTGGTCGACACGATCTCCCGCTCCGACACCTACCCGTACGTGGACATCCGCGAAGACGACGTGTCGATGGGCCACGAGGCGACCGTCTCCAAGGTCAGCGAGGACCAGCTCTTCTACCTGATGAGCCGGGGCCTGACCGAGGACGAGGCGATGGCGATGATCGTGCGCGGCTTCATCGAGCCGATCGCCAAGGAGCTCCCGATGGAGTACGCACTCGAGCTCAACCGCCTCATCGAACTGCAGATGGAAGGAGCCGTCGGTTAAATGACCGACACCCTCGCCGCACCGCCGCCTAAAACCAAGTCGCAGGCGCTGCGGTCGTACGATGTCGCCGACTTTCCCGCCCTGACCGGCCTGGAGGAGGAGTGGCGCTTCACGCCGCTCAAGCGCCTCCGCGGCCTCACGGGCGACCTGGTCGGTGTCCCCGCTCCCGCCATCGGATACACCGACCTGCCCGCCGGCGTGACGGTGTCCAGTGTGGACAAGACTGACCCGCGGATCGGCAGCGTGCTCACGCCGTTCGACCGGATCAGCGCCCTCGCCTACGGCCGCACGAGCCGGGCGTCGCTGGTCTCGGTCGCGGCCGAGACGGTGCTCGCCGAGCCCGCCGTGCTGCGCGTCGTCGGCGAAGACGCGGGCACGCCGGCGTTCGGGCACACGTTCGTGGAGGTCGGGCGGTTCGCCGAGGCCACCATCGTGCTGGAGCAGACCGGTGCCGTCACGCTCGCCGACAACGTCGAGGTCGCGGTCGCCGACGGCGCCAAGCTCACGTTCGTCACGGTCGCCGACTGGGCGGCCGACGCGGTGCAGGCGCAGCACATCCGCTTCCGGCTGGGTCGCGACGCGCGGGTGACGCACATCCAGGTGACGCTCGGCGGCGACCTGGTGCGGCAGTTCGCCAGCGTCGACTACACCGGGCGGGGCGGCGAGGCCGAGCTCTACGGGCTGTACTTCGCCGACGCGGGCCAGCACCTCGAGCACCGCCAGCTCGTCGACCACAGCGTGCCCGACTGCCGCAGCTACGTCGGCTACCGCGGCGCGCTGCAGGGCGAGGGCGCGCACACCGTGTGGGTCGGCGACGTGCTGATCCAGGTGCAGGCGACCGGCACCGACACGTACGAGATCAATCGCAACCTCGTGCTCACCGACGGCGCGCGGGCGGATTCCGTACCCAATCTGGAAATCGAGACCGGCGAGGTCGCCGGCGCCGGCCACGCGAGCGCGACCGGCCGATTCGACGACGAGCAGCTCTTCTACCTGATGGCCCGGGGGATCCCGGAGGCCGAGGCGCGCAAGCTGGTCGTGCGCGGCTTCTTCGCCGAGCTGATCAACAAGATCCCGGTCGAGGAGCTGCGCGAGCGGCTCGGTGCCTCGATCGAAGATCGGTTGGCGAAGGCGGGAGCATGATCAAGGTCTGCTCCGTGGAAGACGTGCCCAAGGGCACCGCGGTGGCCGCCAACATCGACGGCACCGAGGTCGCCGTGGTGCACGCCGAAGACGACAACTTCTACGCCGTGCACGATGTGTGCTCGCACGCCGAGGTGCCGCTCTCGGAGGGCGAGGTCGACGGCTGCACGCTCGAGTGCTGGCTGCACGGCTCCCGCTTCGACCTACGCACCGGCGCGCCGACCGGCCTGCCGGCCACCGAGCCGGTCCCGGTCTACCCCGTCGAGGTCCGCGACGGCGAAGTCTACGTATCGCTCACGCCTAGCAATGGAGTACACCCGTCATGAGCACCCTGGAGATCCGCGACCTACAGGTGTCGGTCAAGCTGCCCGAGGGCGAGCTCAAGCCGATCCTCGCCGGGGTCACCCTGACCGTGAGCGCGGGCGAGACCCACGCCATCATGGGGCCCAACGGCTCGGGTAAGTCCACGCTGGCCTACTCGATCGCCGGACACCCGAAGTACCAGGTCACCGCCGGCACGGTCACCCTCGACGGCGCCGACGTGCTGTCCATGACCGTCGACGAGCGGGCCCGCGCCGGCCTCTTCCTCGCCATGCAGTACCCGGTGGAGGTCCCCGGCGTCTCGGTGGCCAACTTCCTGCGTACCGCCAAGACCGCGATCGACGGCGAGGCGCCCAAGCTGCGCACCTGGGCCGGCGAGCTGCGCGGCGCGATGGAGCGGCTGCACATGGACCCGGCGTTCGCCCAGCGCAACGTCAACGAGGGCTTCTCCGGCGGCGAGAAGAAGCGCCACGAGATCATGCAGCTCGAGCTGCTCAACCCGCGCGTGGCGATCCTCGACGAGACCGACTCCGGCCTCGACATCGACGCGCTGCGCGTGGTCAGCGAGGGCGTCAACCGCGTGCGCGCCACCGGCGAGACCGGCCTGCTGCTGATCACCCACTACACCCGCATCCTCCGCTACATCCAGCCCGACTTCGTCCACGTCTTCGTGGCCGGGCGGATCGTCGAGGAGGGCGGCCCTGAGCTCGCTGAGAAGCTCGAAGCCGAAGGCTACGAGCGTTACCTGGCAGGGGCCGGACCGGCCTCGGCCTGAGGGGTATCCATGACCGCGATCACGATCCCGGAGGGCATGCCGCAGTACGGCGACGTGCCGCGCTTCGACGTGGAGAAGGTGCGGGCGGACTTCCCGATCCTGGGTCGGGAAGTCAACGGCCACCCGATGGTCTACCTGGACAGCGGCAACACATCGCAGAAGCCGCGCCAGGTGATCGACGCGATGCGGGAGCACTTCGAGCTGCACAACGCCAACGTGGCCCGCTCGGTGCACCAGGTGGGCACCGAGGCGACCGAGGCGTACGAAGGGGCCCGCGGCAAGGTCGCCCGCTTCATCAACGCGTCCCGCCCCGAGGAGATCGTCTTCGTCAAGAACGCGACCGAGGCGATCAACCTCGTCGCGTACGCGATCTCCAACTCGCCGGCCGGCTCGCGCCTCGCGATCGGCCCCGGCGACGAGATCGTGATCTCCGAGATGGAGCACCACTCCAACATCGTGCCGTGGCAGCTGCTGTGTGAGCGCACCGGCGCGACGCTGCGGTGGTTCAAGGTGACCGACGCCGGCCGCCTCGACCTGGAAGACCTCGACGAGCTGGTCAACGAGCGCACCAAGCTCGTGTCGTACGCGCTGGTCTCCAACGTGCTCGGCACCATCAACCCCACCTCGGCCATCACCACGCGGGCGCACGAGGTGGGCGCGCTGGTGCTGCTCGACGCCTCGCAGGCCGCGCCGCACATCCCGGTCGACGTGGCCGACCTGGGCGCCGACTTCCTGGCGTTCACCGGGCACAAGATGTGCGGGCCCACCGGCATCGGCGTGCTGTGGGGGCGGCACGAGCTGCTGGAGGCGATGCCGCCCGTGCTCGGTGGCGGCTCGATGATCGAGACGGTCACGATGGAGCGGTCGACGTTCGCACCGCCGCCGGCCCGCTTCGAGGCGGGCACCCCGCCGATCGCCGAGGCCATCGGGCTGGGCGCGGCGGTCGACTACCTCACCGGCATCGGCATGGAGGCCATCCGCTGGCACGAGAAGGAGCTCGCGGCGTACGCGCTCGACGCCCTCGCCACCGTGCCCGGCCTCCGCGTCTTCGGCCCCACGACGCCGGTGGGCCGGGGCGGCACGATTTCGTTCGGGCTCGACGGGGTACACCCACACGATGTGGGGCAGATCCTCGACTCGCTCGGGGTGGAGGTGCGGGTCGGCCACCACTGCGCCCGGCCCCTCTGCGTGCGGTACGGCGTCCCGGCCATGACCCGCGCGTCGTTCTACCTCTACACGACGGTCGGCGAGGTCGACGCGCTCGTACGCGGCCTCGAGCAGGTGCGGAAGGTGTTCGACTGATGGAGTTCGAGCAGCTGTACCAGGAGATAATCCTCGACCACTACAAACACCCGCACGGCAAGGGACTCCGGGCGCCCTTCGCGGGGGAGGCGCACCACGTCAACCCCACGTGCGGCGACGAGGTGACCATCCGGGTCGCGGCCGACGGCGACGTGCTTACCGACGTCTCGTACGACGGCATGGGCTGCTCGATCAGCCAGGCCTCGGCGAGCGTGCTGCACGAGCTGGTGCGTGGCCAGCACGCCGGGCAGGCGTTCAAAATCATGGACGGCTTCGTCGAGCTGATGGGCGGCCGCGGTCAGGTCACCCCCGACGAGGAGCTGCTCGGCGACGGCATCGCCTTCGCCGGCGTGGCGCGCTACCCGGCCCGCGTCAAGTGCGCGTTGCTACCGTGGATGGCGTTCAAGGACGCCGCGGTCAGGGCCGGCGTCGCCGGCTCGACCGAGTCTGGTTCGGAGGTAAAGGCATGAGCGACGTGGCCAAGACCGCGGTCGAGGATCTCGAAGAGGCGATGAAGGACGTCGTCGACCCCGAGCTGGGCATCAACGTGGTCGACCTCGGTTTGGTGTACGGCATCCACGTCGACGACGAAAACGTCGCCACCCTCGACATGACGCTGACGTCCGCGGCCTGCCCGCTGACCGACGTGATCGAAGACCAGACCCGCTCGGCGCTCACGACCGGCCCGGGCGGCGGCCTGGTGAAGGACTTCCGCATCAACTGGGTCTGGCTACCGCCGTGGGGCCCGGACAAGATCACGGACGAGGGCCGCGACCAGCTGAGGGCACTCGGCTTCAACGTCTGAGCCTGTCCTGTAAACGGGGCGCCGCGCGAGCGGCGCCCCGTTTCGCGTTGTCACCCACCCGACCGTGCACCAGGCGGTCCCCCAGTGCGGACGAGAAGGCTCAGGCGCCACCACGCCGCCTGGCCGCCGCCCCATCGCGCAGGGTCCCGCCGACCGTGCGTCGGACGGCTTCGGACCCGGACCGGCTAGGTCATCTATTCCAAGAGAGGGATTTGAGCTACCGCGATGCCCGTCGTGGTCCAGACCGCTGCTCCCGCGGCCTCACCGTGCTTCGTTGGTTGCGGTCTTTCTTGCCTCCGGCGCGAGACGCCCGGCGTTCGTTGCCCTGGGTAGTGGGTGCTTTCTGCTGATTTATCCACTCATCGCATCGTCGTGAGCGCCCGACCGAGTAGATCGTGGTACGGAACTGCCCTCATAGGGGCGGTTGCGTACCACGATCTACTGACCTAGCCGGGGGCATCATGGGCGGTCGCGATGCACTCTGGACGCGTTTGCCCCGTTTCCTCATAGGAGGCGGTCGGCGAAAGCGTGGCGCGGCGGCTGCTCGCTCAAGAGACCCTTCGGAGTCGAGGTTCGTGGTTCTGTCCACAGTGTCGCTTCCACAGACGATCGGGCAGCGTCCGCCGCCCGATGACCATGGAGTATGCAGCGATAATCCGGACGAAAACATCTTGTTCGCTGCGACCGTTTAGCGCTCATGAGCGCGGGTGCGGGGTCGCCGTCTCCGAAGCTGTCGAGCTGCGCGCACAAACGGAGCATCTTCCGAACGGACCCGCCCCCACCCGCGCTTGGCCAACACCGGTCGGCTGCCCGCCGCACACCCCAACCGTGTGCCATCCCGACGGCCATCGACCCGCATGGGCTTGAAGCGGGCCAACGCCCGGGGCGCCACCCCAGACGGCCGTAACGGAAACGATCAACGCTGGCGCCCGGGGCGTTGGTCTGCTCCGCTCGTGTGGGTCGATGGCCGTCGGGATGGCACCTAACACCCATCCTGATGGTCCGGAGCGCTCTCGCCGGAGGCACCAAAAGGGGCTTGAACCGCGAACCCGCCGGCCCGCGGGAGCATACGGCCCGCCACTGACACGAACGCGGGCAAAACTACCTAGAAAACGGGCGGACGTGACCCCCCACAACGAATGCTCTCTAAAGAAGCAGAGCAAATGCGCGTCATGTGGGCAATCGCGGAGGATGGCCAAGGT
>Ga0214467_1000176_pt1 | contig 17808 bp, 18 predicted proteins | sample RVTome_8_FD_187339 | JGI IMG/M metagenome (GOLD analysis project Ga0214467, IMG submission 187339) | Soil microbial communities from uranium-contaminated site in the Upper Colorado River Basin, Wyoming, United States - RVT160D0 HiSeq ...
CCGAGACCGCCGGCGCGGCCCTGTCCGGCAGCCGCGACGCCTCGGCCATCCGCCGCGACGGCCTCGCCGGCCACCTCACCCCCGGCGAGCGCGTCGTCCCCGGCGGCGCGCTGCCACTGATGGTCGGCGACCTGCTCGGCGAGTACGGCGGGAGCCCGCTCGCCTTCCTCACCGACTACGCCCGGCTGCTGCTGCCGCCGCTGCTGCGCCTCGCCACCCGGCACGGCATCGCGTTGGAGGCCCACCTGCAAAACTGCCTGCCCACGTTCGCCGCCGGCCGCCCGCACCGGCTCGTGCTGCGCGACCTGGCCGGCATGCGCCTGCACCGCCCCCGCCTCGCCGCCACCGGCGTCGACCTGCCGCTGTGGCCCGGCTCGGTGATCGGCACCGACGACCTCTACACCATGCGCGCCAAGCTCGGCTACACCGCTCTCCAGGCCCACCTGGGCGAGCTGGTGATCGCGCTCGGCGCCCACGGCCTCGACGAGCCGGCCGCCTGGCGGGCGGTACGCGAGGTCGTCGACGAGACCTACGACCCGCTGCGCGCCGACCCCGCCACCGCCTCCGCCGCGGCCGCCGACCACGCCGCCTTCACCGCCCCCCGGGTGCCGCACAAGGCCCTGGTGCGGATGCGGCTGACCGGCGGCGGCGACGTGTACATCCCGGTCCGGAACCCGCTCCATGCTCCCTGAGGCCGCCCTCGACCGGGTCACCGCACCGGTCTGCGCCTACGTGTACGACACGTCGGTCCTGCGCGCCACCGCCGCGGCCCTGCGGGCGGCACTGCCGGACGGCGCCACCCTGCTGTACGCGGTCAAAGCCAACGGCCACCCCTCGGTGGTCAAGGCGCTGGCCGAGGTGTGCGACGGTCTGGAGGTCGCCTCCGGCGGCGAGCTGGACCTGGCGGTGGCGGCCGGCGCCCGGACGATCGCCTTCGGCGGCCCCGCCAAGACCGACGACGAGCTCCGCGCCGCCGTGGCCGCCGGCGCGCTGGTGCACGTGGAGAGCGTCCTGGAGCTACGCCGCCTGGCCCGCCTCACCACACACCCGCTGGACATCGCGCTGCGGGTCAACCGCGCCGGCACCGCCTTGGGCGGCACGCACCGGATGACCGGCGCCCCCACCCCGTTCGGCATCGAGGAGGCCCAGCTGCCGGCGGCCGCCGCCCTCGCCGCGGCCCTGCCCCGCCTGCGCGTGGTCGGCTTCCACCTGCACGCCGTCTCCAACAACCTCGACGCCGCCGCGCACACCGGCTTCGTCGACGACGCGGTCCGCTGGTCGGTGGCCACCGCCGGCCGCCTCGGCATCCCCCTGTCGTACGTGAACGCCGGCGGCGGCCTCGGCGTCGACTACACCGGCGGCGAGGCTTTCGAGCTGCACCGCCTACGCGTCCAACCCCCGCCCCCCGGCGTGCGCCTCGCCTTCGAACCCGGCCGCTTCCTCGCCGCCGGCGCCGGCTGGTACGCCGCCGAGGTGCTCGACCTCAAGCGCACCCATGGCCGCTGGTTCGCGGTGCTGCGCGGCGGCACCCACCACTTCCGGCTCCCCGCCGCCTGGGGCTACAGCCACCCGTTCACGGTGCTGCCCCGCGACCGGTGGCCGTACGACTTCCCCCGCCCCGAGATCCGGGACGCCGAGATCGACGCGGTCGGCGAGCTGTGCACCCCCCGCGACGTCCTCACCCGCGGCCAGCACGTCGACCGCCTGCGGGTCGGCGACGTCCTGGTCTTCGGGCGGGCCGGCGCGTACGGCTGGGACATCTCCCACCACGACTACCTGCGCCACCCCCACCCCCAGATCCTGGTCGTGTGAGCGGGTCAGACCAGCGTCAGCGGGCGGCCTCGGCGGGGATCAGCAGGTTGCCCAGCAGGGTGAGGTCGACGCCGGTCAGGCTCTCCAGCAGGTGCAGGCCCTCCACCGGGTCGAGCGGCACCTCGCTCGGCACCCCCAGCACCGCCGCGCCCGCCGCCAGCGCGCTCGTCACCCCGGCCCGCGAGTCCTCGATCGCCACGCACCGCTCGATCGGCACGCCCAGCAGCCGCGCCGCCAGCCGGTAGGGCTCCGGGTCCGGCTTCGGCGACCGCACCTCGTCGCCGGCCACCACCACGTCGAAGTTGTCCCGCCCCAGCGTCTCCAGCGCCACCTCGACCAGCGGCCGGGCCGTCGACGTCACCAGGGCCGTGGGCAGGCCGGCCGCGCGCACCGCCCCGAGCAGCCCCAACGCGCCCGGCCGCCACACCAGCCCGGTCCGGAACAGCTCGCTCATCCGCCGCGCGATCCACACCTGGCTGGGCTCCAGGTCACGCCACTCCTGACCCAGGTCCGCGTGCAGGATCCGCATCGACGTGGCGGCGTCACTGCCCACCATCGCGATCCGGGCCTCCTCGGAGAGGCTCCCCCCGTACTCGACGGCCAGCTCGCGGAGGGCGACATCCCACAACCGCTCGCTGTCGACGAGCGTCCCGTCCATATCGAACAACACGGCGGCGAGACCCGGCCTGCTCTGCGTCACAAGGTCGATCCTCCCCGATCCCACCCCCGCGCGGTGGCGCCGCCCCGCCCGCTGTGGCCGACGACTCACCCGACCTCGCAGGGGGTGAGGGAGTCCTCGTACCCCTTGAAGAACGCGTCCGTGCGCTGCTCGGCCGTGCCGTGCGCGCCCGGCCTGCCGGTAGGGGATGATCCGCCGCACCGGCTCGAAGCCGCGCACCCGCTCGCCCCAGTAGCCCTCGGCGACGCCGACCGCGCCCTCGATGTCCCGCTGGAACTCCTCCACGGTCTTCGTGCCGTCACCCGTCGCGGCGGGCGGCGCGTCGGCCGGCGGCGCGCCCTCCTCGTCGGTGCCCACGAAGCATCCCGCCGCGAACAGCGCCAGCACCAGCCCCGCCACCCGCACCCACCGCGTCGTCACGTCCTGTTTGTACCCCCGGGTGGCGACCCACATGCGCACGCCGCGCGGCGTCTACGCTGTCGCCGTGGACGAGCAGGGTGTGGTCCTTCGGCCGGCCACCGCGGACGACCTCTGGCTGTTCGAGCGGCAGGCCGTCGACCCGGAAGCGGGCGGCACCTTCAACTGGTCCGGCTTCCGCGACATCCGCGCCACCCGCCGCCGCCTCGACGACAACGGGCTCATCACCCCCGACGGCGGCTGCCTCATGGTCACCCACGGCGGCGCGGTCGTGGGCACGGTCACCTGGACCAAGGTGTGGTACGGCATCCCGATCTGGTGGTGCTGGAACATCGGGATCTCGCTGCTGCCCGACCACCGCGGCCGGGGCATCGGCACCCTCGCCCAGCAGCAGCTGGTCGCCTACCTCCTCGGCACCAGCCCGGCGCAGCGCGTCGAGGCCTACACCGACGTGGAGAACGTGGCCGAGCAGCGCGCCCTCGAGCGGGCCGGCTTCACCCGCGAGGGGGTGCTGCGCGCCACCCAGTTCCGCGACGGCCGCTGGCGCGACCTGATCATCTATGCGGTGGTGCGCTGAGGGCGGCGAGGTCCCGCTCGGCGTACAGGCGGTGCTCCCACTCCTCGTTCAGCACGACCAGCAGGACACCGCGCGCTACTTGGCGTTGAAGTAGTTGGCGTCCGGGTGGTGGACGACGATGGCGTCGGTGGCCTGCTCGGGCACCAGCTGAAACTCCTCCGACAGCTGCACACCGATCCGCTCCGCGCCCAGCAGCTCCACGACCTTCGCCCGGTCCTCCAGGTCGGGGCAGGCCGGGTAGCCGAACGCGTACCGGCAGCCGCGGTAGTCGGTGCGCAGCAGGCCGGCCAGGTCGGTCGGGTCGCTGTCGGCCACCACGCCGCCGCCGGGCAGGGTGAGCTCGGCGCGGACCCGCTTGTGCCAGTACTCGGCGAGCGCCTCGGTCAGCTGCACCGACAGGCCGTGCACCTCCAGGTAGTCGCGGTACTCGTTGCGGGCGAACATCTTCGCCGTGTACTCGCTGACCGGCTGTCCCACCGTCACGAGCTGGAGAGCCACGACGTCCAGACCACCGGACGACGAGCGGGGCCGGAAGAAGTCGGCCAGGCACAGCCGCCGCTCCTGCCGCTGCCGGGGGAACGTGAAGCGGGCCCGCTCGGCGTGCCCGTTCTCGTCGAGGACGACCAGGTCGTTGCCCTCCGAGTAGGCCGGGAAGTACCCGTACACCACCGCGGCCTCGAGGACCTTGTCGGCGGTCAGGCGGTCCAGCCAGTACCGCAGGCGGGGCCGCCCCTCGGTCTCGACGAGCTCCTCGTAGGTGGGGCCGGAGCCGCCGCGGGAGCCGCGCAGGCCCCACTGCCCCAGGAACGTGGCCCGCTCGTCCAGCAGCGCCGCGTAGTCGGCGAGCGGGATGCCGCGGATGACGCGGGTGCCGAAGAAGGGTGGCTGCGGCACGTCGACGTCGCGGGCCACGTCGGAGCGGACCGAGTCGTCGCTCAGGTCCGGCAGCGACTCGCTGACCAGCGCCCGCTGCCGTTCGCGCCGCTCGCGGCGGGCGGCGAGGGCCGCCTCGCGGGCCGGGTCGACGATCGGGGCCTCGCCGCGCTTGGCGGCCATCACCTTCTCCATCAGCGACAGCCCCTCGAACGCGTCGCGGGCGTAGTGCACCTCGCCGGCGAACATCGAGCGCAGGTCGTCCTCCACGTAGGCGCGGGTGAGCGCCGCACCGCCCAGCAGCACCGGCCACCGCTCGGCCACGCCGCGGGCGTCCATCTCCTGGAGGTTCTCCTTCATGATGACCGTGCTCTTGACCAGCAGGCCGGACATGCCGATCGCGTCCGCCTGGTGCTGCTCGGCCGCGTCGAGGATCGCGTTGATCGGCTGCTTGATGCCGATGTTGACGACCTCGTACCCGTTGTTGGAAAGGATGATGTCAACAAGGTTCTTGCCGATGTCGTGCACGTCGCCGCGGACGGTGGCGAGGACGATGCGGCCCTTACCGCCGTCGTCGGCCTTGTCCATGTGCGGCTCCAGATAGGCCACCACGGTCTTCATCACCTCGGCCGACTGCAGCACGAACGGCAGCTGCATCTGCCCCGACCCGAACAGCTCGCCGACCACCTTCATGCCGTCGAGCAGGATGTCGTTGATGATCGCCAGCGCGGAACGAGACTCCAGCGCCTCGTCCAGGTCGGCCTCCAGGCCGTTGCGCTCGCCGTCGATCACGCGGCGCTTGAGGCGCTCGTCCAGCGGCAGGCCGGCCAGCTCCTGGGCCCGGGTCGCCCGCGCCGAGGCCACGTCGACGCCCTCGAAGAGCTCGATGAACTTCTGCAGCGGGTCGTAGCCCTCGCGCCGCCGGTCGTACACGAGGTCGAGCGCGACCTCACGCTGCGCGTCCGGGATCTTCGACATCGGCAGGATCTTGCTGGCGTGCACGATCGCGCTGGTCAGGCCCGCCTCGACGCACTCGTGCAGGAACACCGAGTTGAGCACCTGGCGGGCGGCCGGGTTGAGACCGAAGGAGACGTTCGAGATACCCAGCGTGAAGTTGACCCCGGGGTAGCGCTGGGCGATCCGCCGGATCGCCTCGATGGTCTCGATGCCGTCGCGGCGGGTCTCCTCCTGGCCGGTCGAGACCGGGAAGGTGAGGCAGTCGACCAGGATGTCGGCCACCCCGAGGCCCCACCGCCCGGTGAGGTCGTCGATGAGGCGGGCGGCGACCCGCACCTTCCACTCGGCGGTGCGCGCCTGCCCCTCCTCGTCGATGCAGAGCGCCACCACGCCGGCGCCGTGCTCCTGGACGATCGGCATCACCCGCGCGTACCGCGACTCGGGGCCGTCGCCGTCCTCGAAGTTGACCGAGTTGACCACGCAGCGGCCGCCGAGCATCTCCAGGCCCGCCTCGATCACGGCCGGCTCGGTCGAGTCCAGCATGATCGGCAGCGTGGAGGCGGTGGCGAAGCGGCCGGCCAGCTCGCGCATGTCCTGCGCGCCGTCCCGGCCCACGTAGTCGACGCACAGGTCGAGCAGGTGCGAACCGTCGCGCGCCTGCCCCCGGGCGATCTCCACGCACGACTGGTAGTCGCCGGCGAGCATCGCCTCGCGAAACGCCTTCGACCCGTTCGCGTTGGTGCGCTCCCCCACCATCAGCACGCTCGCGTCCTGCGCGAACGGCACGTGGTGGTAGATCGAGGAGACGCCGGCCTCGGGCGCCGGCCGCCGCGGCGCGGCGTGGCCGCCGCCGAGCCGCTCCGACACCACGCGGACGTGCTCCGGCGTCGTGCCGCAGCAGCCGCCGATCAGCGAGACGCCGTACTCGTTGACGAACCGGTCGAGCGCGTCGGCCAGCTCCTCCGGGGTCAGCGGGTAGCGGGCGCCGTCCGCGGTGAGCTCGGGCAGGCCGGCGTTGGGCATCACCGACAGCGGCACCCGCGCGTGCTGCGACAGGTAGCGCAGGTGCTCGGTCATCTCGGCCGGGCCGGTGGCGCAGTTGAGGCCGATCAGGTCGATGCCGAGCGGCTCCAGCGCGGTCAGCGCGGCACCGATCTCGCTCCCGAGCAGCATCGTGCCGGTCGTCTCCACCGTCACATGGCAGATCAGCGGCACGTGCCGGCCGGCCTCGGCGGCCGCGCGGCGCACCCCGATCACCGCCGCCTTGGTCTGCAGCAGGTCCTGGCAGGTCTCCACGATGAGCGCGTCGGCGCCGCCGGCGATCAGCCCGGCCGCGTTCAGCTGGTACGCGTCCCGCAGCGCCGCGTACGGCGCGTGCCCCAGCGTCGGCAGCTTGGTGCCCGGCCCGATCGAGCCGAGCACGAACCGCGGCCGCTCGGGGGTGGCGAACCGGTCGGCCGCCTCCCGCGCGATCCGCGCCCCCGCCTCGGAGAGCTCGAAGATCCGGTGCGGGATGTCGTACTCACCGAGCGCGGCGAGGTTCGCGCCGAACGTGTTCGTCTCGACACAGTCCGCACCGGCCGCGAAATAGGCCTCGTGGACGCCGCGCACGACGTCCGGGCGGGTTACGTTGAGCACCTCGTTACAGCCTTCGAGACCCTGGAAATCGTCGTCAACGTCCAGGTCAGCGGCCTGTAGCATCGTGCCCATCGCCCCGTCGGCGATGAGGATGCGGTCGGCGAGCGCGTCAAGCAGCGAAATCGGCACGGTCCAAGGTTAGTGCCCCACTCTAAGGCCGCGTGCGGAGGTTCGCGGCACGCCCGACAAGCCCTCGACCCGCCCGGCGGGGAAGGGCTACCGGGTCAGCGCGCGCGCAGGCACGTAGGCTGAGAGCTGTGACCGAGTTTGACGGCCTGCCGGTGCTGCGCTCCCCCGTGGCCATCGCCGCGTTCGAGGGGTGGAACGACGCCGCCGACGCGTCCACGGCGGCGGTCGAGCACTTGGAACAGGTGTGGGAAGCCAAGCAGATCGCGGCACTCGATCCGGAAGACTTCTACGACTTCCAGGTGAGCCGCCCCACCATCACGATGGCCGACGGCGAGACCCGCCGCATCGAGTGGCCCACCACCCGCTTCATGGTGGCCAAGCCGCCCGGCACCGAGCGCGACGTGGTGCTGATCCGCGGCATCGAGCCGAGCATGCGGTGGCGCACGTTCTGCGAGCAGGTGCTGGAGCTGTGCCACAGCCTGGAGATCGAGCGGGTGGTGCTGCTCGGCGCGCTGCTGGCCGACGTGCCGTACACCCGGCCCCTGCCGATCAGCGGCAGCGCCTCCGACAAGGACGCCGCCGAGCGCTACCGCCTCACCCCCACCCGCTACGACGGCCCGACCGGCATCGTCGGGGTGCTGCAGGACGCGTGCACCCGCGCCGAGGTCGACGCCGTCTCCTTCTGGGTACACGTGCCGCACTACGCCAACAACCCGCCCTGCCCCAAGGCCACCCAGGCGCTGCTGCACCGCGTCGAAGACGTGCTCGACCTGCCGGTGCCGATGGCCGACCTGGCCGAGGAAGCCGCCGAGTGGGAGCAGCGCGTGCGGGCCGCCGCCGAGCAGGACGCCGAGCTCGGCGAGTACGTGCGCGAGCTCGAGGAGCGGGTCGGCGACGCCGGCATCCAGCCCCTCACCGGCGACGAGATCGCCCAGGAGTTCGAGAAGTACCTCCGCCGCCGCGGCGGCTCCGCCGGCCCCACCGCCGGCTCCTGGTAACCACACTCCCCCAGATCGACCGCGCCACCTGGGCGGTTGGTCGCTGTCCAGATCACGACAAAGATTTGGGCTACCGCGACGTCCGCCGTGGTCCGGACCGTCGCTCCCGCGGCCTCACCCGTCCGCTGTTGGTTGCCTCCGGCGCTGAGGCCGGGCTTCGTTGCCCTGAGTAGTGGGAGCTTTCTGCGGATTTATCCGCAGACCACGCTCTCGTGAGCACCCAACCCAAAAGATCGTGGTACGGAGCTGCCCCTATAGGGGCAGCTCCGTACCACGATCTACTGACGCGTCCGAGGACAGCGCAATGCCCCAAGACCTCCACCAACGCTGCGTCACGGACCTATGGCGACGGCCGCGCGTTCTGCCCCGCCGCAGGAGCAACGGTCCATATCGCCACGAACATCGCGTCAGCACCCCGCGGCCTCCGCGACGCCAAGGTCAACCCGCGCTGGCGGGGCCACGCCGCTCGCCCCGCCAGGGGCGCGAAAACAGGGGTGACCGTGACCAAACACGCTCAGGGTGAGGCCGCGGGAGCGGCGGTCCGGACCACGGCGGACGCCGCGGCAGCCCAGCTCTCTCTTCGAAGTTGACTCCTGCCGGTGTGTCATGTGCGACTCCGCACACCCGCTAGGGCATCCTAGGACACTATGAGTGTGAACCCGGGGGCGGCGGAGTTTCCGCATCGGCAGATCGCGGCGCAGCTGCGGGAGCGGATCCGGCGAGGCGACTGGGCGCCGGGTGAGCGGCTGCCCAGCATCCCCGCCATCGCGGAGATGTTCGGGGTGGCCAAGCAGACCGTGCAGCGCACCGTCGACCAGCTGCGGGTCGAAGGGCTGCTGATCACGAAGCCGGGGTCCGGGACCTACGTGCGCGGCACCCGGCGGCGGCTCAACCGGCTCTCCCGCGGCCGCTACGGCGCCCACCGCGGCTACCACGCCGACCTCGCCGCCCGCTACCGCCAGCACCTCACCGAGGTGGGGCGCGCGCCCGCGCCGCCGGAGGTGGCCGACGCGTTCGGGGTCCGGGACGGCGCCGACCTCGTGGTGCGCCGCTACATCGTGCGCACCGACGACGTGCCGGTCGAGGTGGGCGCGTCGTGGTTTCGGGTGGAGGACGCGGGCGGCACCGGCCTGGAGCGGCGCGAGGCGTTCGGGCGGCCGCTCTACCAGGAGGCCGAGGAGGTGACCGGGCGGCGGTACGTCTCGGCGACCGACACCATCAGCGCCCGCCAGCCCAGCCGCGAGGAGGCGGAGATCCTGCAGATCCGGCCGGACACGCCGGTGCTGCACCTGCTGCACGTGGCGTACGACGCGGACCACCGGCCGGTCGAGGTGGCCCAGGCGACCTGGCCGGGGCCGATGACCACGCTCACCGAGGAGTACAAGATCCCCGAGCCGGTGCCGGACCCCGACCCCGATCCGGGACTGGCGCTGGGCTGAGGCTCACGCGCGTCAGAGGCGCACGCCGAGCAGCGCGTCGACGGTCCGGGCCATCAGCGCCGGGGCGTCCGCGTCTTCGCCTGCGCCGGCCAGGGCGCGGTCCGCCCACTCGTCGACCAGGGCCAGCGCGCCGGGAGTGTCCAGATCGTCGGCGACCCTCGCCCGTACCCCGGCGAGGAGATCGGCCCCCGACGGGCCGCTGCCGGCCGCGGCGGCCGCGCGCCACCTGGCCAGCCGCTGCTGCGCGGTCTTGAGCAGGTCGTCGGTCCACTGGCGGTCGGCGCGGTAGTGGTCGGCGACCAGCGCGAGGCGCAGCGCCATCGGGTCGATCCCGTCGGCGCGCAGCCGCGACACGAAGACCAGGTTGCCCTTCGACTTCGACATCTTCTCGCCGCCGAGGCCGATCATGCCGGCGTGCACGTAGTGGCGCGCGAACGGTGCCTGGCCGGTGAGCGTCTCGGCGTGCGCGGCGGAGCACTCGTGGTGCGGGAAGAGCAGGTCGTTGCCGCCGCCCTGCACGTCGATGGTCTGGCCGAGCAGGTCGAGCGCGATCGAGGCGCACTCGATGTGCCACCCCGGCCGCCCCGGCCCGAACGACCCGCCCGCCCACGCCGGCTCGCCCTCGCGGGCGCCCCGCCACAGCAGCGGGTCGAGCGGGTCGCGCTTGCCGGCCCGCTCCGGGTCGCCGCCGCGCTCGGCGAAGTAGGCGAGCATCTGCTCGCGGGTGAGGTTGGACTCGTACCCGAAGTCGGGCGCGGCGGTGATGTCGAAGTAGAGGTCGCCGGTGCCGTCCTCGAGGCGGTAGGCGGCGCCGCGGTCGACCAGCGCGGCCACCTTCTCCACGATGGCCGGGATCGACTCGACCGCGCCCACGTAGTGCGCCGGCGGGATCATCCGCAGCGACTCCATGTCTTCGCGGAAGAGCGCCGTCTCGCGCATGGCGAGCACGATCCAGTCTTCGCCGTCGCGGGCGGCGCGTTCGAGGAGGGGGTCGTCGATGTCAGTGACGTTCTGGACATACGTGACGGGATGCCCGGCGTCCCGCCACGCCCGCTGCACCAGGTCGAACGTGATCATGGTGGCGGCGTGGCCGAGGTGCGTCGCGTCGTAGGGTGTGATGCCGCACACGTAGATGGTGCGCGGGCCGGCCGGACCGGTGCCGCTGGGGTGCACGGCGCGGCGGGCCGAGTCGAACAACGCGAGCGGCTGCCCACTGCCCGGCAGTCGCGGCACCTCATTGCCGGTCCAAGAATCCATGCCGCCAGCCTATCCATGGTGCCGGCGGCCTCTCGATCAGCTCTTGCGCCCCTCCACCGCGAGGCCGAGGCCCAGCCCCACCATCGTGAGGCCGGCCGCTCCGCCGATCATGTCGAGGCGCCGGGCCGAACGGCCGAACCACGCCCGCGCCGTCCCGGCCGCCATCCCCCACACCGTGTCGGAGGCGAGCGCGATCAGCGCGAACACCCCACCCAGCACCACCATCTGCAGGCCCGCGTGCCCCGCCGCCGGGTCGACGAACTGGGGCAGGATCGCCGCGAAGAACACCACCGACTTGGGGTTGGTGATGCCCACCACGTACCCCTGCAGGAACGTGCGGTGACCCGCGATCGGGGCGACCTTGGCCGCGAACGCCTCGCGCAGCGCCTTGCGGTGCCGGATCGCCTGGACGCCCAGATAGACGAGGTAGGCGGCGCCGGCGAGCTTGATCGCCGTGTAGACCAGCGCGGACGCCTGGACGACCGCGCCTACCCCGACCGCGACGAGCACGGCCGCGGTGAACGTGCCGGACGTGACACCCGCCACGCTGGTGAACGCGACGCGGCGGCCGTACGCCAGCGCGCGGCTGATCGCGAAGAGCACGGCCGGGCCGGGCACGACGATGAGCAGCAGGGCGGCCAGCGAGAACGTGAGGAGGCGGTCGGGTGACGGCATGGCCACGACGTTACCGCTAGCTCTTGAGGGCCTCCTCCACGCCGGGCTCGGTGAGGGCCACGGTGCCGGCGGCGGCCAGCTTGACACCGCGGCGCAGCCAGAGTCTGAGTCGCATGGATCTCACCTTGCCAGCGCGCGTCAACTGGCGGACCCGGCGCGCGCGACGTAGGCAGGGACCATGCACACGATCACGCTGGACGAGCTCGAGGGCTGGACGGGGCCGCCGCTCGTGGTGTTCGTCGGGGTCAGCACGGGCGGCTCGCTCGCGCACGCCGTCTTCGACCGGTGGGCGGCCGCGCTGGACCGGCCGTGGCGGCTGCGCGGCCTCGACCTGCCCATCGGCACGCCACCGCGGACCTACCGGCGGCTGCTGGCCGCCGTGCGCGGCAACCCGGCCGTCGTGGGCGCCGTCGTCACCGCCCACAAGCTCCGCCTGTACCGCGCCTGCGCCGCCGGCATCACCCTCGGCGACGACCTCGTCGAGGTCACCCGGGAGGTCAACACCCTGGCCGCGGCGGACGGCCTCGTCCGGGGGTACGCCCGCGACGCCCTCGCCCTCTCCCACGTGCTCCAGCCGGCCGCGGACGTGCTGTGCCTCGGCGCCGGCGGCGCGGGGACGGCGCTGCTGCTCGCGCTCCGGGAGCGGGAGACCAGGAGCGCCACCTTCGCCGACACGTCCCCGGAGGCCCTCGACGACCTGCGCGCGGTCGCCGAGCGGGCCGGCGCGAACGGGACGCGGCTCTCCTACGTGCCGGTGAAGGTGCCCGCCGACTGCGACGCGCTCGTCGCCGGCCCGCCCGCGCCGCAGCTGGTCGTCAACGCCACCGGGTTGGGCAAGGACGCGCCGGGCAGCCCGGTGAGCGACGGGGCGCCGTTCGGGCCGTCCACATTGGCCTGGGACTTCAACTACCGCGGCGGGCTCGAGTTCCTCCGCCAGGCGGCCGCGCGCCGGGCCCCCACGGTGGACGGCTGGGACTACTTCGTCGCCGGCTGGACCGGCTGCCTGACCGCCATCGCGGGCGTGCCGTTCACCGGCGAGGTGCTCGCCGGCTTCGCCACCGCCGCCGCCCCCTACCGTCCACAGGAGACCATGTGACGCCGTACCGCATCGACGTGCCCGAGGCCGACCTCGCCGACCTGCGCGACCGCCTGCGCCGCACCCGGTGGCCGGAGCCGGAGACGGTCGACGGCTGGTCCCAGGGCGTGCCGCTGGCCTACCTGCGCGACCTGTGCGACTACTGGGCCGGCGGCTACGACTGGCGCCGGCTCGAGTCGCGGCTCAACGCGATCCCCCAGCTGCGCGTGGAGATCGGCGGCCTCGGCATCCACGTGCTGCACGCCCGCTCACCCCACCCCGGCGCGCTGCCGCTCGTGCTCACCCACGGCTGGCCCGGCTCCATCGTGGAGTTTCTGAAGGTGATCGGGCCGCTGACCGACCCACCCGACCCGGCGGACGCGTTCCACGTCGTGTGCCCGTCCCTGCCCGGGTACGGCTTCAGCGACAAGCCCGCCACGGCCGGCTGGGGGGTGCAGCGGATCGCGGCGGCGTGGGCGGAGCTGATGGCCCGGCTCGGCTACCCGCGGTACGGCGCGCAGGGCGGCGACTGGGGCACCAGCGTCACCACCAGCCTGGCCCAGCAGGACGCGGCGCACCTGGCCGGCATCCACCTCAACCCGCCGATCGCCGCACCCGACCCGGCCACGTTCCACGACCTGACCGACCGCGAGCGGGAGAGCCTCGCCGCGCTGGAGCACGCCCAGCGGTGGGAGGACGGCTACTCGCTGGTGCAGTCGACCCGCCCGCAGACCGTCGGCTACGGCCTGGTCGACTCCCCCGCCGGCCTGTGCGGCTGGATCGTGGAGAAGTTCCGCGCGTGGAGCGACTGCGACGGCCACCCGGAAAACGTCTTCACCCGCGACGAGATGCTCGACAACATCTCGCTCTACTGGCTCACCGGCACCGCCGCCTCCTCCGCCCGGCTCTACTGGGAGAGCATCCGGCAGGTGCAGGAGTGGTTCACGAAGTCCACGACGGACACCGTTGACGTACCGGCCGGCTGCTCGGTCTTCCCCAAGGACATCCCGCGCCCCTCCCGGCGGTGGGCGGCCCGGCGCTACACCGACATCCGCTTCTGGAGCGAGCCGGAGCGGGGCGGCCACTTCGCCGCGTTCGAGCGCCCGGAGCGGTTCGTCGAGGACGTGCGGGCCTTCTTCCGGCTGGTCCGCTGACGGATGGACCGCGTCCGCTGAGATTTGTCGGTGGGCGGTGGCAGGGTGGGGGTATGACGGACGTACAGCTCAGGGACGTGGAGCACGCCGACCTGGAGGTGTTCCTCGCGCAGGAGCACGACCCCGAGGCGGCCGCCCGTTCCCAGTTTCCGCCGCGCCCGCGCGAGCGGTTCATGACGCACTGGGAGACGAAGGTGCTCGGCGACCCCACCAACCACGTCCAGGCGGTGACCGTCGACGGCACCCTCGCGGGCAACATCGTGGCGTGGTCGGAGCCGGACGGGCGGCGGTTCCTCGGCTACTGGTTCGGCCGGGAGTGGTGGGGCAAGGGCATCGGCACCCGGGCGCTGCGCCTGTTTCTGGAGCGCGAGCCGGCCCGGCCGCTCTACGCCGACCCGGTCGCCACCAACACCGGCTCGGTGCGCCTGCTGGAAAAGTGCGGCTTCACGCGCGAGGAGGTCGTGCGGCACGGCGACAACGAGCACGTGGTGCTGGTGCTGCGCTGACTAGTCGGCCACCCGCATGCTGAGCTCGGTCTCCCACCTGGTCTTGCGCGGCTCGGTGCGCGGGTCGGTGAGGTAGGCCTCGTACCGGCAGCCGAAGGCGTCTCCCTCCGCGGTCTCCCGGCGGTCGAGCGCCACCCCGTTCGCGCGCACCCACTGCAGCAGCGTCTTGTTGGCCCGCAGCGAGTGGTTGCGGTAGGTCAGCGTGGCGTAGCGGCCGGCGGGCAGGGTCGCGGCCCGCACCCGGTCGCCGCCGCCGGCCAGCGGCGCCGCGGTGACCGCGCCGACCTCGATGTCCATCGGGCCGTCCATGTCGATGACGTGCAGCCGGAAGAAGAGCGGGCCGGCCTCTCGCCCGTCCAGCCACGCGACCAGGTCGGCCATGATGGCGTCGCGGACCCGCAGCATCCCCCGGAACGGGGTGACCACGCGGATCCCGACGTAGGCGACGGCGGGCCGCCGCTCGACCCGGGGCGGCTTGATGAGGTCCACTGTAGACTCCTCAGTCTTTCCTGCGGATGACGTAGCGCAGCACCAGGAACGGCAGGCCGAAGACCCAGAAGGCGTGCTCCGCGCGGAGCGCGCCGTCCCGCACGTAGACGTCCAGCCGTTCGGCGAAGCCGTGCACCGCGAGCGTGGTCAGCTCCCCCGAGTCCGGGTCGATGTGGGTGAGGTAGTGGCCGGGGTGGTCGAGGTCGCCGCGGCTGGTCAGCACCAGACCGCCGTCGGGGCGCGGCTCCGGCACGAGCGTGGCCGTGAAGCTGGCCCGCGGCAAGGGAAAGCCGACGCTCACGTACCCCCGGTCCGCGTGCCGGTAGGTGGTGTAGATGCCGACGTAGATGGGCTCGTCGGTGTCGGCGAACGAGCGGATCCACCCGCGGATCCCGACGACGCCGTCCCCCTCGGGGCTGATCGTGTCGATCCGGCTGCGGATGCCGCGCTGCGTCTCCCGCTGGTTCATCGGGACGTTGGCCTGGCCGAGCGGGCGGGCCAGAAGGCTCCGGTAGAGCAGGTAGCCCGGCCGCACCCACAGCCGCCACCGCGGCACGATGTCGAGCGAGAAGCGGGTGGTGTGCTCGTAGAACTCCCGGACCCGCGGGTCGACGCCGGCCGGGTCGAAGCCCGGGCCGGCCAGCTCGTCGAAGGCGGCCACGATCCCGACGTCCGGGGCGTCCGCGCGAAAGTCGCCGCCGATCGCGGCGGCGAGGTCGCGCACGTAGCCGGTGCCGACATAGCGGGTGCGGGCGGCCAGCGGCACCACGAACGGGAGGTCCGCGGCCGCCACCCGCTCGGCGAGGAGGCTGACCTGCGGGTCGCGGAAAATCAGGGCCGACAGTGTCCGGTACACCAGGACGGTTATCGCGGCGGCGATGGCGGCCGGCGCGGACCACCAGAGCGACAGCGCGAGCCCGACGGCGGTGCCGACGACCGGTCCGAGGAGCACCTTGTGCGGCCGCACGCCGAGCAGCCCCACCACCAGGCCGGTACCGACGCCGACGAGCAGTGGCCCGGCCCCGAGCCGGCCGGCGACCCAGCCGAGCGGCGCGGCGAGCGCGACACTGGAGGCGATCCGGGCCCACAGCGCCGGTATCTCGCCGGGCCGCTGCCGGGCCCGGGCGACGGTCTCGCAGGCGGTCAGCGCGGCGGCGCCGGCGGCGGCCCCGGCGAGCGCGGCGGCGCCACCCCGGTGCCCGGCGAGCGCGGCGCCGCCCAACGCCCCGAATACCGCCGCGAAGCCGACCGCGCCGCGCTTTTCTTGTGCCACGGGCGGCAATCTACCGAGCCGAGTGCCGAAAAATACGCTTGCCGTGGCCGCCGGTGGGGAAGACTCAGGCATGGCGTCTTACACGGTCAATCCCGAGGCGGTGGCCCGGGCCCGCGAGCTGATCGATGCCCGTCAGTACGTTTTGGACAGTGACTGGGGCGACGTGCAACCGGACGGGAGCGCCCAGAACGCGTTCCTGGAGTCGCACTCGTGGGACGAGTACGCGCGGTGGCACCTCGGCCTCACCGGCGGCGCGAGCGACGAGACCAAGGCCCGCTACGCGTTCGTGTACGGCGACTTCCGCCGCGTGCACCGCACCGCGCTCATCGCCTGCGTGTACCGGGCGTCCGAGTGGCGCCACAAGGACGTCGAGCTGGCTGCCCACGATCTCCTGCAGCGCCTGGACGCGAAGAGCGCCTGAGCGCCTATGTGACGCGGTAGCGCAGATGGGTGACGCCGGCGCCCTCGACGATCCTGATCGGACCTTCGAACTGCGTGGGCTTGGCGCCCAGATCGGCGAACAACGGCGTGCCGCCGCCGAGCACGACCGGGACGAGCTCGACGCCCACCTCGTCGAGGAGGCCGGCTTCGAGGCACTGCCGGGCCATCTGGCCGCCGTTGACGACGACGTTCCGGTCGCCGGCGATTTCCTTGGCCTTCGCCACGGCGGCCTGGATGCCTTCGGTGACGAACACGAAGTTCTCGTCCGCGGCCGGCCGGTCCGGCGGCGGCTCGTGGGTGAGCACGACCGTCGTGACGTCCATCGGGTGCCGGCCGCCCCAGGCGTTGGTCATGTCGTAGAGGTGCCGGCCGACGACGAGCGCGCCGGTGTCGCCCCACTCCTGCTCGAGGAGCTTCGCGCTCGCCTCCGACAGCCGCATCGGCGGTACGTCCGGGCTCGCGGTGGGTACTTCGACGTCGCCGTTGCCGTACCACTGGAACAGCAGGTCGAATCCGCTCTCATGGGGACCGGCGATGTAGCCGTCGAGTGACATCGTGCCGCCGGTGATGACTTTGCTCATGTCGGGTCCACCGTTTCTTCCGACTGGCGGTGGTCGATGCGCAGGCCCGGGGAGGTCTCGGCGTACTCCTCGCGGGCGTCGGACTCGTCGAGGATCGCCTCGGCCTGCGCCTCCGGGTCGTCGCTGCCGGCCGCCCGCTCCTCGGGCAGCAGGTGCTCGGCCCGCCGTTCCACGCGCTCAGGTTCGGTCATCCAACTGCCTTACCCGACCCGGCCGGTGACCAACCGTGGCGCCCCGCCGCCCGGGCGGGGCGCCACTACCTGATCGGCGGATCAGGCGTACGGGAGTCGCAGCACCGACTGGTTGCCCACACCGAGCGTGGTGGGCCCGTTGCCGATCGCGCTCCACACCTCGACCCGCACGGTGCCGTTGCTCAGGTTGCCGAGCGCGCCGGTGGCCGAGCCGAGCCCCGCCGCCTGGGTGTAGTGCTCGTAGCCGGTGACCGGGTCGGTGGCGAAGTAGCGGTACGTCTCCACCCGCTCGAAGCCGCCGTTGCCGGTCAGGTCGTACGACACCCGCACCTGCGTCGCGTTGCCGACCGAGCCGCCCGCGTCCACGAAGAGGTCGAACCCGGTGGCCCCGCCGTTGTACGCCATCGTGAGGCCGGTCGCGGTGAACGTGACCGGGTTGAACGGCGTGCCGTCGTGGTTGGTCCCGCCGGCCGAGGGGATCGACACCGTGGTGGCGCTACCCGCGCCGGCGAGCCCACCACCGCTCAGCAGGTACCGCGTGGGCGAACCGGTCGGCGGCGGCGTGGTCGGCGGCGGGGTGGTGGGCGGCGGCGTCGTAGGGGGCGGGGTGGTAGGGGGCGGCGTCGTGGGAGGCGGCGTCGTCGGCG
>Ga0214467_1000177_pt1 | contig 17606 bp, 18 predicted proteins | sample RVTome_8_FD_187339 | JGI IMG/M metagenome (GOLD analysis project Ga0214467, IMG submission 187339) | Soil microbial communities from uranium-contaminated site in the Upper Colorado River Basin, Wyoming, United States - RVT160D0 HiSeq ...
AACCGGTCGACGCCCTCGCAGTCGGCCTCGGTGACCACGCCGACCGGGCGGCCGTCGTCTACCACCACGACCGCGCCGTGCGACCGCTTGGGTAGCAGGTGGATCGCGTCGCCCACCGTGTCGGTGAGCCCGAGCGTGATCGCCGTGTCGTGTACGAGGTGCCGCTGCTTGACCCAGGAGATCACGTCGGCGACAACGTCGAACGGGATGTCCTGCGGGATCACCGCGATCGCGCCGCGGCGGGCCACCGTCTCGGCCATCCGGCGGCCGGCGACGGCCGTCATGTTGGAGACGACGAGTGGGATCGTCGTGCCGGTGCCGTCGGTGGTCGCGAGGTCGACGTCGAGCCGCGAACCGACCTCCGAGCGCACCGGTGCCATGAAGACGTCGCTGTACGTCAGGTCGTGCGCGGGCGCCGCGCCGTTGAGAAACCGCACTCTGAGCAGCTTATTTCGAGGCAGCCTGTATGAGCTCGCATATCGCCGCACCGGCGGTCACCACATCGCCGACCTGCGCGGTGAGCCCGGTCACAGTGCCCGCCTTGTGGGCATTGAGGGGCTGTTCCATCTTCATGGCCTCCAGGACGACGATTGTGTCGCCCTCGGCCACGGTGTCCCCGTCGGCGACCGCGATCTTGACGATCGTGCCCTGCATGGGGGAGGTGAGGGCGTCGCCCCCGGCTGCCGCGGCCGCGCTCCCGCCCCGCGCCCGGCGCGGAGCACTGCCCTTGGCCGGGGCCGCTCCCGTGGCCGTACCAGCGGAAAAGCCGGCGGGGAGGCTCACCTCGAGGCGCTTGCCACCCACCTCGACCACGACGGTCTCGCGCTCTTCCGCCGCACCGGCGGCGGGGCCGCCGGCGAATGGCGGCACCGTGTTGTCCCACTCGGTCTCGATCCACCGGGTGTGCACGGCGAACGGCTCGGCGGTGAACGCGGCGTCGCGCACGATCAGCCGGTGGAACGGCAGCGCGGTGGCCATGCCGTCGACGACCATCTCGTCGAGGGCGCGGCCGGCGCGTTCGAGCGCCTCGACGCGGGTCTCGCCGGTGATGATCACCTTGGCCAGCAGCGAGTCGAAGTTGCCGCCGATCACGCTGCCGCTCTCGATGCCGGTGTCGACCCGCACACCCGGCCCCTCGGGCAGGCGCAGGCGGGTGACCGTGCCGGGCGCGGGCAGGAAGTTGCGGCCGGGGTCCTCGCCGTTGATCCGAAACTCGATCGAGTGGCCGCGCGGCACCGGGTCGGCCAGCAGCCGCAGCCGCTCGCCGCCGGCGATCCGAAACTGCTCGCGCACCAGGTCGATGCCGGCGGTCTCCTCGGTGACCGGGTGCTCGACCTGGAGGCGGGTGTTGACCTCCAGGAACGAGATGGTGCCGTCGCGCCCGACGAGGTACTCGACGGTGCCGGCGCCGTGGTAGCCGGCCTCGCGGCAGATCGCCTTGGCCGACTCGTGGATCTGCTTGCGCTGGTCGTCGGTGAGGAAGGGCGCCGGCGCCTCCTCGACGAGCTTCTGGTGGCGGCGCTGGAGCGAGCAGTCGCGGGTGCCCACGACGATCACGTTGCCGTGGTGGTCGGCGAGCACCTGGGCCTCGACGTGGCGGGGCTGGTCGAGGTAGCGCTCGACGAAGCACTCACCCCGCCCGAACGCCGCTACCGCCTCGCGCGTCGCCGACTCGAAGAGCGCCGGGATCTCGTCCAGGTCGCGGGCGACCTTGAGCCCGCGGCCGCCGCCGCCGAACGCCGCCTTGATCGCGACCGGCAGCCCGTGCTCGCGGGCGAACGCCACGACCTCCTCCGGCCCGGCGACCGGGTCGGGAGTGCCGGGCACGAGCGGTGCGCCGGCCCGCTGCGCGATGTGCCGCGCGGTCACCTTGTCGCCGAGGTCGCGGATCGCCTGCGGGGTCGGGCCGATCCAGGTCAGCCCCTTCTGGAGTACGGCCTCGGCGAAGTCGGCGTTTTCGGCCAGGAAGCCGTAGCCGGGGTGGACCGCGTCCGCCCCGGACTTCTCCGCCACGTCGATGAGCTTGTCGATGCGCAGGTAGGTCTCGGGTGCGGTGTCACCGCCCAGCGCATACGCCTCGTCGGCGAGCCTGGCGTGGAGGGCGTCCCGGTCCGAGTCCGCGTACACGGCGACGCTGGCAAGGCCGGCGTCGCGGCAGGCGCGAATGACCCGTACGGCGATCTCGCCCCGGTTGGCGATGAGGACCTTGCGCATGCACGGGAGTGTACGACCCGGGGAGTCGGGAAGTTACTAGTAGGTTAGTCAAACTTGCCTATTACGCTTGTCGCGTGTCGACAACCCGCATGATGATTCTCGGTCTAGTCAACTGGCTGCAGCCGGTCCATGGCTATGACGTACGGCGCGAGCTGCTCAGCTGGAGCGCCGATAAATGGGCGAACGTGCAGCCCGGCTCGATCTACCATGCTCTGCGCAAGCTGACCGAGGAAGGGCTGCTGCGCGAGGTCACCACCGAGCAGGTGGGGAGCCGCCCAGCCCGCACGACGTACGAGATAACGCCCAAGGGCCGTGACGAGTTCAACAACCTGCTGCGCGGCTACTGGTGGGAGATGAAGCCGGTCCCTGACCCGTTTTTCGCGGCGATGGCCTTCCTGCCCGCACTGCCTCGCGAAGAGGCGGCGGCGGCGCTGCGTAACCGAGCGGCCCAGCTTCGTGTCGCCAACGACAGCGTGGAGGGGGCGGCGGAGAAGGGCTGGCTGCGCGAGAAGCCGGCGCACGTGACCTGGATGTGGAAGCTGATGGTGGCTCGCAACGAGGGCGAGATCGCCTGGTGCGAGTGGGTGGCCGGGCTGGTCGAGTCGGGAGTGTCGTACGTGCCGGAGATCGTGTCGTCGGAGCCCGAGGGCTGGGAGCGTTGGCGGAAGCAGGTCGAGTAATAATCAAGCTTGACTAGACACGTCATATCGCGTTAGCGTGTGGCGGCATAGACACACGTCTGACGGGGAGCGACGTTGATGATCGAGACCAAAAGCTTGCGGAAATCGTTCCGCTCCCGGCAGGGGCGGGAGACCAAGACGGTCGAGGCCGTTCGCGGCGTGGATCTCTTTGTCAGTGAGGGCGAGATCTTCGGCTTCCTGGGGCCAAACGGGGCGGGGAAGACGACCACCCTCCGCATGCTCGCCACGCTGATCGAGCCCGATGGCGGCGAGGCCACGATCGCCGGCGCGGATCTCCGCCGTAACTCCGGCGAGGTGCGCCGCCGCATCGGCTACGTCGCGCAGGGTGGCAGCACGTGGGATGAGGTGAGCGCCCGCGAGGAGCTGGTGCTCCACGCCCGGATGTATGGGATCGGCAAGGCCGAGGCGCAGCAGCGCGCGGTCCGCGCGCTGGACGCGTTCCAGCTGACTGAGTACGCCGATCGCAAGTGCAAGACCTACTCGGGCGGCCAGCGCCGCCGGGTCGACATCGCGCTCGGCGTGATCCACGACCCCAAGGTGGTCTTCCTCGACGAGCCCACCACCGGTCTCGACCCCCAGAGCCGCGCCCACATGTGGGATGAGATCCGCCGGCTGCGGGCCGAGGGCATGACCATCTTCGTGACCACGCACTACCTCGAAGAGGCCGACGCGCTCTGCGACCGCCTGGCCATCATGGACTATGGCGAGATCGTCGCCGAGGGCACGCCCGACGAGCTCAAGCGCGAGGTGGCCGGCGACGTGGTCACCGTGGGGCTCAATGGTTCGACCCCCGAGGCGGCGCAGATGCTCGACAGCGAGAGCTATGTCAACAAGCTGGAGACCGTCGAGGGTGGCCTCCGGCTGTATGTGGACCAGGGCGCCACCGCGATCCCGCAGATCCTCCGGAAGATCGACGGTGCCGGCATCCACCTCGGCACGATCGAGCTGCACCGACCCAGCCTTGACGACGTCTTCCTGGAGAAGACCGGACGTTCCCTCCGGGAGAGCTGACCGATGAAACTGCTTCGTGACACCTGGCTGATCTTCCAGCGGCAGATGCTGCTCGTGCTCCGCAACCCGGTCTGGGTCGTGATCGGCATCCTCCAGCCGCTCTACTTCCTGCTGCTGTTCGGCCCGCTGCTCAAAGACGCCCTGCACGCGCCCACCGCGGCCGACGCCTATCGCTTCTTCGTGCCCGGCCTGCTGGTGATGCTCGCGATGTTCGGCTCGATGTTCGTCGGGTTCGGGCTGATCGCCGAGCTGCGTGCGGGCGTCATCGAGCGCAGCCGGGTCACCCCGGTGAGCCGCCTCGCGCTGATGCTGGGCCGCTCGCTCCGCGACGTGGCCACGCTGATCGCCCAGGCGGTGCTCATCACGGTGCTGGCCATCCCGTTCGGGCTCACCGTGCGGGTGGGCGACGTGCTGCTGGCCTACCTGATGCTCGGCCTCATCGGCGTCATGCTCTCCGCCGCCTCCAACGCGCTGGCGCTCAAGCTGCGCAGTGAGGACGCGCTGGCCCCACTGATGAACGGTGTGGCCCAGCCGCTCCTGCTCCTCTCCGGCATCCTGCTGCCGCTGACCGGGTGGGTGGCGACGGTGGCCGACTTCAACCCGTTCTCGTGGGCGGTCGACGCCAGCCGCGCCCTCTTCGCCGGCGACCCGGGTGACAACAGTGTCTGGCAAGCACTGCTCATCTTGGGAGCGCTCACCGTGCTGACGCTCTTCTGGTCGGCCCGGTCGTTTGCCCGCAGCGTCCGCTGAGAGCTGCGTCTCACCCCTCCCGGGGCACGGTCCGCGCGCCCTAGCGTAAGGACCGTGCCCCCACTTGTTCATGACCGCGTGACGATTCTGGTCTATGCGCAGTTGGGCTTGTGGGGCTTCTTTCTGTACGGGTTCGGCCCGGTCGTCCCCCTCCTCCGCGACGAGCAGGGCACGACCGCCGCGGTGGCCAGCCTGCACAGCACCGGCCTCGCCGCGGGCGCGCTCATCGGGGCGTCCGCCTTTCCATGGCTCGCCCGGCGGCTCGGGCGGGGCGGCGTGTTGTGGCTGGCGCTGGGCGGGGTGGCCGGCTCGGTCGTGGTGCTGTGCGCGTTCGAGGTGCTGCCCGCGACACTCGGCGCGGCGGTGCTCGCCTCGACGTTCGGCACGATGGTGGTCAGCGGCGTCAACGCGGCGCTCGCCGACCACCACGGCAGCGGCGCCACCACCGCGATCAGTGAGGCCAACGCGGTCGCCGCCGGCGCGGGCGTGGTGGCGCCCATCGTGATCGGCATGTCGGTGAGCGCCGGCTTCGGGTGGCGTCCAGGTATCGCCGTCGTGGTCGGCCTGATCGCGCTGGTCTTCGTGGTCGGTCTTTCTTTGCGGGTACGGCTTCCGGCGGTCGTCGCTTCGCCGGTGGTCGTCTCCGGCCGGCGCCCGCTGCCGCGCTCCTACTGGCTGGCGTGGGCGATGCTGAGCGCCACCGGCTCGGTGGAGGTGTGCCTGTCGCTGTGGGCGGCGGACGTGCTGCGCAGCCACGCCGGCATGTCACCCGGCGCCGCCTCGGCGACCGTCGCGGCGATCGTGGGCGGGATGTTCGCCGGGCGGCTGGTGGGCTCGGCCCTGTCCCGGCGCGTGGCCCCCGTGCCGCTACTGCTGGGCGCGTTGGCCATCAGCGTTGTCGGTTTCGCGATCTTCTGGGTCTCCGCGGTGGCCTGGATCGCGGCGGTGGGGCTGATGGTGCTCGGCGTCGGCAACGCGATGCACTACCCACTCGGGATATCGATGGCCCTGGCGGTGGCCGACGGGCGGCGCGACCGTGCCTCCGCCTACTTGATGTACTCCGGCGTGATCGGGTTTGGCATCTCCCCAGTCGTGCTGGGCTGGGTGGCCGACGGGGTGGGGCCGCACCGCGCGTTCCTGCTGATGCCGCTCTTCATCGCGGTGGCCGCGGTGCTCGCGGTGCGGCTCCGTCGTGCTCTCGCCCTCGGCTCCCTTACCGCCGTCGCGCCAGCGTCAGGCCGTCTGCGATCGGAAGCATGACCACCTCGACCCGCTCGTCCCGCGCGGCGATGTCGTTGAACCGCACGATCGCGTTGTCGCTGCCGTCCTGCGGCGCCAGCACCCGCCCGTCACGCAGCACGTTGTCGACCACGATGAGCCCGCCGGGGCGCATGCGGGGCACGAGCTCCTCCCAGTAGGTCGGGTAGCCCGTCTTGTCCGCGTCGATGAAGGCCAGGTCGAGGTGCGGCTCCGTGGGCAGCTCGCGCAGCCGCTCGGCCGCCGGCCCGATCCGCAGCTCGATCCGATCCGTCACGCCAGCCCGCTCCCAGTAGCGCCGGGCCACCGACGTGAACTCGTCGGAGATGTCGAAGCAGATCAGCTTTCCGCCGTCGGCCAGCCCGCGCGCCATCGCCAGCGACGACAGCCCGGTGAACGTGCCGACCTCCACCGCGTGCCGCGCGCCGACCAGCTTGGCCAGCAGCGACAGGAACGCGGCCTGCTCCGGCGCCACCTGCATCTGCGCGTTGGAAGGCAGCGACCGCTCGGTCTCGTCGATGAGGTCCCGCATGATCGGGTCGGGCGGTGTGCCGTGTGCGACGACGTACTCGTGCAGCTCGTCGGTCATGGGCAACGTCTTGACGGTCATGGGTCGAGCCTAGGCGTTCCCCAGAGCTCGGTGATGGAGTGGCCGAGGTCGGCGAGCAGCGCGCGCAGGAGCGGGAGCGACAGGCCGATCACCGTGCCCGCGTTGCCCTCGATCCGCTCGACGAACGCCCCACCGATCCCGTCGATCGTGAACGCGCCGGCCACGTTGAGCGGCTCTCCCGTCGCCACATACGCCGCGATCTCCTCGTCGGTCACGTCGGCGAAGTGCACGACGGTCGAGGCCACCGCCGCCGTGCGGGCGTCACCCTTGATCAGGCAGTGGCCGGTGTGCAGCACCCCCGCCTGCCCGCGCATGCGCTGCCACCGCTTGACCGCCTCGCTCGCGTCGCCCGGCTTGCCGTAGACCTCGCCCTGAAACTCCAGCACCGAGTCGCACCCCAACACCAGCGCCTCTCCCGGCGGCAGGTGGCCGGCGACGATGGCCGCGAGCACCCGGTCGGCCACCGCCTGCGCCTTGCGGCGGGCCAGCTCCAGGCAGAGCTGCTCGGCGGTGGCGGCCTCGATGCCCGACTCGTCGACGCCGCTGACCAGCACGTCCGGCTCGATGCCAGCGGCCTGGAGCAGCTTGCGCCGGGCGGGGCTGGCGGAGGCGAGAATGAGGCGCGGCCGGATCTGAGTACGAGTACGCACGGTGATGACCGTACTTGCCGCCCCTTCGATGCAACCGTCCGGCACGGTGGCGCGTGACTAGGTTCTGATTCAACTCGTAGCGTGCTCGCAGGACCCGGCCTGGTCGGCGGTGCTCCCGGCGGCGCCTGTCGCGGAGGAAACCTGGGGAGTCGCCCGTGCCGGAAACCGACAGCTTCGACGCGTTCTACGCCGAGAGTCGCCAGCGCCTCTTCGACTGCCTGTACGCGGTCACCGGCAACGCGGCCGAGGCGCAGGACGCGGTGCAGGAGGCGTTCGCGAGGGCGTGGCAGCGATGGTCGACCGTCCGCGAGTACGGCGACCCCGAGGCATGGGTACGCACCGTAGCGAGACGCATCGCGATCAGCCGCTGGCGCCGCGCCCGCACCGCCGTACTCGCCCACCGCCGCCACGGCCCACCACCCGCGATCCCGGGCCCAAACGCCGACGCGGTCGCGCTGGTCGCCGCACTGGCCCGCATACCCACGCCCCAACGCGTCGCCATCGTCCTCCACCACCTGGTGGGCCTGCCGGTGGCCGAGGTGGCCCAAGAAACCGGTGTACCCACCGGCACCGTGAAGGCCCGCCTGGCTCGCGGGCGGCGCGCCCTGGCCGACCTCCTATCCCTGGACCCGACGGAGGACTCCCATGTCTGAGCAGCTCACGGTGCTGTTCGAGCAGCTGCGCGGCAGCCAACCTCCGACCCCCTTCGCCCCACCCGACCAGGTGCGCCGCCGCGGCCGGCAACGCAACCACCGCCAGGCACTCGCCGCGGGTTCGGCCGTGCTCGCGGTGGCTGGCCTGGGGACAGGATGGGCCGTGGGTGCCGCCAGCGACCCCACGCCACCGCCGGTCTCTCCAGCACCACCACAGTCGCTTACGCCCGCGCCGTCGCTTACCCATGCCCCACCCACCACCGTGAACTCCTCGCGGCTACTGAAGCCCGAAGACTTCGCCGCGATCGACGGTGTCGAGCCCGCGGACCTCGACGACCAGGGCCCCAACGGCCCCGAATGGCCCTGGATGACGGCGATGACCTATTGCCCCGACTATCGAGCGGCGGACTACCCGACGATCACCAAACGCCACGACGCGCGCGGCCTCAGCTACTCCAAGGACACCTGGATCTCCTGGGAGATCGTCGAAAGCTACCCGGACGCGGTGGCCAACATGGCCGACGTCCGAAGGGCCATCGCGACCTGCCCCACCTACCAGTTCCCGGACGGCCCTGAGATCCAGCAGACAGTGGTGGCCGAACAATTCGCCGGCGAAGACTCCCTACTGGTCCGAGTCAAGCGCGGCAGCGCCAGGACCGACTACATGGTGGTGGTGCGCGTGGGTGCCTTGGTCGCAACGCTCGCGTACATGGACGGCCCGGAGCCCGATGCCCGAGCCATGGCAGATGCGATGGCGGCCCGCTTGCGCTGACCCTGCGCCTCTTCTGTGACCATTCAGCTTCTGTGGCCAGTCAGCGACGGCGCCTTCGTACGGCGAAGAAGACGGTGGTCACCCCGACGGCCAGCGCCGCCGCCAACACGGCCACCCAAACCCCGGTGCTGCGACCTCCGCCCGGCCCGTCCGGCGGCGCGGCGGCCGCGCTGGTGCTCGTGCTGGGTGTCACGGTCGCAGAGCCGAGGGGCGGGACGGTGGCGGTGAGGGCAGCGACGAGATCGAGGACGCCGTAGCCGTACTGCTCATCCCGCCCGGGCGGGCCTTTGTCGGTAGCGGTCGCGGTAAGCCGATGGACAACCTCCCGCGCGGAGAGTTCCGGGTACTTGCTCCGCACGAGCGCCACAGCCCCAGCAACGATCGCGGTGGAGGCAGACGTGCCGGTGGCCTTTGAGTACTTACCGTCGATGCTGGTGCTGTAGATGTCGACCCCTGGTGCAGAAATCGCGACCTGCTTGCCCGTCACGGAGATATCTGCGTGATTCCCATTGCGGTCCGTCGCCCCAACCGCCACAACCCCTTCAAGCGCTCCCGGAAAGCTGACAACCAGATCAGTCGGGCGGTTGCCGGCGGCCGCCACAACGACGACATCGGCGGCGGCTGCCTCCGCTATCGCGTCTCGCAGCCTGCCGGAAGGACCACCTACGGATGCCACGCTGATGATGCTGGCGCCGTGCTCGATGGCCCATTCGATGCCGTCCGCGAGAGCGTCGCTGTTTGCTTGCCCAGCGGCCCTTCCGTCACGAATGGGAAGGATTTTCGCGCGCGGCGCCACGCCTAGTGCGCCCGTTAGTGGCCCCCTGCCGTGCGCGGCAATTAGTCCCGCCATGCTGGTCCCGTGAGAGTCGTGGTCGGTGCGGCCATCGCCCGACGGGGATGCTACGTCTGTTCCGGATAGAAGGTTACTCCGAAGGTCGGGATGAGGCTCAACGCCTGTATCGACAACGGCTACTCGAATCCCATCTCCGACGCTATATTGATGCGCTGCATCGATGTTTAGGAACCGGAGGTGCCATTGATCATCTCGAATCCTGTCGGACTGCAATGAGTTCCATGGCATGCCGATGATCGACGCGCAGAGGAGCGTGGTGGCCTTGTGTATCGCTACGCTCATCGCTTGAGTCCGATGACGGGTCCAGGGTCAATGTCTCTGGGTGCGTTCTGCGGAACGATAACTGGGGGAACTCCTTCCGGCAAGATCCAATTCGTTTCGCTGTCGCCTTGTCTGGCAACCGTGGCCCGCTGTTGGTCCTTTGAGTTGAGGCCGAAAGCCCCGAATGCTGGCAATGATGCGGGCGGGCTAGCTCCGACCACACCAACCAGATGTTGACCTGAAATAACACCTCCTATGGGATTGACTCTCACCCCCTCTCTGGGTGACGGCGATTTACTGGTAGGCGGAGTTGGTCCGATGATGCCGCCCACGGGCAAGACGCGCGGACCGTTTGGATTCGCGCCAACGTCTTTGGCGGCCCGACCGAATCGAGTCGAGGGGCGAACCGCCTCCGCCGCAGGGGTAGTAGCAGATCCTAGCGACGGCAGACGATCAGAACCATCACGGCCGGCAGCAGGCGTGGAGCCATGTCGTGGCCCATCGCTAGCCGATTCTGGGGCAGTACCGAACCGATCTCCATCGACGTTTTCGACAAGACGAGGCGACAGGGGCTCGCGCGGCGACGCGCTGTTACCGACGGCGGGCGTATGCCCGCCGTAGACATCAGGATCCACCGGGCTGCTGGAGTCCCTCGGTTCGTAAGTAGGTGGTTGGCGGATGGCGGCTTCTGCCTCCACCAAGGTGTGGCTCAGCGTGTACATGATCGCACGTGCCCTGTTGTTCAGCCGTTCCAGGTCCTGAGCCGCAGCCGGCGCCGCCCCGATCACGGTCGGAGCCTCGGCTGCCGCGTTGAAGGCGGCCAAATCCGCGTGCTCCTTGATCGCGCGCGCCTTCGCCATGTACTCGTCGTGCAGTGGCTTCAGGTCTCGGCGTGCGGCCGCCAAGGCTCCCACCGTCGCCGCCAATGTCGAGTAGTTGGCGGCGGCGACCTCGTGGGTGGTGCGGACGTTCTGGATCAGGAAGTCGAGGCGGGCCACGTACGCGGCGGCCGCCGCGTTGCGGTCTGGGGGCCAGACATCGGCCAGGTTTGTGCGGTAGTGCTCGAGGCGGCGCAGGTGCGTGGCGGTGAGCTCGGATGCCTTGCGCCAGCCGGCGACCAGGCGCCAGTGGTCGTCGCTCTGTTGGTTTTCCAGCACGCGCCACATCGCCGGCAGGTCGCGGTCGAACCAGCTCGTGCGAGTCGTGCTGCCGCCGGGGACACCGCTGCGCTCCCATGCCATGGTCAGGCTCCCGAGGGTGAAGGCGGTGGCGGCGGCGCGGCGGCGGCCGTGCGGTCTAGGGCGGACTCCACCTCGGATGCTTGTGCTGCCGCGAACGCATCGGCCTCGCCGTACATCGCGCTTACCTCGGCCGCCGCAGAGGCCAGGCCCCAGGTGGCCTCTTGGTAGAAGTAGACGAGATCAGAAGTGTTGAACTGTGACGTGCGATGGACGTGGAGGAAGCTGGTCAGCTCGTCGAACGATTCTGGCGGCTCGGGAAGATCTATCGCCATGTCGTCTGTGACGTATGGGAGGTGGGATGCGTAGTTGTCGACCACCTCGGCGTGCAGACGTGCGGCGAGATCTTCCATGCCGGCGATGTCGGCGTCGATCTGCGCGTAGCCACCGAGCCATGCTGGTCCGGAATCATCCGCTGGTCGTGCCATCGGGCCCTCCCGACAAATGTCGAAACGGCTTGCGTCCTACCCCGATGAGGTTAGTCGATGCGGACGAATCCCGGCGGCCCCACCTTGTGTGGGCGGCGATTCTCAGATCTTGAAGAGTTTTGGTAGCCATGACAACCATAAGTCTTCAAGATCTCGCTTGGTCCCAAGGGCAAAGCCCAAGTGCAAGCGAGCCACGAGCCCCAAGAGCAAAGCCCAGGCCACCAACGCCAAGAGCAAGCCCGACCTACGAGCCCCCAGAGCAAAGCCCCAGCCACGAGCCCCAAAGCAAGCCCCAGCCACGAGAGCCAGAGCAGAAGCAAGCAGAGCAGAGCAGCAGCTAACGAAGCCCCACCGGCGAGCGCCAACCCGCGCGCCCACCGCCGGGCCGGGCGCTTCGGGACCACGCCGATACCGGCGCGGCTGGCGCGGGGGAGGCGGTCGTGCGGCGGCGGAGCAGCACCGCGCCCACCAAGGCGGCCAGCTCATCGGCCGTCGGCGTGCCCTTGACTACCCGAAAGAACGGCTCCGGCTCCGTCATGAGGCGAGCGTACAAGAGAGAAGACAGTCACAAACCCTCACATCCGCCGGTGTGGGTCGCACCGTCGCCGGGTAAGTTCTTCGGGTGTCGTCCCCCACTCCCACCCAGCTTGTCGCTGACCGCTACCGGCTGCTCGAGCCGCTCGGTCAGGGCGGCATGGGCCGGGTCTGGAAGGCGAGTGACGAGGTCCTCCACCGCGAGGTGGCGATCAAAGAGTTGGTGCCGCCGCCCGGGTTGACGACCGAGGAGCGGCAGGAGATGCGCGAGCGGTCGTTGCGGGAGGCGCGCGCGATCGCGCGGCTCAACAACGCCAACGTGGTCCGCATCTTCGACGTGCTGCGCACCGACGGCGATCCGTGGATCGTGATGGAGTACGTGGCGTCGCGCTCGCTGCAGGACGTGCTCGCCAGCGACGGGCCGGTCACGCCCGCGCGGGCGGCGGAGATCGGCATCGGGGTGTTGGGGGCGTTGCGGGCGGCGCACCGGTCGGGCGTCGCGCACCGGGATGTCAAGCCGTCCAACGTTTTGCTTGGCGAAGACGGGCGTGTGGTGCTCACCGACTTCGGGCTGGCGACCGTGCCCGGCGACCCCAACGTGACGCGCACCGGGCTGGTGCTCGGCTCTCCTGCCTACATCGCGCCGGAGCGGGCGCGAGACGGCACGTTCGGGCCGGAGGCGGATCTGTGGTCGCTCGGCGCGACGCTCTACGCGGCGATCGAGGGGCAGTCGCCGTTCGCGCGGCCGTCCGCGATCGGCACGCTGGCCGCGCTGGCCACCGAGCCGGTCCCGACGCCGCGTCGTGGCGGCGCGCTCAAGCCCGTGCTCAATGGACTGCTGCGTAAGGATCCCGCGGCCAGGATCAGCGCCGAGGAGGCCGATCGCCTGTTGCGGCGCGCCGCCGGCCGCCGGCCGCGCGCGACGCTTTCGCTCCTGGATGGGGTACGCCGCCCGTCCGCCATCGAACGCCGGGAGGTGCACCCGGAGGTCAAGCCGACGACGGTGGTGGCCGCCGCGGAGCCGCCGACCAAGGTGGTGGCGGAACCGCCCTCGGACGCACCGGAGCAGGGGCGGGAAGAGGCGGAGACCAAGGTCGCCGTGCCGTCGCCACGCAAACCGGCTGACGCCACCCTGACCGTGGTGCCCGGCAAGCCCGACGAGACGGTCGAGAGGGCGGCGGAGGCCGCCCCGGCACTGATCCCGCCCTCGGCCCCGCGCCTCACCCGAGTCGCTCTTGTCTCGGGGGGCGCCCTCCTGCTCGTACTCGCGCTGGTTGTGATCCTGGCCCTCAATCGCGGTGACGGTGGCTCGCCCTCGAACGCCGGGGCCACGACGGTGCCGGCGCCGGCGGCCACGAGCGCCGCGCCGCCGTCGACGGCGAGTGCCGCGCCGACCACCGGCGCGCCGGCCACGCCGAGCGCATCTCCCTCCACCGCGGGTAACACGGTGCTGCCGGCCGGGTGGCGGATGTACACGGACCGCACCGGCTTCTCCGTCGCGGTGCCCGAGGGGTGGTCGGTGAGCCGGGAGGGCACGATGGTGTTCTTCCGCGAGCGGGGCGGCGAGGGGCGCGTGCTCGGCGTCGACCAGACCGACCAGCCCAAGGCCGATCCGGTGGCCGACTGGACGGCGCAGGAGCGGGCGCGGCGCGGCAACTACAACGGCTACCAGCGCGTGAAGATCGCGGCGGTCGACTACTTCACCAAAGCGGCCGACTGGGAGTGGACGTACACGAGCCGTAACGGCAACCGCCTCCACGTCGTCAACCGCGGCTTCATCACGTCGCCAAACCAGGCATACGGGATCTACTGGTCCACGCTCGACTCCTCCTGGGCGGCGAACCAGAAGAACTTTTCCCTGGTAGTGGGTAGTTTTCGCCCAGCGAGTGGCTAAAGCCGGCATGACCGATGCCGTCCGCGGGTACTGGCCTCTTCGTGAGCTACCGACAGCATGTACTGAAGCCGAGCGTGGCGCTCTGGGCCATGACTGGAGTGTTGTTGCTCTACAGCCTTGGCATCGTGGTCGTGCTGCTCACCCTCTCCGCGGTCGTGATCGGCTTCGGTGGCTGGTGGGCTGTGCGGCCCCACCATCAGGTGGTGGTCGACAAGTTTCGGCCACGCCGGCAACCTAACGTCGTCAATCGATAACTGCCAGTTGCTGAGCCCGCCTCCAGTCGGCAACGATGGAGCCCGACCGACCGACGATTGGCGGGTACGGGATGACCCAGTTCCAGCGTGGCTACTCCGCACAGGAGGAAGAGATCTCCCAACTGATGGGGGAGGCGCTGGAGCTCTTTAGAAGCGGAAGCCTGGACCGGGCCCGGCGCAAGGGTGAGCAGGCGATCACCCTGTGCCGGGACCTGGCCGCTGCCGAGCCGGACGATCCCCAACACCGGCGGGTGCTCGCCTCACTCCTCTACAACCACGCGGTCATCCTCAACGGCATGGACCGGCGCTCGGCCGCGCTGGCCGCGATCCAGGAGGCCTCGCGCCTCTACGAGGAGCTCGTCGCGATCGACCCGGCCGCCTTCGAGCCGCTCTACGCCGACGCGCAGACCCGCTTGGGCGCCACGTACACCGGGCTGGGTCGCACCGAGGACGCCGTCGCCTGCCACCGGCGCGCGGTCACCACATTTCTCTCGCTCCCGCCCGACGTGGCCGTGGAGCGGGGGGTGGCGCGGGCGATGAGCCTGCTGGCGTCCTCTTTGGAGGTTGACGACCGGCCCGACGAGGCGATGGCGGCGGCGGGCGACGCGCTGCGGCGGTTCGCCGACCTCGACGCGCGCGACCAGCTGCCCCTCGAATCGGCCGGCCTCTACGCGCTGACCGCCCGCACGCTCGCCCGGCTGTACGCGCGCGGCGCCGACTACGAGGCGGCGGCGGGCACGAGCGCGGTGGCCGTGTCGGTGTACCAGCTGCTGCTGGAGCAGGTGTCGCCGGAGTGGGGCGACCAGCTGGCCGCCGCGGTCGGCGAGCGGGCCACGTACCTGTCCGCGGCGGGCCGGCCCGAGGAGGGCCTCGACCAGGCACGCGATGTGCTGCGCGTGGTCCGCACCCTCGACGAGCAGAAGCCGGACACCTACCTCATCGCGTTCACGCGGCTCGCCGCGGTGGTGGCCACGCTCGAAGCCTGAGCGGAGGTTGGCACTTTCCTCCAGATCGATGGATGGCTACGGTAACTTTTGCCATCACATCGAAGGAGGTCTTTCGTGCCACAACGACGAACCTTGCTCGCGGGTGCCGCCGGCCTAGCCGGCGGCGTCCTCCTCGGCGCCAGTCCGGCCGCGGCCGCGGCGACCCCGCCGCGGGTCTACACCCGGGCGGAGTGGGGCGCCCGCGCGGCCACCGGGGCGATCCGCTACCTCGACCGCCAGCCGGACCACATCGTGGTGCACCACACCGCCGGCGCCAACACCACGGACTATTCGCTGGCGGCGGCCTTTCGCCACTCGAAGTGGATCCAGGACCTGCACATGGACCAGAACGGCTGGATCGACTCGGGACAGCAGCTCACGATCAGCCGCGGTGGCTACGTCATGGAAGGGCGGCAGCTCAGCCTCCGCGCCATCAACGAGCGCCAGCACGTGAGTGGCGCGCAGACCGCCAACCACAACGACCACACGATCGGCATCGAGAACGAGGGCATCTACGTCTCCGCGACGCCGCCGGCCGCCCTCTTCAACTCCCTGGTACGCACCTGCGCCTGGCTCTGTGACGTCTACTCACTCGACCCGTTCGGGGCGATCGTGGGCCACCGCGACTACGTCGCCACTCAATGCCCCGGCGACGTCTTCTACGCCCGGCTGCCCGAGCTGCGCCAGCGCGTGGCGGCCGAGCTGGGTGCATAAGCTGGTTACGAAAATTTTCCACAGGATCTATTGCGATCATGGTTAGTTTCCTTCAAAGATGTCAAGAAATATCCATCCTTGTTGGTCCCTAGTCCTGGGGAGGCACTATGACCAGCACCAGCACAGACGGCACGGCTAGACGCACGCGCACCGGCCTTCGCCGGTTCGCCGCCGCGGCGCTCGCGATAGTGGCCGCGACCGCGACCATGGTGGGCGTCTCCGCCTCGCCGGCAATGGCCGCGACGACCCCCGGCATCGACATCTCCAACCATCAGGGCGCGATCAACTGGACGAGCGTGCGTAACGCCGGCATCCAGTTCGCGTTCATCAAGTCGACCGAGGGCACGTCCTACCTCGACCCCCGCTTCGACACCAACTACGTCGCCGCGTACAACGCCGGCGTGATCCGCGGGGCGTACCACTTCGCCCTCCCGGACCGCAGCAGCGGCGCGGTGCAGGCCAACTTCCTGGCCAACAACGGCGGTGCCTGGTCCGCCGACAGCCGCACCCTCCCGGCCGCCCTCGACCTGGAGGCCAACCCCTACGGCGCCTACTGCTACGGCCTCAGCACGGCGGGCATGCGCAGCTGGGTGCAGAGCTTCCTCGACCAGTACCGCGCCCGCACCGGCCGGCACGCGGTCATCTACACGACCACCAGCTTCTGGAACACCTGCACCGGCAGCTGGAGCGGCCCGTGGGCCAACAGTCCACTGTGGGTCGCCCGCTGGGCCAGCAGCGTCGGCGCGCTTCCCCCGGGCGCACCGTTCTGGACCTTCTGGCAGTACACGAGCTCCGGTGCGGTCGCCGGCATCTCCGGCAACGTGGACCGCAACCACTTCAACGGCGCCCGTGACCGTCTGATCGCGCTCGCTAACAACACGTAGTGGTGACGTGGGGCGGCGCCTCGGCGTCGCCCCACTCATAGACCGGTGAGCTAGGCTCGCCGGCTGTGACGTCGGTTGACGGTTTGACAGATGCCCTGGACTGGCTTTTCGGCGGCCAGCCCGACCCGCCGCTGCTGCTGGTGATCCTCACCGGCGTGGCGGCCCTCGTGGTCGTGCTGACCCGGATGGTGTGGCGGATCGCGCGCAACGCGATCACCATCGCGCACGAGGGCGGGCATGCGCTGATCGCGCTGCTGACCGGGCGCAAGCTGCGCGGCATCCGGCTGCACTCGGACACCTCGGGCCTCACCCTCTCCGCGGGGCGCCCGACCGGGCCAGGCATGGCGTTCACACTGCTGGCCGGCTACCTCGCCCCCTCGCTCATCGGCCTGGCCGGCGCGTGGGTGCTCGCCGGCAACCGCATCCGGCTCCTGCTGTGGGTGGCCGTGGTGCTGCTGCTCGCGATGCTCGTAATGATCCGCAACGCCTTCGGCATCGTGTCCATTGTGGTCACCACAGGCGCCGTCTTCGCGGTGTCGTGGTTCGCCTCGCCGGACGTGCAGTCGGTCTTCGCGTACGCCGGCGTGTGGTTCCTCCTACTCGGCGGCGTACGCCCGGTAGGCGAACTGCAGACACTCCGCGCCCGCGGCCAGCTCCCCGACTCGGACGCCGACCAGCTGGCCGGCATCACGCACGTGCCCGGCATCTTCTGGGTGGGCTTCTTCGGCCTGGTCAACCTGGGCGCGCTCGCGCTTGGCGGCTACCTGCTGGTCAAGCCGTTCGTCGACGACCTGATGTAGCGAATGCGTTTCAAGACAAGGATTTGAGCTACCGCGACGATGCTCCTATGGATGTCAAGGGGTGGGTTGGAGGTTGTTTGTGGTGATGTGCTGGTAGAGCTCGCGGGCGACGTACCGTTTGAGGCATCGAATGATTTCTTTT
>Ga0214467_1000178_pt1 | contig 17525 bp, 13 predicted proteins | sample RVTome_8_FD_187339 | JGI IMG/M metagenome (GOLD analysis project Ga0214467, IMG submission 187339) | Soil microbial communities from uranium-contaminated site in the Upper Colorado River Basin, Wyoming, United States - RVT160D0 HiSeq ...
CACGTTCCTAGGGCCTGGAAGAGGTCCCGCCGCGACCAGATCGTGCTACGTCCGGGTGCGCTCGTCCGGTCAGGCGCGGGCGCTGCCGACCACGCGGCGCTGGCGGTAGGCGCGGGTCTTGTTGCGGTTACCGCAAGACGCGCCGCACCAGCATTTCGAGGAGTTTTTCGAGCGGTCGTAATACGTCCACCGGCAGCTGTCCTCCCGGCAGATCTTGAGGCGTGCCCAGGTGCCGTCACGCTCGGCGAGCACCATCGCGGCCACGATCTCCGCGAGCAGCCCTGGCACCCCGCCGGCCGTGGGCGCCAGGCCCACGCCGCCATCGGTGAAGCGCGCCCGCAGCGGGAGCCCCTCGGCCAGCCGGTCGAGCTCCGCCCGGTGGTCGCCGGGCACCTCGGTCGGCTCGCCCGCGGGCGCCTCGGTGTCGTGCGAGGACAGCTCCAGGCGCAGGGCCGCGCGAAGCTGCCACGCGAGGTCGAGGTCGGCCGGCGCCACGGGCTCGTCGCGGCCCTGCGCGGACAGCCACCGCCCGAACCGCTCGACCGAGGTCAGCTCGTCGGTGCCCTCCTCGACGTCGACGGTGTTGGCGAATGCCTCCACCAACGCCAGCTGCTCCGGAACCCCGCCGACCACGACACCTCCTAACCGCCTTGACTAGTAACGGTCATCATACTACCGTCGGAGCGACACCATCAAAGAGTTTTCACTAGTGTCGGAGGGCACTCTCATGCATCCGCTGATTGCTTCGATGTGGATCAAGGCATACGACCAGGACCTGCGGGACGAGGCCCGACATGCGCGCCGGGCCGCCGCGGTCGCCCGCGGTGGCTCGTTCCGGGCCCGCGCGGGCCACGGCCTCATCCGGCTGGGACAGCGCGTGGGCGGCGACGCGGTGCGCCACCCGCGGCCGGCGTGGCAGCGCTAGGCGTCTTCCCAGTTCGCGGCGTTCTTGCGGCTGGGTTGCACACGGGGAGGCTCGCCGGGCATTTTCGGGTGGTCCGGTGGATAGGGCATGTCGCCCTGGCCGTCGCGCTCGTCGCGCTCAGACCATTCCAGCAGCGGCGTGATGTCGTGGGCCTGGTCGTCGATCGCCGCGTGCGGGTCGCCGATCTTGGCGAAGCGCTCGGGCATGGTCCTGATGTCGAAGTCGTCCGGTTCCACGTCCGGCAGCTCGTCCCAGGTGACCGGGGCGGAGGCGGTGGCGCGGGCGTTCGCGCGGAGGGAGTAGGCGCAGGCGATGGTGCGGTCGCGGGCCATCTGGTTGAAGTCGACGAAGACCCGCTCGCCCCGCTCCTCCTTCCACCACGAGGTGGTGACCAGGTCGGGGCGGCGGCGTTCCACCTCGCGGGCGAGCGCGATCACGGCGCGCCGCACGGCGACGAAGTCCCACTGCGGCCGGATGCGTACGTAGACGTGCACGCCCCGGCCGCCCGAGGTCTTGGGAAAGCCGGCGATGCCCAGCTCGTCGAGCACCTCGTGGAGCACGCCGGCGGCCTTCACCGCGTGGCCGAAGTCGGTGCCCGGCGAGGGGTCGAAGTCGATGCGCAGCTCGTCCGGGTGGTCCGGGTCGGCCTTGCGCACCGGCCACGGGTGAAAGACCACGGTGCCGAGTTGGGCCGCCCACGCCACATGCGCCAGGTCGGCGGGGCAGAGCTCGTCGGCGGGCCGGCCACTGGGAAACTTGATCCGCGCGGTCTGCACCCACGGCGGCACGCCCCTGGTCGGGATCCGCTTCTGGTAGAACATCTCCCCCTCGATGCCCTCCGGAAAGCGCTGCAGGGTCGTGGGCCGGTCGCGGAGGGCCCGCGTGATGCCATCGCCCACGGCGAGGTAGTACGAGAACAGGTCGTGCTTGGTATACCCGCGCTCCGGGAAGTAGACCTTGTCAGGACTGCTCAGTCGCACCTTGTGGCCGGCGACCTCGACCTCGACGGCGCTCGCCTTCGGACTCATGCCGCGACCATACTGCTTGTGAGCAGGTCAGCTGTGCACGCTCCAGTCGCGATGGGTCTCCCAGAGGTGCACGAGCATGAAGAGGCGCCGCTCGAAAAACGGATCCCGCGCCAGCCACAGCCCGTCATAGGGCGCGGGCAGCCGCAGCGTCTCGCCCGAGTCGAGATACACGGCGACGACCGTGCGGCGCCGGCGGCGCTCCGGGCGGATGTCCACCACCTGGCGCCACGAGGCCAGGCCGGGGAGCGCGGGGCCGGCGCGCCGGATGCCGTATTCGTCGATCTCGGCCGCGCCCCGCCGACCAGCCACGGTGCCGGCCACCGCGACCGCGAGCGGCAGTGCCACCAGGATCACGGGGCGAAGCCACGCCGGCACGACAAACGCGACAGCGAGAGCGACAACCGCACAGACCACGCCGGCCCACAGCCCGTGCCCGATCGCCTGTCGCCAGGTCGGCCGGAAGCTGACCAGGGCGTTTCCGTCCCCCACGCCTGGTCAAACGAAGCCATCCCCGGTTGGTAATCAGCGGGCGAGGCGGGTCACCCCGGCGCGGTCGTACCGTTGGGACATGGCTGCTGACGAGATGACCGTGCCCACCACCGATGAAGAGTGGCGCGTGCGCCTGTCGCCTGATGAATTCCGCGTACTCCGCCAGGCCGGCACCGAGGCGCCCTGGACCGGGGAGTACGTGGACACCAAGACCAAGGGTGTCTACCGCTGCCGGGCATGCGGGGCGGAGCTCTTCTCCAGCGACACGAAGTTCGACTCCCACTGCGGGTGGCCCTCGTTCTTCACCCCGCTGGCCGAAGACCGCGTGCGCTACATCGTCGACAGCACGCTCGGCATGGTCCGCACCGAGGTGCGGTGCGCGCGGTGTGACTCCCACCTTGGCCACGTGTTCGAGGGCGAGGGCTACGCGACCCCCACCGACCAGCGTTACTGCATCAACAGCATCTCGCTGACCTTGGAGCCGAGCGACACCTAGCCGATCCGTCACAAGAGACGGACGGGGCTACTACGACCGTCCGTCGGGGTCCGGATCGCTGCTCCCGCAGGGGTTGCACGGCCGTCCTACGATGAGCGTCTATGCCCGTTCCGGGAGAGGCGCAGTGAGCAAAGTTTCCGTGATCGCGGAGATATTCGGTGCGATCGGGACTGTGGGGGCGGTGGTGGTGGCTCTCTTTCTCCAACACTTCAACGTGCGGCGGGCCCGGCCCAAGCTGAGTGTCGAGTTTTCCGCCCAGCTCTTCGACGAGGACATGGCGCTGGTCGACCTCGACCACCCCAACCTCTTCATCCGCCTCAAGGTGTGGACCGAGCGCGGTCGCGACGTGGCGCGCAATACGCAGGTGCTGCTGCTGCGGATCGACCGCCCGGTCAACAACTCACCCGCGCCGGTGGTGCCGAGCCGCAACCTCAAGTGGGCGGACACCCCGAGCGAAAAGCTCGACATCCCGGCCGGCATCTGGCGACGGGTCGACTTCCTCAACCTGTGGGTGGAGAAGGACACGCCGGAGCCGCACTGCCTGCTGCCGATGTTGTACCGGTAGGACGAGCCGTGGCCGCCGCACCCACGCCATTTCCTGCGCGACCCGGGCACCTACCGGGCGACGCTGGCGGTGATCGCCGACAACACCGACTCGACTTTCTGGTCGGTCTCGTTCGACTACTCACCGGCGCCGGTCGCCGAACTCCATGACCTGTGCGCACAGTTGCAGATCACGGACGTGCGGCTCGTGCCCGAGCCGGGCCACTAGCCGAGCACCGGGCCGCGCCGTGCCGAGCCTCGCCTTACAGCTGGCGCCGTCAAGTCGCTACGATCCCCAACCAAGGTGTACGGGGAGGACAGCATGGCGCGCATACTGACGGTTTCCTCGCAACGATCCGGGGCATATCCGACAATCCAGGATGCGCTCGAGGTCGCTGCCGACGGGGCGGTAATTTCCATCGAGCCGGGCACGTACACCGAGGCGATCCGCATCATGGGCCGCCGCCTCACCATCAACGCGGCCAAGGAGCCCGGCTCGGTCACGATCGACGCGAGCGAGGCGGGCGGCCCGGCGATCGCCGCCTCCCGCGCCGAGATCACGCTCCAGGGGTTGGTGCTCAAGGCCGGCGACTACCCGGCCGTGACCGCGTCCAACACCCGGATCACGATCGAAAAGTGCGAGGCCAGCGCCGGATACGCGGCGGGCATCTCGGTGACCGACGGCGGGCAGGTTACCGCCACCGAGGTCAAGGTGACCGGCGGGCAGTACGGCTTCGTGCTCGAAGACTCCGGCGGCGTACTCGACAAGTGTGAGATCCGCGGCATCGCGGACGACGGCGTGATCGTGCGGTTGGGCGCCAACCCCACGATCCGCAACTCGACGATCGCCGGCTGTGGCTTCCGCGGCATCTACGTGTACCAGGCGGGCCGCCCCACGATCGAGCGCTGCGACATCTCCGGCACCGGCGACGCGGGCATCTCCGTGGCGCACCAGAGCTCGCCCACGATCACCAACAGCTGGGTGCACGACACGTCGGGTGTCGGCATCGCGTTCGGGCGCGGGTGCGGCGGCCTGGTCGAAGGCACCCGGGTGGAGGACACCGCCTCCCCGGGCATCGACGTCGAAGACGGTGCGACGCCGACCATCCGGGTCGCCGACGATACGCCCGGCACGCTCAAGGTCGGCGCGAGCGCCACCGAGAAGGCCGCGCAGCAGGACACCGAGAAGGTGGAAAAGCTGCTCGCCGAGCTCGACTCGATGATCGGTCTCGGCAGCGTCAAGGCGGAGGTCCGCGCGGTCATCGACGAGATCCAGGTCAACGAGTGGCGGCGCAGCGCGGGGCTCGCGGTCGGCGGCAACAGCAACCACCTCGTCTTCACCGGCGCCCCCGGCACCGGTAAGACCACCGTGGCCCGCATCTACGGCCAGCTGCTCAAGGCGCTGGGCGTGCTGCCGGGCGGCGACTTCCGGGAGGTGTCCCGCCGCGACCTGGTCGGCCAGTACATCGGCCACACCGCGGAGAAGACCACCACGGTCTTCGAGCAGGCGCTCGGCGGCGTGCTCTTCATCGACGAGGCGTACACGCTTTCCCGCTCCGGCGGCGCCAGCGCCGACTTCGGGCAGGAGGCCATCGACACGCTGGTGAAGCTGATGGAGGACCACCGCGACCAGGTGGCCGTCATCGTCGCCGGATACACCGACGACATGGCCAACTTCCTCGACGCCAACGCCGGTCTGGCCTCCCGGTTCGCCAAGACGCTGGAGTTTGAGAACTACTCCCCCGACGAGCTGGTGCTGATCGTCCGGCGGATCACCCGCAACGACGACTACCTGCTGGGCGCGGGGCTCGACGAGGCGCTGCTGGAGTGGTTCGGCCAGATCGAGCGCGATCAAAACTTCGGCAACGCGCGTGAGGCGCGCAAGCTCCTGGAGGGCATGCGCAAGGTGCAGTCCGGCCGGCTGCGCGCGCTCGGGCGCATGCCGAGCCGCGACGACCTGCGCACTCTCACACTCGACGACTTGCTGGGGGCGACCCGCTGAACATCGGTTTCTATGATGGTGAGGCGCACGGCTGAAAATGCCGCGCGGCAGGAGGTGACCGCCCCAGCGGGCGGTGAGCGTGGACGGGGGTAGTTGACGGCATGACAGTGTCGCCGCAGACCGTGTCGCCGCACCAGGTTCGCGCCGTCGCGCGGGTCGCCAGCGACTCGTCGGACTCGTCCGGCCCGGCGATCCTGCTCCCCCGCCGCAGACCCGGCCACCTCGGTCCGGTGCACATCACCCAGCTGCTGCTCGCCGAGGTGGTGGTGGTCGGCATCCTGGCCAGCGTCACCAGCGAGATCATCGCGCTGATCGGCGGCGTGGTCGTCGCCGGTGTCCTGCTGCTGCTCGTCACGCTGGGCCGGCGCAACGGCCGGTGGTGGCTGGAGCGGCGGATGATGACCCGCAGCTACAAGCGCCGCCGGCTGAGCTCCACCAGTTCGCCGTACGGCGACGATCCCCGCCTCGGTGCCCTGCGCCGGCTGGCCCCCGACCTCATCGTGGAAAACGTCTCGGTGGCCGACGGCGCGCACGTGGGCGTGGCCCGCGACGACGCCGGGTGGTACGCGGTGGCCGCCGTCACGTCCAGCGCCCCGATGCGCGACGAGCCCGGGCCCATCCCGCTGGAGGCGCTGGCCGCCGCGCTCGCCGAGGCCGACCAGCCGGGCGCGGTGCTGCAGGTGGTCACCCAGACCGTGCCCGCGCCCAGCCTCGACATGCACCCGTCGTCGGCGGCCGGCCAGTCATACCGGCAGCTGCTGGCCCGCTTCGGCGCCGTGCCGGTGCCGGCCGACCGGAGCACATGGATCGCGGTGCGCCTCGACGCCCGTACCCTCGCGGAGGCCGTCGCGGACGGTGAGGCCGACCTCGACACCGCGCCGGCGGTGGTGGCCGCGCTGGTGCGCCGCGTGGCCAAGTCGCTGCGGCGGGTGGGCGTGAGCCACCGCCTCCTCGACGCCGACGAGCTGCTCGAGGTGCTGCTGCGCTCGTGCGACCTGGCGCCCACGAGCCAGAGCGCCGAGCCGGTGCAGCCGCGCGAAGACTGGTCCGAGTGGCACTCGTCGCGCCTGGCCCACCGGTCGTACTGGATCCGCGGCTGGCCCCCGGTCGACCAGGCCGCCGCCCTGCTCGACTGGCTCGCGACCGCGCCGGCGGCGATGACCAGCCTCTCCCTGATCATGGCGCCCGACGACGACCGGCGGATGATGGACCTGCGCGGCCTGGTCCGCGTGGCCGCGCCCGCCGAGCAGCTGGCTCAGGTCAGCCAGGCCATCCAGCGCGGCGCCGAGCAGGCCAAGGCCGACCTCTTCCCGCTCGACGGCGAGCAGGGCCCCGCGGTCTACGCCTCGGCCCCGACCGGAGGTGGCGCGCGATGACCCAGCCCAGGCCGCGCGACGACGAGCAGCAGCCCGGCACGCAACCGGCCGCCGGCCAGGCACCCGTGGGTCGGGCCGCCGTCGGCCCGCCACCCGCCGTCGCGCGCCCGGCGGTGCCCACGCAGTACGGTGCGCCGCACGCCCAGCAGCAGGCCGCACCGCCGCCCCCACCGCGTACGCTGCCGCCACCGCCGCCGGCGCCCCAGGTGCCGGTGGCCAACCCGCCCACGGGCGGCATGGTGATCGGCCGCGACCCGACGCTGTCCGCGCCCGTGGTGCAGGTGCCGCCCCCCTCCACCGCGGCGCCTCAGCGCACCGCCGTGGCCCGCCAGGCGGCCCAGGCCGCGGCCGCCGCCCAGGCCGCCTCCGTCGCTGGCGCGCAGGCGGCTGGCCTCGCCATCCCGGAGGCCGGTCAGGAGGGCCCGCCCGGCACCGTGTACGACAGCCGCCGCCCCCCGAACGGCGGCGGCCATCCGCTCCTGGGCAAGCTGGCGCGCCTGCGGATCGGTTCGCACACGGTCTCCCGCTCCGCGCTCGCCAAGCTGCGCCTCTCCTCGCCGGGCACCGGGCTGATCCTCGGCGCCGACCGCCAGCAGCGCCCGGTGTCCGTCCGCTTCTTCCGGCCCGAGCCCACGCGGGTCGCGCTGGTCGGCGGCGCCTGGGCGGGCATGCTCGTCGCGTTCCGCGCGCTGGCGCTCGGCGCCCGCGTCGCGGTCATCACCGCCGACCCACGCACCTGGCACGGCTTCGGCGAGCGGGCCACGGGGCGGGGCGACCGCGTCGCGGTCTTCCCGACCGAGCAGCCACTCGCCCTCGCGGCCAACGCCCAGCAGCCGGTCCTGCTCCTCTACGACCTCGGCCTGGTCGGGCCGAACGCACCGCAGCAGCTCGGCCCGTGGCAGACCCAGATGACCGTGCTGCGCCAGCTCGACCAGACCGGCGTACCGTCCATTCAGGACTGCAACCTGGTGATGCTGCAGCGTCTGGGCAGCGCCGAGGCCGCCCTGGTCGGTGGCGCCCTGCGCCTGCCCGCGCCGAGCACCCAGTTCCTCCAGGTGATGGCCGACGACATGATCGCGCTGGTGGGCGACGGCAGCGACCGCTACATCTGGTTCTCCCAAACGGACGTGGAGCGCCAGTACGCCGGCGCCCCACGCCGCTGACCACCAGATCCAAAGCCAAGAGGATCGAGATTTGGGCTACCGCGACGTCCGTCGTGGTCCCGACCGTCGCTCCCGCGGCCTCACCCGTCCGCTGTTGGTTTCTTTTGCCTCCGGCGGGAGCGCTCCGGACCATCCCGGATGGGGAAGTACGCGCGGCTCGCGCCGAGGCGTTCGTTGCCCTGGGTAGTGGGAGCCTTCTACGTATTTATCCGCCTACCGCATCCTCGTGAGCACCCGACACAAAAGATCGAGGTACGAAACTGCCCTCATAGGGGCAGTTCCGTACCACGATCCACTGACCTAGCCGGGACCATCGCAATGCATCACCACGACCATCAACCGTCCACCGTTGGTCGTGGTTACCCCGCACGGCCCCAGTGGGGCCGTGGCGGGTTGCCAACCGCGGAGGGTGAGGCCGCGGGAGCAGCGGTCCGGACCACAACGGGCGTCGCGGTAGCTCAAATCTCTATCTCTTGCGTGGTCCTCGGGTGCCTGTGCCTTGGGCGTCTAAGGTGTCAGCCGAACATGCCGGGCTGGTAGCCGCCGGCGGGCTGCCGCACCATGACGTTCATGCGGTTGAACGCGTTGATGATCGCGATGACCGACACCAGGACGGCGAGCTGGTCGTCGTCGTAGTACTTGGCGGCGTTCGCCCAGGCCTCGTCCGTGACGCCACCGGCCGCGTCGGCGATGCGGGTGCCCTGCTCCGCGAGCTCCAGTGCGGCCCGCTCGGCGTCGGTGAACACCGTGGCCTCCCGCCAGGTGGCGACCAGGTTGAGGCGCAGCGCGGTCTCCCCGGCCAGTGCGGCGTCCTTGGTGTGCATGTCGGTGCAGAAGCCGCAGCCGTTGATCTGACTGGCGCGCAGCTTCACCAGCTCCTGCGTCGCGAGTGGCAGCGTCGTGTCCTCGTTCGCCTTACCCGCGGAGGCGACGTGTTTGAGGGACTTGGCGACGACCTGGCTACTCATGAGGTTCAAGCGAGCTTCCATGGCGAACTCCTGTGCCGTTGGGATGCTTACACATCTCCGACAAAGCAGCTCGACGAAGTGTGAACCGGTGAGGACCGCTTGTGACGGCCCTCTCAGGTGGCGGGTGGGGTCCAGGCGAGCTGGACGAGCCGGGCACCGTGGCGGCGGGTGAAGAGCCAGGCGCGGCCCGGCGGGAGGATCTGCGGCTTCATGTTGCCGAAGAGCGCGCCCTCCTCGCGCGGCCCCGACATCATGATGCCGGGCGAGGCCAGCTCGCGGATCCGGGCGATGACCGGGTCGAACATCGCCCGGTTGGCGCCACCGATGCGGCGGGTGATCACCATGTGCAGGCCGATGTCGCGGGCCTGCGGGAGAAACTCCAGCAGCGGCGTCAGCGGGTTGGCCGTGGAGCTGGCGACGAGGTCGTAGTCGTCGATCAGCAGGTACAGCTCAGGGCCCTTCCACCAGCTCCGGCTGCGCAGCTGCTCGGGCGTCACGTCGGGGCCGGGCAGGCGCTCGCGCATGACGGTGGCCACCTGCTTGACCAGGTCGGTGGTGGTCTGCGCGGACGTGCCGTAGCCGATCAGGTGTGCGGTGTCGACGGTGCCGAGCATGCTGCGGCGGAAGTCGACCAGCATGAGGCGGGCCTGGCTCGGGTCGTAGCTGGTGGTGACCATCTTCGCCAGGCTGCGCAGGAACGAGCTCTTGCCGCTCTCGATGTCGCCGAAGAGCACCACGTGCGGCTCGGCGTCGAAGTCGAGGTGCACGGGCTGCAGGTCGGACTCGGCGATGCCGATCGGCAGGCGCCCGCCGACCGGCCTTGGCAGGGCGGTGAAGGGCAGCTCCGCCGGGAGCAGCCGCACCGCGGGCGCGGGCGGGGCGCTCCAGTAGTCCTGGGCGAGCTTGACGAACTCGGCGACCGCGTCGGCCAGGTCGTCGACGCGCATCTCGCCGTCGATGCGGGGCAGGCCGGCGAGGAAGTGGAAGCCGTCCGGGGTGAGGCCGCGGCCGGGCGCGCCCTCGGGCACGTTGACCGCGGCCCGCCGGTTGACCGCGGAGTCGCTGGGGTCGCCGAGCCGGAGCTCCAGCTTGGTGCCGAACATGTCGCGAGCGACCGCCCGCACATCCATCCACCGGTTGGTGGCGGCGAGGATGTGGATGCCGTGACCGAGGCCGCGGCTGGCCAGCTCGTTGATCATCGGCTCGAGGTCTTCGAACTCGGCGCGGATCGTGCTCCAGCCGTCGATGACCAGGAAGACGTCGCCGAACGAGTCGTCCGCGAACCGGCCCTGGCTCTTGGCCCGCCGGTATGCCGCGATGCCCTCCACGCCGTGCTGGGCGAACGTTGCCTCTCGCACCTGCATGAGGCCGTGCATCTCGGCGATGGTGCGCCGCACCTTGTCGACCTCGCGGCGGGTGGCCACCCCGCCCACGTGCGGGAGGCCGGACATCGCCGAGAGGCCGCCACCGCCGAAGTCGAGGCCGTAGAACTGCACCTCTCGGGGCGTGTGGCGGAGCACGAGGCTGCCGATGAGCGTGCGCAGGAAGGTGGTCTTGCCGCTCTGCGGCCCGCCGACCACCATGACGTTGCCGGCCGCGCCGGCCAGGTCGAGCCACATCGGCTCGCGCCGCTGCTCGAACGGCTTGTCGATGACGCCCACGAGCCCGTGCAGCGCCCGCTCCGGGCCGAGTGCCTGCGTGGTGAGGCCGCGCTCGGGCATCTGCACGATCGGCGCGAGCATCTGGCCCAGTGTCGGCGGCTCGTCCAGCGGGGGCAGCCACACCTGGTGAGCCGGCGGGCCCTGCCCCTCCATGCGCTCCACGAGCACGTCGAGCAGTGTCTCGCCGACCGCCGAGTCGTCCGGCTCGACCGCCTCGGGCGTGGCCGGCTTGTCGTCGCGCGGCGGCGCCACGTAGTACGTCGTGAAGTCGCGCACCGGGTCGATCTGGCGGCCGCGCGAGGTGGGGCGGTAGCCGTCGCCGCGTACGACGCCGGAGACGTACGCCGCGCGGAGGCGGATCAGGCCCTCGGTGCCGGTACGCAGGTAGCCGTGGCCGGGGGCGCGGGGCAGCTCGTACGCGTCGGGCACGCCGAGCACCGCGCGACTGTCCATCGAGGAGAATGTCCGCAGGCCGATCCGGTAGGACAGGTGGGTCTCCAGGCCGCGCAGGCGCCCCTCCTCCAGCCGCTGCGAGGCGAGCAGCAGGTGGATGCCGAGCGAGCGGCCCAACCGTCCGATCTGGACGAACATGTCGATGAAGTCGGGCCGCGCGGTGAGCAGCTCGCTGAACTCGTCGACGATCACCAGCAGGCTGGGCAGCGGCGCGAGCGGCACGCCGGCCGCCCGGGCCCGCTCGTAGTCGCGCTGCGAGGCGTAGTTGCCCGCCTTGCGGAGCAGCTCCTGGCGGCGGACCAGCTCGCCCTGGATGGCGCCGAGCATGCGGTCCACAAGGGACAGCTCCTCGGACAGGTTGGTGATGACCGCGCTGGTGTGCGGCAACCGGTCGAGCGCGGTGAACGTCGCGCCGCCCTTGAAGTCGACCAGCACGAAGTTGAGGATCTCGGAGCTGTGCGTGACCGCGAGCGCGAGCACCAGCGTGCGCAGCAGCTCCGACTTGCCGGAGCCGGTGGCGCCGACCAGCAGGCCGTGCGGGCCCATGCCGTCCTGCGCGGACTCCTTGAGGTCGAGCTCGATCGGCCGCCCGTCGGGCCCGACGCCGAGCGGCACCCGCAGGCGGTCGCGGTTGGGCCGGCTGGCCCAGGTGGCGGCCAGGTCGAAGTCGCGCGGGCTGCCCAGGTCGAGCAGCTCGGCGAGGCCCAGGTCGATGGTGGCGCCGGCGGACTGGTCCGCGTACGACGTGGCGGAGAGCCGCAGTGGCGACAGCTGGCGGGCGAGCACCTCGGACTGCGGCACGTCGAGCGAGTCGGCCGTGCCCACCTGGGTGGTGCCATCCATCGTGGTGCCCGAGATCGTGCCGTCTTCGGCCACGTCGAGCACGACGGACGTGTCGTCGAGCAGGCGCGGCGGCGGGTTGGACAGGTCGAGGATCGTGACCCCGCCGACGCCACCGTCGGTCATCAGGTGGTCGGAGCCCGCCGTCGAGCCGCCGTCGATGACCACGACCACGTGCGGCCCACCCACCGCGTTCGCCGCGGCGGGGTCGAAGCGCGGCCGGTTGGCCAGCACGTCGTCGAGCATCGCCTCGAGGGCGGTGACCGACGGGGCGAAGAGCCGGATCGGGCCGATCGCGTCGAGCTTGGCCGGGTGCTGCGCGTGCGGCAGCCACTTGGCCCACTCCCAGTGCGCCCGCTGCGTATCCTGCGCGCACACGCCGATCAGCAGGTCGTCGGGCGCGTGGAAGGTGGCCACCTGGGCCAGCGTCGCGCGCACCAGGTCGCGCACCGCGGCGTCGGAGCCGCGCAGGTAGACGCGGGAGAAGTCGCGCAGCGCGATCGCGACCGGTAGGTCCGGCACGATCGAGTACGTCGCGACGAACTTGCGCAGCGCCATGGCGCACAAGGGCTCCAGCTCGTCGACCGGGCGGGTCGACGGCGGCACCAGCGGGGTGGCCACCTCCTGCGCGCCGAGGCCGATCCGCACGACGCTGAAGTCCGCGTCGGCCCGGCGCCGCTCCCACAGCCGCCCGCCGGTCGCCGAGGACCAGAGCGCGTCCGGGTCGGGATGGCGGTAGTAGATGGCCTCGCGCTGCTGGCGGATGGTGGCGCGGATCTGCGCGCGAAGCTGGGCGAGGCGGCGCATGTACTGCCGGCGGGCCTCAATCATTTCCTTTTTGCCCGGACCCGACTGGTTCATCATCATCATCCCCATCATGCCGAGGATGGAGATGCCGAACATGCCGCCGGCCACGTAGGTCAGCGGGCCGCCACCGCCGCGCTGACCAGCCATCATGAGGCCCATCGCGGCACCGCCAGCCGCCATGGGCAGGATCATGAGCATCCGGGTCCACGCCTTGCCGGACGCTTGTGGCACCTCGGGAGGCGGGTCGAGGACGACCTCGCCACTCGGGAGCAAGGGCGCGACACGGCGCGGCGGCCGTTTCACGATCACCGATGTCACCGCTGCCCTCCCCGTAGTCGGCGGCCCGTCAATCCTATAGATAGGACGCGTAGGGCGTCCCTCCTGGATCTCGATGGAGCGAGGCGAGGTCCAGGGGGCGTCCGGTGGTGCCGGGCGGAAGGTCGCATACCGGTGTTGTATGTGGCCTTTCGTCTGGTGCCGCTGGACGTCGTCTGGGCCCGCCGCAGCCCTTCGATATCCAGGAGGGACGCCCTGACCCCAACATGCTAGGTTGGGCGCGCTGTTGGCACGGTGACGGGGAGGTGACCAGCGTGACGGCCCCGGGCGGCCTCAGTCTGGCCAGGGTAACGGTCGCAGCGCCCAAACGACGGATGGACGTCGCGCTGCCGGACAATCTCATCGTTGCCGAATTGCTACCTCATTTGTTGCGGCATGCCGGTGACGATCTCGGCGACACCGGCGAGCGGCACGGCGGCTGGGTGCTGCGCCGCGCCACCGGCGCCGTGCTCGAGCCCACCCGCAACCTTTCGGTGCAGGGCGTGCGCGACGGCGAGCTGCTGCATCTCGCACCCCGCCGCGACGACTGGCCCGAGCTGGCGTACGACGACGTGGTCGAGGTCATCGCGAGCGGCGCCCGACGCGCGGGCCGCTCCTGGGGCGAGGCGGCGACGCGTGCGTGCGGCCTCGCGGTCACCGCCGCGATCCTGGTCGCCGGCCTGATCGTGCTGCTGATGTCCGGCCCGTCGTGGGGCCTGCCCGGCGGCGTCGCGATCGCCGTCGCGGGTGTCCTCGCGGTCCTCGGCATCCTGCTCTCCCGCGCCATGGCCGACGCGACCGCCGGCGCGGTGGTGGCCGCCGCCGGCTTGCCGTACGCGTTTGTCGGCGGTGCCGTCCTGGCCGCGCCGAGCGACACCACGCTGACCGGCCTGGGCGCGCCCAGCATGCTGCTCGGCGCGGGCACGCTGCTGGTCTTCAGCGTGATCGGGTACACCGGCGTGGCCGCGGTGCAGCGCCTCTTCATGGCCGGCCTGGCCACCGGCCTCGCCGCCTTGATGGGCGCGCTGATCTGCCTGGCCGGCGCCTCCCCGCAGGGCGCCGCGGCGGTCACCCTCACCACGGTGATCGGCCTGCTGCCCAGCTACCCGCTGATCGCGAGCTCGATGGGCCGCCTGCCGGTGCCCGAGCTGCCCGACCGGCCGGAGGCGATCCTCGAAGACCGGCCGGTGCCCAAGCGCGCCGACGTCTTCTCCGCCGTGGCCCGCGCGACCGAGCTGCTCAGTGGGCTCAACCTGGCGGCCGCGATCAGCTCCACCGCCGCCATCGCGTACCTGGTGCTCGAAGACGGCGGCACCGCCGCCAACCTGCTGACCTTCTCGGCGGCCGCCGCGCTCCTGCTGCGCGCCCGCCTCTTCGCCCTGCCCCAGCAGCGAGTGCCGTTGCTGGTCAGCGGCATCCTCGGCATGGCCTTCCTGCTCTTCAGCTTCACGATCGACGCGGGCACGGGCGGGCGGCTGCTGGTCCTCGTGGTGGCCATCGTCGCCGCCGCCGCGGTGCTCGCGGCCGGTTTGGTGTACAGCCGCCGCACGCCCTCGCCCTACCTCGGCCGGGCGGCCGACATCATCGACGTGCTCGCCATCATGGCGCTGGTCCCCTTGGCCTGCGCGGTGATCGGGCTCTTCGGCGCGATCCAGGGCCTGTTCGCCTCGATCGGCGGGTGACCTCCGATGGCGACCAGGCGTGATCAGCTCCACTCGTACCAGTTCCTGACCCAGCGGGTCATCTCCGCGTTTGTGATGCGGGAGACCGACCCGCAGCAGTCGCCCCTGCGCCGCGGCGTCGGCGCGGTGTTCGGCGGGGTGATGGTGGCGGTCCTGGTGGCCGCCGGCTTCGGCATCTACGGCATCCTGACGAAGGTCGGCAGCGACGGCTGGAAGACCGAAGGCGCCGTGGTCATCGAGAAGGAGACCGGCGCCAGCTTCGTCTATGTCCAGGGCGCGCTGCACCCGACGCTCAACTTCGCCTCCGCCAAGCTGGCCGCCGGGCGCCCGAGCACGCAGGTTTTCCGGATCTCCGGCAACTCCCTGGGCGAGGTGCCGCGCGGCAACACGATCGGGATACCGGGCGCGCCCGACTCCCTGCCCGGGTTCAAGAAGCGGATCGGCCTACCGTGGACGATCTGCAGCGAGCAGATCGCCGACAACTCCGGCACCCCGATCACCCGGGTCAGGCTCGCCGCGGGGCGGGGCACCACGGGCGGTCACGGGCTGACCGAGAGCGAAGGCCTGCTGGTGCGCGACGGTCCGGACGACACGACCTACCTCGTCTGGCGGGGCCGCCGTCACCTGATCCAGGATGCGACCAACCTGGTGCCGGCCATCTTCGGCGAAGTGCGTCTGGCACAGGTCGGCTCGGCGTGGATCAACTCGTTGCCAGCCGGCAACGAGATCCGCACGATCAACGTCCCCGACCGCGGGAGCCCCTCGTCGCAGGTCCCGCAGCGCGAGATCGGCGAGGTGCTCACCACGGAGACCGGCTCCGGTCAGCAGCACTACCTGGTCTTCGACGACGGGGTCGCCGCCATCACGCCGCTCCAGCTCGCCATCCTCGACACGGCGTCCGGCCTCAAGCGCGAGACCGTCGCGGTATCGGTGATCAACAACGCGCCGAAGAGCAGCCTGCTGGTCCCGCCGGCCAACGAGGCCGGAGCGGCGCCGGAGTCCGCCCCGACGCTCGTAGCGGCCAGCCAGCAGCTCTGCGCGATCACCTCGGACGGCCGTAAACCACCGGCCCTCGTCGTCGGCGGCACCGTCGAGGGCCTCGACACGGTAGCGCCGACCGCCTCCGCGTCGAGCGACGGCGACCTGCTCGCCGACGGTGTGCTGGTGCCCTCGGGCCGGGTAGCCATCGTGCGCGTCCTCGCCTCGCCGACGGCCGAGGCCGGCGGCTACTTCGTGGTGACCGACACCGGCATCAAGTACGCGGTGCCGGGCCCCGAGGTGCTCGAGCTGCTGGGCTACCCGGCGGCCGACGCGGTCGAGGTGCCGACCGCGCTGATGCTCCGCCTGCCCACCGGCCCGACCCTCAACCCGGCCGAGGCCATCAAGGCCGCCGCCTGAGAGAAGCGTCAAGCTCAGGATTTGAGCTACCGCGACGTCCCTCGTGGTCTGGACCGCTGCTCACCCGTCCGCTTTGGTTTCTTGCCTCCGGCGGGCCGTCGGGATGGCACTAGCGGGGTGGAGTTTGTGCACGCGGCTCGCGCCCCGGGCTTCGTTGCCCTGAGTAGTGGGAGCTTTTTGCGGATTTATCCACTCATCGCATCCTCGTGAGCGCTCGGCACAATAGATGGGTGATCACGATGCCCGGTGACACAGAGCAACTCCTGCGGCCTCACCCGCGCTTGGTTGGTCACGGTCAGCCTTCTTCGTGCCTCCGGCTTTGGCGGACGATCGCCAGAACGCCGCGCGGTTCTCCACGACCCATGATCGTCAGCGCACCACCACCACATACGGGCCGGGATAACGACAAAATCCCTGTCTTTGTTGCCTCAGAACGTTCTGAGGCAACAAAGACAGGGATTTTGCGGCCTCACGCGACCACCAGCGGTCCGGACCCAAATGCCACTCAGCTTCAGCCAATCATGGGCTCTGCTGGTTTCTGCGCCGGCACCGGTCGCTGGTGGCGACGTGGTGGTCGTCGACAGGGCGTGCTGGGATGAGCGAACGCGATTTCCGGCGAAGCGCCCAGCAGCGCGACGTCGTGATGAGCTGTCGTGTGGCCGAGCGCGTCAGGTCGCCGTCCGGCTGCGTCCGGATCCGAAGGCCGCGCGTCACCAAGATCGAAGCGAGCTGTGACCGTCGCGGGAGCTTGTTTACGGGAAGAGCTGGACCGGGGGGCCTGGCTCTTCGGGCTCGGTCTCATGCTTGGGGGTCGGCGCCACCGTCGTCCGCCACAGGCGGCGCCGGCCGCGCGGCATCACTACCGCCACGACGAGCACGATCAGGACCGCCGCCACCGCGATCCCGGTGCCGATCATCGCGACGTCGCGGGCGCGCGCCCAGGCCGCTGACTCGCCCGACGACGGGTCCGGCAGGTCGGGCAGGGGCTGGGGTGAGGCGGCCGCCAGCCGGGCGGTCACCGCGGCGTACGGGTCGACGACGCCCCGGCCGTACGCGGCGCCACCGGGAGCGGGCACGGCGGTGCGCTCGAGCTGGAGCGCGACGGCGCCGCTCGACCCCTGGACCCCGCCGGACCGCGCGCGCACCAGCGCCGCCGTCGCGGCCACGAAGCCACAGGCCACGGCGGTGCCATCGGCGATCGCCATCCCGCCCGCGCGGCTGAGTGTGAGCACCTTCTCGCCGGGTGCCACCAGGTCGACGTAATCGCCCTGCTGCGACTTGCCCCACAGCACGCCGGACTCGCGGATCGCGCCGACGCCGATCACATCGTCGTACTCCGCGGGGTAGGGCGTGGGGATCTGGCCGCGCTCGTCGCCGAG
>Ga0214467_1000179_pt1 | contig 17477 bp, 16 predicted proteins | sample RVTome_8_FD_187339 | JGI IMG/M metagenome (GOLD analysis project Ga0214467, IMG submission 187339) | Soil microbial communities from uranium-contaminated site in the Upper Colorado River Basin, Wyoming, United States - RVT160D0 HiSeq ...
TGCTGTCCGTACCCGATCCGCCGGGCGTCCCCAAGCCGGCGGCCGTGCGGCTCGCGGCCGCGCTGCGCGAGCGCCGGACGCTGCTCGTGCTGGACAACTGCGAGCACGTCGTCGAGCAGGTCGCCGACTCGGTCGCGGCGCTGCTCGCGGCAGCGCCCGACCTGCGGGTACTGGCCACGAGCCGGGAGCCGCTGCGCCTGCGCGGCGAGGTCCGGTGGGAGCTGCCGCCGCTGGAGATCCCGGACACCGACGACCCGGCGCGGCTGCTGCGGTCGCCGGCGGTGCGGCTGTTTCTGGCCCGGGCCGGGCTCGACCCGGCGCCCGAGGCGGTCGCGGACGTCGCCGAGGTGTGCCGCCGGCTGGACGGCATCCCGCTGGCCCTGGAGCTGGCCGCCACCCGGGTGCCCGCGCTGGGCGTGGCCGAGCTGGCGACCCGGCTGCGGGTGCCGCGCGACAGGTTCGGCCTGCTGGGCACCGCGCCGCGCGACGCGCCGGCCCGGCAGCGCACGCTCGCCGCGGTGATCGACTGGAGCTGGCGGCTGCTCTCCGAGCCCGAGCGGGCGGTGCTGCGCCGGCTCGCCGTCCACTCCGGAGGGTGCACGCTCGCCGCCGCCGAGGCGGTGTGCGCGGACGCCGGCGACGTGCTCGACCTGATGGCCCGCCTCGTCGACCGCTCGCTGGTCGTACGGGTCGGCGAGTCCCGCTTCCGGCTGCTGGAGTCCGTCGCCGCGTACTGCCTCGACCGGCTGCGCGAGGCGGGGGAGGAGGCGGACTCCCGGCGCCGCCACGCGGCCTACTACCTGGCCCTGGCCGAGGAGGCGGACGGGCGGCTGCGCGGGCCCGAGCAGCGGGAGTGGCTGCGCGCGCTGGACGCCGAGGCGGCGAACACGCGGGCCGCGCTGGAGACGTTCCGGCGGGAGGGGGCGGCCGAGGAGGCGCTCCGGCTGGCGGTGGCGCTCGTCTGGTACCGCGTGATGCGCGGGCGCCAGACCGAGGCGCGCCGGGCGCTGGCCGCGGCGCTGGAGATGCCTGGCGCGGCATCGGCGGAGCTCCGCGCCGGCGCCGAGTGCTGGGCGGCCGGCCTGGCGATCCGGCAGGGGGAGGCCGGCCCCGAGGTGGCGGCCGAGGTCCTGCGCCGGTACGCGGAGGTGGCGAAACCCATCGAGCGGGCCCGGGCGGAGTGGTATCTGGCCGGGTCGATCGTCGACTTCGGCGACGAGGCGGCCACCGGGGCGCTGCTGGCGAGTGCCCTCGACGCTTTCCGGGCGGCGGGAGACCGCTGGGGCGAGGCGGCCGTGTTGAGTACCCGGGCGATGCTCAGGCACATGCGCGCTGACGCCGCGGGGCTGGAGGAGGACGCGCGGCGCGGCGCCGAGATCTTCGGCGCGCTGGGCGACGAGTGGGGCGTGCTGCAGGCCACCGACTGGCTGATCGGCCTGGCCGACATGACCGGCGACCGGGCCGAGGGGGCGCGGCTCGCCCGGTCGGGGCTGCGGATGGCCGAGGAGCTGGAGCTGTGGCCCGACGTGGCGTCCCGGCTCGCCTGGCTGGGGTGGATCGCCGCACAGGAGGGCGACTACCGGCGCGCGCTGGAGCAGGCGGAGCAGGCCCGCCGGCTCTCGGCCGAGCAAGGGCAGCGGCCGGGGGAGGTATTCGCCACGATCAGCCTCGCCTTCGCCGCCCGCCGGGCCGGCGACCTCGACGCGGCCGGGGAGCACCTGCGGTGGCTGCTCGCCTCGGCCCGCGCGCAGCAGAGCGGCGACGCCAGCCCACCGTACCTGTCGATGGTCCTGACCGAGCTGGGCCTGCTCGCCGCCGACAAGGGCGACCCGGCCGCGGCGCTGGGCTGGCATCGCGAGGGCTTCGACGCCAACCGCGAGACGGGCTCGCGGCAGGGCATGGCGTGGGCGGTGGCCGGGATGGCGGCCGCGTTGGTGCTCGACGGCCGGGCCGCCGCGGCGGCGCAGCTGCTCGGCGCGGCCGACGCCGCCCGGGCGACGACCGGGCAGTCAGTGTCCGATATGGATCAGGCCGAGCTGGCCCGGACGGCCGATGCCGTCCGGGCCGCCGAGCCCGACTTCGACGCCCTCTTCGCGCGTGGCGCCACGCTCACGCTCGAAGAGGCGGCGGAGATGGCCTACTTGGGCACGTAGATGTGCACCGCGATGCCCGACCCGAAGCGGTTGATGTCGGCCAGCTTCAGGTGGGTGGTGTCGAAGCCCGCGCCCTCGAAGAGGTGCTTGCCGGCGCCGACGACGACCGGGAAGTACCAGAAGTGGAACTCGTCGACCAGGCCGTGCTCCACCAGCGTGCGGTCGAGCTCGCCAGTGCCCCACTTGAGGATGTTCTTGCCCGGCTGCTCCTTGAGGCGCGCCACCTCCTCGGCCACGTCGCCCTTGAGGAGCGTGGAGTTCGTCCAGGTCACCTCGGTGAGGGTGCGCGAGGCCACGTACTTGGCGATGCTGTTCATCGCGTCGGCGTCCGGCCCGGTCCGGGCCGACCACGCCTCCGCGAACCCCTCGTACGTCATCCGGCCGAGCAGCATCGCGTCGGACTCGGACAGCAGCTTGCCGGCGTAGCCGTTGTGGTCGTCGTCCCAGTACGGCTGGCCCCAGTGTTGTGGCTCGGCCCGCGAGGCGGTGGAGGGGCGGGTGTCGTCGATGATGCCGTCAAGGGACACGAACGTGGATTCGATCAACTTGCGCATTTTGTCTGGTACCTCCGCTGATGGCCGGTGACCCGGTGTCACCCTGCTTCCTGCCCACCAGCCTGCCGACCCACCCTTACGATTTCCTTCAGGTCGGCTGTCCGCGCCGAGGTCAGGAGCGGGTGGCGGGCTTGCAGCGGACGGCCTCGACCTTGCCGCGCAGCGCGCACCGGCCGGCGCCGTACGGCACGAGCACCGTCTCGCCGGCGCGGACCGCCAGCGTCCCCTCACGCTCGGACGACAGCTCGCCCGCGCCCCGGGTCACGACCACGACCGAGAACGCCGGCTCCAGTACGCTCGCCGGGTCGGGGCGCAGCCGCTCCACCGCGAAGAAGGGATCGGCGAGCTCGGGAAGGAGTCGGGTGCCGCGCGGGCCGGACAGCTCGCCCAGGGCCTTCGGCGACCACGCCTGCCGGTCCACACAGGACAGTGCGGCGTCGTAGCCCAGGCCGAGGTGGCCGCCCTCGGGGCCGTCGGCGAAGCCCTTCCACTCCAGCAGCACCGAGAAGTCGGTCGGCTCCTGCACCTCCACCATGAAGACGCCCGCGCCGATCGCGTGCGGCAGGCCGGCGGGGCAGAGGACCGCGTCGCCGGCGCGCACCGGCACCTGGTGGGTGGCCGCGAGCATCTCCTCGATCCGCTGGTCGGCGACCCAGCCGGCGAGCTCCTCCGCCGTGACGTCGCGGGCGAAGCCCAGGTGCACGACCGCGTCCGGCTCGGCCTCGAGGATCACCCAGGCCTCGGTCTTGCCGTACGGCGAGGCGAGGTGGCCCCCCGCGAACCGGCGGTCCGGATGGACGTGCAGCGGCAGCCGCTCGCCCGCGTCGAGCAGCTTGACCAGGATGGTCGGGTCGGCGCCGTGCGCGGCGACGTGCTCCACCCCCAGCCACCACTCCGGCCGGGCCGCGATCGCGTCGGCGAGGGCCTCGCCGTCCGGCAGCACGGAGAGGCCCAGCGGCGCCTGGCCGAAGCGGCTGGTGGTCGAGCCGATCCAGTCCTCCGGGTAGTACGGATCGTCCGGCACCGCGATGCCGCGAAACCGGTGGATGCGGCCGGCGCCGCGGTAGAACGACCGGGGCGTGTTGGCCGGTAGCGACGTCAGTGCCATGTGCGATACCACTCCGCGGGCAACTCCTTGACCACCTCGTCCAGCGGCCGGCTCGGTGTATACGGCCTACCGTACTGGCGGGTGAGCGCGTTCAGCTGGTCAAGCCGGGAGCGCGCCTCGGCGATCGCCCGCCCGCGCGCGGCCGGGTCGTGGGTGGAGACCGCGTCCCGCCAGCTCGAGCGCCCGGCGAGGTACGAGGCCGCACTTACCCGCAAGGTCGCGCCGAGCGCCATCCGCTCGCGTCGAGGCCGATCCAAGCCGGAACCAATCGATGTCCAGCTATATTTGTCGCACGGGACACCCCACCTCGAGGAGGCTCCATGCGCAGGATCCGCACGGCGATCGCCCTCGCCGGCATCGGCGCGGCGCTCGCGGTCGGCCTGGCCACCCCGGCCCAGGCCGCGATCACGACGGCCCGCCCCGCGGCCGCCACCGCAGACCCGATGCTCTTCGGCGTCTACTACACGCTTGAGTACTGCCAGTACTTCGGCAACAGCCTCGTCTCCGGCGGCCAGTTCAGCTCCTACAACTGCGTGTACGACTACTACCCCTCCGACGGCCAGTACCACTGGTACCTGTATGTCTGGTTCCGCTGAGCGGACGCGGCATTGATGACAGCCTGAACCGCTCCTGCCATGCTGGCGTACTACCATCGTCGATAGTCGAGCTCGCGGCGACTTCACGCGCGAGTGGGGTGGTGAGGACAGTGACCGCGGACCTGCATGCGTTGTCCGGGGCCTATGCCCTCGACGCCGTCGACGACATCGAGCGCGCGGCGTTCATCCGTCACCTGGCCGAGTGCGAGCCATGCCAGCTCGAGGTGGCCGAGTTTCAGGAGGTCACGGCCAGGCTCGCGCTGGACGAGGGCCCACCGGCACGCATGCGCGACAGCGTGCTGGCGGCCGCCTCCCAGACCCGCCAGGTCGGCCCCACCGAGCATGCCCCCCGCGACACCACACCGGCCGTGCGCGCCGAGCGGTGGCGGCGAGCCACCCTGGGCGTCGCCGCCGCGGCGGTGCTCGCCGTCGCCGCCACCTGGGTCGTCATGGACCAGCGCCTCTCCGACGAGCAGGCCCAGGTGCAGTCGCTGCGGACCGAGCGGGAGCGCATCTACGCCGTCATGAACGCCAAGGACGTCCAGATGCGCGGCGCCGACCTCCCGAGCGGCGGCCGGATCGCGGCCGCCGTCTCCGACACCGAGCGCGGCGGCGTGGCCATGCTCGCCGGCTTGAGCAGCCCACCGGCGGGGCAGACCTACCAGATGTGGGTCGTCAAGGGCGACACCGCGACGTCGGCGGGGGTGCTGCCGGCCGGGATGTACGGCGGCACGCTCGCCTTCGACTGGACCCCGGGGGCGAGCGCCTTCAGCATCACCCGCGAGCCCGAGGCCGGGTCGTCCAGACCCACCCTGCCCGCGCTGGCCACCATCAACCTGTCCTAGCCGCGCGAAGACCCAATTTTGGGCTACCGCGACGATGCTCCTATGGATGTCAAGGGGTGGGTTGGAGGTTGTTTGTGGTGATGTGCTGGTAGAGCTCGCGGGCGACGTACCGTTTGAGGCATCGAATGATTTCTTTTTTTGATAGGCCTTCTTTGGTACGTCGCTGCATGTAGGCGCGGGTGCGGGGGTCCCAGCGTAGGCGGCTGAGTACGACGCGGTAGAGGGCGGCGTTGGCTTGTCGGTCGCCGCCGCGGTTGAGGCGGTGGCGGGTGGTTTTGCCGGAGCTGGCGGGTAGTGGGGCGGCGCCGCAGAGCATGGCGAAGGCTGCTTCGCTGGTGAGTCGGTCGTGGTTTTCGCCGGCGGTGACTAGTAGTTGGCCGGCGGTGTCGGGGCCGACGCCGTGGACGGCGACCAGGTCGGGGTTGATGGCGGTCACGAGGGGTTCGATGAGTTCGTCGAGGTCGGTGATCTCGACGGACAGTTGTTGGTGGCGGCGGGCCAGTGATCGTAGGGCGATTTTGGTGGCGGTGGCCGGGGTGGTGGTGTCGGTGCGGTCGGGTCGCAGGGTGGCGCAGATGGTGATCAGTTTTGGGGTGGGTAGGCCGCGTAGTCGGGTGCGTAGTTCGTCGGGGGCGGTGACGATCAGGGTTTTGAGTTGGCGTTGGGTGTCGGCGCGTTGTTCGACCGCGCTGCGGCGGGCGACCCGTAGGTTGCGTAGGGCCTCGACGCGGCCGTCGCGTTGTTTGGGGGTGCTGGTGCGCTGGCTGGCCAGGGCGGTCTTAGCGGCTGCGATGGCGTCGATCGGGTCGGATTTGCCTTGGAACCGGCGGGTTTTGCGGTTGGGGCGGTCGACCTCGACTACCTCGACGTTGTCCTGGTGCAGGATGCGGGCCAGTCCTGCGCCGTAGGCGCCGGTGCCCTCGACGCCGACCCGGCCCAGCCGGCCGAATCCTCGCATCCAGGCCAGCAGGGCGGTATAGCCGGCGGTGGTGGCGGGGAACAGTTCAGTACCCAGGACCCGACCGACCTGGTCGATGACCGCGGCGGTGTGGGTGTCCTGGTGGGTGTCGACGCCGCCGGCGACCTCGACCACGGCGTTGTGGGGTGTAATGGAGGGCATTCTCGTCCTGTCGCTTGGTGACTAGGGGCAGGGCGGCACGCACCAGCCGGGCAACGCGGACAAGACAGAGATGGGGCCTCTTGCCAGGCTCCTATGAAGTCACAACGCCACGTCCAGTGAGTGCACGAGCACCTCCCGACCCAGGGCCGACAGATCGTGTGGAAGACCCCAAGGTCAGTCCGTCGTTGGGTCAAACCCCGGGCCGGGAGGCGCTCACCAACATCATCTCTGTCCGTCGTGGTCCCGACCGCTGCTCCCGCGGCCTCACCCTCCGCGTCACACAACCCAAGATCTGCCGTCTTCCCGCGCACGCGGCGGGGTGCTTCCTCAAGACGACAATTCCAAGGGGAACCCCGTGCGTCAGGACGGCAGATCTTGGTGCTGATCCGTTGCTCGACTTTCGTAATGGGTCGGGTTGCGGCGCCGTGACATCCGTGTCTTTGAGCAGGCAAGATGCAAGATCTTCTCGCTTGACGCCCTGACCTTCGAGGCAGACCAATCATGATCACTTAAGCCGATAGTTATGCATCAACGGAGAGTAGATCTAGACGACTTCGGGTCGCGGGGACGACCGTAAATCGTCTAGATCTACTCACAGCGTGGCTAGCGACTGCAGAGAAAACGACAATGGGCCCAAAGGTGGCGGCGAAGGTGGGCCCGAAGATGCCGCCAGGGCGCATTGTCATGCACTATGCAGCATTCCTGCGAAAGTCGAGCCGTTGTCCTGGCAACGGATCAGTACCAAGGTCCGCTACGACCCTGATCCCGAGCTCGTGTGGCGCGCCTTACGGGGCTGATGCCCACCCAGGCGGTGGTCCGTGACGCAGCGTTGCTGGATGTGGTGCGGGTATCGCCTCGACCAGGACGGTCCCCAGCTACGTCAGTAGATCGTGGTACGAACCCGCCCCTATGAGGGCAGCTAAGTACCACGATCTTTTGAGTCGGACGCTCGCGAGGGCATAGTGAACCGATAAATCAGCAGAAAGCTCCCACTACCTAGAGCAACAAAGCTTCAGCGCGAGCGGCGCGCACACACTCCATCGCTTGGCACTACCACCCATCCTGATGGTCCGGGGCGCGCTCCCGCCGGAGGCAAAGGGGTAACCGCAACCAACGGCGGACGGGTGAGGCCGCGGGAGCAGCGGTCCGGTGCACGACGGGCGTCGCGGTAGCTCAGATCTCGGTCTTGACGTTGATCCTCTACGCGAGCTCGGCGAGTGGGCGGCCGTCGAAGTCGACGGCGGAGTAGAGGGCCAGCTTCTCGAGGCGGTGGTACGAGTCGATCACCCGGATCGTGCCGCTCTTGGAGCGCATGACGATCGACTGGGTGTAGGCGCCGCCGGCCCGGTAGCGCACGCCCTTGAGCAGGTCGCCGGTGGTGATGCCGGTGGCCACGAAGAAGCAGTTGTCGCCGGTCACGAGGTCGTCCGTGGTGAGCACGCGGTCGAGGTCGTGGCCGGCGGCGAGTGCCTTCGCCCGCTCGGCGTCGTCGCGGGGCCAGAGCTTGGCCTGCATCGCCCCGCCCATGCACTTGAGCGCGCAGGCGGCCGTGATGCCCTCGGGTGTGCCGCCGATGCCTACAAGTACGTCCACATCGGACTGTTCGCTCGCGGCCGAGATGGCGCCGGCGATGTCGCCGTCCGAGATGAAGCGGATGCGGGCGCCGGCGTCCCGGACTTCGCGGACCAGCTCCTCGTGGCGGGGGCGATCGAGGATGCAGACCGTCACGTCCGACATGCCGGAGTTTTTGACTTTGGCGACACGGCGGAGGTTTTCGGTCACGCCGGCGTTGATGTCGATCACATGCGCGCAGTCGGCCCCCACGGCCAGCTTCTCCATGTAGAAGACCGCGCTGGGGTCGAACATCGCGCCCCGCTCGGCCACGGCCAGCACCGCGATCGCGTTTGGCATGCCCTTGCTCATGAGCGTCGTGCCGTCGATCGGGTCGACCGCGACGTCGACCTCCGCTCCGGTCCCGTCGCCGACCTGCTCGCCGTTGAAGAGCATCGGCGCGTTGTCCTTCTCGCCCTCGCCGATGACCACGACGCCGCTCATCTGGATCGAGTTGATCAGCTTGCGCATGGCGTCGACGGCAGCCCCGTCGCCGCCCTCCTTGTCGCCGCGGCCGACCCACCGGCCGGCCGCCATGGCCGCTGCCTCGGTGACCCGGACCAGTTCGAGGGCAAGGTTGCGGTCGAGATCCTGCGGGATGCGGTCCTGAGTCATGGCGCGGTCCTCCTCGCGACGCTGCGGGGCGCTCTGGCTTGGGTAAATCCTGTCATGGCCAGGGGCTGAACGCCCGTTCGGACGGCGTACTGAGAAGATGGTTACGTGGACCAGCCGACGCAGCCGCCCGTCGCCCATTCGCGGACCCCACGCGACATGGTGCTGTCGCTGATCGTGCTGCTCGTCCCCGTGCTGCTGGTGGTGTTGATCTACCGGGTGGTCCAGGGTGGCGACCAGCCGGTCGAGACCGACACCGCGCCGGCGATCGCGCAGGCGCGGTCGGCCAACGCGTTTCCGGTCGCCGAGCCCGCCGGGCTCAGCGACGACTGGCGGGCGATCAGCGCCGCCTTCCAGAAGGCGGAGGGCGGCCAGATCCTCCGCATCGGGTACGTGACGCCGGATGGCGCCGGCCTCCAGCTGATCCAGAGCGACGTGTCGCCGGAGAAGCTGCTGCCCGCCGAGCTCACCAAGAGCGGGCGGCCGGAGGGCGTGGTCAAGGTCGACGGGCAGAGCTGGCAGCGATACACGGCGCGTCCCGGCGAGCGGGCACTTGTGCTGCTGGAGCGCGATCGGACGATCGTCATAGTGGGTGGCGCCCACGAAGAGGAGCAGCGCGAGCTGGCTACCGCCGTACGCTGAATGCCGTGACCGATCTCGGAGCCGCCCCCGTCGACGGCGAGCTGGAGAGCTTCAGCCTCGTGGAGCTGGCCGTCCTGCGCCTGCGGCGGGAGATCCTCAGCGGCCGCACCGATCCGGGTGAGCGCCTGGTCGAGGAGCAGCTCACCCGCCGGCTCGGGATCAGTCGGGCGCCCCTGCGCGAGGCGCTGCGGCGGCTTGCGGAGCAGGGGCTGGTCGAGCACGTGCCGCGCCGGGGCGTGCGGGTGGCCACGCTCTCCGACCGCGACGTCCAAGAGCTGTACGACGTGCGCGACCTGCTGGAGCGCCACGCGATCGCCGCCGCGCTGCCGCTGGGGCGGGACGCCGACCTGGCGGGGCTGCGTGCCGCCCTCGACCAGATGCGCGAGGCGACGAAGGCGGCGGACCGGTTGCAGATCGCTGAGGCGCACCGCCGCTTCCACGTCGCGGTCGTGGCGCTCGCCGGCAACCGGCAGCTCACCGCCATGTACGAGTCGATCCTGGTCAAGCTGCAGCTCTACATGGCCCGAAATCTCAGCCGCGAGGCCGAGGTGGCCCAGCCGCAAGACGGCGTGCACCGGCACGAGCGCCTGCTGGCGGCCGCGGTGGGCGACCCGGACGCGATGCTCGCCGAGCTGGCCGGGCACGGCGCCCGCTCCTACTTGGCGTAATTTCCCCGTTACGCCAGCGACTTTGGCGGGTAATGCTTCGGTCGACAATCGACTGTATGCCAGGCTCAACCATCGGACCCGTCAAGGCCGACCCCTACCTCTGGCCATACGACGGCGCGGCTCCGGTCGCGCGCACCGCACTGCTCTGCATCGACTGGCAGATCGACTTCTGCGGCCCCGGTGGCTACGTCGACAGCATGGGCTACGACATCGCACTCACGCGGGCCGGGCTGCCCGCGACCCAGCGGCTGCTGTCGCACGTACGCGACCTCGGCATGCTGGTCATACACACCCGTGAGGGGCACGACCCGGACCTCGCCGACCTGCCGCCCAACAAGCGATGGCGCTCGGCACAGATCGGCGCCGAGATCGGCTCGGCCGGGCCGTGCGGCCGCATCCTGGTCAAGGGCGAGCCGGGCTGGGAGATCGTGCCCGAGGTCGCACCGGCACCCGGCGAGGTGGTGATCGACAAGCCGGGGAAGGGCGCGTTCTACGCCACCAACCTCGACCTCGTGCTGCGTACGCACGGCATCACCCACCTGATCCTCACCGGCATCACGACCGATGTCTGCGTGCACACGACGATGCGCGAGGCCAACGACCGCGGGTACGAGTGCCTGATCCTCTCCGACTGCACGGGTGCCACCGACGCGGGCAACCACGCCGCCGCGCTGCACATGGTCACCATGCAGGGCGGCGTCTTCGGCTGCGTCGCCACCTCCGACGCGGTGATCGGGGCGACGTCATGATCGCGGTCGAGGCGCGGCCGGCGCCGTTCACGTTCGACCCGACCGGGACGGCCCTGCTGGTCATCGACATGCAGCGGGACTTCCTGGAGCCGGGCGGCTTCGGCGAGACGCTCGGCAACGACGTCGGCCAGCTCCGACGCACGATCGCCCCGCTGGCGGCGCTGCTCGCCGGCTGGCGGGCGGCCGGCCTGCCGGTCATCCACACCCGCGAGGGGCACCTGCCCGACCTCTCCGACTGCCCACCGGCCAAGCTCGCCCGGGGCGCGCCGAGCATGCGCATCGGCGACGAGGGGCCGCTGGGTCGCATCCTGGTACGCGGCGAATACGGCCACGACATCGTCGACGAGCTCGCCCCGGCGCCGGGCGAGCCGGTCATCGACAAGCCGGGCAAGGGCGCCTTCTACGCCACCGACCTCGGCGCGCTGCTCGACGAGCTCAAAGTGGCCAGCCTCATCGTCACCGGCGTGACCACCGAGGTCTGCGTGCACACCACGGTCCGCGAGGCCAACGACCGCGGGTACGAGTGCCTCGTACTCGCCGACTGCGTCGGGTCCTACTTCCCGGAGTTTCAGCGGGTGGGGCTCGACATGATCGCCGCACAGGGCGGGATCTTCGGTTGGGTCGCCGACTCGACCGACGTGCTCAGGGCTCTTCAGGAGGAGTCATGAAACTTCCGTACTGGGTGCGCGGGGACACCAACGCTTTCTTCGGTTTCGGCGTCAACGTGCTGGTCAACGTCCTCACGCTGACCGGCCTCTGCATCGGCGTCCTGCACATGGCCTCGGGCGACGTCTTCGGCACGATCCTGCCCGCCCTCGGCATAGCCCTCGTCTTCGGCAACATCTACTACACCTACCTGGCACGGCGGCTGGCCCGGAAGGAACGGCGCGCGGACGTGACCGCCATGCCGTACGGGCCGAGCGTGCCGCACATGTTCATCGTGATCTTCGTGATCATGCTGCCGATCTACCTGCGCACCAACGACCCGGTGCGGGCGTGGCGGGCGGGGCTGGCGTGGGCGTTCATCATCGGCGTGATCGTCCTCATTGGAGCGTTCGTCGGCCCGTACATCCGCAGGTACGCGCCACGGGCCGCGCTGCTGGGCACACTGGCCGGCATCTCCATCACGTTCATCTCGATGAACCCGGCCGCGCAGATGTGGGACATGGCCTGGATCGCGCTGCCGGTCTTCGCGCTGCTGCTCGTGGGCCTGCTCACCGACGTCAAGCTGCCCGGCAACATCCCGATCGGCCTCGCCGCGCTGCTGGTGGGCACGGCGATCGGTTGGATCGGCGGCGCGATGTCGGTGCCGGACGTCTCGGCGGCCGCTGGTGACATCGCCGTCGCTGTGCCGGATCTCAAGCTCGGACTGCTTTTTGACGGGCTGGGCGACATGGCGCCACTGCTGGCGACCGCGATCCCGCTGGGCGTCTACAACTTCACCGAAGCGATGACCAATGTGGAGAGTGCCGAAACGGCGGGCGACAGCTACAACCTGCGTAGCGTCCTGCTCGCGGACGGCGCCGGCGCGGTCATCGGCTCGGCATTGGGTTCCCCCTTCCCGCCGGCCGTCTACGTTGGACACCCGGGCTGGAAGGCGGCGGGCGGCCGCACCGGCTACTCGATGGCGACCGGCGTGGTCATCGCGCTGCTGTGCTTCCTCGGCATGTTCGGCCTCCTGGGCGCGCTGCTGCCGACCCCCGCGATCGTGCCCATCCTGCTCTACATAGGACTGCTGATCGGCGCGCAGGCGTTCCAGGCCACGCCAAGGGCACACGCGGCCGCTGTGGTCGCCGCGCTGATACCCAACATCGCCTCCTGGGCGAGCGGCCAGATGGACAACGCGCTCGCCGCCGCCGGCACGTCCGCGGCACAAGTCGGCGACGCGGCGCTGGAGGGAGCCGGCGTCTTCTACCACGGCCTGCTCGTGCTCGGCCAGGGCGCGATCCTGGCCGGCCTGGTGCTCGGCGCGATCGTCGCGTTCATCATCGACAAACGCTTCTGGCACGCCGCGATCTTCGCCGGCTCGGGGGCGGTGCTGTCGTTCATCGGCCTCATCCACGGCGAGAAGGTCCAGTGGAACGCGAACGGCCAGGTCGCCCTCGGCTACCTCTTCGTCGCGGCGGTCTGCGTCGCGTTCGCGCTCACCAAGGTGCCACCCCGCGATCCCGAGCCGGACGAGGTCGACGCCGAGGTGCCCGCGCCCCGACCGGCCCCGGACCTAGAGAAGGCGGCCGCACCGACCGCATGACCTACGCGTGGGGCGTCGGTCGCGGGGCCCGCCGCGACCGCCGCCCCATCCCCACGAGAGGACACCCCATGGAGATCAACCGGCCCGAGGTGGTGGCGGAGGTGGCCGCCGCCTTCGCCGCGTACGAGCAGGCCCTCGTCGCGGGCGAGCCGGACCGGATCGTCGACTTCTTCTGGCAGTCGCCGGAGACCGTCCGCTACGGCATCGCCGACCACCAGCTGGGCATCGCGGAGCAGCGCGCCTGGCGGTGGGCGCAGCCGCCACTCCCGCCCGGGCGCCGGCTGCGCGAGACCCGGATCACCACCTTCGGCGCCGACTACGCGGTGGTCAACACGCTGTTCGACTACCCCGGCGGCACCGCCGTGGGCCGGCAGTCGCAAACCTGGGTGCGCCTCCCGCCCGGCTGGCGCATCGTGGCCGCCCACGTCTCCGAGCCGGCCGCCTCGGTCGTCGCCCCGGATCGCTAGTGCGGTGGCCACTAACGTTCACCGGGTGACCAGCGGCATTCGGCCGCTGGTCACCCGCGCCGGCGAAGCCGCACTAGACGACTCTCCAAGCCGCGATGCCCGTCGTGGTCCGGGCCCGTTTGGACCGCTGTTTTCGTCGCCTCACCCTCCGTGTCACAAACCCCCATGGCAGTGCGGTCCCAGCAGACCTTGGGACTGATCCGTGGTCAGGGCGGCGGATCAGCGCCAAGACTTGCTGTATTCGACCTGCGTGGTGCGCGACTGGAACGCCAGTGCTGCTACCGCGCTGGTTTAGCAGCACTGGTGTTCCTGTCATCGAAGGCGCCGCCCCTCGATGGCGAGCGCGTGGTGATCGTTCACCCGACATAGGCGTGACACGCGGCCTCCAACGCCATTTCCGGGCGAACGATCAAGCCGAACACGCGGTCGTGACGCAGCGTTGGTGCACGCGGTGGGGTATCGCGATCGAGCCAGGGCCGGTCCCCGGCTACGTCAGTTGATCGTGGTATTCCACTGCCCCTATGAGGGCAGCGAAATACCACGATCTTTGGGTCAGGTGCTCACACAGGATCGAGAGCGGACAAATCACTAGACAGCTCCCACTACCCAGAGCGATCAAGCCCCGGGAGCGAGCCGCGCGCACTCCCCCATCCCGATGATCCGGAGCGCTCCCGCCGGAGGCAAAGGGGTAACGCCAACTATCGCGAAGCGGTAAAGCCGCCTCAAGAAGGGCCGGCGGCGACCGCGTTAGCTCTCCTCGCGGGCGGCCTTCGCGGCGTCGAGGCGGGCGCGGGCGCCGTCGAGCCATCGCTGGCAGACGTCGGCGAGCTGCTCGCCGCGCTCCCACAGTGCGAGCGACTCCTCGAGCGAACCGCCGCCGGCCTCCAGCCGCTCCACCACGGAGGCGAGCTCCGCGCGGGCCTGCTCGTAGCTCAACTGGGGCTCGCTCATGGTGCGTCACCCTACCCGCGGGCGGGTGAGGCTCCCGATCATCTCAGCCCGGTGAGTCGGTCACCTGTGCGGAGAGGTCGCCGGACGCCAGGCGCAGCCGGAGGTCGTCTCCCTTGGCCACGTCGGAGGGTGAGCGGACGACGTGGCCGTCGGCGCGCTGGACGATGGCGTAGCCGCGTTCGAGGGTCGCGGCGGGGGACAGCGCGCGGAGGCGGGCGAGGGTGTGGCGGAGGTCGCCGGCGGCCGCGGCGAGCTTGTGGTCCAGCGAGCGGGCGGCGCGGTCGCGGAGGGCGCCCACCTCGGCCGCGCGCTGCTCGACCATGACGTGTGGTCGGGCCAGGACCGGGCGGGAGCGGATCGAGTCGAGGCGGTGCTGCTCGCGGTCGAGCAGGCCGGTCACCGCGCGGTCCAGCCGCTGCCGGGCGAGGGCGATGAGGCGCAGCTCTTCGGCCAGGTCGGGCACGATCCGCTTGGCGGCGTCGGTGGGGGTGGAGGCGCGCACGTCCGCGACGTAGTCGAGCAGCGGGATGTCCTCCTCGTGGCCGATCGCGCTGACCACCGGTGTGCGGCAATGGAAGACCGCGCGGCACAGCGCCTCGTCGGAGAAGGGCAGCAGGTCCTCGACGCTCCCACCGCCCCGCGCGATGATGATCACGTCGATCGTGTCGTCGCCGTCCAGGACCTTGAGGGCGTCGATCATCTGCGGTACGGCCGTCGGGCCTTGCACGGGCACGTTGATCACGCGGAACTCCACGGCCGGCCACCGGCGGCGGGCGTTGGTCAGCACGTCTCGCTCGGCGGCGGACGAGCGGCCGGTGATCAGCCCGATCCGCGCGGGCAGGAACGGGGGGCGTCGCTTGCGCTCCCGCGCGAAGAGGCCCTCGGCGGCCAGCAGCTTCTTGAGCTTCTCCAGCCGGGCGAGCAGCTCGCCCAGCCCCACCTGGCGGATCTCGTCGGCGCGGAGGCTGAGCGTGCCGCGCGCGGCGTAGAACTCCGGCTTGGCGTGCAGGACGACGCGGGCGCCCTCGTTGAGCTCGGGGGCGCCGATGTCCAGTACATCCCGGTTTGTCGTGACGGTCAGGCTGAGGTCGGCGGACGGGTCACGCAGCGTGAGGAAGACCGTGCTCGCGCCCGGGCGGCGGCTGATCTGGGCCACCTGGCCGTCGACCCACACCCAGCCGAGCTTGGACACCCACGAGCCGATCTTCTGGCTCACCACCCGCACGGGCCAGGGCTCCTCGGGTGTGCTCTTGGGGGCTTCCGGCTGCGTCACGCAGGCCAGCCTATGTGTCGTACGGCGTAATCCGGGTCTCGACCGGGGCGGGTGGCGTGGAGTGGCACGTACGATGGCGGGGTGACCGAGATCCGCAAGCGCGTGCTGCTGGCCAAGCCCCGCGGATACTGCGCCGGCGTCGACCGCGCCGTGCAGACCGTGGAGGAGGCGCTCAAGCTCTACGGGCCGCCGATCTACGTGCGCAAGCAGATCGTGCACAACAAGCACGTGGTGTCGACGCTCGAGGCCAAGGGCGCCATTTTCGTCGAGGAAAACGAGGAGGTCCCCGAGGGGGCGACCGTGATCTTCTCGGCGCACGGCGTGGCCCCGGAGGTCTACGAGCAGGCCAAGGCGCGCTCGCTCAAGGCCATCGACGCGACATGTCCCCTGGTGACGAAGGTGCACCACGAGGCGAAGCGGTTCGCGGCCGACGACTACGACATCCTGCTCATCGGTCACGAGGGTCACGAGGAGGTCATCGGCACGGCCGGCGAGGCGCCCGCGCACGTCCAGCTCGTCGATGGCCCCGAGGGCGCCGACAAGGTGACGGTGCGTGACCCCGCCAAGGTCGTGTGGCTCTCCCAGACGACGCTCTCGGTCGACGAGACGATGGAGACCGTGGCCCGCCTCAAGCAGCGGCTGCCGCTGCTCCAGTCGCCGCCCAGCGACGACATCTGCTACGCGACGCAAAACCGCCAGCACGTGGTCAAGGAGATCGCGGCGGAGTGCGACGTGGTGCTCGTCGTCGGCTCGCGCAACTCCTCCAACTCGGTGCGCCTGGTCGAGGTGGCCCTCGACGCCGGCGCGCGTGCCGGCCACCTGATCGACTACGCCCACGAGATCGCCGACGAGTGGCTGGAGGGCGCCACCACGGTCGGCGTCACCTCCGGTGCCAGCGTCCCCGACGACCTGGTCATGCAGGTGCTGGAGCACCTGGCCGCGCGCGGCTTCGCGGACGTGGCCGAGGTCACGACCGCGGACGAGCGGCTGACGTTCTCGCTGCCGCAGGAGCTCAAGCGGGAGATGAAGGCCGCCGTGGCCGCGCGCGCCGAGGAGGCGAAGGCGCTAGTCGCCGACCAGCTCGGGTGACTGGGGCTGCCGGGGGGCGATCTCGACCTGAGCGGGCGCTGGCAGATCGTCGTCGGAGACGCCCAGCTCGGCGAGCTTGCGGGCGCTGACCAGCACGCGCGCCTCCAGCGAGCCGACCGCCCGGTTGTAGGCGGTCACCGCCCCGCCCAGCGCTCCGCCCAGCTTGCTCACGTGGTCACCCATCGTGGAGAGCCGCCCGTACAGCTCGCGGGCCAGCGTGTGCACCGCCAGCGCGTTTCGGGCCAGGGCCTCCTGACGCCACACGTACGCCACGGTGCGCAGCAGTGCCATCAGTGTCGCCGGGGTGGCGAGCACGACGTTTCGCGCGAAGGCGTGCTCCAGCAGCGTCGGGTCGCGCTGCAGCGCCGCGTCGAGAAACGGGTCGGCCGGCACGAAGAGCACCACGAACTCGGGCGTCTGATCGAAGGCGCTCCAGTAGGACTTCGCCGCCAGCGCGTCGACGTGGCCGCGCAGGTGGCGGGCGTGCGCGTCGAGGTGGGTGTCGCGCCCGCGCTCCTCGCGCGCCTCCATCGCCGCGAGGTAGGCCTCGAAGGGCGCCTTCGCGTCGACCACGACGGACCGTCCACCCTGGAGCTTGACGACCATGTCCGGGCGGACGCCCTGCAGGTCGTTGACGGCGGTCACCTGCTCCGAGAAGTCGCAGTGCTCGAGCATGCCGGCCGCCTCGACGATCCGCCGCAGCTGGTGCTCGCCCCACCGCCCGCGCACCTGCGGCGCCCGCAGCGCGGCCACCAGCTGCTTGGTCTCGGTGCGCAGCTCGCCGGAGA
>Ga0214467_1000181_pt1 | contig 17408 bp, 15 predicted proteins | sample RVTome_8_FD_187339 | JGI IMG/M metagenome (GOLD analysis project Ga0214467, IMG submission 187339) | Soil microbial communities from uranium-contaminated site in the Upper Colorado River Basin, Wyoming, United States - RVT160D0 HiSeq ...
GGGCGAACGATCACCGCGACCAAAAGGCGGACGTGTGAGGCCGCGGAAGTTGCTCTGTGTCATCCGCCATCGCGATCGCCCCAGCGACGTCAGTAGATCGTGGTACGCATCCGCCCCTATGAGGGCAGTTCCGTACCACGATTTACTTGGGCCGGCGCTTCATGAGCGTGCGTGAGCGAATAAATCCGCAAAATCCTCCACTACTCAGTGCGACCGGGCCGCGCCGGGCGACCAGGCTCGGGTGCGCAGCGTGCACGGCGCGTCGAACGCCACCAGCGGGACCGGCTCGCCGCGCGCGGGTGGCGTCCAGTGCGGCGCGGAGTGCCAGGTCAGCTCCAGCTCGCCGACCGTGCGCACGTCGGGCTCCTCGGCCGGGCCGCGACGGCCTACAAGGTCGCGAGGAGGCCGCCGCCGATGACGAGGGGGAGCGTGACGAACAGGAAGATCCCGATGCCCGTCAGCACGCGGCCGCCGTCGCTGGTCTCACGCTCCGGGCCGTGCCCGAACCACGCGTAGGCGTCCGCGCTGCCCATCTTGGTGAAACCGAGCCCGCCGGTGGCCGCCGCGAACGCACCGGCCAGGACCAGGCAGATCCCGAGCCGGGACACGAAGTCACCGTCGCCGAGGGCGATCCAGACACCCGCGAGCACCGCCGCCACCACCGCCGCGGTGACCGTCAACACCAACGCTTCGAGCAGACCCTTCACGGCCGTCATGTACCCACGCTAGTCACCCGTGTCCACCCCGTCGCCGGGTCTGGACAGCGTAACTCTTGTTATATGAGTTAGGCGGTGACCCGTTCCCGGCGCCTCTCGGCGCAAGCGACGGCGGTGGTGCTGGCCCTTGGCGGAGGATCCGGGTCCGCCCGCGCCCGAGCTGGGAAGGCGCGTGACGTCCCCGCGTTCTGACCGGGCGGTAGGGGCGGCTAACGGACGTCTATCCGGTGTCTACGCGCCCCGCACACGCTGGGTGACGGCCGTCCATAGGGGATGGCTAGGGGAGGCAGCGGAGATGCGTACGTCGGGGGATGGTGTGCGCCGTGGGGGCGGCGACACCGAGGATAAATGGCCAGATTGCCTGCGATTGGGCCACGAGCTGGCCGCGATGGGTTCGGACGGCGCCGAGCTGCGGCGGCGGTACCGGGAGGTGCTACTCGGTGACGGTCCGTCACCGGCGGAGCGGCCGCTGCGGGTGCTCGTGCTCGGCGCGGGGATCGCGGGGCTCTGCACCGCCTACGTGCTGCGGCGGGCCGGCCACGACGTGCACCTCATCGAGGCGGACCCGGACCGGATCGGCGGGCGGCTGGCGGCGCGTACGCGCAGCCCGTTCCGGGATCCGTTGCTGCACGCGGACGCAGGCGGCGTGTCCATCCCGGACAGCCACGCGCTCACGCTGTCGCTCGTGGACGGGCTCGGGCTGCGCCGCCGCCCGGCCGTGCCCGCGGTCGTGCCCACCGGCTACACGGCGGTGGACCTGCTCGACGCGGTGCTGGACGCCGTGGGCGACTACCACGAGGCGGAGACGCCGGACGGCCGCGTGGTGGGGTGGGCGCGGCTGGTGCACGACCTCGACGGCCTGTCGCTGGGGCGGTTTCTGACCGAGTGGGCCGGCCTGGACACCGCGGCGGTCTCGGCGATCGGGCGGCTGGAGCACGCCGGGTACCGGATGTCGATGTCCTTTGTGGACTTCTACCTGCACCACCTGCACGCCGGCCCGCGCGCGGCCCGCTGGGAGATCGAGGGTGGGAGCTGGCGGCTGCCGTACGCGTTCGGCCCGGTGCTCGACGACATGGTCAGCCTCGACCGGCGGGTGACCCGGATCGAGTACTACGACCCGGCCCGTCCCACGGCGGAGTACACCCGCGTGGCCCCGGGCGGCCCGCGCGTGTGGGTCGAGACGCTGTCCAGCCGCGGGCGGCGGGAGGGTTTCGCGGCCGACGCCGCCGTCGTGACGCTGCCCTTCGCGGCGCTGCGCCAGGTGCGGATCGAGCCGTCGCTGCCGGCCGCCAAACGGCGCGCGGTCATGGCGCTGCGCTACGAGCCGGTCACCACGGTCCAGCTGGAGTTCGACCGGCGGTGGTGGGAGTTCAGCGAGGACGAGTGGCAGCGCGAGCTCGACGCGCTCTCACCCGGACTCTACGATCGTTACGCCCAGGCGCGGACCCGGCGGGTGACCAGGTCGGGAGCCACCAACCGGCTGGCCTCGTTTCCCGGTGGGCCGGTGCCGGGCAGCGACGGCGGCGTCGTGCTGGCCAGCCACGCGCGGGCCGGCGGTGCGGTGCGGTGGGAGGCGCTGAGCCCGGACGACCGGTACGCCCGGGCGCTGCGCGGCCTGCAGGAGGTGTACGGCGACCGCGTCGAGGCCTTCTACACCGGCCACGGCGCCACCGGCAGCTGGACCACCGGGGAGGCGGTCCTCGCGCCCGGCCAGCTGACCGCGCACCATCTCGCCGCCGTGGCGCCGATCGGGCCGCTGCACTTCGCCGGTGAGCACACCTCGCTCAAGCGCTCGTCCATCGAGGGCGCGATCGAGTCGGGGGTGCGCGCCGCGCTCGCGGTCGACGACCAGCACCGGCTGGCACCCACCCGGGAGCCGGTCTGCGGCGGCGCGCACCGCTGAACCGCCCGCGTCCACCCGAGCTGTCGCTCAGGTGGGCAGCGGCTCCGGCACGATGCTGAGGGCCGATTCGCGGCGGTGGGCGCGGACCGGCATCGGCCGGCGGACAGCCTTGAAGAGCCGCGCGAGTGTGGCGGAGCGGGCACCGGCGGCGCCGACGCCGTGGATGGCGGAGCTGCCGTCGCTGATCCACGCGTCCCACAGTGGACGGTCGTCCGGGTCGAGCCGGCCGCGCGCGACCGCGAGGTCCAGAATGGAGCGACCGATCTCCAGGTGCATGTGGGACTTGCGCCGAAACCGGCTGGTGATGACGCCGAGGTGCTGGACGGTGGTGGTGCCGCCCGCCACGGCGATGCTGATGTTGAGGTAGGCCTCCATGCCGAAGTCGATGGGCAGCAGGCCGTCGAGATAGGCGTGCCGGACGGCGCGGTAGCCGGTCAGGGAGTTCGCGCCGAGGTCGCCCACCTCGGGGAAGAACTCGGCCACGATCGGTTCGTAGATGGTGAACGTGCTGGCCAGGATGGTGGCGGGGTCGGCGTACTCATAGTCGCCGAGGACCTGGTCGGCGCCGCTTGCGACGGCGGCGTGGCGCAGCATGGCGGGCACGTTGCCGGTCGAGGAGACCAGGTCGGAGTCGAGCAGGCAGGCCCACTCGGTGTCGATGGCCGTGATGCCCGCGGCGATCGCGGCACCCTTGCCGATCGGTCCGCGCAGCACGTCGGCTCCCGCCGCGGCGGCCCGCTGCGCGGTGGTGTCCGTCGACGCGCTGTCGATGACGAGGACCCGGTCGCCGGGCTGGGCGGCCTGCTGGGCCTGGCCAACGATCGTGGCGATGGTGTCCTGCTCGTCGTGGGCCGGGATGAGAAATGTGAACAAGGATGCCTCCGAGCGGGATAGGGGACTAGCGGGCGGGGATCGATCTGGTGAGGGCGTCGAGGATCACGTCGAGCCCGAACTCGAACTCGTTGCCGAAGGCGTAGCCGGGTCGGCGGAAGTACTCGGTCGCCATCTCGGTGAGGTGCGGGTATCCGTCGGCGGAGAAGTGCTCGGCGGCTTTGAACGGCAGCGCGTCCTCCTGAAGCGCGAACCCGTAGACGTAGCTGTCCAGCAGGGCGTACGCGTGGGCGGTCATCTCCACCGAGAGACCCGCCGCGCGCAGGGTGGCGATGGTGGCGTCGTGGTGTGCCAGCGTCGCCGGGCCGAGGGTGGTGCGCGACTCCATGAGCACGATGGCCCAGGGATGGCGCCGCAGCACCTGGCGGGCCGAGATCGCCCGGCCCCGGATCTGGGTACGCCAGTCGCCGCCGGGCGTGGGTAGCTCGATCTCGCCGAAGACGAGGTCGACGATGCCGTCGAGGATCTCGTCCTTGTTGGCCACGTGGTGGTACACCGACATCGGTTTGACCCCCAGCTCGTCGGCGAGTGACCGGATCGTCAGTGACCCGAGCCCGCCCGCGTCGGCGACCGCGATAGCGGTGCGCAGCACCCGTTCGCGGCTGAGCGTCCCGCGCCGGGCGGGCATGTCACTGAGGGGTTTCGGCATCGAGGCTCCTGGAGCGATGGCTTCTTCGTACTTAGTACGGTACCGTGACCTTACTTAGTACGGTATGGCCAGCAGGCCGATGAGTTCGACGCCACGCCGATGCCGTGGCCTGGCGTCGGAGCGTCACCGCCACAGGGGCGGTTCGCCCCTGTGGCGGTGGTCCGCGTCCCGTGCCCGAGGCTCGCCGCCGGCGTCTATCGGGTGGCGATCGGTTGTCGACGCGCCCCGTGTCTCATCGATCGGTGGATGCCGTCGGGGTCGCGGTGCTCGCCGGCGACCAGCTCACGCGAGACGGGGTCGTCGCCGGCCTCGCCTCCCAAAACACCGTCGAGGTGTACCTCGGCGAGCGCCAGCGCTCGGCGCCGGTGCTGCTCGCCGTCGCCAGCCAGGTGACCGAGGAGGTGCTCGGGGGGATCGAGCGCTTCGGCCGGGCCTCGCGCCACCGCGACCTGGCCGTGGTCCTCGTCGCTCAGGAGATCCGCGAGCACCACGTGCTGCGCGCGGTCGAGCTCGGCCTCGCCGCCCTGCTGCAGCGCCGGGACGCCGGCTTCGACCAGATCGCGCGCGCCGTCGTGGCCGCGGCGTCCGGCCGGGCTGAGCTGCCCGCGGCGGTCACCCGCCGCCTCCTCGAGCAGTTGCGCACGGTACAGCGGGACGTGCTCGGCCCGCGCGGCCTGACCATCAGCGGGTTCACCGAGCGGGAGCTCGAGGTGCTCCGCCTGCTCGCGGACGGACTCGACACCGGCGAGGTCGCGCTGAAGCTGAACTACTCGCAGCGCACCGTCAAGAACATCATCTACGGCGTGATGACCCGGTTCAGCCTGCGTAACCGCACGCACGCGGTGGCGTACGCGATCCGCATGGGCGCCCTTTGAGCGCGCCCTACCGTCCACAGTGCCGCCGTCCGGGGCAGCCATGGATGGCCTCCGGGGCAGACGGCATCGCGGGTACCCGCCGGAGGCGCGACGCCGGGTAACATGGCGTGCCTCTGGATTCTGGACGTGCGGGGGCGCGGCCAGGGCGGTCACGAGCCGCGCACGGCGGTCACGTTCCGCACCCGGAGATCAACGGCAGGATGCATCCGGGGGGAATGCGTGGATGACCGTTTGTGGTTCACCCTGCTCGGGCCGGTGGGGGCCCGCCGTGGACCGACGGAGCTGGAGCTCGGGTCGCCGCAGCAGCGGACCGTGCTCGCGGCGTTGCTGCTCCAGGCCGGTGTGCCGGTCTCGATCCAGCAGCTCATGGAGACACTCTGGGACGACGACGCACCCCGGTCGGCGGAGGCGACCATCCGCACGTACGTGTACCGGCTGCGCCGCGTGCTCACGCCGGCCGGCGTCGGCCCGCCGGTGATCAGGTCGGCCGGCGCGGGCTACCTCGTCGGCGTCCGGCCGGACGAGTTCGACCTGGGCACGTTCCGGCAGCTGGTCGGCGCGGCGGAGCTGGCCCGGCGGCAGTCGGACACCTCCGGTGCGGCCGACCTGCTGCGCCGCGGCCTCGCCCTGTGGAACGGCGAGCCGCTGGCCGGCCTGCCGGGCCAGCCGATGGAGCGATACCGGGCGAACCTCGCCAAGCTCCGGCTCAACGCGCTGGAGTCCCTGCTCGCCGCGGAGATCGACCTCGGGGCGTACGTATCGGCCGGTGACCAGCTCGCCTCGCTGGTGGCCGAGCACCCGCTCGACGAGCGCTTCCGCCGCCTCCTGATGCTCGCCCTCTGGCGGTCGGGGCAGCAGGCCGAGGCGCTCGCCGTCTACCAGGACGCGCGGGACGCGCTCGCGGCGGAGCTCGGCGTCGACCCTGGGCCGCAGCTGCGGGAGCTGCACCTGCGGATCCTGCGCGCCGACGCACCGGAGCCCGCGCCGGCCCCGCCCGCCCCGCCGGCCGCGCCGGTGCCGGCCCAGCGTGCCGCGCCGGCGGCGGAGGTGACCACGCGTACGGTCGCGCGAAGCCGCATGACCCTCGCCACGCCGGCACAGCTCCCCGCCGACCTGCCCGACTTCACCGGCCGCGCGGCCGAGCTGGACGCCCTCGACGCGCTCCTGCCGGCCGGCGACGAAGAGCCGCCGGCCATGCTGATCGCCACCATCCACGGCCTGGCCGGCACCGGCAAGACCGCGCTGGCCGTCCACTGGGGACACCGGATCGCCGCGCGTTTCCCGGACGGGCAGATCTACGTCAACCTGCGCGGCTTCCACCCGTCCGGCGTGGTGATGGGCCCGCTGGAGGCGCTCCGCGGGGTCTTCGACGCGATCGGCGTCGACCCGCGGCAGCTGCCCCAAGGGCTCGACGCGCAGGCCGCGCTGTACCGCAGCCTCATGGCCGGCCGCCGCACGCTGCTGCTGCTCGACAACGCGCGGGACGCCGAGCAGGTGCGCCCGCTGCTGCCCGGCTCGCGCGGCTGCCTGGTGGTGGTGACCAGCCGGCACCAGCTGCCGAGCCTGGTCGCCATCGAGCAGGCCCGGCCGACGAAGCTGTGCGTGCTGCCCGACGACGACGCCCGGGCATACCTGCTGAGCCGCCTCGGCCCCCGGGCGAGCGCGGCGGACAGCGCCGAGATCGACAGCATCGTCCGGCTGTGCGGCGGCCTGCCGCTGGCGCTGAGCCTGGTCGCGGCCCGCAGCGCGCTCAACCCGCACAGCTCGATCGCCGCGATCGCCGAGCAGCTGTCGGCCGACCACGGCACGCTCAACTCCTTTGTAGACACCGACCCGGCGATCGACCTCAAGACCATCTTCTCGTGGTCGTACGAGCGGCTCAGCCCGTTCGCGGCGCGCCTGTTCCGGCTGCTCGCCATCCACCCCGGCCCGGACGCCGCCCCGGCCACGGTCGCCAGCCTCGCCGGCGCGCCGGTCCGCGAGACGCGCGCGGGCCTCGACGAGCTCGTGCACGCGAGCCTGGCACGCGAGCCGTCGCCGGGGCGCTACCTGCTGCACGACCTCGTCCGCGCGTACGCCGCCGAGCGGTCGCAGGACACCGACCCGGAGCCGGAGCGGCGCGACGCGCTGGCCCGGATGCTCGACCACTACACCCGCACGGCGCGTGCCGCGGTGCAGCTGCTGGACCCCCAGTGGGAGCTCGATCCCGATCCGACCACTGTGGAGGGTGCGGCACCGGTCGACATCGGCGACCCCGCGGCCGCGCGCACGTGGCTGACCGTCGAGCACCACTCGGCGGTGGCCGCGGTCGAGCTGGCCGCCCAGTACTCGCTCGACACCCACCTGTGCCGGCTCGCGGGCATGCTCTCCGACATCTTCCAGCGGCACGGCCACTGGCGCGACCAGGTCGCCATGCAGACGCTGGCGCTGGCGGCCGGGCGGCGCCTCGGCGACCTGAGCGTGAAGGCGGCCGCGCACCGTAGCCTCGGCAGCGCGTACGCGCGGCTCAACCAGCTGGATGAGGCGGAGGAGCACCTGACCGCCTCGCTCGGCCTCTTCGAAGCGGTCGGTGACCGGGCCAACCAGGGGCGCAGCCACCGCGGTCTGGCCTACCTGCACGGGCAGCAGGGCCGCTACGACCTGGCCCTCGCGTCCAGCCAGTGCGCGCTGGAGCTGTACCGCACGGCCGACGACCCGGCCGGCGTGGCCAGCGCGCTCAACGACACCGGCTGGTGCCACGCGATGCTCGGCCACTTCGGCGAGGCGCTGACCCACTGCCGGCAGGCACTCGACGCGCTCAGCGAGCTCGGCATCGCGAACGCGGTGGCCAGCACCTGGGACAGCCTCGGCTACATCCACGCCGGGCTGGGCGAGCGGCAGGAGGCGGTGGCCGCGTACACCCGGGCCGTGGAGATGTTCCACGAGCTCGGCGACCGGTACAACGAGGCCGACGCGCTGGTGCACCTGGGCGACTGCCAGCACGAGCTGGGCGAGGTCGACGCCGCCCGGGACGCGTGGCGCCGCGCCCTCCAGCTGCTGGAGGTGCTCGGGCACGCGACCGCCCAGGACGTACGCGCCCGCCTCGACCGGGCCGCCCGCGAAGGCATGGTGAGTCCTTAGGGCAGACGTGGCGGTATGGGCGGGCCGGAGTGGTATCAGGCCGTTGTGACGCCGGAGCATGCTCGTCTTTACTGACTGTGCTCGACAAAATGTGAGTACTGTTCGGAAAGGGCGTCCGATCGATGTCTGTGCAGTACCTGGCCACCTGGGCCAACGGCCACCGTTACGACCTCGACCGCACAGAGGACGTCGTTCCGCTCCTGGTGTCGATACACGAGTGCCACAAGCCGGTGGTCGTCACCCTGGAGGCCCGGGTGGACGTGCGTGGCCTGCGCGTCGCCCGGGGACTCCACCTCGGCGTCGGCCACGAGAAGCGGGGTTTCGCCTTCCCGTTCGGGCGACCTTCCACCGGGTACGCGGTGCACCGCGGCGTGCGGTCGTGGCACCGCGACATCATGTTCTGCTTCGACGGCACGCCGACCCCGTTGCACCCCACGGAGACCCGCATCACGCCCGAGCAGCTGTGGGCGCTCGCCCTCTCGTACGTCGCCACCGGCCGGCCCACCGACGCGGTCGGCTGGGGCTGCCCGCCACCCCGTCCCAAGCGCCCGACTCCGTAGCCTCCCCACCCGCGTGGGACGTGTGTGCCGTTCTTTGGTGAAGTGGCTCACCTGTCGTCCACGGATTGGCATCATCGGCGTGCGGAGGGTAATCGTGGATGGTCTGCCCGCGAGACCCCACCCCATGAATCGCGCGGCACGACCGACCCACGAGGAGGCTCTCCCGATGACCGACACCCGCGCCGGCGCCCAGACCGGCGTCCGTCGCTGCGACCAGTGCGCGCGTCCACTTCCGGCCCTGCACAAGAACGAGTACACGCCGGCCCGCGCCCGCCTCGTCGCCGAGCTGGGCGTCTGCGTGTGCGCCCACGGCGAGACCGACGACGTCGAGGTCCCCGACCGCGCCCCCTCTCTGCTCTGAAGATCTGCCGTAGCGGGCGAGCGGCTGAGCCCGAAAGCCGCCGAACCGGTCGGTGAAAGTCGGTTGCCGGGGAGGGTGCGACCGGCGACGGTGGTGGCGTGCGGATGCATGCGGATCAGCTGACCGTGTCGCCGGAGACGGTGCGTGAGCTGGTCGAAGACCAGTTTCCGCGGTGGCGCCACCGGCCGATCACGGAGGTCGCCTCGGCCGGCACGGTCAACGCGATCTTCCGGATCGGCGACGGGCTGGCGGCCCGGTTTCCGCTCGAGCCCGGCGACGTCGAGGCCAAGCGGCGCTGGCTCGCCGCCGAGGCGGAGGCGACCGGCGAGCTGGCCGGACGCACGCGCTTCCCGACGCCGGAGCCGGTCGCGCTGGGCGAGCCCGGGCGTGGGTACCCGCTGCCCTGGTCGGTGCAGACCTGGCTGCCGGGCCGGGTGGCCACCGACGACGACCCGGGGGAGTCGGTGCCGTTCGCGCACGATCTGGCCGCGTTCATCAGCGACGTGCGCGCCATCGACACGCGCGGCCGCACGTTCGGCGGTGGTGGTCGGGGCGGTGAGCTGACCGCGCACGACGCCTGGATGGAGACCTGCTTCCAGCACAGCGAGGGCCTGCTCGACGTGCCGCGGCTGCGCCGCACCTGGTCGGCCCTGCGCACCCTCCCGCGCGGCGACACCCCCGACCTGATGACCCACAGCGACCTCATCCCCGGCAACGTGCTGGTCGCCGGAGGTCGCCTCGCGGGTGTGCTGGACGCGGCGGCTTCGGTGCGGCCGACCCCGCGCTCGACCTGGTGGGGGCGTGGCACCTGCTCGAGGCCGGACCCCGCGAGGTGCTCCGCGCCGACCTGGGCTGCGGCGACCTGGAGTGGCGGCGCGGCATGGCGTGGGCGTTGGTGCAGTCGATGGGCACCGTCTGGTACTACCGCGAAAGCAACCCCACGATGAGCCGGATGGGCCACCGCACCCTGACCCGCGTCCTCGCCGAGCCGACCCCGCTCACGGCTTGAGGCCCGCCGCCAGCCACGGTGGCCTCGCCTGGCCGAAGGGTCCAGCCATGGAGCCGCGGTAGCAAGGTCGTGGCTCCATGCCGTGTCCCGCTGTGGCTCCATGGAGCAGGTCCCGTTCCGGCTTGCCAACCGTAACGGTTTCGATCGATACTGCTAACTGTTTCGAGCCGGACGGTCGGGTGGATGGGCAGCCCGCGTGTTAACGCTCACTGTGGCCTCGACGGCGCGCGCCGCCGGGAGGCTCACCTCATCGCAGGGAAGGTTCCACAGGTATGCCCATACCCGCGCGTCTTCGCGCCCGGCTGTCCATCGCGGCCGTCGCGGGCCTGGCTGTCGCCGGGACTACCGTCGCCCTGTCCACCCAGGCGGCGGCCGCCGCAGGATGCTCCGTCAACTACTCGGTGTCCTCGCAGTGGCAGGGCGGTTTCGGCGCGAACGTCACCGTCACCAACCTCGGTGACCCGGTCAACGGCTGGACGCTCACCTGGTCGTACCCCGCCGGGCAGAGCGTGACGCAGGCCTGGAACGCCACCGTCACCCAGAGCGGCACGCAGGTCACCGCCCGGAACATGAGCTACAACGGCGCGATCGCGACGAACGCGGACGTCTCGTTCGGCTTCAACGGCTCCTGGTCGGGCAGCAACCCCGCACCCACGAGCTTCACGCTGAACGGCACGGTGTGCACCGGCGGCGTCGACCCGACCACCCTCCCGCCGACCAGCGACCCGCCCACGAGTGCGCCGCCCACCAGCGCACCACCGACGACCGCACCACCGACGACCGCACCACCCACGACGCCGCCGCCGTCGACGTTCAACAACCCGGTGTTGTGGCAGGACTTCGCCGACATCGACATCATCCGGGTCGGTGACGCCTACTACTACTCGGCCTCCACGATGCACTACTCGCCGGGGGCGCCGATCCTGCGCTCCTACGACCTGGTCAACTGGGAGTTCGCCGGGCACTCGGTGCCGAGCCTCGACTTCGACTCCAACGCCTACAGCCTCTCCGGCGGACGCGCGTACGTGAAGGGCATCTGGGCGTCCACATTGAACTACCGGCCGAGCAACGGCACCTTCTACTGGATCGGGTGCGTGGAGTTCAACCGCTCCTATGTGTACACCGCCACCTCGGTGGAGGGGCCGTGGACGAAGCGGGCCCGGATCAACAGCTGCTACTACGATGCCGGGCTGCTCGTCGACGACAACGACACCATGTACGTCGCCTACGGCAACACGAGCATCAGCGTCGCCCAGCTGTCGGCTGACGGGCTGTCCCAGGTGCGCGGCCAGCAGGTGTTCCAGACACCGTCCAGTGTGGGCACCCTGGAAGGGGCGCGGTTCTACAAGCGCAACGGCAGCTACTACATCTGGCTGACCCGGCCGGCCAACGGGCAGTACGTGCTGAAGGCGAACAACCCGTTCGGGCCGTACGAGATGCGGCAGGTGCTGCTCGACCTGCCCGGCCCCATCTCGGGTGGGGGAGTGCCGCACCAGGGCGGCCTGGTCCAGACCCAGAACGGTGACTGGTACTACCTGTCCTTCGTGGACGCGTACCCCGGCGGCCGCGTCCCCGCGCTGGCACCCGTGACCTGGACGTCGGACGGCTGGCCGGTGCTGCAGACGGTCGGCGGCCGGTGGGGCGCCTCCTACCCGTACCCGAACGTGCCCCGCCCGCCCCGGCAGGTGAAGCCGATGATCGGCACCGACACGTTCGCCGGCACCGCTCTCGGGCCGCAGTGGGAGTGGAACCACAACCCGGACACCGCCCGGTTCACCGTCAACAACGGCCTGCGCCTGCAGACCGCGACGGTGACCAACGACCTGTACGCGGCGCGGAACACGCTGACCCACCGGATCCAGGGGCCGAGCTCCACGGCCACCATCGAGCTCGACTACTCGACGATGGCCAACGGAGATCGGGCCGGCCTCGCGATGCTGCGCGACTCCTCGGCGTGGATCGGGGTCAGACGCGACAGCGGCGCCACCCGGGTCGTGATGACCAACGGCCTGACCATGAACTCCAGCTGGGCCACCACCGGCACCGGCGCCGAGCAGGCCTCCGCCGCGGTCTCCGGCGGGCGGATCTGGCTACGCGTCAACGCCGACATCAGACCCGGCTCCGGCCGCCAGGCCCGGTTCTCGTACAGCACCGACGGCAGCAACTTCGTCAGCCTCGGGCCGGCCTTCACGCTCAACAACGCCTGGCAGTTCTTCATGGGCTACCGGTTCGGCATCTTCAACTACGCCACCACGGCCCTGGGCGGTGCCGTCACCGTCCGCCGCTTCGACCTCACGACACCCTGAAAGGCAACCCCACGATGACACCCACGAAACGAGTACGGGCCGGCCTGGCCCTGACCGGTGCCGGCGCGATCGCGGCCTGCCTGGCGATGGTCATGGCGTCGGCCGCGTCCGCGGGCACCACGCTGGGCGGGGCGGCGGCGGAGAAGGGCCGCTACTTCGGCGCCGCCATCGCGGCCGGCAAGCTCGGCGACAACACGTACGTGACGATCCTGAACCGCGAGTTCAACAGCGTCACGCCGGAGAACGAGATGAAGTGGGCCTCCACCGAGCCGACCCAGGGCACGTTCACCTTCGGCAACGCGGACCGGATCGTCAACCACGCCGCCGGCCGGGGCATGATGGTGCGCGGGCACACGCTGCTGTGGCATGCCCAGCAGCCCGGCTGGGCGGAGGGCATGTCCGGCACCGCGTTGCGAAACGCCGCGATGAACCACGTCACCCGGGTCGCCACCTACTACCGCGGCAAGATCCACACCTGGGACGTGGTCAACGAGGCGTTCGCCGACGGGGGTGGCGGCGGCCGGCGCGACTCCAACCTGCAGCGCACCGGCAACGACTGGATCGAGGTCGCCTTCCGCACCGCCCGGGCCGCCGACCCGGGCGCCAGGCTCTGCTACAACGACTACAACACCGACGGTGTCAACGCGAAGTCGACCGGCATCTACAACATGGTCCGCGACTTCAAGTCCCGCGGCGTGCCGATCGACTGCGTCGGCTTCCAGTCCCACCTGACCAACTCGGTCCCCGGTGACTACCAGGCCAACCTGCAGCGCTTCGCCGACCTCGGCGTCGACGTGCAGATCACCGAGCTCGACATCGCCGGCGCCAACCAGGCCGCCGTCTACGGCACCGTCACCCGGGCCTGCCTCGCCGTCGCCCGTTGCACCGGCATCACGGTGTGGGGCATCCGGGACAGCGACTCCTGGCGCACCGGCCAGAACCCGCTGCTCTTCGACGGCAGCGGCAACAAGAAGGCGGCGTACACGGCGACCCTCGACGCGCTCAACGGCGGCGGCACCACGGTCACCACGCCGCCGACCAGCGGGCCGCCGACGACCCCACCCACCACCCCGCCGACCACACCCCCCACGACCCCGCCGACGACCCCGCCCACCGGCGGTCCGGGCGGCTGCACCGCGACGGTCACGCTCAACCAGTGGAACGGCGGCTTCGTCGCCACCGTACGGGTCACCGCCGGATCCTCGGCCATCAACGGCTGGCGGGTGACCACCACGCTGCCCTCCGGCGCGACCGTCTCCAACGCCTGGAGCGCCAACCGCAGCGCCAGCAGCGGCACGGTCCAGTGGACCAATGTGGACTACAACGGCCGGGTCGCCGCCGGGCAGTCGACCGAGTTCGGCTTCCAGTCCAGCGGCACCGGCGCGGGACTCGCACCCACCTGCACCGCCAGCTGAAGCTGCCTCGTGGGAAAGGGCCGGTGCGGAGAGGGCAAGCTCCGCACCGGCCACATTAACGGGGCCGCCCGGCGACTTACCGCTCCTCAGCACCTGACACAAGATGTCAGGTAGGGGCACTTAGCGTGCCCGCATGACGAACACCGATTTCGACTTCCTCACCGGCAGCTGGGACAGCCGCCAGCGCCGGCTCACCAAGGTCCTGGCCGGCAGCGACGAGTGGTACGAGTTCGACGCCACGCTCGAGTGCCAGGTGCTCCTGGACGGCAACGGCGTATTCGACGTGCTCCGCGCCCCGGAGCGGGACATGGAGGGCCTCACCCTGCGGCTGTACGACCCGGAGGAGAAGGTCTGGCGCATCTGGTGGGCCTCGAAGAACAGCGGCGGCCAGCTTGACGTGCCGGTCGTCGGGCGCTTCGAGGACGGGGTGGGTGTCTTCGAGTGCGACGACACCTGGGAGGGCACCCCCATCCGCGTGCGCTACCGCTGGTCCACGCAGGACAGTGAGCATCCGCGGTGGGAGCAGGCGTTCTCCACGGACGGCGGGGAGACGTGGGAGGTCAACTGGGTCGCCACGTTCACCCGCCGCGCGTAGGAGATACGTCGCCGGTCAGGACCCGTCGATCGTGAACGGGATGTCGCGGGTCCTGGCCGGGGTCGCCTTGTCGTGGTTGAGCCAGCCCAGGTCGAGCAGCTGCACCGCGTACGCGCCGGCGGCCCGCCAGGTCAGCGTGAACACCAGGTACTTCCCCTTGCCCACCTCGTTGGGGTTGAGCAGGTCGATCGGCGCGTCGGTCGGTGCCTCCACCGTCTGGTCCGGGAGCCGGAGCCGGAAGTTCGTATCGTCGATGTTCTGCCCGCCGGGCCGGTCGTCGGCGCCGTGGTACTTGATGTCCACGGTGCAGGCCAGGAACCGCTGGCCGTCCTTGACCTGGTAGCCACTCTTCAGGTTGTCTCCCCGGATCTCGCACGTGGAGACCGTCATCGAGAGCGCACCCGCCCGCACGGTCTGGTTGGTCACCACCGCCTTGGGCTCCAGCGAGACGAACTCGCCGCCCTCGCCGAACGGGACCACCGCCCTCAGCTCGCCGCCACCGCCGACCGTCAGCACGCCGTCGGCCAGCCGCGACGGCGCCTCCTGGAGGCGGAAGGCGAAGACCACGTTGCTCTTCGCGTTCGCCGGGACGGGCTCGGACCCCTCGACCCGGCCCTCGTAGCTCTGGCCGTCCATGCTGAGGGACATGTCGATGCCGGCGTACGCCGACTTGTCCGTCAGGTTTTCCATGACCGCGTCGATGGTGAGCGGCAGCTCCTCCTTGGACTTGTCGTAGGTCGCCGTGCCGAAGGTGATCTTGCGGCCGCCGTACCAGATCGTCTTGTCGATTTTCGCGGTCTGCTGGTCCGCGCCGGGCTTGGCGTCCTGCGGCTTTTCGCCCGCCGCGGTGCTGGCGGAGCCGGTGGGGTTTCCGCTGGTGTTTCCTCTGGAGCCGCTGGCGTTGTCGTCGCGGCCGGAGTCGCCGGACAGCAGCTGGTAGCTCGTGACCCCGCCCACCGACACCAGCAGGACGGCCGCCGCGGCGGCGGCGAGCACCAGGCCGGTGCGCTTGCGCCGGCGCGGCACGCCGGGGGCGTGGGCCGGGGCGACCGGGTCGGGCCACAGCGGCATCGGCGGCCCGGAGGTGGGCGAGGGGCCGCCGGGCGGCGCGGACATCGGGCTGCCGGAGACGGGCGCCCCGGACACCGGCGTCCCGGGCAGCGGTGTGCCGGACACCGGCGCCGCCGCTGCCGGCGACATCGGCGTCGGGGCCGGGGCACCGGAGGACGGAGCGAGTGGCGGCGGGACGGGGTACTGCGGCGCCGGCGTGAAGGATGGCGGCGGGGCCGAGGCCGGCTGGCCCGCGGGCGCGGCCGCGAGGCTGCCGAGCGCGACGACCAGCTCCGGCTGCTCGATCACCGTCGGCGCGACGCCGAGGCGCTGGTGCAGCATCGTGCCGACCAGCGGGATGCGGCTGGACCCGCCGACCAGGAAGAGCCCGGCGACCTGGCTGGGCGCCAGCCCCGCGCGGGCCAGCGCGACCGCGGTCAGCTCGACCGTCCGCGCCAGCCACGGCCGGGCCCGCGCCTCGAACTGCTCCCGCGTCACGTGCGCGTGGGTGTCGAACAGCGGCACCTGCACCGCCGCCGACGGCGCCCGGGAGAGCTGCTCCTTGGCGGCCCGCGCGTCGTCCCAGAGCGCGCGCCGCATCCGGCGTATCCCCTCGTCGCCGGAGTCGCGCAGGCGGGCCCACTGGGCGGCGTCCCGCGCGGACATCGCCTCGCCCACGACCTCGACGATCTCGGCGTCGAGGTCGAGGCCGCCGACGTCGACGCCCTCGCTGGCGAGCACCTCCCAGCCCTGGTCGGGGCGGCGGCGCAGCACGCTCGTGTCGAAGGTGCCGGCGCCCAGGTCGTAGACGACCAACCCGGCACCGGGCGGCACCGGACGGCCGAGCACCGTCGTGAAGTAGGCCGCCGCCGCGATCGGCTCCGGCACGAGGGTCAGCGACCGCAGGCCGGCGCGTTGCGCCGCGTCCGCGAGCAGGCCGCGGCGGGTGGTCGCCCAGTTCGCCGGGTACGTGAGGACGGTCGCGCCTGGTGACCCGCCCCCGACCCGGCCGGCCTCGTCGGCCACCCGCCGCAGGATCGCGGCCAGCAGGTCGGCGACCTGGTACTCCTGGTCGCCGAGCAGCACGCGACCGTCGTCTATCCGACGCTTCGGGTTGGGCTCGAAGCGGGTCGGGTCGATGCGGGCCGCCCGCTCGGCGTCCCGCCCGGCGAGCAGCGGGCGTCCGGCCTCGGCGTAGACCGCGGAGGAAAGCAGTGGGCTGGAATCGAAGAGCAGCTGCTGCACGCGCGCGCCGTGCACCGCGAGGGCGGCGACGGTGTGCGTCGTGCCGAGGTCGACGCCAAGCCGGGAGGGTTCTAGTCCGAGCACGGGGTCACCGTAGCGACGCACGTCAACGGCACACATTGGCCGGTCAGCCGGTTCTGTCCACCCGTGGCTACCCGGCTCGCGAGCGGGCGCGGTAGGCCCTCGTCTTGGCGATCCCGCCGCAGCCCCGGCCGTCGGGCCGGCCCGGGGTCATCGCGCACCAGGTGCGGCTGGCGTTGCGGCTCGTGTCGTAGAAGACCCACTGGCAGTCGGGGCAGGCCTTCAGCCGGTGCCAGCGGCCGGCGGCGACGGCATTGACCACCGCGGCCAGCAGGTCATCCGCGGTGCTCGGCCGGGCGGGCCGGATCAGCACCGCCTCTCCGGGCGCCTCCCGCAGCGTGACCACGAGCTCGTGCCGGGTCACCCGGTCGGCGAGCCCGACCGGGTGGGTCTGCCCGAGCGCGGCACGCAGGTCGGTGCGGAGCGACCGCAGGTCGGCCAGGTCGGCGTGGCGCGGGCGGGGCAGGCCCGCGAAGGCGCCGGCCCATCGCTCCGGTGTGGACACCAGCGCCTCCAGGTGGTCGACCGGCACCCGCGTGTCGTTGGGTATCTCCCAGGTGTTGAGGAAGTCCCGCACCTGGTCGAGCGTCTCGGTCATGTTCACCATCGTAACCCTTGACTGGTTACATCCC
>Ga0214467_1000183_pt1 | contig 17250 bp, 20 predicted proteins | sample RVTome_8_FD_187339 | JGI IMG/M metagenome (GOLD analysis project Ga0214467, IMG submission 187339) | Soil microbial communities from uranium-contaminated site in the Upper Colorado River Basin, Wyoming, United States - RVT160D0 HiSeq ...
ATCCTGACGAACCCGGCCTACCGGCGCCGCGCACGAGCCCTGCAGCGCCAGTACACAGCTCACAACGGCCCTCAAGCCGCAGCCCGCCTCACCGCACTCTGCACCGTCATGATCCGGCATCCGACCTGTCGCCGACGGCGCCTGATCGCGCCAGGTGACGCCGTACAAGCGGGCCCGCACGGTGTTTTCCGGGCGGTCGCGACCACCAGCAGGTCCGCGCCGTTCGCGGCGTGCATCGCCGGTGGCGAGGAGGTCGAGCAGGTCGGTCACCCACTGCAGGCCACCGCGCTCGTAGGAGGAGCGGATGGTGCGGTGTTCGTCGCGGAGATGCCGACTGTGAGGCCGGACGGGTCGGCATGGAGGAGCTGACAACGTCCGGCGGTTCGGATTCGCACGCGGCCCAGCCGTCTAGCTCGGACCGCTGTTCACGCGTTGAGGCCAAGGCCGCCGATCGCGCGCTCGCCGCAGCGACCCGCATGGATGGACCCATCGGCGTTTGGTCGGTACATTTCGTTCAGTACGCGCTGAACGTCGATAGGTGAGTGGGATGGTCGAGCCGTCGCAGGACGAACGTGAGTTCATCGAGCGGATCGGCATGTTCTTCGAGACCCTCGGCACCGCCAGGATGATGGGCCGGATCTACGGTTGGTTGATGATCGGCCCGCAGTCGCACCAGTCGATCACGGAGCTGGCAGCCGCGTTAGGGGCGAGTAAGGCGTCGATCAGCACGGTGATCCGGCAGCTGGAGCTGGGGCAGCTGGTGGAGCGGGTGCCGGTGCCGGGTTCGCGGCAGCATCACTACCAGCTGAAGTCGGGCGGCTGGGCGCAGATCCTGCGGGCGCGGGTGGCCCGGCTCAAGCCCGGGATCGAGGCGGCCGAGTTCGGGTTGTCGATCGTCGGGCAGGATCGGCCGCATCAGCGCGAGCGGCTGTACGAGCTGATGGACTTCTTCGACTTCGTCGGTGTGGAGTACGGCGAGGAGCACGTGCGTCGCTGGGAGGCCTACGCGCAGCGGGCGCGGGCCCAGCGGGCGGGGGAGCGGTCATGACGGCCCGGATCGGTACCCCGCGGGCGCGGATGCGGTGTTCGTGCGCCGCCGCGCGCAAGGCGGACTCGGACCCGCCGCGCTGATCACGCGCGCAAACCTCCGTCACCGTCTCTTTCGTTCGCATCGCGTCACGGTGCGCGACGCGCCCTTGCCTGATTTCCTTCCCTCTTCACAGAGGAGCATTTCGTGAGCGCACAGAGCGGGGCGGCGATCGACATCGCCGGCCTGACCAAGGCCTTCGGTCGTGCCAAGGCACTGGATGGGCTCGACCTGACCGTCGAGTCCGGTCAGGTGCATGGGTTCCTCGGCCCGAACGGCAGCGGCAAGACCACGACCATCCGGATCCTGCTGGGCCTGCTGCGAGCCGACGGCGGCACCGTGCGGATGCTCGGTGGGGACCCGTGGCGGGACGCCGTCGCCCTGCACCGCCGCTTGGCGTACGTGCCTGGTGACGTCAACCTGTGGCCGAACATCACCGGCGGGGAGGTGATCGACCTGCTCGGTCGGATGCGCGGCGGCCTGGATCGGGCCCGGCGGGATGAGCTGCTGGAGCGGTTCGACCTCGACCCGCGGAAGAAGGCCCGCACCTACTCCAAGGGCAATCGCCAGAAGGTCGCGCTCGTGGCCGCGCTGGCCTCTGACGCTGAGCTGCTGCTGCTCGACGAGCCTACGTCCGGCCTGGACCCGCTGATGGAAGCGCAGTTTCAGCAGTGCATCCACAAGGTCAAGCAGGAGGGGCGTACGGTGCTGCTGTCCAGCCACATCCTGGCTGAGGTGGAGGCGCTGTGCGACCGGGTAAGCATCATCCGGCTCGGCCGCACCGTGGAGAGTGGCACACTGGGCGAGCTGCGCCACCTGACCCGCACCTCGATCGCGGTCGAGACGGCCCAGCCACTGACCGGCATCGACACCCTACCCGGGGTACACGACTTGGTCCTGGAGGACCATCACGCCCGGTTCGATGTGGACACCGCTGAGCTGGACGAGGTGGTGCGGCGCCTGGCGCCGCTGGGGGTACGGAGCCTGATTAGTACGCCGCCGACGCTGGAGGAAATGTTTCTACGCCACTACGGCGACGAGGAAAACGCTACGGCGAACGCGAACGCGTCATGACCGGCGTCGGTGGGCTACTGCGGTTCATGCTGCGACGCGAACGGTTCGCCCTGCCGTGGTGGCTGCTGGGCGCCTGCCTGCTGGTGCTCGTCCAATCCACACAGAGCCAGAACCTGTACGACACGCCCGAAGACCTGGCCAAGCTGCGCCAAAGCATCGGCGGCAACACCGCGGTCATCGCGATGAGCGGACCGCCCCGGCTGTTGGAGAACATCGGTGGCGAGGTGGTCTTCGAGATCTTCGCGTTCGTGTCCATTGTGGTCGCGTTGATGAACATGTTCCTCATCGGGCGGCACACCCGCGCCGACGAGGAGTCCGGTCGCGCCGAGCTCGTCCGCTCCGCCCGGATCGGCCGCCGCGCGACGCTGGCGGCCGCGCTCACCTTGGCCTGCCTCGCCAACCTGGCGGTGGGGCTGCTGGCGTTCGCCGCGGCCACCGGGACCAGTCTGCCGGTCTCCGGGTCGGCTCTGTTCGCGGCGGCCATCACCGCTGTAGGGATGGTATTCGCCGCACTGACCGCGGTGGCGGCGCAGGTTTTTGAGAACACCCGCGTCGCGTACGGGGCGGTCGCCCTTACCCTGGGCGGCGCGTACGTGCTGCGCGCCGCCGGCGACGTGGGCAACGGCGCCCTGTCGTGGGTGTCGCCGATCGGCTGGGGCCAGCGCACCTTCCCGTACGTCGAGAACCGGTGGTGGCCACTGCTCATCCCGGTCGCGGTGGTCACCCTCCTCGGCACGGTCGCGGCGGCGCTGCTGGAGCGGCGCGATTTCGCCGCCGGGCTGGTCCGGCCACGGCCGGGACCGGCAGCCGCCTCCGCCGCGTTGGGCTCACCGCTCGGGCTGGCCTGGCGGCTACAGCGCGCCTCGCTGGCCGGCTGGGCTGCCGGCCTGTTCCTGCTCGGTGCCGCCTACGGATCGATCGGGGACAGTATCGAGCAGTACGTGGCAGACAACCCGGAAGTGGCCGACTTCCTGCCCGGCGGTGCGGCGGACATCGTCAACTCCTACTTGGCGTTGACCGCGATGACACTGGCGCTGGTCACCGGCGCGTACGTGGTCGTCGCCGCTCTACGGGCGCGCGGCGAGGAGACCTCCGGGCGCGCGGAGCCAGTGCTGGCCACCGCGACCAGCCGGGCAGCCTGGCTGGCCAGCCACCTCACTGTGGCCGTAGCCGGAAGCGCCGCCGTGCTGGCCGCGGCGGGCTTGGGCGAAGGGCTCGCGTACGGGCTCACCGTCTCCGACGCCGGCCAGGTGCCACGCCTGATCGGCGTAGCGCTCGGCTATCTACCGGCCGTCCTGGTGCTCGCCGCGGTCGTGATCCTCAGCATCGGCTGGCTGCCCCGCGTCGCCGCCGCGCTGGCCTGGGTGGTGTTCGGGTACTGCGCGGTCATCGCGCTGTTCGCCGACTCCTTCGACATACCCAGCTGGCTACAACGCGCCTCCCCGTTCGCCCACACACCACAGGCACCGCTTGACCCGCTCACCGCCACACCGCTGCTCATAGTCGGCGCCGTCGCCGCAGCGCTGGCCATCAGCGGATACGCCGGCCTGCGCCGCCGCGACCTGGGCTACTAGCCTGTCGCCACATGCGGCGTGAAGGGGTGGCCGGCCTCGCAAAGGCCGGCCACTCGCCGGTTCCATGGTGTAGCCCCGCCTCATCGGCGACCCGCCGGTCGAGGCCACTTACTCCGGCCCGCGGCACTGATAGGTAAGAGCCGACCTGGCTCCCGCGTCGTATCACACGGCACGGTGCACGGCGTCCCCATCGTGCCGCTGACCGCGTCGATCGAAGTGGCTGAAAGGTGGCCTTGGCGTGATCTCGGAGATGAGATGTGGTTGCCAGCAATCGTCACCGCATTGTCCGGCGTGGACGGCGAGGATTCGGGTGGCGGGCAAGTGGCGGGCGAGCCGGACGGCGGCCCGATGGAGTTGTTCATGGTGTTCGTCATCGGCGACGGGGTTTGCGGCGCAGTCGGAATGCCCGACCACGACCAGGGCGGTGCTTCGGTGTGCCGTCCGGGAGACTTCTACCTTCCGCAGCAGGTTGGCGAGGCCATTGTCGTCGGTGGTGGTGACCGCGGAGTCCGGTCCTGGTTCGGTGATGACGTCGAGGTAGTCGACCGCGAGGTGTTGCCGTGCCCAGTTGTCGAGGGGGCGTTGGATGCGGCCGTCTATGCAGGTCAGCAGGGTGGCGAACCGGTCTGGCACCTCAGAGCACCTCGTGGCTGGCGAGCTGATGTTCCGCCGGTGGCGTGTCTGCGGCGGCCAGCGCTTCGTTGATGTCGCGGTGGATCCGGCCGGCTTCGCGTAGTGGCTGCCACACGCTGGCGCGGGTGAGTAGGTCGCGGACCGGGCCGCGCACTGTCGCTAGATGCAGCGCGATGTTCTGATCGGCTAGGCGTTGGTGCAGCTCGCCGAGGGTGTGGGCGCCGTCGGCGTCGGTGTCGCTGATGGCGCTGGCGTCGATGATGATGGTGCGCAGGCCGGCGCGGGTCTCCGCGATGGCGAGTAGCCGGTCTTCGAGGTGTTGGGCGTTGGCGAAGTAGAGCGGCCCGTCGACGCGGATGACGGCGACGGCCGGGTTAGTTTCGAGGCCGGTGTAGCGGGCGAGGTTGCGGAAGGTGTTCGTGCCCGGCATACGGCCGAGTTCGGCGATGTGCGGGCGGGCTGAACGCCACAGGAACACGCCGAGGCTGAACGCGACGCCGGCGGCCAGGCCGGGTTCTACGCCGAAGAGCAGGGTGACGGCGAACGTCAGCGCGAGGGTGAGGCCGTCGGAGCGGCGGGCGCGCCAGGCCGACACGGCGCCCTGCCGGTCGATCAGGCCGACCACGGCGACGACGACGATCGCGGCGAGGACCGCTTTGGGCAGGTGGTAGAAGGCGGGGGTGAGCGCGAGGGCGGTGAGGGCGACGACCGCGGCGGTGATCAGGGTGGCGAATGGTGTGCGGGCGCCGGCGGTGAAGTTGACCGCGCTGCGGGAGAAGCCGCCGGCGACGGGAAAGGCTTGGAACAGTCCGGCGGAAGCGTTTGCTGCGCCGACCGCGACGAGTTCGGTGTTCGGGCTGACGTGCTGGCGGGACTTGGCGGCCAGGGCCTTGGCGACGGCGATGCCTTCCATGTAGGCGACCAGCGCGATCGCGATGGCCGCTGGCAGCAGGGCGGTGATGTCTGATGTGGATAGTGTGGGTAGCGCGGGTGCGGGCAGGCCGCCGGGAACGTCGGTGAGGATCTTCACACCGCGATCGCCGAAGGCGAAGGTAGCGCTGGCCGCGGTGACGGCGGCGACGACGAGCAGTGCGCCGGGCAGTTTCGGGGCGTAGCGCCGCAGCAGTAGCAGCCCGGCGATGCTGAGCGCGGAGACGACGATGGTCAGGCCGTGCGCGGTGGTGGCCGCCTGCCACACCGACTCGACGATCTCGGGGAACGTTTCGGCCCGCTCGCTCTTGAGGCCGAAGAGGTCTTTGATCTGGCTGGCCGCGATGACGATGGCCGCGGCGGAGGTGAACCCGGACAGCACCGAGTGGGACATGAAGTTGACCAGCACCCCCAACCGCAGCACGCCCATCAACACCTGGATCGCCCCGACGAGTAGGGCCAGTAGGCCGGCGAGGGCGGCGTAGCGGGTCGGGTCGCCGCCGGCGAGCGGGGCGAGTGCGGCGCTTGTCATCAGTGCGGTGATGGCGACCGGGCCGACGGCGAGGGAGCCGGAGGTGCCCAGCAGGGCGTAGACGACCAGGGGCACGATCGCGGCGTACAGGCCGGTGACCGGTGGCATGCCGGCCAGCGCGGCGTACGCCATGCTCTGCGGCACGAGCATGACGGCGACGGTCAGACCGGCGATCAGGTCGTAGCGCAGTGTCTGGCGGCGGTATCCGGGTAGCCAGCCCAGCAGCGGCAGGATCCGTGCCGGGCCGGTGCGCCGTTGCTGCGGGTAGGCGGTGTTGGTCATGCCGGGGCACCCCCGCCGCGGAGCCGGGCGATGGCGGTGTCGACGTCGCAGCCGTCGCCGCGGTTGTAGGGCAGGCGGGACAGCAGCATCCCCATCGCGCAGGTATTCGTCAGCGCGGCGAAGGTGAGCCCTGCCCCGATCGCTGCGGCCAGGTACTGGGCGCCGGGCAGCCAGATGCCGGCCAGCACGGCGAGCAGCACGATGAGGCCGGCGACCAGGCGGACCTGGCGTTCCAGGCTCCACCGCTGCCGGCCACGCTGGACCGGGCCGCCGGCCGCGATCCAGGCGCCCATGCCGCCGGTCATCACGGTGGCGTCGCTCAGGCCCGCGCCGGCCAGCTTGGTACAGGCCTGGGTGGCGCGGTTGCCGGACTGGCAGACCAGCAGCATCCGCCCGCCCGCGTCAGCGACGATCCGGCTCAGGTGGGCGTCGACCTGGTCCAACGGCAAGTTGATCGCACCGGCGATGTGCGCGGTCTCGAACTCGGCCGGGGTGCGCACGTCGACGATCAGGGTGTCGGGGTTGCCGGCGATCAGGGCGCGAGCCGCGGGCACGTCAAGGTTGGCAGAACCATTCACGGACACGTCGGAACTCTCCAATGTTGATCGGGGTGGGCCCGGCGGGGTCGCGGGGGGGACGACCCGCGCCGGGCCTCGGGGGTGGGAGTCAGGGGCGGGCGGCCGTCAGGTCGGGGATGCCGGCGCCGGTCAGGACGGCGCTCTGGTAGCCCTCGCGGGCCAGCAGGGTCGCGGCGATCGCGGCCCGCCGCCCGCCGGCGCAGGCGATGAGCACCGGAAGTTCCGGGTCGAGGTCGGCGGGGACGCCGTGGGTGACGAGGTCGGGCAGGAACCGCTCGACCGCGCCGGGCAGGCGGACCGCTTCCCGCTCGTGCGGCATGCGCACATCCAGGACCTGAACAGTGGGGTCGGCCAACCGGAGCCGGAACGCGGCCAGGTCGAGCAGCCCGTATCCCGCCGTTTCGGCGCCGGCCAGGTCGCGGACCACGCCGCGGACGGTGTCGATGCCGATCTGCGCCAGCTGGGTGACCGCCTCGGTCACGTCCTGCGAGGGTTCGGCGACCAGCACGATCGGGTTCTGGTATGGCAGCAGCCAGCCGGCCCAGCTGCCGAAGTCGTCGCCGAGCTCGATGCCGACCGAGCCGGGCAGCAGTCCGATGGCCTGCACGCCGCGGGGCCGGATGTCCAGCACCTGCGTGCCCTCCGGCTGGTCGGCCAGGTCGGCGACGGTCAGCTCCGGCACAGCGATCGCCGGCATGGGTGGCACGCCCAACGTGTTCGCCGGACCCATGTACTGGTAGAACGCCGGGATCGGCATCGGCGCGGCGAGCAGCCGGTCGGCGAACTCCTCCACGTCCCCGGCGGCGAGCAATGGGTTGGTGTCCACCTCGTCGCCGATCGTGGAGGTGAACCGGCCGGCGCCGGTCGCGGTGCAGAACGACCCCTCACCATGCGTCGGATACAGCGCCACATCGCGGGGGAGGCCGGCCAGGCGGTGCAACGAGCCGTACTGCAGCCGCGCGAGGGTGCGCGCGCGAGCGGTGCCGAGCAGGTCGGGCCGTCCCGCTGAGGCGACCAATAGGCTGCCGCCGGAGAAGACCGCGACCGGCTCGCCGTCGACCAGCACCAGATAGCTGGTGTGCTCCGGGGTATGCCCAGGCGTGTGGATCGGGCGTAGGGTCAGCCCGTCGGCTTTGATGTCTTCCAGGTGGAACGCAGGCGTGTGCCGATACGCCGCCGCGGCCGCCGCCGGCAGCACCAGCTCGGCGCCCGTGCGCAGCGCCGCCTGCTCCCCACCGGAGACGTAGTCGTTGTGCAGATGGGTCTCTAGCACGAAACGCAGCTCCACATCCCGCTCCGCCACAGCGGTCAGGAAACGGTCAATGTCCCGCTGCGGGTCGACCAGGACGCCCTTGCCCTCGTGGACGAACAGATACGTCTGGTCGCCGAGACCCGGCGTACGAAATGACACGAGATCCATGTGCGGTGGTCCTCCTTCACCCTAAGGGGTCATACCCCTGGGGGTATATGCTCAGTGCGTAGGGATGAACGGACATTCACAAGCCGTCAGGCGGCGCTGGCGTGCGGGCCGTAGGCAAGGGGCCTGCCGCTGCGCTGCCATCGAGCGGTGCCGCCGGCCACCGAGTGCGCTTGCACCCCTTGCCGCGCCAGGTACTCGGCCGCGGCCAGGCTGCGGTTGCCGCTGGCGCAGATCAGGTAGACCGAACCGGTCTGCCGCAGTTCGTCGGCGTGGCGGGGCAGTTGGCCCATCGGCAACAGGCGCGCGCCTGGGACGTGTCCGGCGGCGTATTCAAACGGCTCTCGTACGTCCACGACTGCGGCGCCATCGGCGTGCGCGGCCGCGAACGCCGGCAGGTCGACCTCGTGCTGCATTTCAGATTCCTCTCTCCGATACCCCAGGGGGTATGCAGCAAGTATGTGCGAATGACCGTACATCTGCAAGTCACCAGGTCGCGGGTGTGTTCGACCGCTGGAAGTTGTGCCGGTCGCCGCCTAGGGGAGTAACGCGGCGGGGTCTCAGGGCACCCTGTGGCTGTTCATCTGACAGTTCGGACCGCGGGCCGGGTCGCCGATAGGGTCGGCGTGTGGCTGGCCCCTTCGGCGAGTGGAAGCCGGATGGTGAACACCGCGCCGCAGCCGGGGGTGGACTCGGCCGCGACGGTGCCGCCATGTGCGGTCACCAGCTCGCGAACGACAGCCAGCCCGATACCGGACCCGGTGACCGACCGGCTCTGCGGGCCGCGCCAGAGTCGTTCAAAGACGTGTGGTAGCTCGTCGGGCGCGATGCCCGGCCCGGTGTCGGCGACCTGGATCAGCGCCACCCCGCCGGTGGCGGCGACCCCGACGGTCACCTCGTCACCCGGACGGCAGTAGCGGGCGGCGTTCGCCAGCAAGTTTCCCACCGCCTGGTGGAGGCGGTCGGCGTCGCCGCGCACCAGGACCGGATCGTGAATCTCCCGGATCACATCGAGCTCGGCGGCGCGCAGCGATGGTTCCTGACCATCGACCGCCGCGGCGACCACCCGCGCGAGGTCCACATCGGAGTGCCGCAGGGACAGTGCGGCGGCCTCGGCCGCGGAAAGCTCGGCCATGTCCTGTACCACCCGACCCAGCCGCAACGTCTGATCGTGCAGGCTCGCCAGGCGCGCCGGGTCGGGCTCGCTCAGGCCGTCGCGTAGCTCCTCCAGCCCGGCCTGCAGGGCGCCCAGCGGGGTACGCAGCTCGTGCGCGACATCGGCCGCGAGCCGCCGGCGGGTCTGCTCGGCGCGGACCACCTGGTCGGCCATGCCGTCGAACGCGCGGGCCAGCTCCCCGAGCTCGCCCGGCGGCCGAATGCCGGCTCGGGCGGTCCGGTCACCGTCGGCGAATGCCCGCGCGGAGCCGGCCAGCCGTACCAGCGGGGCGGTGAGACGGCGCGAGACGTACCAGCTGACCGCCACCGCGACCAGCAACGCGCCGGCGGCGGCGCCGGCGACCCACCACCAGGCGACCGTCCGCCCGGTGGTTCCGGCGGCCGCGAAGCTGAGCTGGACGGTGCCGGCGGTCATGCCATCCACTGTTACGGTGGCCCGCGCGATCCGCGCCCCGGTGGCGGCGTGCATCCCTTGCCCCCCTGGGCCCATCCCCCGTCCCGGCCATACCATGGCGCCGGCGCGATCGCGGACCGCCAGGTGTGCGCCGGCGCCGTCGGCGACGGCCTGCGCCGCGCCGAGGTCCGCGCCGGCCCAGCCGCCGGCATCCGCGTACGACCGCGCGGCCGCCTGCGCCACGCGGTCCGCCACGCGCTGCCGGTCGTCCTGTTGCGCGGCATCCAGCCCGCGGTCAGTGCCGATCAGCGCCGCCGCGGTGAGAACTGCGACCGAGGATAGGGCGACCAGGACGAACGCGGCTAGCAGCCGCCGGCCCAGTGGCCCGATGCCCTGCCGGGCGGCGCCGATCACCGGGCCGCCCCCGGCCCGGAGTCCTGGTCGGGACGCAGAGCCATCCGGTAGCCGACCCCGAGCACGGTCTGAACCATCTCGCCCGAGGCGTCGCCGAGCTTGCGGCGCAGGTTCTTCACGTGCGAGTCGATCGTGCGCTCGTAGCCGGCGAACTCGTAGCCACGGACCCGGTTGACCAGCTCGTATCGCGAGAACACCCGGCCCGCAGTGGTAGACATCGCGGTCAGCAGACCCCACTCCGTGGGCGTGAGGTCCACGACCCGCCCGCCGACCCGCGTTTCGTGCCGAGCCTCATCGATGCACAGGCGGCCGCCGCCGTAGCAGCGCATGCCGGGCTCACCCGGGGCGGTGCCCACCCGGTCGAGCACCGCTCGCACCCGCAGCACCAGCTCGGTCGGGCTGAACGGCTTGGTCACGTAGTCGTCGGCGCCGCGCCGCAGTCCGCGGATGCGGTCCTCCACACCGGCGCGCGCGGTCAGCACGACGACCGGTACCCCGCGGTGCCGGCCCGCCGGGTCGTCCTGCCGGGCGGCCGCCAGCACCTCGAAGCCACCCACGTCCGGCAGACCGAGGTCGAGCACGACTAAGTCCAGACCGCCGTCGCCGAGCAGCCGCAAAGCCTCCGCGCCGGACGATGTCGTGCGGACGACGTAGCCGGCCCGCTCCAAGTAGCGGCGCAGCAACTCACGGATCTCACGGTCGTCCTCGACGACCAGAACGGTGCCGGTCACACCTATAGCTATACGGGTCCGCTCCGCTCGTCTTCCAGAGGCGAACGACCCGTGTTCGGACCATCCGGGCCGGGAACTTAGTGGCAGCTACTGCTCGGCGCGGTCGGCGGTCAGGCCAAGGAAAGGAAGAGCTTCTCCATCTGGTCGAGGTTGGTCTTGCGCTCCTCGCCGTCTGGACCAGCGGCCATGCACTGCTGTAGCCCACTGGCTACGATCTTGAAGCCAGCGCGGTCGAGGGCGCGGGACACCGCGGCGAGCTGGGTCACCACCTCGGCGCAGTCGCGGCCGTCCTCGAGCATCGCGATGACGCCACGAATCTGACCCTCGGCGCGTCGCAGCCGCTTGACCACGTCGACCGTGGCATCCTCTTCGATCCGCATCATCTAAGGATACACCCGGGGGTATCTAGGATCGGGCTGGCGGACCGGCGGCGACCCGCATCTGGTACGCCTGGTGCGGTGCCCAGCTGGCGATCACACTGAACCGGTCGCCGCGCACCAGGGTTTTCCGCCATTCGACCGGGTCGGTGCCGGCGGTGCCCGTACGCTCGATGGCCAGCAGTGCCACCCCCCGGGGCAGCCGCAACAAGGCGCGTTGGGCGGTGGTCGGGGTGACCGCGTGGATGCGTTCGCGCCCTCCGGTGATCCGTACGCCACTTCTGGTCAGTTCGTCGTAGATTCCAGTGGCGGTCAGATCCGCCTTGAGTAGGGGTCGGGCCAGGGATGCGGGCATCCAGGTGCGGTCCAGGGCGAGCGGCTCGTCGTCGGCGTACCGGATCCGCTCCAGGCAGACCAGGTCGGTGTCCGGGTCGAGACCGAGCCGCGCGGCTACCGCCGGATCGCGCCGCAGGCCGCGGTCGAGCACCTCGCTGCGCTGCCGCATGCCGCGGGCCTGCACCTCGCTGAACAGCGAGTAGAGCGCGCCCAGCGGTTGCTCGATCCGGGCCCGGTGGACGGCAGTGCGCCGGCCGCGGGCCGATTCGAGCACGCCGGCCTGGCGCAGGCGGCGTAGCGCCTCCCGGACGGTGTGCCGGCTCACCTGGTACTCGTCGGTCAGCTGATGCTCCCCGGGAAAGCTGGCGCCGAAGGCGCCAGCTTTCAGGCGCCTAACCAGGTCGCTGTGGAGCTGCGCCCACAGTGGAAGCGGGCTCGCGCGGTCCACGCCGCGTGCCGCCGTCCGGTCAACGGCCGTCCGCTTGGTCACACCCGCTCCAGTCATCTGGTCCCAGTTGTTCGGTTGTCCGCACAAGCGTACCGATGAGGCTCGGCGAATGGGTGGGCGTCGAGGCACCCGGACGTCGTGTTCGGCAAGGTCGACACCGAGGCCGACCCGGCGCTGGCCGCGGCGGCGCGGATCTCCTCGATCCCGACGCTGATGGCGTTCCGGGACGGGGTGCTGGTCTCCTCCCAGCCGGGCGCGCTGCCGTCCAACGCGCTGGAGCGGGTTATCGCCGGGGTGCGCGGGCTGGACATGGACCAGGTGAGGGCGGAGTCGGCCGCCTCGCAGGCGGCCTGAGACCGCACACAGGCAAGCGCGCCGAGGCCCGTGCCCCGACCGTTGGCTGCACGGCCCGACGCGACCGCAGGTCTCAATCGGGCGGCATGCGATGCCACGCGGACCGGCCGAAAGGACCATCGTCTCCATACCGTCTCCACATCAACGCCATGGCGCCTGCATGCGGGGGAGCCACCGTGAGGTGACCTCTTCAAGTGAAGGAGACGGCGATGAAGAAGATCACCTACGCGGCCGCGGCGGTACTGGCCGCGGGTGTGCTCGGCGTCGGCGCGGTGTCGGTGCTGTCACCGGCGTGGGCTGGCCCCGGATCGCCCGGTCCCGCCGTGACCGCGCCCACCCCCGGGTACGGTATGGACGGTCCGGGCGCCGGTATGGGTCCCGGCTGGGATGGCAACGGCCCGGGTGCGGGCATGCGGGCGGGGATGGGTGCCGGTGGCGGCGCCTGCCTGCTCGGGACCGACCTCGCGTCCGGCACGCTCACCGCGGCGCAGAAGACCACGCTCGCGGCGATGGCCGAGGAGGAGAAGCTCGCCCACGACCTGTACCAGGCCTTCGCTGACAAGTACGACGCGGTGGTCTTCGATCGGATCGCCGCCGCCGAGACCCGGCACCTGGCGACCGTGCGGGTGTTGCTCGATCGGTACGGCATCACGGACCCTACTGCCGGCAAGGCGCTGGGCCAGTTCGCCACTGCCGATGTTCAGGGCACGTACGGGGCCTACGTCCGTGAGGGCAACGCGTCGCTCGACGCGGCGCTTGGAGTTGGAGAGAAGGTGGAGCGGGCCGACATCGCCGCGCTGGAGAAGGCGCAGGACGGGCTTGACGCGCCGGACGTGGAGCTGGCATACCAGCACCTGCTGGTGGCGTCCCGGCATCACCTGGCCGCGTTCACCCGGTGACCACCACCAGCGCTGGTCGCCGCCCCGAAACGGGGCGGCGACCAGCGTATTAGGGCACGCGGGTGCCGGTGAGATGGCGAGTCAGCAAGCCGCTGGTGGTCGGCCACGCGGAAGCGATCATCCAGAGAGCCTGGTGGACCGGGGACGATCCCGGCCGCGATGGCAGGCACCGCGACCGGCCAGCGGCCGCGACGACTGAGCTCGCTGATGGCGTCCAGCGGGCCGAGACGGTCCGGCGGCCGGTCCGCGTCGGCGAAGGCGTCGTCGAGGCTGTGGACACGCTGGTCGTCGCGGTCCGAGGCTGACCGCGTGGCCGCCATGCGGGTGGCCGCACCGTTTTCTGTCACCGTGTCACGGGTTCGCGCCGCGCTCGGCGAGCGGGGCTTCGGTGTGCTGACCGAGATCGACGTACGAGCCACCCTGCGGCAGAAGCTCGGCGTGCAGATGGAGGAGTACCTGATCCTGGGCGCCTGCAACCCTGCGCTGGCCCATCGGGCATTGGACACCGACCGCGACATCGGCCTGCTGCTGCCCTGCAACGTCGTCGTGCGTGCTGACGGACCCGACACCACACTGGTACAGGCGCTTGAGCCGCGGGTCATGGTCCAGATCAGCGGTCAGCCGCGCCCGCGCGACGTCGCCGACGAGGCCACTACCCGGCTACACGCCGCGTTGGACACCCTCGCCGAGCGGCCGCCGCCAGCGGCGACGGACGCGCCAACCGCAGAGGCGCACTAGCCGAGAGGCAGCGGTGGCGACGACACCAGCGAATCCGTCAGCGATCGTGGAGCTGCATCTGGCCCGTGCCGAACGGGCGTCACAGGACACGGCCGGTGGCCGGTCGATGTGCGCGATCGGACGGTCCGGGCAGTCGTTGCCGGCCGCGAAGTATCACGAAGGCGCCACCGGTGCGCTCCGGCATATGCGCCCGACGTCCGCGGGCGCACCACCGCGCAGCAGGCGGCCGATATCAGACACCTAGCCCGCGCCGGTGTGCGACAGTGGCATGACCGCGCCCGAGGGCGCCTGGCCGGCAGTTCCGACTGGCGGGCCTACTACGCTGGCGGTGCTGAGGCCCTCGAGGCCCTGGCCGAGAAACTCGACGGCACCGGGACCGACGCAGTTCCGCCCGGCAGGTGAAATCCATCCCTTTGTCCATGCTGGCGGTCGATCAGCCGGTGGCGATGAACACAGCGGCGGCGACCGCGACCAGGGTGGTCAGCAGTACACATCCGGCCGCGAGCCGACCGTCTGGCAGCGCCCCACCTCGGTGTAGTGCGTGGTGGCCGGCGCGGTAGCGGGCGCGGGCGGCCAACGCCACCGCGACCACCACCGGGACCGCCGTGGCCGCGAGGCCGATCGCGGCAACCGGGTGATCGGGCAGCAGCTGGCGGACCAACAGGCCCAGCAGCGCCGTGCAGGCCAGCGCCGTGCGGGACCAGGCCAGCGCGGTGCGCTCCGGCTGGGCCCCGGCGCTCCACACCCTGGCCCGGTCATCCCGACTCACGCGATGACCGCCACGATCAGGGCCAGCCCGGCTACCGTCAGCCCGATCGCGAGGGCCACTCCTGAAACCATGGCCGGTAGCGGCCGGGCGCGCCGCAGCGCGCGTTCGCTGACCGCCCACCGCAGGAACGCGTAGCCGGGGGTTGCGGCGCCCAGGACCACCAGGACCGCGGCGGCCACCCGCGCCGGCACGCCGTCCAGCAGGGCTTTGACGGCCACGCCCGCGGCGACCAAGCCGAGCGCGGTGCGGATCCAGGCCAGGAACGTCCGCTCGTTCGCCAGAGTGAACCGGGCATCCGGTTCCTGCCCAGACCGGTAGACCCACGACGGCCACCGCCCCGAACCGCGCTGTTCACCATCGGCGAGCGGCTCTTGCGAAGCCATGTGAATGTACCCCCGTTTCTACCCTGTGTAGTCGGCGCAGGCGAGCCGGCGCATCCTCGTCGAAGCTATCGCGGGACTCGCGCGGGCCGCACCAGCCGGGGCACCACGCGGGCCTGCGGCACGGCGTTCGGCCGCTCGCCCGCAGCGTCCTGCGCGCGGCAACGATCGTGCCCGGCGCCGGGTCCAGCGGGCCTGTCGGGCCGGACACATGGGGACGTTCGGCCCTGGGTGCCGGGGTGATGCGCGCCGACGCTGGAGGCGTGAACACTTCCACCACGGTTGAAGTATCGAGGCTCTCGTTGTCGGCCTCTGAGTTGTTGTGCGTGGCGGCGGACCCGGTGCGGTGGCGGCTTCTGTCCGCGCTGGCTGGCGGGACGCGGTGCGTGTGCGAACTGCAGCCGGTGGCGGGGGTAACCGCGCCGGCGCTGTCGCATCATCTGAAGGTGCTGCGGGAGGCGGGCCTGGTAACGGCCGCCCGGCGAGGCCGGTGGATCGACTACACCCTCACTGCGGGCGCCGGCGAGCGGCTGCGGGCGGCGCTGCCCGTACACATTGGGCACGTCGTCAGCGGCGCATGCTGCAAGGACTCGGATGGTGTCCGGTGACCGGCCAGGCAACACCCGTCACCGATGTCGAGGCGCCGCAGGGGCGGGCCGGCCGCGCCCGCCGGATGGCGGCGCTCGCGATCGCTGCGGCGGTGTGGGTGGGTGTGCTGCTGGTCAACGAGCGGGTGTGGGACCGTGTGGTCTACCGGTGGGCCGGGTTGTCCGAGGACACGCGGTTGGGCTCGGCGGTGCATTTCTTCCTCACCGACACCGTGAAGATCACCTTGCTGCTGGTGGGCATCATCTTCGCGGTCACCGTGCTGCGCAGCTTTGTCACCCTCGAACGCACCCGAGCCGCGTTGGGCGGACGCCGGGAGGGCGTGGGCAACGTGATGGCCGCCGGCCTGGGCGTGGTGACACCGTTCTGTTCCTGCTCGGCGGTGCCAGCGTTCATCGGTTTCGTCTCCGCAGGGGTACCACTCGGGGTGACCCTGTCGTTCCTCATTGCCAGCCCGCTGGTCAACGAGGTCGCCGTGGTGCTGCTCTACGGCCTGTTCGGCTTCAAGATCGCCGCCCTGTACGTCGCCTCCGGCCTACTGATCGCCATCGGCGCCGGCTGGCTGCTCGGCCGGCTGCGGCTGGAACGCTACGTGGAGGGCTTCGTCTTCCAAACAACCCTGCGCGGGCAGCCGGTCCTCGCTGGCACGACACTGTCCTGGGCCGACCGGATGCGGCTTGGCCGGGAGGAAGTCACCACGATCCTGCGCAAGATCTGGCCGTACCTGCTGGCCGGAGTCACCCTCGGCGCCGCCATCCACGGCTGGGTACCAGAGGCGTTCTTCGTCCGCTACGCCGGCCCGGACAACCCGTTCGCACCGCTGGTCGCCGTCGCCATCGGCGTACCGCTGTACTCCAACGCCGCCGGCATCCTGCCACTGGTCGAAGCCCTACACGCCAAAGGCCTGGCAATGGGCACCCTGCTGGCATTCATGATGAGCACCGTCGCACTCAGCCTTCCCGAAATGATCCTGCTGCGCCGCGTCCTCAAACCCCCACTACTGGCCATCTTCACCGCCGTGGTCGCTACCGCGATCCTGGCCACCGGCTATCTGTTCAACACCATCCTCTGACCACGTTGGGAGAGCCCACCACCATGCGGATCAAAATCCTCGGCTCCGGCTGCGCCAACTGCGCCGCCATGGAACGCGCCACCCGAACCGCCCTGGCCCACCTCGGCTGGCAGGCAACAATCGAGCACATCACCGACTACCCCACCATCGCCAGCTACGGGGTAATGAGCACCCCCGCACTCGTCCTCAACGAGCACGTCCTGCTCACCGGCCGCGTGCCAAGCACCGACCAAGTCGCCGACCTCCTAGCCACCAGCGCCCCGCAAGCCGCCGCCGAACCGAGCAGCAAGAACGCGGACGGGACGCTGGGGTGAACGCGCTGCTGTCGGGGTGACGGGAACGGCCCGTGAGGCCACCGAGCAGGGGCGACGGCGAGGCCGGCGAGGCTAGAACCCATCCGGACCCAAGGTCCACAAGAGAAGTGGTCTACCGTGTTTAAGCAGGTCGAC
>Ga0214467_1000185_pt1 | contig 17138 bp, 19 predicted proteins | sample RVTome_8_FD_187339 | JGI IMG/M metagenome (GOLD analysis project Ga0214467, IMG submission 187339) | Soil microbial communities from uranium-contaminated site in the Upper Colorado River Basin, Wyoming, United States - RVT160D0 HiSeq ...
ATCAGGGTCGATTTCTCCGACCAGATCGCCGTACTCGTTGGCGCCGCTGGTGTCGCGATCGTAGATGGGAGCGTTCAACGACTTCAGCCTGTAGCCGGCGGCGGACAAGGCGGCCTCGTCGACCTCGTCGGTGGTGGTATCCAGCCGGTCGGCGAGCTGGGCGCGGTCGACCGCGTTGCTCAGGTCGGCGTCGGTGTGCCAGATCTGCACCAGCAGATCCTGCAAGCGGCGCGGCGCCCGCAGGACCCAGGTGTGGTCCCGGAAGTGCTTGCGCAGTTCGCCCAATATGGTGATGGTCGCGAAGCCGGTGAACGAGCCGCGCCCCGGGTCGTACCGATCCACCGCCCTCATCAGGCCCAGCCGGGCAACCTGTTCCAGATCGTCGAACGGCTCTCCCCGCCCCCTGTAGCGCAAGGCGAGCTTGCGCGCGAGCGGCAAGCACATACGCACGAACTCGGCCCGCGCGGATGGATCGGCCCCGGCGCGCGCGGCGAACCGCTCCGCCTCCGTGTCGAGATCTAGCGAAGCAGTGACCTGCTCGGTACTCATCACCCGCCTCCTCACACCACGGGCGCAAGCAGCGGAAACAGGCCACGCCCGGCTAGCGCGTCACTTCTACCCACCTGAACGGCGGCTCACGCCCCGGCGGCCACAAAGGCTCAGCGACCGCAGCACCTAAGGCATTGGACGACCGTCCTATCTCGCGAGCAGGCTGCGGGCTGCGTACAACGCCGAGGGGCTACGACAATTCTTCCTCGGACTTCGCGCCGTACTGGCCACCGCCGGCGGATCCGACCGGTCGCTGCTGGTCGTCGCGGTGCGATGCGGCGGCGTCGGCCTCCGAGCTCGCGCCGGCTGTGCCATCCTTGCCGGCCATTCGCTTCTGAGGTTCGTCGGGCTCGACCGGCTCGGGGTCCTGCCGTCGGGCTTCGCCCATCGATGGCACCTCTTTCCACAGGTCCCTGCGCGAGCTCTGACACGCGCCTGGAGTTCACGCTGATGCGGATAAGATTCATTAGCAACCTAAGGCGGCGGCTCGCCGTCGATGGTCACATTGAAGGTGTTGAGGAAGCCACAGACAAGCTGGTAGAAGCCGACGGTGATGACGAGGTCGGCGAGTTGGTTCGCGGTGAGAAGTTTGAGGGCGTCGGGCTCGTGGATGGCGTGCTCGGCCAGCAGCCGATCCGTCCACCCCAGGATCGCCGCTTCCTGCTCTGGCAGCCCATCGATCAGGCCCGTGGCGGCGGCGTTGATCGCGGTCTGACTGAGTCCGGCCAGGCGGCCGATTCTCTCGTGGTGGTGGATCTCGTACGCCGCCGCGTAGGTGTGGCCGACACGGATGATCGCCAGCTCGCGCCAGTGTGGCGGGAGCGAGTTGGCCTGCAGGACCGCGCCCCCAACGCCAGCAAGCCCGGCGCCAGACCCGGCGAATGCATGATCATCCGGTACACATTGAGCGAGCCGTGACTCGTCACCGCGTCCTGTAGGTCCGCGGGCAGGGCGGACAGGTCTGGGTACTCCATGTCGACCTCAGAGTCTAATGATCATCCGTCATGACTCTGACCTTTCCGTGCATGTGCCGAGCCGCCAATGACCGCTGGCGACGGCTGCGGCCTTGGAAATACCACCCTTTCGCCTAGCGATGTACTACCACTTCGCGTTGTGGCGTGACGATGGCACCGACCAGCAGATCCACGATCTGTTGCGGTGTCAGGCCAGGTAGCAGGCCGGCCGGGCCGAGGATCCGACGACGGTCGTGCTGGACGCCCAGTCCGCGTCAACCGGCGAGCGTCCGGGCGGCATCGACGATGGCGTCGGTGTCGATCCCGGCGGCGTGGAGCTGTTCATCGGGAGTGGCCGAGGCCGGCATCGAGCGGACCGCGAGCTTGCGCACCCGCGGTGGCGGGCCACCGTCAGCGAAGACGTCCAGAACGGCGTCGCCGAGCCCACCTTCGGGCCGATGGTCCTCGACCGTCAGCAGATGGCCGGTGTCCCGCGCCGCCGCGCGGACGGCAGCCGCATCGATGGGTTTGACGGAGTACGCGTCGATCACGCGGGCCGGTATGCCGGTGGCCGCGAGCCGGTCGGCGGCGGCCAAGGCCTGGAAGACGGTGACGCCGGCCGCGAGGATCGCCACCCGGTCGCCGGGCGAGCTGCGCAGCGTGCGGCTTCCGCCGATCGGAAACCGTTCGCCTGCCGCGTAGATGACGGGTGTGTCGCCGCGGGCGGTGCGCAGGTAGCTGATCCCGTCCCGATCGGCCATGGCCACCACGAGATCCGCGGTCTGGTTGGCGTCGCACGGGTACAGCACGGTGCTGCCGTGCACGGCCCGGAACGCGGCCAGATCCTCCAGGCCCATCTGCGAGGGTCCGTCCTGCCCGATGGAGACGCCGGCGTGTGAGCCGCACAGTCGCAGGTTCGCCCGGCTGACCGCGGCCATCCGTACGAAGTCGAAGGCGCGGGCCCAGAACGCCGCGAACGTCGCCGCGAACGGCACCCAGCCGCGTGCCTGCATACCTACAGCCGCCGCGAGCATCTGCTGCTCGGCGATGTAGCACTGGAAGAACCGCTCCGGGTGGGCGTCGGCGAAGAACTCGGTGCGGGTGGAGTCGGCGACCTCGCCATCCAGCACGACCACATCGCCGCGCGCGTCGCCCAGCGCGGCGAGGGCCTTGCCGAACGCGGTCCGTGTCGCTTCCTTCTCACCGACCTTGTACGCGGGCAGCGCCAGCGGTCCACCCGGGAAGCGGTGCGGCGTGCCGGCGCGGTCCGGCTCCGGCACGCTCACCATGAGGTCGCGCACGCCGCCAAGCTGCCGCACCGCCTCGTCCGGGTTGGGTAGCGGCTTGCCGTGCTTGTCCTCCTGGTCCTCGACCTGCGCCACCCCGCGGCCCTTGCGGGTGCGGGCCAGGATCACGGCCGGTTTGCCCTGGGTGGACAACGCCTGCGCGTAAGCCCGATCGACGTCCGCGATGTCGTGCCCGTCCACCTCGATGACCCGCCAGCCGAACGCGGACATCCGTCGCGCGTACGCGCCCAGATCCCACTGGTGGCGGGTCGGGCCACGCTGGCCCAGCCGGTTGACGTCCACGATCGCGGTCAGGTTGTCCAGGCCGGCGTAGCCGGCGTGCTCGAACGCCTCCCACATCGAACCCTCGGCCAACTCGCTGTCGCCGCACAGCACCCAGGTCCGGTACGGCAACCGGTCCAGCTGGGCCCCGGTCAGCGCCAGCCCCACGCCGATCGGCAGGCCTTGCCCTAGCGAGCCGGTCGCCACGTCGACCCACGGCAACCGCGGGGTCGGGTGGCCCTCCAATCGGCTGCCCAGCCGCCGGTAGGTCAGCAGTTCCTCGGTGTCTATCGCGCCGGCCGCCCGCAGCATGGCGTACAGCAGCGGCGACGCGTGCCCCTTGGAGAACACCAGACGATCGTTGTGCGGGTCGTCCGGGTGGGCAATGTCGTACCGCAGGTAACGGGCCATCAGCACCGCCATCAGATCCGCCGCCGACATCGACGATGTCGGATGTCCTGAGCCCGCCGCAGCCGAGCACCGCACCGCGTCCACCCGCAACTGCTGGCCGAGCTCCACCATCTGATCCAGGCCTGGCCTGGTCTGCGCCTTGGTTGCCGCCATACCGCACGCCTACCCACCCGCAGCCACGACAAACGGCAACGCGTGCTCATGCCTAGGTTTCTTCGTTCGGGGTGTGGCTGTCCATGGCCAGAAGACGAACGACGCACGAGTTGGATGCCGCTGACCGCAATGCGATGTCTGACAAGACTTACGCGTTTCCGCGTGTGCGTATGGAGCCGCTCAACGACGCCTCCCACGTGCGCAACGCCATCGCCCGCTTCGACCAGGTCCGTGATGTGCCGGCCACCGGCGAGGACGCACAGGAAACGCAGCTGGCCGCAGTCAACCGCCGGGGACGCAACATCGCGATCCGGGTGGTCTGCACCGCGCTCGCGGGCGAGCCCGATTCGGTCAGCGGGGCGATAATCCTTATGGAGGATGAGCGGGACGGTTGAGCGGCATGCTCGCCGCGGCTAGCCTCCACCGCCGACAATGTCACCGGTTACGTCATCTTCTCCGGCGGCGTCTGGGACGCGGCGAGGCAGGGTGGCGGTGCGGCCGTAGAAGCTGCGAATCTGCGTCAACGCGCGTTCGAACTCGTCTAGGTCCAGCGGCTTGGCTACGTACGCGTTGGCGTGTGCGGTGTAGCTGCCGATGATGTCGTCCGGCGTGGCGGAGGTGGTGAAGACGACGACGGGGATGGCCATCAGCTGCGGGTCGGCCTTGATCTGGGCAAGGACTTGCCGGCCGTCGACGCGGGGCATGTTCAGGTCCAGCAGGATCAGGTCCGGGCGGGGCATGTCGCCGTAGCCGTCCTGCCGATGGAGGAAGGCGAGGGCGTCGGCGCCGTCCTCGACGTGGTACACCGTCGTCGGCATCGACAGGTCGTTCAAGGCGCTTGTTATCAAGGCGACGTCACCGGGGTCGTCCTCCACCACCAGCACGAGCAGCGATTCAGCGTCCGTGGCCATCAGCTGGTCAGCCCTCCGCGTCGACGGCGCCGGATCATCGGCCCCGCCCCGAGCTGATCAACCGGCCGACCAACTCTACGGCGCCGCTAGCCCGATCCGCCGCATTCGCGGCTAGGCGCCACCCGGCGAGTGCTTGCTTAACGTCAGGCGGCTTTCCGCCGTCCGGTCAGAAGCGCCGCGGCCACCCCCACCGCGGCGACGGCGACGGCCGCCGCGAGCACGAACACGGACGCGACAGCCCGTCCCACGCTCCAGCGGATCTCCATCAGGCGCTCACCACCGGGTCGACGCGGGCTGAGGGTTGGACATCGGACAGGATCAGACCGCTGGTGGGGCGGGTCGGGATCCGGTGCAGCGGGATGGACAGATTCTGCGCCGGCACGGTGTAGGCCAGCCGGGCGAGCTTTGGCAGCAGCGTTCGCAGCAACGTGACCGTGACGATCTCGCCGGGACAGCGGTGTCCGGTGCGCGGGTCGCCGCCGCCTTGCGGGATCAGCTCGAAGGGGTCGATGGTGCGGCCGAGGAATCGGCCGGGGGCGAATCCGTACGGGTCGGGCCACAGCAGCGGGTCGTGATTCTGGCCGTACAGATCGAGCAGAACGAGCGTGCCGGCTGGGATGGTGTCGCCGTCCCAGTTCAGGTCGCGGGCAGCGCGGCCGCCGACGAACGGGGCGAAGGGATAGAACCGGCGCAGCTCGTGGGCGAACGCCTCGGCATAGGCCGGGTCGCCGTCGCCCAGCCGCTGCCGGTGCTCCGGCCAGCGGTGCAGGGCGTGCCCGGCGAACGTGACGAACCAGCAGACCGCCACGGTCGGCCGGAGCACGTTGAGCAGCTCGACCGCTGCGACGTGCTCGTCCAGAGGAGCGCCCACCGCGTCGGCATGCTCGGCTACCGCGGCCAGCGCCGACCCGGCCGGAGCGTCGCCCTTCGCTCGGGCCTGGGCGATGATAGCGGCCAGCCACCGCTCCCTTCGGCGCCTGGCCTGACGGGCTCGCCAGTGCCGCGGCCCGGGGGTAGCGAAACCGTCCACCATCGACACCAGGTCGGCCGCGAGAGCGTCGAGGTCCGCTTCGTCGACGTGAACGCCGGCCCACTGGCATACCGCCCGGGTCAGTACGCGGCTGGACTGCTCGAACAGCTCTGCCCGACCCTGACTAGCCCACCCGGTCACGGCGGTGTCCCAGGCGTCGGCCGCGTACCGCTGCAGCAGCGTCACACCATCGCCTGTCAGCAACGCCATGAACATGGCCTTGCGTAGCCGGTGGTCGACTCCGTCGAGTGAGTGCACTCCGCCGCGTCCGAACAACGTGTCCTGCACCGGCCCGGGGAGCGCGCCGTGCCGGTGGATGTTCGCCTCGTCGTAGAAGAACCTCGCCGCGGCCGGCCCGCACAAGCCGACCGCTGGCCGGCCCAGCAGGCGCACATGTACGGTGCCTCCGCCGATCTTCCTGCGGAGGTTGGGCAGCCACGCGTATCCCTGCTGGGCCAGCGCCAATGAACTGTCGAACATGACGCTCCATGCCCTCCGCCCCACCACCACAAACCCCGCTCGGACGTCCACCTCCGAAGCCGGCGCCCAGTTCGGCCTCGCGCACACCTGAGTCCTGCTGATCGGGGTGATCGCCATCTGCGTGTACGCGGAGATGGCCGGCCGGGTGCCGCGGTGAGCACCCGCCCGGTCTTCGACCTGATCCGCGAACGCCTCCGCCCACGCGTGGCGCTGGTCAACCTCGCCGGCTCGTACCTGATCACGCTCGCCACCCTGGCGGCGGAGATCGGCGGCGATGCGCCAGCGGTCACCGAGCGGATGACCGGTCACGCGCCACACACGATGCGGCACAGGACTCGGCTCACACACGCACCACCGGTGCGTTACGCCCGGCGGAGTCGAGTATCGCCGCCAAGCCGGCAACAACCAAGGCACGTTTGACCAGGCCGCGCGCATGGGTGGCGACGAATGTCCGGTCGCGCTCCGCGGCGGCCTGGCGGCCTGCCTCGAGTATGCCGATGATCGTCGAGTCGATGAACGTCGCGCGGCCCAGGTCCACCAGGACCGTGCCGCACGCTGGTTCGGCGTTCACCCGGGCGAATGCCGCTCTGAGGTCGCTGACCGCCGCCAAGTCCAAATCCCCGCTCAAGATGAGCCGCGCTGTCCCGCCCCGCGTTCTCAGCGCGATGTCAAAGCCTTCCGTCATTGGTACTCACTCCTGGAACTTCCTGTCCGGGTACTCCTTGGCGCTACCCGCCGTCCGGCCGGTCAAACCCGCCAGACGATGAACGCGAGGAGGAGCCGGGATGGCGTGGCTACGCGTTGACTCGGCTGGATGACCGGTTCGGCCGGCTCACCGGGCCACTGTTGCTCGGCGTGCTTTCCGCTCACCGAGGTTCGGATCCGCGGCCCGCACGCGCACGCGTACCTGATCGGGGCCGGGCCGGACGGCGGCCTGCTCGACGTGACCGCGGTCAGCCGCACCTGGGCCTGGGCGGCTGGCGGGATGATCTCCACGGCGGCGGACCTGACCCGCTTTTACCGGGCACTGTTTGGCGGCCGGCTGCTCGCCCCGTCGTTGCTGCGCGAGATGCTGACCACAGTGCCGATCGAACCCGGGTTCCGCTACGGGCTGAGCATTACCACGCTCGAACTGCCGTGCGGCACCGTAGTCGGTCACGACGGCGGCGACGCCGGCACCCAAACCTGGGCGCTGACCACCCCCGATCTACGCGATCAGGTGATCATGATGGTCAACGCGCAGGACGACGCCACCGTGCAGGGTCTGGTCCTCGAACGCGTCGCCCGGGCCTTCTGCGCCATCCGGCCGGCCTGACAATCCACGCCGGGTACGGCAACACGCCGGACGGGCATCGGTCTATCCACCCGTTCAAGCTTTCGGCTCGTCTTGCCAGAGCCGGCCCATCCCGGGGTGATGTCGTGATGACGCCATGCTGATTGTGTTCGCGACCCTGAGTGGGCGAGGCATCGTCCTCGCCATCCGCGAAGGGATATTCATGATTCGCTCATCCAGGCGTCGGCACCACGTTGCTTCCGTCACGAGCGGGCTGGCGCTTGCCGCCGTCCTGGCCGCCACGCTCACGGCCAGCCCAGCCATGGCTGTGCCCGGCATCACCGATGTCACCGACGACACGGCATCCTTCAACTTCGGTCCGGCGTCGAGCAAGACCGAGACGGCCACGTGTCCGGCCGGCACCCGGGTTGTCGGTGGGGGCGGCGGGCTGCTTGGTGGTCAGGTCGCTGACGGCCTCGTGATCACCCAGATGCAGCCGGTCCGACCGCCATACGGGGAAGACTTCTACCGCGTTACGGTCAACGACCCGTCCGGCGCGGTGGACGACTGGGGCGTTCGCGCGACCGCCATCTGTGCTCCTGAGCTGGAGGACATGTCGATGGCGTTCGGCTACTCGACGGCTTCGAGCTCATCGACCCAGTTGGCGACCGCTGTCTGCCCGACTGGTCGCAAAGTCGTCGGCAACGGGGGGACCGTCTACAACGCCGGCGGCCAGGCGGGCCTGCAGGTCATGCGAGCATCCACCGACGGCGCCCGTGTCTACGCGCAGGCGCATGAGGACGCTGACGGATACTCGGGGGACTGGTACGTGTTCGCGTGGGCCGTGTGCGCGACCGCCCCGGCCGGCTACGAGATCGTCATGGCCGAGAGCCCACAACGCGACTCGGAGACGACGAAGAACGTGAGGGCGGAGTGCCCGGGCAGCAAGACGCTGCTCAGCGCGGGCGCCGCGACGGGTTTCTCGGCCCCCGCTCAGGTCGCCTTGCAGTTCGCGCACGCGTACGGCGGGCCGACATCCGGCACTGCCGACGGCTACGCCGCGGAGAACGAGCCGACCTTTGTCGACTGGGACTTCATCGTCGCTCAAGCCATCTGCGCCACCTGACCCGACCAACCCGGGCGAGCGCACGGGGATCGCGAGTTTGCGTGCTCCTCAGGAGGGCCCAACCCGCGGTTCCCGTGCGCGCTGAGAGCTGATCCGCGGCTCGCTAACTGGCGGAGGCCAGCCGGCTCAGCTTGAGTCTCAGGTCAGCCTCCTGGATGCGGTCGGGCGCCTGGCCCTGGAAGCCGCCCGCCGTGTAGGTGGCGTCCACAAACGCGCCGCCGGAGTAGCGGTAGACGAAGTGGGGCGTCATCGCCGGCACGGACTCTGACTCCACCGCGGAGTAATCGCTGGCGAAGATGACCAGCCGGGTGCCGAGGGTGAACGTGTCCTTCGCCGGTACCTCGTCATTGTTGTACCGCAGGCCGTCCGCCTCACCGCCCAGGGACCGCACGACCACCGGCGTACCGGCGGCGAGCCCGCCCCGGTAGGCGCGGTCGATGACGACAGTCACCGGCGTGTAGACGGCCTCGATGGCATGCCCGCTGGGCAGCCAGTCGATAACCCGGACGTCCTTGCCTCGCGCGGTCACGGTGCCCTCGAACACGTGCTTGTTCGCGAAGAAACCCAAGGCGCTCTCCACACTACTGTCCACTCTGTACGCGTGGGCCTCGATGACCCGTATCTGCGGGGTTTCTGGCTTGGAGCCGCAACCGGCCGATGCGAGCACGAGCGCGGCGGCGGCCAGCGTGGAGAAAATGACTCTTCTCATCCCGGCCTCCTAGTAGATGTCCGTGACGCCGGCGATGTCGTCGCTGTTGAGATCGCGACGGGTGCCGGTGCTGACGGGGGTCATCACGGAGTTCCGCTCCGCGGTGGTGAACGCGGTGCCGTCCCGGCAGTACCCCGGCGGCTCGGGGTGGTTCAGGCCGACGAAATGGCCGATCTCGTGGACCACGATCGTCCGCACGTCGGCGACGCCCGCGAAGATGTCCTGGTTACCGTTGACCCAGGTGTAGCGGTCGGACAGATAGAGGTCACCACCGTTGTGGGTGCCGCCGCTCTTGGCGATCCAGGTGTAGCCGGGCGCCATTCCCATGATCGAGCTGTACGCGTGCTCGCCCCGCCACGCGAAGATCAACCATCCGTCGTTGAAGTCCGGCGGGTTGTAACGCAAGGTGGAACCCTCGCGGTTCCATTGCACGATGCCCCCATTCAGCCCGCCACGCATGGTGGTCGGGAAGCTAGGGGAGACGCCCATCTGCTTGGCGAAGCTGGTGTTTTCCCACACCGTCGTGTCGGTGCGGCAATAAGCCGCGGCCGGCGTGCCGGAGGTGGCCACGACACCGGCCGTGACCACGACGGCGGCCAGCGCCGCCCGCGATATGCGATAGGTCGACAGCACAGGAGTTCCTCTCGAGTGAGGGGGTGGTGCGGTCGAACCCCATCCTGCGCCGACGTGTTCATCGAAACCGCATCATGCCGTTCATCGCCCGCCTGGTTCGTCGACACAGGCGCTACCATCGGCCGCGATGAGGACTTGGCGGGCTCTTTGCGCACTCGCGCTGGCCGGCGCACTACTGGCCGGCTGCGGCGTCTTCAGGTCCGAGCCGACCCCGTTGCAGTTGGCCGAGGCCGCGGTCAAAGAGTTGCACGAGGCGGCGGCCCGGATCACCTCCTACCAAGCTGACTTCACCGCCAGGTTCGACCACGTCGCGTACGCCGAATACGACTGGACCGGATCCATGCGCTCCACCGGGCGGGACTGGTCCGCCTCCAGCGACCTGAAGCGCAGCGGCAAGGACTACGCGCACATCGACACCGTCCACAAGGGCGAGTTGCGCTACCACAAGCAGACCGGCCAGGTGACGCTCGGGCAGTGGAACTGGTTCAAGGGCGACCGCGCCACGAACTACTTCTGGTTCGTCGGCATGAACAGGGGCTACGACGTCCAGCCGCAGGCCCTGCCGGAGTTCGACCCGCTCGCCTACCTCAGCATCGATCACGCGTTCCAGGTCACCCGGACCGACCTGCCCGGCGGCGGTCACCGCTACGCGTTCGAGGGCGACGACTGGATCCCCGGCGAGCCCCTCTCGCAGACCTGGAACACGTTCCCGCACGGCTACACACCACTCGTCATCGACCTCGGTGGCGACGGGCTGCCCACCAAGGTCGAGATCGGACCGTTCGGCGCCGCCGGGATCAACGAGATCACGATGACCATGACCCTCCACCACGCCGGCACGGAGGTCACGGTCACCCCGCCGCCCGCCGACCAGGTCGCGAACCCACCGAAGCCCGGCGAGTAGCGCCGCGGCCCCGAGGGACAAGCTCAAGCGCCAGGCTCACCTTCGTCGGTCGATGGTGTTCTGCCGAACTGCCGGTGAACTTCCTGGTTACCGGATCTTCCGGCGGCCTAACATCCTGCATCGAAAGGCCCACGAACGGGGGGTGTGCCGTGCGGGAACCGAGCCCTGGCCTCGACAGCATCGCTGTCGAGGCAAGTTCTCCCGACCGCCAGATCCGGGCGCGATTCGCTGGCGCGGGTGATGTGGAGGTGCGGTTCGCGCACGGCGCCTACCGGCGGTACACCGAGCGCGACCTCGGCCACCAGCTCGCCGGGCTCGCGACTCTCCTGTGGACCGGCCACCGGCAGGAGTACCTGCGGCGCGTCGGCGCGGCCAGCGGGACGCCGGCGCACAGGGTGTCGCCGCGGGGCAAGCGTGCGGACTTCCGCAACGCCCTCGCCGACGTCGCCGTCGAGGGGGTCTCGCCGGACCGGTCGACCACGGTGCGCAGTGTCGGCCTGCTGCGCTGGGAGGTCGTCGTCTCGGACGGGACGGTCCGGCGGCTGGCCGAGCAGGAGTTCGTCGCCGGTTTGCTGGCGGCCGTGTCCGCCACGCTCGCCGCGTACTTCGCGGCGGCGCACCGGCTCAAGGACGAGATCTTCGACCTGCGCCTGCACGAGGCGTACGCCGACAGCCGATGGAGGTGACCAGGGATGGCTAAGGAAGGCGCCGAGCTCGGCGTCGAGCTGGCCGAGATGTGGCTGTGCGGCCGGTCGTACCTGCCGGCGGCCGCCGAGGCGACGGCGAAGGCCAACGCGATCATCGCCGGCTCGACCATCCGGGACGGCGCGTTCGCCCGGCCCGGCACGGTGGCCGGCTCGGGGATACAGGGTTCGGTCCAGGGCGAGGTCTTCCCGTACTGGGACGCGCTGCGCGACGCGCTGCAGGGCATCCTCGCCGAGGCCGCCGACAACCTGTACGCCTGCGGCGACGCGCTGGTCCGGGTCGCCGACGTCTACGCCGCGACCGACGACGCGGCCCGCGACGAGATGAACCGCGTCACGACCCGCTTCGTGATGAGCGACCAGTACCGCATCGACGACCCGACCGTGCGGCCGCCCCTCTACCAGCCGGAATGATCGGGGGAACCAGATGGCGCGCGCACACCCGAGCCTCGAGGAGCTCCGCAAGCTCGGCGCGCAGGTCGCCGACGCGGCGGCGAGGGCCCGCGGCATCCATGAGCTGAAGTTCGCCCCGGAGGGCAGTCCGGCGGCCGGCGGCCCGCCCGACGACAGCATCGCCGGCGAGAAGTACGGGACCGGCGCGGACGGCCGGGTCCTCGGCACCCACGAGGACTGGTCGCGGCTGCGGCTCGGGTACGCCTGGATCCCCGAGCTGTTCGTCTCGCTCGCCGGCCCGGAGCCCGGCCACCTCGACGGGCTCATCGAGACCATGGAGAGCGCGTGGAAGGCGCTCTACGACAGGGATTCCGGCGCGGACCCGGTCGGCACGCACATCCGCCAGGCCGAGTCACACCTCAGCGGCTGGAGCGGGGTCGCGGCCGAGACGTTCCGGACGAACTTCCTGCACAAGATTCCCGACTCCGTCAAGAGCCAGGCCCAGCTGGCGTTCATGCTCCAGCACGCGGCCCTCGCCGACCAGGACGTCTGGGTGGAGACCCGCCTCAACCTCAAAGACCTGGCCGAGAAGACCACGACGGCGCTGGAGTCGCTCGACGACTGCGGGGGCACCGACTCGCTCATCACTATCCTCACCGTGATCGGCATCGTCGTCTCGGTGGTGGCGCTCTGGGAGGTCGCGGCGGTCGCCTGCACCATCGTCGCCAGCAGCGTCGCGGCCGCGTCCCTGGTGGCCGACAAGGCCGGGGAGAGCGCGGTGGAGGCGGAGGTCGCCGGCGACACGGTCGAGACCGTCCTCCAGAACATGGTCAACGCGACCGACGTCCTCCGGTCGCAGATCTACTGGTCCGAACGGAAGATCACCGACGCGCTGCGGGAAAACCTCGACCTGGTGCACGACACCACGCACTTCCACGGGGCGACCTCGACCCACGACGCGTTCCTGCCGCCTCGCCCGGCCCTGGTCGGCGAGTCGATGATCCCGTCCATCATCCGCAACGACTTCCGCCCCGGCTGACCGTCTACTCCGGATGATCGCGCAGGCGGCTACGCGCGGCCTCGGCCTGCGGATGGTGCAGCTCGTCGAAGGCCTCCATCGCCTGCTGCCAGGTCGCGCGCGCGGCGGGCCCGTCGCCGGCCACCTGATGGGCGTCGCCGAGGCCGAGCAGCGCGGTCGCGGCGCCGCGTCGCTCCCCGAACGTCCGGTGCAGGGAGACCGCCGCGGTGAAGCTCGCGATCGCGTCGGTCACCCTGCCCACCCGCAGGTACGCGTGGCCGACACTGTCGAGCACGTTCGGCTCGATCCGGAGCGCGTGCTGGCGGCTCAGGCGCAGTGCCTCCAGGCAGTGCCGCAGGCCCACCTCGGCATCGCCGTGCGCCGTGTGCATCCAGCCGACTGTGTTCAACGCGCCCGCCTCGAACGCCGGATCTCCGACCATCTCGGTGAAGTGCAGGCACTGCTCGGCGTGGAACATCGCCTCGGAGAACCGGCCCAGCCCGTCATACACATAGGACAGATTCTTGTGCGTGAGGCTGAGCCCGCGGTGGTCGGCCAGCGCTGTGAAGATCGTGCGCGCCCGCCGCAGCTCGGGGAGCGCGTCGCCGTGCCGGCCGGTCCGGGCGAGGGCCTGTGCCAGCCCGCGCCGGGCGTGCCCCTCCGCCGTCCGGTCGCCGGCGCGGCTCGCCGACGCGACGGCGAGGCGCTGCACCGTCTCCAGCTCCTGCCAGCGCGACAGGCTGTCGAGGAAGTCGATGAGGCTGTCGGCGAGCGAGCAGACCTGCTGGTCGAGTCCGGCGGTGCCGGCCAGGTGTATCGCGGCCACCAGGGTCTCGGACTCGGCGGCGAACCACTCGATCGCCGCGCCCCGGTCGAGGGGAACGGTGCCGGCGACCGCGCGGTCCGGTGGGGCCGGGATGTGGCGGCGGGAGGCGAGCAGCCGGGTGGACCGGTACGCGACCCAGGCGTAGTGGTCGAGCAGGCGGGCGGCCGCGGCGGCCCGGTCGGCCTCGCCGTCGAGCGTGTGGGCCAGCTCCCTGGCGAACGCGCGGAGCAGGTCGTGGAAGGCGAACCGGCCGCTGGCGCCCTCGGTGATGAGGCTGGCCTCGGTCAGCTCGCGCAGCATCCGCCGGACCTCGGCGACCGGCTGGCCGGCCAGCGCGGCCGCCGCCGGCACCGCGATGTCGGCGCCGGGATGCAATCCGAGCAGCCGAAACAGGCGGGCGGCGGCCGGCTTGAGCGTGTCGTACGACCAGGAGAAGACCGTGCGCACCCGGCTGGCCGCGTCGCCGGCGTCGAGCGTGTCGAGCCGCCGGCCGGCATCCTCGAGGTCGGCGGCGACGGTCGCCAGCCCGGCCTGCAGCGCGCGGGCCGCGGCGACCGCGAGCGCGAGGGGCAGCCGGGCACAGGCGGCGACGACCCGCTCGACCGCGTCCGGGTCGGCGGCGACCGCCTCCGCGCCCAAGCGGCGACTCAGCAGCTCATGGGACTCCGGCACCGCCAGGACATCGATGTCGATCAGGTGCGCGCCGAATCCCGCCACGAGCGGCATCAGCCGGTTGCGGCTGGTGACCACGGCCATGGCCGTCGGCGAGCCGGGCAGCAGCGGCCGGACCTGCTCGACGTCGCGGGCATTGTCCAGCAGGACGAGCACCCGCCGCGTAGCGAGCAGGCTGCGGTACAGGCCCGCCATCGCGTCGAGGCCCGTCGGCAGGTGTTCGGCGGTCACCCCGAGCCCGTCGAGCAGCCCCCGCAGCGCGCCGGCCGGATCGAGCACCCGGCCGTCGGCGTCGAACCCGCGCAGGTTGACGTAGAGCTGGCCGTCCGGAAACCGGTCGCGGACCCGGTGTGCCCAGTGGACCGCCAGCGCGGTCTTGCCGACGCCCGCGGTGCCCGACACGGCCGAGATCAGCACCGCGGTGGGCGCGTCGACCGCCGCCGCCAGCACGGCGTCGAGCTGCCGCAACGCGCCGGCGCGGCCGGCGAACCCGCGCACGTCGGCGGGCAGCTGCGCCGGCACCGGACGCGCGGTGCCGGGCACGGCCGCGGGATCGGCGCAGACGATGAAGTCGTCGCGCTCCTTGCCAGCCAGCCCGAACACATCCGCCAGCGACCGCACCGACGCCGCCCTCGGCGACACGACCCGACCAGCCTCGATCTCCCTGATCGTGCGGTCACTCAGGCCGGCCCGGGCGGCCAGCTCCTCCTGCGTCAACGAAAGCCGGCGACGATACCCCGCAACGGCCTGCCCGAACACACGCCCAGTTATAGCAAGGCCGCGCGATCGACGCTCCCCCCAATCTGTTCCGGCTGCGGGGAAGGACCTTTGATCATGGAGAAACCGTGCCATCGAAGCCCTGGGATGCGGTAAGGGGAAGCCCGGGATGCGGTAAACGGAAACCGAGACTCACAAATCGGGCAGAGGTGGTCCCTGCCTGAGGGTGCGCCTCCTGCCGCGGCACCGCTGTCCAGGCCGAGATAGAGTCGACGGGTACTGTCCATACAGGATCGCGTGGGGAGACCATCGTGCGGATGCGAGTCGTGACCGTCGCCGCTCTCTTGACCGCCACCGGGGCAGCCGTGCTCCTCGGCTTGGCCCAGGCTGGGGCCGCTCTGGCGGGATACACCTGGTCCAACTAGCAGCGCCCCACGCCCGGGCTCATCGCATCCAGCTGACCACCGGGGGCTTGTTGATGTTCGCGAAGATCACGATGCTGATGGCGACGCCGATGACCACGGGGTAGACCGCACCAGCTGCCAGCGCGACGAGGCTGGTGACCACGCTGAGCGCGCAGACGCCGATGGCCACCTTGCGCGCCCACTCCCGGCCCTGAAATACGAACACGCCACAGAGCAGCTGGGTGAGCGCCAGCACCGTCGCGACGGCGACCAACCCATAGGCCGGGCCGCTGACCGATCGTCCGTGCGCGGCATCATCGCGCAGCGCCCTGAGCAGAAACGGCGCGAGCACCAGACCAAGCCCGCCGAAGAACATCAAGAGGATGGAGACCAGCCGCACCTCGCGTGGACGCGGGTCGCGTGGGGCGGAAGCATGCTCCGGCCGGGCAATCGAGTCACCAGACAAGAGGACCTCCGCAACACTCCTTGTCGTCCTTCGACGCAGGCACCGTACCGGATCGGCGCAACCGGTCGGTCGTGAGGCTCAGGACCGCTGCTGCTGCGACCAGTCCGCGCCTTTCAGGTCGGGGTACGGCAGCGAATCGCGGGGCGGCACGCGGCGAAAGTAGGGATTTGAGCTGGACAGCGCCAGCAGCACGACGACAATGACCTGACCCAACAACATCGTGGCCGTGAGCAGCGTGTAGAGCTGCACCCACCACTCCGGATAGGCGGCGACCTGAAGGTTGCCGACATTCTCCACACTGGACCAGTCGGAGTCGTCCACGGCGGCGGAGAACGCGTCTATGCCGGCGCAGGAGGCGTAGACGAGGCCGAGGCCGCTGACCACCCAGGTGGCGATGCGAGCGCCCTGGCGGCCGCGCAGGTTACCCGCCGCGAGCCCGCCAAGCACGACGGCGAACAGGGTCAGGCAACCAGCGGTGATGCCGGTGTTCCACCAGAGATTGCTGGCGGCGACGTCGATCTCCGACTGCTCGACGGCGGAGCTGCGCTCGGCCGCGGCCCGGAAGCGCTCGACGACGCCCGCCGTGGTCGCGAGATAGGCAGCCGACGCGATGACCCCAACGGCGGCCATGGACACCATGACCACCGCGGCGGCGGTGACAGACGCCGGCCGCAGCCCGCGGGGAGCGGCGACGATCCAGGGGTCAGACACACCTCAGTGCAGCACACACGCTGTCGGGTACACGAGAACCTTCACCAAACCCTCGCAGTGGCTTGCGCAAAAGCGCATCAGCATAGCGTGCGGATGCCGAGCTCGGCGGTGTCTAGCCAGAGCTCGACCTCGGCTCGCGTGTGGTGGCGGATCGCCCGCCGCGGCACGGTCCCTCGACAGCAAGCTCGACCCCAGCCAGCTCGGCGAGCCGACGCACCGCAGCCTGCGGATCCAGCCGCGGAGTCGGTGCCCAGCTCTCCACTATCTCCGCAGCCTCCCCGCCGGGTCGTCCCCCACCGCAGCGATCCAAGCGCGGGTCAGTCGCTGACCCAGTCCATGTGTTGGATCCAGTGGTCGAACAGGGCCCGATCGCCCAGTACTTCCAAGCTGGGAGCCTCGTCCAGTGGGCGGCGCCTGCTGATCACGAGCAGTAGGTCGGTGGCTGGGCCGCGGACCGCGACGTCCGCCTTGGTGTGCGTGCGTTCCAACACGACCCTGTCCGGCTCGCGGCGTGCCAGCCACTCCCC
>Ga0214467_1000186_pt1 | contig 17124 bp, 16 predicted proteins | sample RVTome_8_FD_187339 | JGI IMG/M metagenome (GOLD analysis project Ga0214467, IMG submission 187339) | Soil microbial communities from uranium-contaminated site in the Upper Colorado River Basin, Wyoming, United States - RVT160D0 HiSeq ...
AGCCGAGCGATGTGCGCTCCGGCCCCACCAGGTCGATCCAGTCGAGCAGGGTCTGAAACGGGAAGATCTTTTCCAGGTGGTACATGGCGATCTCGTGCTCGATCACGGCGCCCAGCTCGGCCAACGCGAGGGCCTCCTTGCGGTCGACGTCGACGACGAAGTTGGGATGGCTGAGGATCAGCTGGCGGTGCCCGGCCGCGACCGCCGCCTCGATGAGCGCCCGCGCCGGCTCGGGGCCGAGGTGGCCGGTGCTGATCAGCGCGCCGGCCTCCTTCGCCTGGGCGATGATGGCGTGCACCGCCGGCAGCAGGTCACCGTCGTCGCCGAAGATGGAGACCTTGTCGCTCTGCATCATGCCCAGCGGCTGGAAGTGCCGCTGCACCTCGGCACGGGCCGCGGCGTGGCTCAGGTGGACCACCGAGGAGATGGTCGGAAACCAGATCACCCGGCCGCCCATGCGCAGCGACCGGTCGACCGCGTGCGGGTTGAGCCCACCGACCTGGCTGTTGAGCGCGATCCCGCCGAACACCTGGGTCGGGACGCCGGCCAGCTGGGGAGCCATCGCGAGCACGTCGGTCACCGTGTCGTGGTAGTGGCACTTGGCCACGATCGCCCGGAAGCCGAGCTCGGCCGCCTGCTGGGCGGCCTCCACGTGGGTGATGCGCCGCGGCATCGGCGACGGCCCGGAGTGGCAGTGCAGGTCGACCGCGCCAACTAGCAGGTTTTCCACCGCGCCCATGACGCTCCTCACGAGGGGGTTCGGTCCGCGAAATTGTAGCATCGTCATACGATTCTGAACAACGGCTGGGCGCGCCGATACGGCTTCCCACCAGGGAGCTTCGGCTGGGTACGATGTCAGGCACGAAAGCTCACGTGGGCGTACACAAGGGAGGACGCCGGTGACCCGAGCCAACGCGTTGCGGGTTGAGCGGACCCCGGCTCTCATCCGCTCACAGGTCGTGGAAAACCTGCGGCAGGCGATCCTCGACCGGCGGCTCGCCCCCGGGCAGCGCCTGATCGAGCGCGAGCTCGTGGAGCTCACCGGCGTCTCCCGCACCAGCGTCCGCGAGGCGCTGCGCGAGCTCGCGGCCGAGGGCCTGGTCACCGCGATCCCCAATCGGGGCACCATCGTCACCAGCGTCAGCGCCGAGGAGGCGCGCCAGCTCTACCAGGTGCGCTCGGTGCTGGAGGCGCTCGCCGGCCGCCTCTTCGTCGAGCACGCCACCGCGGCCCAGCGCAAGGCACTCGCCCGCGCCCTCGAGCGGATCGAGCGGTTGACCGCCAAGGGTTCGCCGGTCCTCGCGGCGAAGGACGCCTTCTACGACGTGCTGTTCGAAGGCGGCGGCAATGACGCGCTGCGGTCGGTCGCCAGCAGCCTGCACGCGCGGGTGAGCGTGCTGCGGTCGCTGTCGCTGTCGGTCCCCGGCCGGATCGAGCACAGCACCAAGGAGCTGCGCGCGATCGTCGACGCCGTCCTGGCGAGCGACGCCGACGCGGCCGCCGCCGCGTGTGCCCGCCACGTCGAGGAGGCCGGCCGCGCGGGGCTGATCGCCCTCGCCGAGCAGGACGAGGCGTAGCGCTCCGTTTCCCCGGGCCCGACCAGATTGTATGATGGTCGGACATTGACCTGGGATGGGAGCGGTCCATGAGTGATGACGAGAGCCGGTTCGAGCGCGGCATCCGGGTCCGGCGCGAGGTGCTCGGCGGCTCGCACGTGGACCGGTCACTGGCCGCAGCTACCGACTTCACGCGGGTCGTGCAGGAGTACGTGACGGCGACCTGCTGGGGCGACGTCTGGTCCCGGCCCGGGCTCGACCGGCGCACCCGCAGCCTGCTCAACCTCGCGATGCTGACCGCGCTCAACCGCCCGCACGAGTTCTCGGTGCACGTGCGCGGCGCGCTCCGCAACGGCTGTACGCAGGACGAGATCCAGGAGGTGCTGCTGCAGACCGCCGCATACTGTGGTGCGCCAGCCGCCCTCGAGTCGTTCCGCCTCGCACAGCAGGTCATCGAGCAGGAGCGCCAGGAGACGACGGTTGGGACCACCACCGCGTGAGCCGGCGCACCGGTGCCCGGGTCGTCGCGGACATGCTCGACGGCTACGGCGTGACGCACGTATTCCTGGTGCCGGCGATCCTCCGCCGCACTCTGGCCGAGCTCGAGCTGCACCACCCGCACATCCACCGGGTGGTCACGCACGGCGAGAAAGCCGCCGCCTACATGGCTGACGGCTACGCGCGAGTCTCCGGCCGCCCGGGTGTCGCGGCGGCCCAGGTGGTGGGCGCGCTCAACCTCGCCGCCGGCCTGCGCGAGCCGTTTCTGGCCGGCTCACCCGTCATCGCGCTGACCGGTGGCCGCTCACCGGCCACCAAGTTCAGGCAGGTGTACCAGGAGATCGACGACCTGCCCGCGTTCGACCCGGTGACGAAGTTCAACGGCACGATCGACGACGCCGGCCGGTTTCCCGACATGCTGCGGCACGCCTTCCGGGTGGCCACCACCGGCTCCCCCGGCCCGGTCCACCTTCAGATCCAGGGCAACGAAGGGCAGCTCGACGCGGAGGAGACCGGCGCCGAGCCACTCGTGGAGCCGGCTTTCGCGCAGGTGCCACCGGTACGCCTGGCACCCGACGACGAGAGCGTGGTGGCGGTGCTGCGGCTGCTCGCCTCGGCGCGGCGGCCGATCATCGTCGCCGGCGGTGGGGTGCGCGCCTCCGGCGCCGGCGCCGAGCTCGTGGCGCTGGCCGAGGCGCTGCGCATCCCGGTGGCGACCTCGGCGAACGGCAAGGACACCATCCCGGGCCCTCACCCCCTGTCGGTCGGTGTGGTCGGCTCGTACTCGCGGGAGTGCGCCAACGAGATGGTCGCCCGCGCGGACCTGGTCTGCTTCATCGGCACCGCGACGGGCGGCATGACGACGCACTTCTGGGCCGTGCCGCCGCTCGGCACCCCGGCGGTGCAGATCGACATCGAACCGTCCCAGCTCGGCCGCAACTATCCCCCGCGCGCGTCCATCGCCGCGGACGCGAAGGCCACGCTCGCCCGGATGCTGGCGCTCGCCATCCATCATGGACAGCCGGACCGCGCCGCTTGGCTGTCCGAGGTGGACGGTGCGAAGGCGGCCTGGCGGGCGCGCTACCGCGACGTGCTGACCAGCGACGCGGTCCCGATCCGGCCCGAGCGGATCTGCGCCGAGCTGACCGCGGGCCTGCCGCCCGACGCGATCCTCGTGGTCGACACCGGCCACGCCGGCATGTGGATGGCGCAGTTTCACGACATCACCGCGCCGGACCAGAGCTACCTGCGCAGCGCCGGCCATCTGGGGTGGGCGTTCTGCGCGGGTGTGGGCGCCAAGTGTGCGGCACCCGACCGGCCGGTGGTCGTCTTCACCGGCGACGCCGGCCTCTACTACCACCTCGGCGAGATCGAGACCGCCGTCCGTCGCCAGGTCAACCTCGTCACCGTCGTGAACAACAACCACGGCGGCAACCAGAGCAAGCGCGGCTTCGACCGGGCGTACGGCGGTCAGGCCACGGACCAGGCCCGGGAGCTGTGGACGTACCAGGACGTGGACTTCGCCCGGATCGCCGAGGAGATGGGCGCCCTGGGCATCCGGGTGGACCGCCCGGGCGACCTGGCGGGGGCTCTCGACCGAGCCCTGTCCGCCGGCCGCCCGGTGGTGGTCGACGTACACACCGACATCGGCGTGGTCGCCCCCCTCCCCGTCAGCTAGCGGTTCAGCTCCTCGGCGAGGATGGGGACCGCTGTCGTGGCGGCGTGGATGCCGATGACGCTGGCGATCTCGAGCACCTCGACGATCTCCTCGGTGGTGGCGCCGAGCCGGATCGCGTTGCGCATGTGCAGCTTCAGCCCGGGCGCGTACAGGTGGGTGGCCGCCGCGTCGAAGGCGATGTAGACGAACTCCTTCACCTTCGGCGGCAGGACACCGGTCTTCCAGGGCACCGAGGAGAACTCCACGTACGCCTCGAACAGGTCGGGGTCGAGCTCCAGCAGGCCGTCCCAGAACTCGTGCCAGTAACCGCGGTTGGCGGTGAACTCGGCCTTGAGCTTCTCCTGCCGCTCGTCAAGCGGGGCCGGGCCGGTGTGCTTGCCCTCCTCCTCCAGCACCTCGATGAGCAGCGGGATGCCGATGTTGCACGCGTGGATGCCCAGTGTGCTGGTCAGCTCCAGCACCTCCATCAGCTCGTCCGCCGTGGCACCGAAGGCCAGTGCGGCGCGGATGTGCTGCCGGATGCCGGGGGTGTAGAGGTGCGTCGCGGACGCGTCGACGGCGATGTAGATGAACTCCTTGACCTTCGGGTCGAGGTGGTTCTTCCGCCAAGGCACCGCCGACCAGTTGAGGTAGGCGCGCAGGAAGGCGGGGTCGAGCTCGAGGATCCGCTCCCACGTGTCGCTCCAGGTCGAGCGGACCGCGATGAACTCGTCCTTGATCTGCTGCTGTTCGGCCGTCAGCACGTCCCACTCCCTTGTTCGTCGGTTTTCGTCCGCGCCATGAGCCAGGCGGCGACCTCGGTGTGATCCGCGTCCGGGGGCAGTGCCTCGGCCGCCGCCGCCCACGCCGCGAGCGCCGCCGCCGAGACCGCGGCCGGCGTGCCGGTCGCCTCCTGCAGCCCTAGCGCGATGCCCATGTCCTTGAGCATCAGGCGCAGGCCGAAACCTGAGTCGTACGTGCCGGGCAGCACGAACCTGGGCCACTTGGTCTCGGTCGAGCCGCTGCGGCCGCTGGACGCGTTGACGATGTCGAGCATCACCCGCGGGTCGAGGCCGAACGCCCGCCCGGCGAGCAGCGCCTCCGAGGCCACCATCAGGTGCGCGGCGGACATGAGGTTGTTCAGCGCCTTGATGGCGTGGCCGGCGCCCACCACCGCGCCGGCGTGCACCACGCGCGAGCCCAGCACGTCGAAGAGTGGCCGCAACGCCGCGTACGCGTCGGGCGGGCCGCCCACCATGATGGTCAGCGTGCCCGCGCGGGCGCCCGCGACGCCGCCGGAGACGGGCGCGTCCACCAGCGTGACGCCGCGCTCGGCGGCCGTGCCGGCGAGCGCGCGGGTGCGGCCGGGGTCCGAGGAGCTCATGTCGACCAGCAGCGTGCCGGGGCCGAGCCGGTCGAGGAGCCCGTCGCCGAGCAGGACGCCCTCCACCACTGCGGAGTCCGGCAGCATGAGCAGCACGGTGTCCGCCGTGGACACGGCGGTCACCGTCGCGGCGAGCGCGGCGCTGCCGGCGAAGCGCTCGCGGGCGGCCGGCGCCACGTCGAAGACGCACAGGTCGTGCCCAGCCTCGATGAGGCGCGCCGCCATCGGCCCGCCCATGTTGCCCAGCCCGACGAAGCCGATCACGGCTGGGCCAGGTACTCGTCGTCGGCGACGGGGTCGCGCCACTGCGTGCGGCCCAGCGAGACCGCCAGGTGCACCAGGTAGGTCTCCGGGCCGCCGCCGTGCCAGTGCGCCTCGCCCGGCGGCACCCACACCGTGTCGCCCGGGTGCAGCACCTGCGGCGTGCCGCCGGCCGAGCAGACCAGGCCGGCGCCGGCGGTGACGAGCAGGAGCTGGCCACTTTCGTGGGTGTGCCAGTAGGTCCGGGCGCCGGGCGCGAAGAAGACGCTCGCCATCGTGACATCCGGCCCCGACCGCAACGGATCGGCGAAGACCGTGCCGGTGAACGTGGCCGTGCGCCGCTCCGACGGGAGGCGGTCGGCGTGCCCCCGAACTATCTCCATCAGTGCTCCTCCGGTGTGTGCAGCCGGATCCCGCCGGAGACGTCGCCGATCGCGTCGACCACCCGGTTGCTGATCTGGTCGGCGTAGCCGAGGTTGTTGGCGAGCCCGAAGGCGGCGAGCGGGCCGGCCGCCGACAGCGACGGCACGCCCAGCTGGCCGAGGCAGTCGACGTAGAGCGCGACGTCCTTCGTCATCAGCGCGTTGGTGAGCCCGCCCTCCAGGTAGTCGCCCTTGACGATGTGCGGGAAGCGGTTGAGCGTGGCGAAGTTGACGCCGCTGCTGGTGTTGAGGACGTCGAGGACCTGGGTGAGGTCGAGGCCGGCCCGCTTCGCCGCCACCATCACCTCGGCGGTGGCCGCGAGGCTGATCGCGTTGAGGAAGTTGTTGAGCACCTTCGTCGTGTGGCCGGCCCCGGACTGTCCCATGTGGATGACGGTGCGGGCGAAGGCGGCGAACACCGGCTCCACCGTGGAGAGCGCTTCCGCCGATCCGCCGACCATGATGGTGAGCGTGCCCCGCTCGGCGGCGGCCGCGCCCCCGGAGATGCCCGCGTCGAGATACTCGGCGCCGATGCCGGCGAGCGCCTCGTGGATGCGCACGGTCGAGGCCGGTGCCGCGGTGCTGAGGTCGACGACGATCTGGCCCGTGCGGCCGGACTCCAGAACGCCGCCGGTGCCGAGCACGACCGCCTCGACGACCGCGCTGTCCGGCAGGGAGAGCAGGACCACGTCGCTCTCCTCCACCACCCCTCGCACGCTCCCGGCCGCCGCGGCGCCCGCCGCCTGCGCCCGCTCGGGGTCGGTGTCGAAGCCCAGCACCGGCGTGCCGGCGTCGACGAGCCGCCGCGTCATGCGGCCGCCCATGTTGCCCAGCCCGATGAACCCGACCTTCATGAAACGTCCCTTCCGTAGAGCGCGCGGTCGTACGCGGCGAAGTCCCAGGCGCCGGCGCCACCCGAGGGCCGCACGGTGCTCACGATGCTCGCGCCGCCGTCGACGGAGACCACCTCGCCGGTCATGTAGCCGGCCTCGTCGCTGAGCAGGAACGCCACCACGCTCGCCACGTCGTCGCCGGTGCCGGCCCGCCGCAGTGGCGTGCTGCTGGCCCGGCGCACCATGTCGTCCTTGCCGCCGACCGCGTCCGGCGTCGCGGCGAACAGGTCGGTGGGCACGATGCCGGGCGCGACCGCGTTCACCCGGATCCCCAGTGGACCGCCGTACATCGCGGCGCCGTGCAGGATGCCGAGCACCGCGTGTTTGGACGTCTGGTACGCCAGGAGGTCCGCGCTGCCGCGCAGGCTGCCGATCGAGCCGGTGAGCACGATGCTCCCGGTGCCGCCCTGCGCGGCGAACTGGCGAAAGGCGGCCCGCACGCCGAGGAAGACGCCGCGGACGTTCACCGCCATGACCTTGTCGAACTCGGCCGCGCTCAGCTCGGGCAGCGTGGCGAACGAGCCGGAGATGCCGGCGTTGAGGTGATGCAGGTCGACCCGGCCGAACCGGTCGACGGCGGCTTCCATGTACGCGGCCACACCGTCTTCCGTGGACACGTCGGCGCGCACCCACGCCGCGCCGGCGGGGGGCGGCTCCGCGACGACCATGTCCACCGCGACGACGTGCGCTCCCGCCTCGGCCAGCCGCCGGGCGGTGGCCGCACCGATACCGCCGGCCGCGCCGGTCACCACCACGACCTTGCCCGCTAGCCCGCGCATGCCTACCTCCCGTTCAGGGTGATCCGCGCGGCGAGGCCGTCGCCCACTACCGGGAACCGCCGCATCACGTCCGGGTCGTGCCCGGCCACCAGGCGGTGTGTCTCGCCGAGCTCGCGCAGCAGCTGGAACGCGCCGTACATGGCCGGCAGGTCGGCGACGTGGGCGAACGGGCGGTCCAGGTCGAGCTCCTCGTAGTAGTGCAGCGCGTCGGAGGCGATGACCACATCACCCACCAGCACGATGAGCTGACCGGGGGTGTGCCCTCCCACGTCGACGAGCTGGACCCCTCCGGGCAGGGTGGCGCGACCCTCGACGAGCTCGAGGCGGCCCGCCGCGTGTGCCACGCGCAGCGCCGCCACGTCTTCCGGCTCGGCCGAGCCGGCGAAGAGTGCCTTGCGGGCCATCGGGCCGGTCCAGAAGTCGTACTCCCGCCGGGACATCACCAACCGGGCCGCTGGAAAGTCCCGCAGGTTGCCGATGTGGTCGTAGTGGCCGTGGGTCAGGACGGCGGTCGTCACCTCGCCCGGGTCGATGCCCAGCCGGGCGAGGGCCGCGGCCGGCGGGCAGAGCATGGTCCGGTGGCGCCGCCCGCCGCTGGTCTCGTTGAAGCCGCAGTCGACGAGGATCGTGTGCCCGTCGCGCCGCACGACCCAGAAGTAGTAGTCCATGACGACGTCGCCGTCCCGCTCGCCGTACGTGTCGAAGTGCAGGTACACCTCGCTCTTGCGGGTCGTGCGCGTGCCGTACCGGACCGCGAGCACCTCACTCGTGGGAGAGCTCATGGCAGCAGCAGCTGTGCCGCGTTGGTCCCCACGAGCTGCCGGGCGTCCGGCTCGGAGACGCCGGCGTCGAGCAGCCCGCGCACGGCTCGGCGGATGAGGGTGACCGGCAGCGGGTTGTTCTTCTGGCCCGAGTCCGAGGAGATGACGGTCTGCCCGGCCCCGGCCGCCTTGATGAACGAGAGGAGCTCCCCGATGTCTCGGCGGCGCTCGGGGCGGCCGAAGTACATGACGGCGCAGTGTTCGATGTAGACGCCCTGCCGCGCCCACGCCGCCGCCTGTTCGACCGAGGCGCCGACGACGAAGCACGGGTGGTTGACCACGATGCGCTGGACACCGGCCTCCAGCGCGGCGTCGATGAGCCGCTGTGACTCGGTGACGCCCAGGTGGCCGCAGGTCAGCACCGCCTCCTCGGCCGCGATCACCGCCAGGATGTCCCTGACCGCCGGGAGCACCGCACCGCTCTCGTCGAGGATCGAGAGGACCTCCTGCGGGCGCAGGTCCACCTCCGCGGTGGGAAAGCCGGTGTCGTGCCCCTCGTGGTGCCGCACGTGGGCGGCGGACGAGAGCGTGGGAAACCACACCACCCGGCCGCCCATGCGCAGGGCCAGCTCGACGGCGTACGGGTTGAGGCCGCCGACCGTCCGGTTGAGCGCGATGCCACCGAAGACGTCGATCGGGAGGTCGGCCAGTCCCGCCGTGCGCAGCGCCAGGATGTCCGTCACCATGCTGTGGTGGTGTGACTTGGCCACGATCGCGCGAAACCCCGCTCCGGCCGCGTCCCGAGCCGCGTCGAGGATGCTCATCCGCCGGGGAAACGGACTCGGCCCGGGGTGCTGGTGCAGGTCGACCGCGCCGACCAGAAGGCGGTCCGCCTCCTCGTCGGGCAGGCGCCGGTCCGCGTCCAGCTCCGGGTCCAATAGCGACATTTCTGCGATCATGCTGCGCTCCAAGAAAACGTCACGGGGTCACCAGGACCTGGTCTTCCGCCCGCCAGTGGGCGACCACCGTGGCGCCCGGGTAGGCGGCCGCCGGCGTGCCGACGGGTAGGGCGGCACAGCCGACGGAGCCGTCGCCGTAGGTCAGCTCGATCCGGTAGTACGTGCCGTAGAAGGAGACGTCCGTGACCACCGCGTCAGCGGCGTTGGAGCCGGGCGGCACCGACGCCTCGTCCAGTGCGACGCCGATGCGCTCGGGCCGCACGATGAGCACGCTGCCGCGGTCCGGGTCGCTGACCGTCCACTTGCGATCGCGCCACTCGTAGACGCCGCCGTCCCGGTGCTGGCCGGCGAAGACGTTGGACTCGCCCAGAAACCGCGCGGCGAACTGGGTCGTGGGCCGGTGGTAGAGGTCGGCGGGCGTGCCGACGGAGTCGATCCGGCCACGGTCGAAGATGGCGATCCGGTCCGACAGCGTCATGGCCTCGTCCTGGTCGTGCGTGACGAAGACGAAGGTGAGCTTCAGCTCGCGGTGCAGCCGCTTGACCTCGCGCTGCAACGACTGCCGGAGCTTGCGGTCGAGCGCGCTGAGCGGCTCGTCGAGCAGCAGCACGCTCGGCGAGAAGACCACGGCGCGGGCCAGCGCCACCCGCTGCTGCTGCCCACCGGAGAGCTCGTGCGGGCGGCGCTGCCCCATGCCGGTCAGGTCGACGAGCTCCAGTGCCTCGCCGACCCGCCGCCCGATGTCCACCTTGGACACCTTGCGCTCGCGCAGCGGGAAGGCCACGTTCTCGGTCACGGTGAGGTGCGGGAAGAGCGCGTAGTTCTGGAAGACCATGCCGAACTCCCGCTTGTGCGGCGGGAGCCGGGAGATGTCCCGGCCATTGAGCCGGATGCCGCCCGACGTCGGCGTGGTGAAGCCGACGATCATGTTGAGCGTGGTCGTCTTCCCCGAGCCGCTCGGGCCCAGCAGCGTGATGAACTCGCCCGGCTCGATGTCGATGCTGATGTGGTCGACCGCCGGCGGCTCGCTCGATCCGTACCGCTTGCAGAGGTCCACCAGCTCGATCCGGCCCCCGCTGCTGGCCGCGGTGGTCGCCGGCGCTGCCACCGGCCGGTCTGTCCGGGTCTTCACGGCTACCTTCCCTTTCCGCGCCGCGCGCCGACGACTTGGGCGAGCAGGATGGGGACGCTGACGAGCACGACGATCAGGCTCGACGCGGCGGAGATCGTCGGGTCGATCTGGATGGTGACGCTGTTGAACATCTGGACCGGCAGCGTGATCGCGCCGGGCGCCTGGAGGAACAGGGCGATCACCACCTCGTCCAGCGAGGTCACGAACGCGAGGACGGCGCCCGAGAGGATGCCGGGCATGAGCAGGGGCAGTGTCACCTTGCGGAACGCGGAGAACGGGCGCGCGCCGAGGCTCGCGGCGACACCGGCCAGCCGCGCGTCCATGCCCTGCAGCCGGGCGGTCACCGCGATCACCACGAACGGCACGGCCATCGCGGTGTGGGCGAGGATGATGCCGATGAGGGTGCCGTTCAGCCCGACCCGCAGGAACGCGGCGAACACCACCAGCGCGACGAGGATGTGCGGGACGATGAGCGGGGAGAGCAGGAAGCCGGTGAGCGGGCCGCGCCAGCGCGGCGACAGCCGCGCCAGGCCGAGGGCCGCGGTGGTGCCGAGCACCGTGGCGAACAGCGCGGTGATGAGCCCCGCCTGGATCGAGTTGAAGATGGCGGCCGTCCACTCTGGAGACGTGAAAAGCCGCTCGTACCACTGGAAGGACCAGCCTTCCGGCGGAAACTGGAAGGTCCGGCTCGACGAGAAGCTCATCGGGATGACCACGAGGGTCGGCGCGACCAGGAGGATGGCGACGATCGTGACGTGCACCTTGAGCCAGGGGCGCACCTCGGTCGGGTTGCCTTCCTTGCCGTGCGAGCGCGCGGGCTGGTAGCCGGTCGCGACCGGCGCGGCGCGCCCGCCCGCCAGGCGGCGGCTGACGCCGAGCACGAGGAGCGTGACGGCGAGCAGGAAGACGCCCATCGCGCCGGCGCCGCCGAAGTCGAGCAGCTCCTTGGTGCGCACGTTGATGACCTGCGCGATCATCGCGTTCCGCGTGGACCCGAGCAGGGCGGGGGTGACGTAGAAGCCCAGCGCCAGCACGAAGACGAGCGACAGGCCGGCGACGACGCCCGGCATGGACAGCGGCAGGTAGACCCTCCGGAAGGCGCGCCGCCGGGGCGCCCCGAGGCTCTGCCCGGCCGCCAGCAGCCGCCGGTCGATCTGGTCCATCGCGCTGTACATCGGGAGTACCAGGAACGGCAGCAGCACCTGGGTCATCGAGATGCCGACGGCCGTCGTGGTGCCGAGCAGCGTGACGTCGCCGAGCCCGAACGGCCCGAGCATCCGCTGGATCAGGCCCTCGTCCTGCATCAGCACCATCCAGGCGAAGTTGCGCGCCAGCATGCTCGTCCAAAATGGAATGAGCACGATGGTCACCAGTACGGCACGCATCGTGGGACCGACCAGCGTCATGGCGTACGCGTACGGGTAGGCGAGCAGCAGGCCCACCACCGATACCACCAGGGCGACCAGCAGGGTCCTGCCCAGCACCCGGAGCGTGTACCCGTCGGTGAACAGCGACGCGTAGTTGCCCAGGCCGAGGTCCGGGTCGGTGACGCTGTCGATGACGACGTTCAGGAGGGGCAGCGCGAAGAAGACCGCCAGGGCGACCAGCGACGGCAGCAGGAGCAGCCACGCGGCGGCCCGCCCCCGGCCGGCGCGGGTCGGCGCGAGGCGCCCCGTGGGGGGCGCCTCGGCCATGGCTGTGGGGGCAGCCATCCGCGTCAGCCGACCTTCCAGGCGGTCCAGCGCTTGACGACCGCGTCGGTGTTTTCGATCCACCACTGCTTGTCCTGCTCGACGAGCCGGCCACGGTCGGGCAGGAACGCGTTGAACGACTTCTGCTGCTCGGTGTACCCGATCGAGGCGACGTCGACCTCGCTGCGCGCGGGTGCCGTGCCGGTCAGCTTGGCGTAGGCGGTGGCCTGCGCGGGCTCGGTGACGAAGACGAGCATCTCCTGGGCCAGTTGCTTGTTCGGGCTGCCCTTCGGGATGACCAGAGCCCCGATGTCGGTGGTGTTGAAGTCCCAGACCGGCACGAGCTTGGCGCCGGTCTGCGCCGTGACGATCGACCGCGCCGTCACGGTGAGCACCATGCTCGCCTGGCGGTCGACGAGCTGCTGCTGGATGGCGCCGTAGCTGGGCGCGAAGACGATCGAGCTCTTGATCGTGTCAATCTTGCGGAGTGCCCGCTCGAGGTCGATGGGGTAGACGTTCTCGGGTGGCACGCCGTCGGCGACCAGCGCGGCCTCGAGGAGCCCGGCCTTCGGGTAGTCGTAGACGATCCGCTTACCCGGGAAGCGTTTGACGTCGAAGAAGTCTTCGATCTTGGTTGGCTTCTCGTTGGGGAAGAGGTCGGCGTTGTAGCTGAAGATGTTGGCGTAGCGGTAGGTGGGGACGAAGCAGTCGCCGGTCGTGCCGGGCGGAAACTTGGCCCGGTCGAGGCCGGGGTCATCCAGCTTCTCGAAGAGCTCACCGCAGTAGGCGCCGGCGTAGATCCAGCTCATGTTGGCCAGGTCCCAGATCGTCTTGCCGGCCTTCACCATGGTCCGGACCTGGGCGATCTCGGCTGGGGTGATGTTCGTGAACTGGGTGCCGGTCTTCGTGGTGAACGGTTCCTGCAGGGCCTTCTTCTCGTCCTCCTGAAACTGTCCTCCGGTGCTCGCCCAGGTCAGCTTCTGTTCGCCCGTGCCGCCGGAGTCTCCGCCAGCACCACAGGCCGTCATTAGTAGGACACTCACCGCAGCTATAGTGAAGAACCTAAATGTCCTCATTTTTCGCCTTTTCTCGATCGCGAACCGTCACGCCGTTCCAGTTCGTTTCGATGGCCGACGCCCGCGGCGTCAGTCCGCCCCGCCGTCGAGCGGATTTCCCATCCGCCGGCTGATCGTCTCCGCACCCTCCAGCAACGCCCGAGCCATCGGGCTGTCGCTCCCATCGGGCACGAACTGTGCGATGCCAACAATGGCCAGCGTGGCGACGAGCCGACCGGCCGGATCTCTGACCGGCGTCGCCACCGCGCTGACACCCTCGGTGCGGCTCGCCCGGAACGAGATCCCGGTCCGGCGCACCTCCGCCAACTCTTCTTCCGTCGCGTCCGCCGCTCGCGCGCCGAACCGGTACAACGAGTCGCCCCGGAACGCCCAGAAGACCACCGCCTGGGCCGTGCCGGGGCCGAGCTTGCTCCCCACCTTGATCGATACGTGTGCGGTGCGGCTGCTGTCCTCGTGCACCCGCGCCACGACGGGAGCCTGCCCGTTCCAGACGCTGAGCACGACCGTCTGGCGCATCCGCACGCTGATGTCTTCCATGACCGGCCCGGCCAGGTCGGTGACCCCGAGCCGGGACAGTGCCATCGTGCCGAGCTCGGCGAGCAGGACCCCGAACTCGTACCTGTTACGGTCACGGCGTTGTAGGAGACTGTGGTTTTCCATCGACGCCAGGTAGCGGTGGGCGGTGGACTTACCCACGCCCAGCTCTTCGGCGGCTGACACCAGGTCGATGGTCTCGTTGACCGCCAGCAGCCGGAGAAGCTGGACGACGCGCGCCACCACCTGGATGTCGCCGCTGGCGATCTCCAGCCCATCGGTGGCGGGACGGGGACCCCGCGACGCACTGGCCATCGTGCCCCTCCCTCGCCACATCGGGCGCCGTCCCGTATTGCGGGGCGACCATCCGGCTATCCGGTACCGGCGAATGTAAGTGATCGTTCCCGAGTCGTGTCAAGGCCGTGACGAAGATTTCCGCCTGATTTCTCAGAAGTTAGCTCCCGCCGCGCAGCCCCTCTTGACGGGCCAGGTCAGCGCGCCTAGTCTCATGCAAATCCTGGATAGCAGGATGCCCACCCCGGCAGACGGGATGCCGCATGGATCTGACCGCCCTCGTGACCGGAGCCGCCAGGGGCATCGGCCGCAGTGTCGTGGCGCGGCTGCGTGCCGGGGGATACCGGGTGGTCGCGGTCGACATCTCGCCCACCGTGGCCGACCTCGCCGAGGATGGCTGGGTCGTGCCGCTGACCGCCGACGTGACGGCGGCCGAGGCGCCAGGCACCGCGATCGACCGCGCGATGGCGGCCTTCGGCCGGCTCGACCTGCTGGTCAACAATGCCGGCCGGTTTCTGCGCCGGCCCATCCTCGACACCACCGACGACGACTTCGACGCCCTCTTCGCCGTCAACGTCCGGCCGGCGTTCCGGCTCGCCCGCGCGGCGCTACCCCACCTGACCGAGGCCGGCGGGTGCATCGTCAACGTCGCCTCCATCTCCGGCCTGATCGGCGTGCCCAACCAGAGCGCCTACGCGATGACCAAGGGGGCGATCGTGCAGCTGACCCGCCAGCTGGCGATCGAGTACGCGGGTCGTGGAGTGCGGGTCAACGCGGTGGCACCCGGGGCGGTCGACACCGACTTCATGGCCGAGGCGCGGGCGGCCGACCCCGATCCGGCGGCCAGCCTCGCCGTCACCCTGAGCAACCACCCGATCGGGCGCATGTCGACCGCCGACGAGGTCGCCCGGGCGATCGCCTTCCTGGCCTCGCCGGAGTCCGCCGGCATCACCGGGACCATCCTCAGCGTGGACGGCGGCTACGTCGCCCGCTGAGCCGGCGGAGGGGCCGTGACGGGTTCGAGCAGCGCGGCCGTCGGCAGCTGGTCGAAGTGCCGGGCCCAGTCCAGCGGGGTCGCGTCGAAGCGCTGGTCGCGGAGGTTGGGGTCGGCGCCGAGCTCCAGCAGCCGGCGGGTCAGCTCGACGTCGCCGTCGACCGCGCTGTGGTGCAGTGCGGTCTCCCAGGGCTGCTCGACCGGTGCGTCGCCGCGGCCGTAGGCGTTGACGTCGAAGCCGAGCTCCGCCAGCAGTGTGACGGTCTCGATGGACGCCTGGGTGGCGGCCCACACCATGAGCCCGGGGCGGCTGCGGCGGGCCCGCACCACGGCGTCGGGATGCTGCTCACGGATGCGATCCACTGTGGACCGATCCGCGCGGAACGCCGCGGCGATCAGGTCGCGTGCCGCGTCCGGGCTGGGCGGTGCGGCTCCCTGGGTGAGCAGGTAGGCGGCGATCTCGGTGTCGCCGTTGAGGGTGGCCAGCTCGACCGGCGTGCGGCCGTCGCCGGGGCTCCACGCGGGCCCGTCACCCTCGAACGGCGAGCGGAAGTCGACGCCGTGCTCCACCAGCAGCCGCACCCGGGCGGGCTGACGGTGCTCCAGCGCCCACCGCAGCTGGACGCGCAGCATCCGCGCGGGCGGAGTCAGGTCCGGGATCCGGGCCTTCCACGGGCCGCCGTCGCCGGTGCCGAGCCCGTACTCGAACAGCAGCTCCAGGTGCGAGTCGTCCGGGTCGAACATCCGGTTGTACAGCGTCTGGGCATCGTTGGGGTCGGCGCCCGCGTCGAGCAGCAGCCGGCCCAGCGCCGCCCACTGCGGGTGGGTCGGCTGGCGCCGCCGGCCCAGCTCGCCGTGGCCGAAGACTCCGGTCAGCAGCGTGAACGGTGACGGGAGGCCGTCGAAGAGGTAGCCCTCGTCCGGGTCGGCGCCGGCGTCGAGCAGCCGCCGGGCCACCGCGAGCACGCGCTCGGCCGGCACCGCCGGGTCGAACCGCGAGTAGACGAGGTAGAACAGCGGCCGCCAGCCGAACGGGCCGCCCCGCTCGGCCACCAGCCCGGGCCGCTCGGCGAGCAGCCGGCCCACGTCGTCCGGTCGGGCGGCCGCCGCGGCGGCCCAGATGTCCGCCGTGGTCAGCTCGGGGTGCTCGGCGAGGCGCTGGCGGGCCCGCGCCCAGCGGTCCGGCCCGTCCTCGCGGCTGTACGTCAGGCAGGCGAGCCGGCAGAACTCCGCCGCCGGGCCGGCCGCCGGCGCCGCACCGAGCGCGGTGTCCCAGCTGTGCTCGGCCACGGTCTCCACGTACCGGGTGAGCTGGGGCCAGCTGGCGAACCCGTACTCGCGGGCGACGACGAACTGCGCGGCGGTGAGCTTGAGGCCGCTGGCGTCCTCGGGCGCGCCACGGGGATGGTGGCGGGCCAGCCGCGCGACGGCGTCGGGATCACCGGCCCGGACGGCCCGCTGCAGGGCCCGCGCCCGCCGGCGAAAGGCGTCGATGTGGGGACGGTCGGGCATACTCAGGGCCGACACGATGCCTCCTCTCGTCTGCCTGATGTCCGCTCAGTCAGGCCGAAAGGAGAGCAACGGTGACACGTGGCGCAACGGCCAGGTGGGCTGAGCCCATTTCCGCGGACCGGCGGCTGCCTGGCAGCCACCGACATCCTAGCCCGGCGCCCGCGCCGCGAGTCGCGGAGCGGGCGGGGTTGTTCAGCCGGCGAGGTGATCAGCGGTGATCGCCCAGCCAGCGCCGGATGTCGGTCAGGACGGCCGCGTCGGGCTCGCCGTACGAGCCGGTGAACTTGGAGGTCACGTTCATGGCGTGGCCCACCCCTGGGTAGGTGATGAGCGTGTGGTCCGTACGCTCGGCCGCGGCGATGGCCGCGTCGGCGATCCGCGCGGAGCGGGCCGGGGTCTGCACGTCGTTCTCGCCGTTGAGCAGCAGCGTGGGGCCGTCGAACCTGGGCAGGTCCTCCGACACGTCGTTGAACCGGTCGATGTCGACGAGGTAGGCGCTGATGTCCGGCGGGATGTCCGTGGCATTCGGGTAGTTGTCGATGCCGCTCTTCTTCCGCAGGATCGGGCCGACCTCCGCGTCGATGGCGAGCCTGCCGTCGCGGTCGCGGTCGGTCCGGCGGTTGAGCTTGCCGCCGGACAGCAGCACCTCGCGGTAGTACGTGACGAGCTCGGCCGGCTGTCCGATGAGCCCGTCGACCGACTCCCGGTAGGTGAGCTGCCC